>Ga0302319_10012972_pt1 | contig 15662 bp, 17 predicted proteins | sample Bog_T0_2_FD_203319 | JGI IMG/M metagenome (GOLD analysis project Ga0302319, IMG submission 203319) | Peat permafrost microbial communities from Stordalen Mire near Abisko, Sweden - Bog_T0_2 | ecosystem: Environmental > Terrestrial > Soil > Wetlands > Peat | place: Sweden: Abisko, Stordalen Mire...
GAGGAAGACGGTGTGGGACGCGGCGATTTCAGTGGGTATCGGGGCTTGGGGAGGGGCAGCGGCTTGCGGGGATTGGGTGGCTGAAGGAACTTGGTGGAAGGTGGCAGCGTGGGCGCATTGGGTGAAAAGGATGACGAACGACAGGACAGCCGAGATCGTACGCAAGCCACGATGGAAAGTGGAACTGACTGCAGGTTTCATGGTCAAGCCTCTATGGATTGGCTGCTAGAAAATGTGCATGCCAACTAATCCAGAGAACGTGGCGCGCAAACAAAAGACTCCGATACGAGGAGATTTATTTTGTTGAGGTGATGCAGAAGTGAATTTGTCTAATACACCGCGATGGAGAGGGTCGGGTCGGCGTTGGTCCATTCCGTCGAGGTGAAGGACGCCATGGGAGCGATGTTTCCATCACCGGTGGTCGAGAACTTGAGGACCGTGGGGCTGGCGGTTGTGCCGCAGGTTGGGACGGAGACGACGTAGAGGAAGCCTTCGTTGTCCAAGGCGATGCCGCCGACGCAGCCTAGCAGGGTGTTGCTGCCGGTAATGTCGCGCATGGGAGGCGTGTTGCCGGTGGCAGTGGGCTCGAAGATGAGGATGCTGGAGACGCCGGAGATGACGTTGGCGACATAGAGATTGCCAGCGGTGTCGGTAGCGAGGCCTTGGGGGCTGGCGATGGCGAGGGTGGTGAGAGCGCCGCCGAGGCTGCGTGTAGGTGCTGTGACTCCAGGAGCGAAGACCTCAATCGGGGTGATGGCGATGTTGTTGAGGGGAGGTGCGGTGGCGATATAGAGGTTGCCGGAGGGATCGACGGCGCTGGCCTGCGGACCTGCGTCGGAGGTAATGACGACGCTGCTCGTGGGAGCTACGGAACCGGTTGCGGTGGAGCTGAAGACGAAGACTTTGCCAGTGGTGTTAGAAGCATAGATATCGCCGGTTGCGTCGACGGCGAGGCCACTCATTGCAGTGAGGCCGGTGGTGGTGTTGAAGGGGATCGCGCGTGTGGGCTGCGCGTTGTTGGAGGAGGTGACGGGGAACTCGAGGATGGAGGTGCCGGTGGTGCCCTCCGTCGCGGAGGTGTAAATGTCGCCAGTAGCGTCAACAGCGAGGAAGCGTAGAGAAGTGACGTTGAGGTTAGCGATGGTGGAGACGGGAGTCGCGGCGCCGGAGGCTGCTGTCGAGAACTGGAGGATGGTGCCGGTGGCAGCGGTGGTGGTGCCGGATGCGGGAGTGTTTTGGACGACGTAGACGCCGGTTGTGGGCGCTCCATGGGTATTGCCGTACGTGGTGCCGTCCGCGGAGCAGCCAGCAAGAGCGAAGATCAGGCCGAGGGTGAGGCCAAGGGAAGCGAACGCCGTCGCGGTCCGTGTAGCGATCGATACGGGTGAATACATGCCGCCTCCGTGAAGTCTATCCCGAGTATTGAAAGTTGACGCAACTGGACCCTTACTGAGCAAGAGGGAATCTCGAACAGCGAATTGAATCATTTTTTCTGATTCAAGCATATATCGGGAGAGTTCGAATAAAGGGCGTCGTAGTGACATGAGAGGTACGCGCAGAGGACTCTACGAAGGTTCTCCGTGGTGTTTCGAGATTAGCGGCGGGCTAGTTCTGCTGCGGTGTCGGCGGGGGAGGGAAGGGTGTCTGCGAAGGACTCGTCGGACGTTTCGCCGAGTCCACCAAAGCGACGCTCGCGCTGCTGATAATCGGCGATGGCTTCAAGGAGATGGAGGCCTCGGAAGTCAGGCCAGAGGCGATCGGTAACGAAGATTTCGGCGTAGGCGATCTGCCAGAGGAGGAAGTTCGAGATGCGTTGCTCGCCGGAGGTGCGGATCACGAGATCGGGGTCGGGCATGTGCGCGGTGTAGAGACTCTCGGAAATGTCGGCCTCATCGATACGGGATTTGATAGCGTCATCGACGCCCTCGGCGGCGAGCATATCCTCGACGGAGATGCCACGCTGGTGCGCTTCGGCGATGAGCTTGTGGACGATGGTGCGGGCGGCGTCGACGATTTCCGAGCGGGCTCCGTAGTTGAGAGCGAGGGTGAGAGTGGTTCCGGTGTTCTTGGCTGTCTGCTCGGAGGCCCACTGCATGGTGTCCTGGACTTCCTGTGGAAGTTCGTGGGTGCGGCCGATGTAGTTCATGCGGATATTGTTATCGTTCATCCGCTTGACATTGGCGATGAGGAAATTGCGAAGCAGCTTCATGAGGAAGTTGACTTCGTTTTTCGGGCGGCGCAGGTTGTTCTCGAGTGAAAAGGCGTAGAGGGTGATCCAGGGGAGGTCGATGCGCGAGGCCGTTTCCACGACGAACTGCACGCACTCTGCGCCCTGCTGATGGCCGAGGAAGCGCTTGAGAGCGCGTTTGCCGGCCCAGCGGCCATTGCCGTCCATGATGATGGCGACGTGCTGGGGCATGGACGCGGTATTGAGCGTGTCGTAGATAGCTCGTTCGTCGGGCGTGAGCTCGTGAGCCCGATTGGAGCGTTGATACACGCGGCTGGAGGAGGTTTCGCGCACGATGGACTCTTATGAAAGACGATAGCTGAAAAGCGAGCAGGAGACCACCCCAACAATCAAAGAAGGCTTATTGGGGCAATAGATGGAACAGGATGTCGGAACCCGAAGGCAATTTCGATGTGTTCTGCATTGGATGCACTAAATGCGGAGAGGCGTCGCACCCTCGCCCTGGAAAGGACGAGAGATGCGACGCCAAGGAGGTACGGTAAGGTTGAAAGCGGCTAAGCCATCCGTCGGTTGCGGCTCTGTGAAAGCTCGCGGACGTGGTTGAGGAAGATCGATTTCTGGGTCGAGGTAAGGTGCGCTGTGTACTTCGCTACCTCGGCCAGGAACGGATCGTTCAGCAGGACGGCGGTCTCGTCGCGATGCCGGGTGGGCGCATCGCGCAGCAGGGCGGAAATATCGACCTGGAGAGCGCGGGCGAGGCGGTCTAGCGAAGAAAGGGTCGGCATAGCCTTGCCATTTTCGATCTTAGAGATATAGGTGCGGGGTACCCCCATGCGGGCAGCGAGTTGGCGCTGCGAGAGGTTGCGGACGTGGCGGAGATCCCGCACGGCGGTTGCAACCTGGGGACCGGTGTCGGGAGCATCGGCGGCAACTTCCAGGACAAGAGCGATGGTGGGCTGAACTTTGGGCGGCTCGGGCAGCAAGGACTTCTTGCAGCGGCGGCAAGTGTCCGCAGCGGTACGGAACTGCACCAGCTTGCAGGCTTCGCAGCGCAGGACTTCGCGTTGCGGGACCTCATGAACACTTTCAGCTGTGCTATCAGAAGCAGCTTGGGTATTGAGCCCAGGTGCGCTGACCTGCGCTAGTAAAGTTGCCATAAGTTGTGTAATGCGGACGGATGCCAGAGCGGACACCGTTCACTTGCGTCCGATAACGAAGACAAGCGATGTGCTTAGATTGACACTGGGTGCCGAAACAGTCAAGAGTATTGCCGGTGATTCCACTATAAAAGTAGTAGAAAACAGAAACGGAACCAAGTTGGTACACAGATTTTACTGAATGGGACTCAAGGAAAGGTGAGAGGTGCACGTGGTCGAAGAGTTTGGAGTTGAGCGGGCGGAGTCATTGTTACGAGAGTGGACGGCAAATCCGTCGCTGGTGAAGCACGGGTTGGCGGTGGCGCGATGCACGGAAGCCTACGGTGTGCTCGAGGCCGAACGGCTGGGTTTGATTGGAAACGAGGCAGTTCGGTTCGCGGATCTATATCGCTGTGCGGGACTGCTGCACGACTTCGATTACGATCGGCATCCAACCCCCGAAGAGCATCCGTTCGTCGGCGTTAAGTATTTGCGGGAGCAGGGGTGGCCGGAGGAAATTCTGCACGCGATCCTCGCGCACGCAGATTATTCGGGGGTGTTGCCAGAAACTCATCTGGATAAGGCGCTGTTTGCGAGCGATGAGCTTTCTGGATTTTTGACAGCGTGTGCGCTGGTGAAGCCTAGCAAGGCGATTGCGGAGGTAGAGGTCGCGGGCGTGAAGAAAAAGATGAAAGATAAGGCTTTTGCGCGTGCGGTGAAGCGGGAGGACATTACCCGAGGGGCGGATCTGCTTGGGATTTCTGTCGAGGAGCACCTTGGGAACTGCTTGCGAGCCATGCAGGAGCACGCGGCGGAGTTGGGGTTGTAGGGATTCGCAGTGGAAGCACAAGAACGTTCTGACGGATGTAGGAGGAGGCTCTGCGGTCGTCGTGATAGTTAGTGGCAGCCGTGCAGGATGGCGGCCCAGGCAAGCGTCAAGACGATGGAGCCGAGGATGCCGAGGGTGAGCAGCGGGGCTCGCGAGTTTCGGGGCGAGATGGACGGGTTGTGCGAGTTCTGGTGGGGGGCGTCGGGGTTGTAGCGGATGGGAAAGAGTGTTCCCTGTGGGATGGCCTTCGCTGAGTTGAATTGGCCGGTGTGAATCTCGTCGTCCGCGAAATAGTTGTAGGAGATGCGGAAGTGCTTGCTGGTGGGTATGCCGAATGCAAGGGCGCGACCGGCGCCGATGTCGTATGCGCAGGCGGTAACGGTGGCGAGGGCCTCAGGCCATTCTTCAGGTGAAGCGGCTTGGTCCGTGGTGGGTTCTGGGGTCATGGGGTGAGCAGCGCTGAGGATGAGATGCGCTGAACGCTGGCGTCAGTGAAGGCGTTGTTGATTGCGTCGACGGTGTTGGGAAGATTCACTGCCCGGCTGAGGTCTTCTACAACTATGGATTCGAAGCCGAGGCGGGCGGCGGCGAGCGCGGAGAAGCCGACGCAGAAGTCGTACGCGAGGCCCGTGAAGAAGAGGCGGGTAAGGCCGCGAGCTTGCAGATACGCGGCGAGGCCTGTGGTGGTGACGCGGTCGTTTTCGGTGAAAGCGGAATAGCTGTCGATGTCTTTGCGGAAGCCCTTGCGAAGGATCAGTTCGGCGTGCGGGACGCTGAGGTCGGGATGGAGTTCGGCGCCGCGTGTGCCCTGGATGCAGTGGTCGGGCCAGAGAGTTTGAATGCCGTAAGGAGCCTCAATTGTATCGGTGAACGGGTGCTTGCCCGGATGGGAACTGGCGAAGGAGATGTGGTTCCGAGGATGCCAGTCCTGGGTGAGGATGACGTGGTCGAAGCGGGCGGCGAGGGCGTTGATGCCGGGAATGATCGTGTCGCCGTCGGCTACAGCGAGGGCACCTTTGGGCAGGAAGTCTAGTTGCATGTCGATGACGAGGAGTGCGTCGGTGGGTCGGAGAGCGATAGGCATGGGCGGGTTCACTGGAAATGCATCTCAGGTGGAAAGTTAGTGGACGACGTTATTGTAAAGAGCGTGCGCATCATCCATTATTTCAAGGATAGTGGATGTGTCAGGCGTTAGTATGAGCCGCAGGGAAGGAGCGAGCCTATGGTTGGCGGGAGATGGATGAAGATGCTGTTGACGGTTGCACTATTACCCGGATGGTGCGGGGTATGTCTTGTTGCACGCGGGCAGGCTAGCGACGGTTTGATTTCTCCATCGCAACCCGTACCTACAGGGAAGGCTCCCGGAATGCAGATCAAGTTGTTGAAGGATTCCCCTGAAGAGAAGGTTTATACGGTGATCTTTCACAAGGGGGATGAAGCGCTGAGCGGACTGACGGATTTCGCCGTGCAGAACAATGTTCAGGACGCACATTTTGCGGGTATTGGCGCTGTGAGCGGAGCAACGCTGGGCTGGCTCGATCTGTCGAAGAAGAGCTATCATCGCATCGCCGTTCTGGAACAGGTCGAGGTGCTTTCTTTGATAGGAGACGTTGCGACGTTCAGCGGTAAGCCTGTGGTGCATATGCATGCGGTGTTGGGCCGGAGCGATGGAAGTACGGTCGGCGGTCATGCGCTGGAGTTGGACGTGAATCCTACGTTGGAGATTTTTATTACGGTGAACAGCGCGCCTTTGAAGAAGCGACCGGATGATGCTTCGGGTATGAAGCTGATCGATCCAACGCAGTAAGTTTGCAGATCGAGGATGCGGCGATGAGCATGGTGAAGATTATTGAGAGTCCGAGAGATGGGTGGCAGGGGCTGCCGAAGGTGATCGGGCCCGAGGCGAAGGCGGAGTACCTCCGCGCCCTGATTGCGGCGGGGTTTACGCACATCGAGGCGGTGGGGTTTGTTTCAAAGGAGTTCGTGCCGCAGATGGCAGATTCCGAATTGGTATTGGAATATCTGGACGCGGCGGATGATATCGAGCTGATCGGTTTGGTTGCGAACGTGAAAGGTGCGGAACGTGCGGTGAAGAGTGGGCGACTGACGACGCTGGCGTTTCCGTATTCGATCTCGCCGCGATTTTTGGAGATTAATCAGCGGCAGACGCCGGAAGAGGCGCTCGATGAGCTGGAGCAGATTGGCGAGATTGCGTACAAGGTTGGCCAAGATGTGGTGGCGCATGTTGCGATGGCGTTTGGAAACCCGTTTGGCGATGTGTGGGATATCGACGAGGTGGTGAGCGCGGTAGATTTGCTGGTGGATTCGGGCGTGGCGCAGGTGTCGCTGTCGGATACGGCGGGGGTTGCATCTGCTGAACTGGTACGAGACGTGGTGCGGCTGGTGATGGATGTTCATGCTGGGTTGGAAGTGGGCGTGCACCTTCGCGCGCGGCCCGAAGATGCGGCGGCTAAGGTGAGGGCCGCGTACGAGGCTGGCTGTCGGCGGTTTGTATCGACTATTGGCGGCTATGGAGCTTTTCCGTATGCGCAAGATGTGATGGTGGCGAACCTCGCGACGGAGACGCTGATGGCGACGTTGAGAGACTTGGGCGCAGAACTGCCGGAGATTGACCTTCTGGAGCACCTGGTGGCGATGAGCGCGGAGATGGAAAAGCGGTTTGGGGTGGCAATGCAGTAACGCGGCGGCGATATTCGACAGGACGTCCATTCGGTTCTTCTAGACTGGGGTTATGAATGATCTTGAAAAAGTGATTGAGCAGGGCTATGCCGAGGCGCGCGTGCGGGTGCGCTATGCGGAGACCGACCAGATGGGTGTTGTGTATCACGCAAACTACCTGGTGTGGTTTGAGGTGGGCCGGGTGGAGTTCATACGACAGTTGGGAATGGACTACAAGGACATGGAGCAGGAGGACGGCGCGTTGATTGCCGTCGCCGAGGTGACGGCGCGATACAAGGTACCAGCGCGTTATGACGATGAGTTGGTGGTGAAGACGTCGCTGACGGGTATGCGCGGGCCGATTGTGAAGTTTCGTTACGTGGTTCTTCGGCCAGCAGATGACACGATTTTGTGCGAGGGCGAGACAGTACACTTTGTGGTGGGGCGCGATATGAAGCGACGCGAAATGCCAGCGAAGTATGCGGAGACGTTCGCTGCAGTAATGCATCGGCTGGCGAAGAAAGACTGAGCGTCGAACTCTACGGGCGGGGCTTGCGAGATAGTTCCCATGCCTTGGCGTACTTCCAGCTGGCGTAGGCGGCGTGGTAGAAGTTCAAGAGAAAGCCTTCGCGGCCGTCGAGGAAGCCCAGTCGGACGATGTAGTTCCACTTGAAGCCGAAGAACGGGAAGATAACGATGCGTGTGAAGAAGGTGAAGATGTTGGCGCTGGTGCGTCCTTTTTCGACAAGGATCTGCGCGCCGAGCGAACTATAGCGATCCATGTGCTCGATGTACGAGGAGAGCGTTGGATAGGCGTGGTGGAGGATGTCGTAATTGAAGGTGGAGGTGGGGCCAGTGAAGCGGATGGTTTCGTGCACGGGACGCGACTCGAACTGCGGTAGCCGGGCGAGATTGCGGCGGAAAAGGCGGAGTTTGGGGTCCGGGTAGAAGCCTCCGTGTTTGATCCAACGGCCGAGGAAGAGGTTGCGGCGCTTGACGTAGAAGGCGTCGGAGGAAGGCGGCCGCGCGTAGAGGGTGTGGCGGATCTCCTGCTGGAGTTCGGGGGAAAGCTCTTCGTCGGCGTCGAGCGAGAGGATCCAGTCGCCGGTGCATTGGGCGAGGGCGAAGTTCTTCTGTTCGGCAAAGCCGGGCCAGGGGCGCTCGAGGACGGTGGCGTTGAAGCTGCGTGCGATCTCAAGCGTGCGATCGGTAGATCCGGAGTCTACGATCAGTATTTCGTCGGCCCAGGATACGCTGGCGAGGGTTCGTGCCAAATTCTCTTCTTCGTTGAAGGTGACAATCGCGACGGACAAGAGAGGCATGGTGGACGTTCGTTTCCGGGAGACGTTCTTGCGGAGCTAGGTGAGGGTGATGCTTGGATCGCCGAGTTGCTCGCGGAGGAGTCGTTCGGTGAGGGTGCGGAGGTCTTCGCCAGTTTTAGGGAGGACGAAAGCGCGGGCAGCGTCGGACCATTCCAGCTTGTAGGAGGTGGAGAGCGCGGAGATCCAGACCTGACGGACGGGAGTGTTGGGGGTGAAAACGAACTTCGCGGCGCCGTCTTCAAAGAGAACATTGAGGACGCCGTTCTTTTCGTCGGTCTCAAAGCCACCGGCTTCCTCTGAGCGAAAGAGGGCTTGCTTGAGGGATTCCAGGGCTTTGTCGGATTCGGAGCGGAATGTAGTCTCGTCAATCATGCAGAGACCAGTGTAACGGTTGCTAGCGCGGCTCGTGTTGCTCTCGTTGCTGGTCGCGGGAAGAGAGGCAGGGGGTGGGGGGAGAGGCTGGCTCGAAGTGCAGGGATGTATCGGAGAAGACAAACGGCTGGCACACGAAGTCGTGAAGATGCGATTCTTCGAACGTTTCCGCGTGAGCGATGGGATCTCCGGCCTGGTTGGGCCTATCGTGGCCTGTCGCGGTCACCAGCAGGAAGCGATGTTCAGGATCGGTGGTATCCGGCTGCAGCCAGCGTTGCGTGATGTCGCAGGGATGCTGGTGGGCGGGGTCGCAGGAGCGCTCGTTCGAGGTGAATCCCGTGGTGATGACGGCGTGGCCGTTGATGATCCGCAGATGGACTTCGGTCTCCGCAAAGTCTCCATTGGCATTGGTGGTGGTATGGAAGATGGCCGTGTAATGCTGCGGCTCTCGCAGAGAGCGGTCGGTGTGGAGGAAGGTAGCCGTGCTGGTGGAGGGGCTGCTAAAGTTGGTGGGATAGATCGCGGTCGCGATGCGGTGCCACTGTTCCTCTTCCGGTAGGAAAATGGCGCTGATCAGGTGCTGGTCGAGTTCCACTGTGAGGATCGCATCGAGCTCGCTCGAGGTTCCGAGCGCAATAAAATCGAGACGAACCGAGTGGGGAAATGGGATGTGCCCGTGGTCGAGATACTGAGAGGGAGCGCCGATGGCTGCCAGCGCCGCCGTGCGTTGACGGTCATCCGATGTCTGTAGCTGGCTGGCGAGCAACTGTGGCGCGGAGACGGCATAGTTCACTGTCGAGAACTGCAGCGCGCCCAAGGTCGGGTTAGTTGGAGTAAGGGGCTGAGGCACCGCGACAAGCTTGGGCGGAGGCGCTGTAGGAGGAGACGATCCGAGGTCATGGCGCTGCGCCGAGGCTGCGCTGACGACGCAGAACAGGGCAAGGGGAAGAACGACGATTGGTCGGAAAGAACCCATGAATAAAGCCAGACAACACGGAAGAGATGGATCGAGCGCGCGGCGCGCTCTTCAATATTCTGTGGATGCGTGAGAACGCCTGCCCGAAGCATCGGCAGGCGGCTAGAAGGGGATATCCTCGTCGGTGATGCCTTGGTCAGCGTAGTCGCTAGAGGACGCGGCGGCGACGGGGGCGGGTGAGGACGAGCGTGAGGTGGAATAGCTGGCGGAAGAGCTGCTGCGCTCTCCGCCCTCTGAGGCACCACCGCCCAGAAGGGAGAGTTCATTGACGAGGATTTCCGTGCGATATTTTTTCTGGCCGGATTCCTTGTCATCCCAGGAGCGAGTCTGAATCTTGCCTTCGACGAAGATCTCCTTGCCCTTCTTGCAGTAGTCGCGGACGATTTCCGCGGTGCGCTGGAAGGCGACAAGGTTATGCCACTCAGTCTTGTCGGTCCATTGGCCGTCCTGACCCTTGACGCGGTCTGAGGTGGCGACGGTGAAGCTGGCGACTGTCATCCCGCCGGCAGTAGTGCGAATTTCGGGGTCTTTGCCGAGACGGCCAAGGAGGAAAACTTTGTTGACGCCTTTGGACATGGTGTACTCCTGGTGATGATTCCTAAACGTATGTGTCGCGGAAATCGTGTTACTAGATGGACTTTGTGATTTCTGGGCGATTTTGCCCGGAACGGTCTCCGTCCGCGTCCCCCGCGACTGGGCGGAGTGACGCTAAAATGGTCCCGACACAAACCGAATCATACTATATCGATGCGACTCCCCTCGGTGACGCCGTGGCAGATCGGGTGTGCGGTCGGATCGTGGGCGGGACCAGTAAGGGAAGGTCGTGAGGAGCTGGGCGTGACATGAGGCAGGGGCAACAAGCCTCCAATTTCAGGCAAGAAAACAATTTCTTATGCAAGCTGTTCCAATTGGCTATTATCCCGTTGCTCGTAATCGCACATTCTTGATTGCAGCGGGTTTAGCGGGATGCTCAATGGGCAACCGCAGGGGTAGGCGACCAACGCGATGGCAAGTATTCCGTTGCTTACAGAAGCCTCTCCTGCTGGGGACTATGTCGTGGAGACTCATCTGACGATGGACCTGCCGACGACTGGAAGCAACTTCAATTATGCGCGGGCATTCGAGGATGCGCGGCTGTGTTGCCACCGTGCGGGGGAACAGCATAAGTTAGCGGTATGGCGAAATTTTGGGTTGCACGTGTGGGCGTGTTGCTGATTGCTGTTTCCGGATTGGCACAGGGGAAGCCTACGGATGTGACGATTGCGCCGCGGTCGAGTACGGTGGTGGATGCACGGGTGATCGATGCAGCTAGTGAGCCGGCGATTTCGGCAGAGGAAAAACTGCAGTTGATTCGTCGGCACATCAAATATGTGTTTGTTCTGTTCCAGGAGAATCGTTCGTTTGACTTCTACTTTGGGAGCTATCCAGGGGCGGATGGGCTCTATGCGGGGCCAAGCGGAAGATACACACCCGAACAGGTGGCGGGATTTAAACAGACAATTGTGAATACGGACGGGACATTGGGGACGGTGACGCCGTTCAAGCTTCCGTCGACTGTAACGGATCCAGCAGGAAAGACAGTGCCGCTGTATCCGGCGGACATTGCGTCGGTAAATCACTCGCATGCGAGCCTCGCACGAAAGATTGCGCTGGATGCGAATGGAGTAGCGCAGAACACAGAATATGCGCTAAGCGAGGAGGGTGTGACGGTCGTCGCTGGAAAGCCGTCGAAGGCGCCAACACTCGAACGCAAGCAATTTGGCGAATTGGTGATGAGCCATGTTGACTGCGACACAGTTCCCTTTCTTTGGCGATATGCCGACCGGTTTATTCTGTTCGATCACTTCATGGATACGATTGTTGGTCCGTCGACGCCGAATGCCATTGCCATGATTGCGGGACAGAGTGGCGAGACGCAATGGATGCTTCATCCGGACGAAGCGACGAAAGGTGGCAAGGGAAAGGATGGTATGGTTCCGATGCTGTCGGATCCGCGGCCTTACTGGGGGTCGGCGCTCGATTCTGCGGATCGACTGCGACAGCCTCAGGCAGTGAAGCCGTTTGGCGGTGTGTCGAAAAACCTGACGTTTGCTAGCTTACCGCTATCGTTTATGGGCGATGCGATCGAGAGAACAACGGCCGCGGATTATGATCCGACGTTTGATTTACCTGATGTGCACGAGGATATCGAAAAGATCGCAGGGCATGGTGTGAGCGCGGTCAACTGGGGTTGGTATCAACAGGGGTATGACCACGAAGTCAACGATGTAAACGGGAAGGCATCGCACGACGGATATGTCGCGCACCATAATGCGCCGCAATATTTTGGGTATGTGGCGAACAATCCGCTGGCGACGGCGCACCTGCATGGGCTGAGCGATTTCTTTCGCGATGTGGCAGCGAAGCGACTTCCGAAGTCGGGTGTGTTTTATGTCCGCGGCGGGTATGGGAACATTGAAGGCTGGCATCCACAGGACCCAAATCCTAAGCTGGCCAAGGTGTTCGATGGCAACGACGATCATCCTGGATATTCGGATTCTCAGATCAGCGAGGCGCTGCTGGCCGAGGAGATCAATGCGATTGCGCGAAGCCCGTATTGGAGCCAGAGCGCGATCATTATTACCTACGACGAATCCGATGGGGAGTATGACCACGCGCGACCGAAGATACGCTCACACGATGCGGCGGGACTGCCGCTCGAGCAGGGACCACGGATTCCGGCGCTGGTGATCTCGCCGTATGCGGTGGCGCATGGCGTGTCGCATGTACCAACGGAGCATAGCTCGGTGATCAAGTTCGTGGATGAGCTCTTCTCGCTGATTCCGCTGGCTGATCTCCCTGATGAAGAGCGTGCGCGCGAGATTGGCAAGGAGAAGTTTGGGCAGGCGAACCTCGGACCGGCGGACGATAAGGTGCCCGAGGTCGGGGATATGAGTTCTGCGTTTGATGTGTTGCGGTTGCAGGGAAAGAGGGCGCCCTTGAGTGCCTACTACGCGATCATCCCGAAGAGCGAGGTTGATGCGTTCCCGCACGATCATGGGGATGGTTGCCGGGTGTTGGGAATTACTCCAACCGATAGCGGGATGCCGAATCCGGTGCCGAGCGATTTCAATCCGCGGCCGGATTCGACGCCCGGGATACCCACTGCGGGCGGGTGGACGCCATAGTGCGCGGTTGGGCGATTGGCGGCGTGTTCGCGCTGGGGTGTGCGATGACTGGGGCGTCTGGTGCGGTGCTCGAGGCGAAAGGCGGTTCTACGCTGGCGCGAGTGCGCACCGCAGGGTCTTTGGGCTGCGGGATCGACCAGGAGGAGCCGGAGTATTCGACCTCGGACGATCATGGCCTTCGTGAGGCGTTCGATAAAGACCTTTGCCAGGCGGTAGCTGTGGCCGTGCTGGGTCCTCATGCTTGGATTCGGGTGGTGAACTATCCGGACGACCGAAGCAGTATGGAAGGGCTCAACAAGGGTGAAGTGGATGTGCTGCCAACCCTCAGCGATGACTTCATGCACTCTGTGGGAACGCATGTGCAATTCACGCGACCGGTGCTGTGGGATGGCGTTGGGTTCTTAGTTTTGGGCGCGGGGTCGGCTATGCGGGAGAGGCAGTTGAGTGGGAAGAAGATTTGCTTCATTGCCGAGACGACCGTGGAGGAGAGCGTACGGACGTGGTTCGCGTATGAGCATCTGGAGTTTGTTCCGTTTCCGTTTCAAGAGGAAGGAGAGATGGAAGCGGCCTTTGCTACGGGAAACTGCGGCGCATTGGCTGGAGACCGAACGCGTCTCGCCGAGACGCGGGCGCTTCTGGCAGAGCATGGAAAGTCCACGCGCCTGCTTCCGGAGACGATCTCGAAAGATCCGCTGGCCGCTGCGGTGCGTGATGACGATCCGCAGTGGGCGGCGATTGTGAATTGGGTGATGGAGGCGCTTGTGCAGGCCGAGGAGAGCGGGCTGACACGGGCGAATGTTTCATCGATGCACGCTGGGGCTGCGCGTTCGAAAGGGAGCGATCCGACGCTGTGGTTTCTGTTGGGAGAATCACACCAGGTGGGGAGCGGACTGGGGCTCGAGGACGATTGGGTGGCGCAGGTGATCGAGGAGACGGGAAATTACGGCGAGATCTATGAGCGCGATCTTGGGAGCGGGTCTGTGTTAAAGCTTCCTCGTGGCGAGAATGCGCTGCGCGAACATGGCGGACTGATGATGGCGCTTCCGCCGAAGTAGTTTCGCGATGTATTCAGGAACGGTGGCGGGTGTCGCCGATGAGTTTCGCGAGTCCGAGGAAGAGGGTGAAGGCGGCAGTTGGTACGCAGCCGAGAGCGATAACCAGCGCGAGCCAGCCGCTGTTGGTGTGCGGGCCCTCGCGGGAGACGCCGCCAAATACGGTGAGCATTAGCAGGGCTGCGATGGCTCCGACGAGGAGGATGGCGGTGCCGGTGGTGAGGAGTTTGCGGGTGTCAGATTGCATAGGGAAGTTTAGCGGTAGGCGGCGAGCATGGCGTAAACCACGACTCCGCTCACTGAGACATACAGCCAAACCGGAAAGGTCCAGCGGGCGAGCTTGCGGTGGGCTGGGAAACGGCCGGTGAGGGATAGGAAGAAGGTGATCAAGATCATCGGGAGCGCCACGACGGCAAGGAAGATGTGGGGGAGGAGCAGAATCCAGAGATAGATGAACCGCGCGGTGGGATGCGCGGTGGGGAAAAGCATGTCGCCATGTAGGACGTGGTTGGCGATGTAAGCGACGAGGAAGGCGCTTGAGACGATGAAGGCCGCGAACATGCTATTGCGGTGCGCGGTAATTTTGCGGCTGCGAATGTAATTGAAGCCGATGAGGAGAAAGATGGCACAGAGCGCGTTGAGGACAGCGTCAAGGGCGGGAAGGAAGGTGAGGTGGGTTCCTGCAGCGTCGATGGGCGGGTGGTAGTAGACCAGCCAGGCGAGGAAGAGGGATGCAACGGCGGAGATGCCGATGATGGTGGCGATGATCGACGGGGGCGTGCGATAGTTCGGATTGGGCGCAACGAGTTCGGGCATGGCGTTCCTGGTGCTGGGCTATTTGGGAGGTTAGAAGAGCAGGCGGCCTTTGGCGTCGAGCATCATGGCGAGGAGCAGCAGCGGTAGATAGATGACGGAGACCCTGAGAAGTTGACGGGCAAGGGCGCGGTTTTCCGGATCGTCTGGGTCTCGGGTGATCCGCATGAAACGAATTGTGGCGGCGAGGTAGCCGGCATCAAGGAGGATAGCGGCGACGGCGTAGGGGGTGCCGGTGATGTGCAGCCAGGTGGGCCAAAGGCTGGCAGGGATCATCAGGACCGCATAGAAGAGGGCCTGGAGCGCGGAGGAGTGAGCGGCTTCGCGGGCGGGTAGTTGGGTGGCGGCTAGCCGGATGCCCGCGTGGGCGTAGTCGGCGCGATAGAGCCAGCCGATGGCCATGAAGTGGGGAAACTGCCAGACGAAGAGTATGGCGAAGAGGGCGACGGCGGGCCACTCGACTACGCCGCGGGCGGCGGTCCAACCAATGAGTCCGGGAAGTGCGCCGGGGAAGGCGCCGATGAACGTATTGAGCGAAGTGATGCGCTTGAGCGGCGTGTAGATAGCGACGTAACCTACGGCGGTTAGCAGGGTGAGCATCCCAGTGATGGGGTTTGTCACCAAAGTGAGATAGATGGAGCCCACGAATACCAGAAGGAAGCCGAGGATAAGGCCATGGGCGAGGCCGACGCGATGCTGCGCCATTGGACGGTCGGCTGTGCGCGGCATGCGGCGATCGGTGGTGCGCTCGAGGGCCTGGTTGAGCACGCTGGAACCAGCGGTCACGAGGCTGATGCCAAAGAGGGCCTTGAGCAGCCCGAGATGGAAGGGTGAGATGCCCGATGCGAGGGATCCGAGGTAAAAGCTGGCCGCGGCGTAGATGATGACCATCAGGGATACGCGCGGTTTAACGAGCACGACGTAGTCGCTGAGCAGCGAGTGGCCGCGAGCGTGAGATGGCGCTACGGTAGATGTGGCGGTGGTGGACACGTCGAATGATAAGGATATCGCGATTGCGCGAGCTGTGCAGGCGATTGATGGTACGGATTTTTGCGGATGAAGGGAACGCAGCATCCTGATTGGTTCGGCCGCATTCATTGCACTGAAACTAGAGCGCGGATATACTTC
>Ga0302319_10012974_pt1 | contig 15660 bp, 16 predicted proteins | sample Bog_T0_2_FD_203319 | JGI IMG/M metagenome (GOLD analysis project Ga0302319, IMG submission 203319) | Peat permafrost microbial communities from Stordalen Mire near Abisko, Sweden - Bog_T0_2 | ecosystem: Environmental > Terrestrial > Soil > Wetlands > Peat | place: Sweden: Abisko, Stordalen Mire...
CCGTCCTGGCGGCAGTCGATCGAAGCGACGCCGAGCCTGTCCATCAGGCCTTTGAGTGCGAACATTTCCTCGACACTGGCGAGGTCGCCGACGATCGCGCCGATGCGCTCGGGCCGAGTCGCCTGGGTTTTGGCGGCGATCGCCGCGAACGCTTCGCGCCACGACGCCGGCCGCAGCTTGCCGTCGACGCGCAGATAGGGACGATCGAGGCGCTGGGTTTTCAGGCCGTCGACGATGTGGCGGGTCTTGTCGGAGATCCACTCTTCGTTGATCGCCTCGTTCAGGCGCGGCAGGATGCGGATGACTTCGCGGCCGCGCGAGTCGATGCGGATCGCCGAACCGAGCGCGTCCATGACGTCGACCGATTCGGTCTTGGTATATTCCCAGGAACGCGCCCGAAACGCTGTCGGCTTCGACGTCAGCGCGCCTACCGGGCAGAGATCGACCACGTTGCCCTGCAACTCGGAGGTCATGGCCCGCTCAAGATAGGAGGTGATCTCCATGTCCTCGCCGCGCCCCGTGGCGCCGAGTTCGGAAATCCCCGCGACTTCGGTGGAGAAGCGGACGCAGCGCGTGCATTGTATGCAGCGGTTCATCGACGTCTTGACGAGCGCGCCGATGTATTTGTCCTCGACCGCGCGCTTGTTCTCGGCGTAGCGCGAAGTGTCGACGCCATAGGCCATCGACTGGTCCTGCAGGTCGCACTCGCCGCCCTGATCGCAGATCGGGCAATCCAGGGGATGGTTGATCAGCAGGAATTCCATCACGCCCTGTCGCGCCTTGCGCGCCATCGGCGAATTGGTCTCGACGACCGGCGGCTCGCCCTTCGGGCCGGGACGCAGATCGCGCACGGACATCGAACAGGACGCCGTCGGCTTCGGCGGGCCGCCCTTCACTTCGACGAGGCACATGCGGCAATTGCCGGCGATCGACAGCCGTTCATGATAGCAGAAGCGCGGAACTTCCGCGCCGGCGGCTTCGCAAGCCTGGAGCAGCGTGTATTCGGCAGGAACGTCGATTTCCTTGCCGTCGATGATGATCTTGCTCATTGGGCTCTAATTCCTGAGAGCGCTGTCGTCCCGCGAAGCGAAGTCATTTGACCACCACCACGCCATGCATGCCGGATTCATAGTGGCCGGGAATGAGACAAGCGAATTCAAATTCGCCCCGGCGCGAAAATCGCCATGCCAGGGTGGCCGATTGTCCGGGCTCGAGCGTCTTGGCGTTGGGATCGTCGTGCTTCATATCGGGCATTTCGGCCATCATGTCCCCGTGCGCCTTGTTTTCCGATTTCGTCCCCAGAACGAACTCATGACGGAGCGCGCCCTGGTTGCGGACGATGAACTTCACGAACTCGCCGCGGGTGAATTCGAGATGGTCAGGGGCGAAGGTCATCACGCCGTCCTTGTCGGACATGACGATTTCCACCACTTTCGGCGCCTGCTTAGGATCCCCGGGTTCGCCCGCGAGAAAGCCGTGGCCCGTATCGTGAGCGTAGGCGCGCATCGGCGCCGCCACGGCGAGAAACGCCGCGCAGAGCATCACCAATGGGGCGCGGTTCCGCATCGCCTTACTCCGTCGCCGCGCTGGGGGCGTGACCCGCCCGCCAGAAGGCGAGCAATTCCGCGACCGAAACGCCGTCGATCGTCATGCCGTTGAGATTCGCGCCGGAAATCGAAGCGCCCGCGAGGTTCGCCTTCTCGATCCGCAATCCGGAGAGATTGACGTTGTGGACGCGCCAGCCCGACATGTTGATGTTTTCGAAGCTGGCCCCGGAAAGGTTCACATCGTCGAAGCGCGAGCCGGAGAGGTTCACGTCATGGAACGACGAGCCGGAAAGATCGGCCTTCTCCGCTTCCAAACACTGCTGGACGCTTACGATTTTCATCGCCCCTGCTCCCATTTCTCGACCCGTTTGGTGAGATCGACCAATTGTTCCTTCAAATTTTTGGTGGACTTGCTAGGTTGCGTCGCGAAGCCTATCGCCGAGACGGTTCCCTCGCGAATCCGTTCAAAACTTTCGTCGAGAAAGTCGAAACGCAAGGAATGGTCGACCATGACTCCGCGAATTTCGGCCATCCCGGCCTGTAATTCTCGCACTTCGCTATGCAACTGATGAATCTCGCCGCGCATGTCATGGGAGTCGGAATGAACGACGTCCAATTCCATGCGCAATCCAGATACCTCCGAACGCAGTTCCTTGAAGTCCGCCCGAAGGTCGCCCAGTTCGACCCGTAGCCCATCCACGGTCCCGCCGAGCGCGGTCACTTCTCCGCCAATCGCGGTCACTCCGCCGCCAAGCGCGGTCACTTCGCCGCCCAGCGCAGTTACTCCGCCGCCAAGCGCGTCCATGTCCCGGCGCATTCCCCGAAGCTCATACTCAACGCCGACGAGCTTCGACGAATCCTGGTCCTGACGCGACCGTATTTCGCGTAGCAGACTCAGCACCACGTCGTCGGGTTCCGCAGCCATTTCCGTTACTCCGCCGCCGCGCGAAAGCCCGCGCGCGACGCGAACGCGTTGCGCGACCGGTTTCGCGGCTTTGAGGCGGATATCAATTGCCTTGCTCCAACTTCCGCTTCTCCAATTGCTCCACGCGCCGAGTGAGATCGGCGATTTTCTCCTGCAATTCCCGCTTCTCGGCTTTATCTTGCTCCATGCGATCAAGCAGCGATTTTCGCGCCGCTTCCGCCTCTTGGTCGTCGATCCCGAGCCCTGGAAGCGTATCTCGAACCCAATTGCTCCTCTCCGCCGGCATCTTCCCTACTCCGCCGCTACGCGCACGGGTTCGCCGTGCGGGTTGGCCGCGTATTCGTCGATGCGCCGCTCGATCTCCGGGCGGAAATGGGCGATCAGGCCCTGGATCGGCCAGGCGGCGGCGTCGCCGAGCGCGCAGATCGTGTGGCCTTCGACCTGCTTGGTCACGTCGAGCAGCATGTCTATTTCTTTCTTCTGCGCGCGGCCCTCGGCCATGCGCGTCATCACGCGCCACATCCAGCCGGTGCCCTCGCGGCACGGCGTGCACTGGCCGCAGCTTTCGTGCTTGTAGAAATACGACAGGCGAGCGATGGCGCGCACGATGTCGGTCGACTTGTCCATGACGATCACCGCCGCCGTGCCGAGACCCGAGCGCAGCTTGCTCAGCGAATCGAAATCCATCGGCGTGTCGATGATCTGCGCGGCGGGCACAAGTCGTACGGACGATCCCCCGGGGATGACGGCGAGCAGATTGTCCCAGCCGCCGCGAACGCCGCCGCAATGGCGATCAATCAACTCGCGGAACGGGATCGACATCGCCTCTTCGACGTTGCACGGCTTGTTGACGTGGCCGGAGACGCAGAACAGTTTTGTCCCCACGTTGTTGGGCGCGCCGAAGCCCGAGAACCACGAGGCGCCGCGGCGTAAAATGGTCGGCGCGACGGCGATCGACTCGACGTTGTTGACGGTCGTCGGACAGCCGTAGAGGCCCATGTTGGCCGGGAACGGCGGCTTCATGCGCGGCATGCCCTTCTTGCCCTCGAGGGACTCGAGCATCGCCGTCTCTTCGCCGCAGATGTAAGCGCCGGCGCCGTGATGGACATAGAGATCGAACGGAAAGCCGTGGATGTTGTCCTTGCCGATCAACCGGGCTTCATAGGCCTCGTCGACCGCTGTCTGAAGACGATTGCGTTCCAGAATATATTCGCCGCGCACATAAATATAGCAGGCCTGCGCGCCCATCGCGAACGATGCGAGCAGCGCGCCCTCGACCAGCGTGTGCGGATCGTTGCGCAGAATCTCGCGGTCCTTGCAGGTGCCGGGCTCGGATTCGTCGGCGTTGATGACCAGATAATGCGGACGGGCGGGATCGATGACCTTGGGCATGAACGACCATTTGAGGCCGGTCGGGAAGCCCGCGCCGCCGCGGCCGCGCAGGCCGGAGGCCTTCATCTCGTTGACGACCCAATCGCGACCTTTGTCGATCAGCGCCTTGGTGTTGTCCCACTGGCCGCGCGCGCGCGCGCCTTTCAGGCTCCGGTCGCCCAGGCCGTAGAGATTGGTGAAGATACGGTCTTTGTCTTCGAGCATCGTAGCCTCAAACCTCCGTCGGCGCGACGCCGGGTCCGCTCTTGCCGTCGACGCCATAGAGCGACGTCAACGCCGTCAGGCCGCCCGTCGGCTCGGAGCCGACGCGGCCTGTTTGCGAGCCGACCCTGACGGGACGCCCCGCCTGGAGATCGTCAAGCAACTTGGCGAAATTCTCCGGCGTCAGATCCTCGTAATAATCGTCGTTGATCTGCACCATTGGCGCGTTGCAGCAGGCCCCCAGGCACTCGACCTCGATCCAGGAGAGCCCGCCGTCGGCGCTGATCTGGCGCTCGTCGCCGATCTTATTCTTGCAGACCTTTTTGATGTCTTCGGCGCCGCGCAGCGCGCAGGGCGTCGTGCCGCAGAGTTGCACGTGATGCCGACCCACCGGCGACAGGTTGAACATCGAATAGAAGGTCGCGACTTCGAGCGCCCGGATATAGGGCATCCCCAGCATGTCGGCGACCTTCTCGATCGCCGGGCGCGACAGCCAATATTGATTTTGGGCCTGAGCGCGCCACATCAGCGCGATCACCGCCGAGGCCTGCCGGCCCGGCGGATATTTGGCGATTTCCTTCTCGGCCCAGGCTTGGTTCTCGGTTGAGAACGCGAAGCTCTCGGGCTGAATGTCGGCGAGACGGCGGACGGACATATCAGTTCAACTCCCGCGCACGACCCCGGCTGGGGCCCGCTTTCGACGCGCGCGCGTCTGACAAGACGAAATACAGCGCGATCATAACCACGCCGATGACGATGCCGATGTCGCCTGAAGGCTGGAAAATCGGCTCGCCGCCGGACCAGCGCATCGCGGCAAGAATAACGAGGAACGATCCCAAACCCGCGACGAGCAGGCCCGCGCGTTTGCGCAGCGACTGGAGCGCGTTCATCGGTCCACCTCGCCGAACACGATGTCGAGCGAACCGAGGATCGCGCTGACGTCGGCGAGCATGTGCTTGCGGCAGATGTAATCCATCGCCTGCAGATGGGCGAAACCGGGCGCGCGCAGTTTTACGCGGTAAGGCTTGTTGGTCCCATCGGAAACGATGTAGACGCCGAATTCGCCCTTGGGCGCCTCGACTGCCGCGTAAACCTCGCCGGCGGGCACCTTGTAGCCCTCGGTGTAGAGCTTGAAGTGATGGATCAGGCCTTCCATCGAGCGCTTCATCTCACCGCGCTTGGGAGGGGCGATCTTGCGGTCGTCGATCGAGACGGGCCCTTCGCCGGTCGCCGAATTCAGCTTGTCGCAGCATTGTTTCATGATGCTGGCAGACTGGCGCATCTCTTCCATGCGGATGAGATAGCGGTCGTAGCAATCGCCGTTCTTGCCGACCGGAATGTCGAATTCCATTTCCTCGTAGCACTCGTAGGGCTGCGACTTGCGCAAATCCCACGCCGCGCCCGAACCGCGAACCATGACGCCGGAAAAGCCATAGGCGAAGGCGTCGGCGAGCGTGACGACGCCGATGTCGACGTTGCGCTGCTTGAAGATGCGGTTGCCGGTGAGCAATGTTTCGAGGTCGTCACAGACCTTCAGGAACGGATCGCAGAACCCATGGATGTCGTCGATCAGCTTCCTCGGCAGATCCTGGTGTACGCCGCCGGGGCGGAAATAAGCCGCATGCATGCGCGAGCCGCTGGCGCGCTCGTAGAACACCATCAACTTCTCGCGCTCTTCGAAACCCCACAGCGGCGGGGTCAGCGCGCCGACGTCCATCGCCTGAGTGGTGACATTGAGCAGATGCGAGAGCAGGCGGCCGATCTCGCAATAGAGCACGCGGATCAACTGCGCGCGTCGCGGCACGGTCACGCCAAGCAGGCGTTCCACAGCCAACGCGTAAGCATGCTCCTGATTCATCGGCGCGACATAATCGAGCCGATCCAGATAGGGCACATTCTGCAAATAGGTGCGCGCTTCCATCAACTTCTCGGTGCCGCGATGCAGCAGGCCGATATGCGGATCGACGCGCTCGACGACCTCGCCATCGAGTTCGAGCACCAGACGCAGCACGCCATGCGCCGCCGGATGCTGCGGGCCGAAGTTGATGGAGAAATTGCGAAGGTGGTTGGGTTCGGTCATGGCGTCGGCCCGCGGTGAGAGGGGCAGTAGGCAGTAGGCAATAGGCAGTAGGGAGCGGGCTGCGGACAGTTCGCCATTTCAATGCTCCTCGGCGCTTCGAAGGCTGCGCACCAGTACTACGAGCATGCGTACAATAGCCTCGCATCGCGTGAGCAGTTGTTCGGCTCTTTCGAAGTTGCCGAACTGCAACCGTTGCGCCAAGATCAAATGCGTCTCCAACTCTTTCAGAGACCCCTCGGAATTTCTCAAAAAGTTCACGTAAGAATCTACACTATTTCTTCCATATCCCTCGGCAATGTTGGCCGGGACGGACACAGCGGCGCGACGGATCTGAGATATCAGCCCGTATAGCTCTTCTCTCGGGAAATCCTGAGAGAATCGATAGCAATCCTCCACCAGCGTCATTGCGTCCTGCCATACTTTGAGATCACGATAGGATTTGATCTCGCCTGCCAATCTCTGTCCCGTGCACTGCCTACTGCCTACTCCCGACCGCCTTACTTCCCCGCCTTCTCATCCCCCGGCAACGTCGCCCCTTCCCACGGGCTCAGAAAATCGAACTGGCGGAATTCCTGGCTTAGGCGTACGGGTTCGTAGCGCACGCGCTTCTCTTCGTCGTCGTAGCGGACTTCGACGAAGCCGGTCATCGGGAAGTCCTTGCGCAGAGGATGGCCGTCGAAACCGTAGTCGGTGAGAATGCGGCGCAGATCGGGGTGGCCGTCGAACAGCACGCCGAAAAAGTCATAGATTTCCCGCTCGTACCAATCGGCGGCCGGGAAAACCGAGACGGCCGAAGGCACGGGCGTGGCTTCGTCGGTGGCGATTTTCACCCGGACGCGTTGATTGAGCTTCGGCGACAGCAGCAGATAGACGATCTCGAAGCGCTGCTCGCGCTCGGGATAATCGACGCCGCTGATATCGATGAAGCAGATGAACTGACCGACAGGATCGTCGCGCAACAACGTGAGCACTTCGAGAATGCGCCCGGCTTGCGCGATCAAAGTCAGTTCGCCGAACGCCTGAGCGGCGCCGACGATGGCGCCCGGCAAAGCCGCGGCGGCTTTGTCGCCAATGGATTTCAACGCGTCGTCCATGAAGCCTCGACCAAACTTAGCGTTCGCGCTCGCCCAATATCGTCCGAGGCGAGAATTATCTCTCGATCGTGCCGGTGCGGCGGATCTTCTTCTGCAGCAGCAGGATCCCGTAGAGCAGCGCTTCCGCTGTCGGCGGGCAGCCCGGCACATAGATGTCGACGGGCACGATGCGATCGCAGCCGCGCACCACCGCATAGGAATAATGGTAATAGCCGCCGCCATTGGCGCACGAGCCCATCGAGATCACGTAACGCGGCTCGGGCATCTGGTCGTAGACCTTGCGCAGCGCCGGCGCCATCTTGTTGGTCAGCGTGCCGGCGACGATCATCACGTCGGACTGGCGCGGCGAGGCGCGCGGCGCGAAGCCAAAGCGCTCGACGTCATAGCGCGGCATCGACAGCTGCATCATCTCGACGGCGCAGCAAGCCAGGCCGAAGGTCATCCACATCAGGGAGCCGGTGCGCGCCCACTGAATGAGTTCGTCCGTCGACGTGACGAGAAACCCCTTGTCGGCGAGATGGTCGCTGATCGAACCGAAATAAGGATCGTTGGCGCCGATCGGCTTGCCGGTCGCGGGATCGATGATGCCGCGCGGTTGCGGGGCGACGACAGTTCCGCCGCTCAATCCCATTCCAGCGCTCCCTTGTTCCATTCGTAGACGAAGCCGACGGTCAACACGAAGAGAAAGAGAATCATCGACCAGAAACCAAACACGCCGATATCGTGAAAGGCCACCGCCCAGGGAAACAGGAACGCCACTTCGAGATCGAAGATGATGAACAGCAGCGACACCAGATAGAAGCGGACGTCGAACTGCATGCGGGCGTCGTCGAACGGATTGAAGCCGCATTCATAGGCCGAAAGCTTCTCCGAATCGGGAGCTTTGTAAGCCAAAAGGAAGGGCGCCACGAGCAGCGCGCCGCTGATCAGCCCCCCAAGGGCTACGAACACTACCAAGGGCAGGTAGTCGGACAACAGGCTCGGCACGCGGCCTCCGAAGGGTTCGTGTCCGGACACGCATGCGTCCGGCGCGCAACATGATGGTCCTGGCCGATCCGGACCGGATCCGCCGGGCATCGAACCAGGGCGTTGTGGCGACGAAAAGAAACCCCGCCGTCGCGGTCGCGCGCCCTGGACGCGGCGTTCGTGGCGCCGCGCTCTTTCGGCGCTGGCGTATCGCAGTGCAACGAAACCTGCAAGGCGAAACGCGCCCCATGCGACTTATTTCCTGCGGGCGACCCCAGGTTCAAGCCAACCGCGCAGCTCCGCGCCGCGCGACACTTCGAGCATTTCAATTGTGTTGCAAATCAACGGGTTGGCGAGAGAGACGGGACTTGAACCCGCGACCTCCGGCGTGACAGGCCGGCGCTCTAACCAACTGAGCTACTCCCCCGTTGCGCGGTCGAATAGGGCACGCGCCGAGCCAAGTCAAGCGACATGTCACGGCGCGCTCCCGACCTTAGAACCGGGAAGTCGCCAAACCCCAGCTTTGCAACTCGCGACCGCTCAGCAATCGCACGTGATCCGGAGCCAAGGCTTCGGCGGCGCGCACGACCATCGGGCTCACCCCCATTCGACGGGCGTAATTGGCGACTACGCCGACGAGGTGGGCGTCGGCGAAGCGGCGCACGCCTCCCGAAGCGTACTCGGGCGCGATGGACATGCGATGCAGCGCAACGTGGCTCATGGCGGGCGCCACCCGGCGCACGGCGCCCATGAGCGCGTATACGCAGGCGGAGACGCACTCGCCGGCCACGGGTCCGGAAATGCCGCCAATATTGGCGTAACCCGCCACGACCGCCGCCAGCCGCAGCTGGCGAAAGGCGGCGCCGAGCTCCATCGAGCCCACGACGTTGCCGCCGGGCGAATCGATGAACACCACGGCGCGCAATCCTTTGGCCAGGGCGGCGCCACGTGCGAATTTCAGAAAATCTTCGGGCGTCTCCGCCTCGATGACGCCTTCGGCGACGATGACCTTCAGGCACCGTTCCCCGCATCCGGGGCCGGCCAGATCGGCGATGCTGAAGGTCATCGGCGCCGCCCCGGCGCATCCAGGCGCGACAGAGCCCAACAGGCCCGCCGCGGCCAAAGCCAGGGCCGAGAAAACCGCGCGCAATTTCGAGACGATGGTGGGCGGTGACGGGCTCGAACCGCCGACCCTCTCGGTGTAAACGAGATGCTCTACCAACTGAGCTAACCGCCCTCGCCAGATTCGCCTGCATGCGCGGAGGCTTCGCACCCACACTATACATTCGTCGCGCCGCCGAGTCCAAGCCCCAACGTGGTCGCCGCAGGCGCCCATCGCCGAGAATGTCGCACAGTCTCTGGACGGAAAATGGGTTCGACAACGAAAAGGGCGACCTTTCGACCGCCCCCTCGGAATTCGGACGAAAAAGCCCGAGCCCTTACTTTTCTTTCTTCGCCGCCTTCTTGGTGTTGAGGCTGGCCTTCAAAGCCGCGCCCGCCTTGAAGCGCGCGTTCTTCGAGGCCGCGATCTTGATCTCCTTACCGGTCGCGGGATTGCGGCCCTTGCCGGCGGCGCGTTCGCGCACGGAGAACGTGCCGAAGCCGACGAGGCGAACTTCTTCGCCCTTCTTCAGCGCCTTGGCGACCCCGTCGAGCAGCGCCTCAAGCGCCGCGGCGGCGCTGACCTTGGTAAGTTCGGCCTCTTTGGCGATGTGTTCGACGAGTTCGAGCTTGTTCATGAGTGCCTCTCCTTTTGCATCCGTCCGGCGGTTCTCAGGCCGCCGATTTCTTAATCCCTAAGTCAAGAAATCCGCGGAACTTCCACCGAATCAACTCGATGGTAGGAGGCATAGGTCACCAGATTTCCCCGGGAAGGCAAGGCTTCGCCTCACGAAGAAACAAAATATTCCAGCTTTTCCCGCTGTTTCTCGCATTGCGGCGACAAAAAAGGCCGCGAGTCCAGGCGACTCGCGGCCTTGATGTCAGCGACTGCGGCTCAGTGCGCGACGACCCCCGTCGGGTCCTCGTCGCCTTCGATCGGCCGCGCCGGCGTCGACGTGTCCTCTTCCCAGACGATCGCCTTGGGCGGCCGGACGAGCGCGTGCTTGAGCACTTCCTCCATGCGCGAGACCGGGACGATCTCCATCGCGTTCTTCACCGCGTCGGGGATTTCCGCGAGATCTTTCGCGTTGTCCTCGGGGATCAGCACCTTCTTGATGCCGCCGCGCAGCGCCGCCAGCAGCTTCTCCTTCAAGCCGCCGATCGGCAACACACGACCGCGCAAGGTGATCTCGCCGGTCATCGCCAAGTCGCGCCTGACCGGAATGCCGGTCATCATCGACACGATCACCGTCGCCATGCCCACGCCCGCGGAGGGACCGTCCTTCGGCGTCGCGCCTTCGGGCACATGGACGTGCACGTCGCGTTTGTCGAACAACGGCGGTTCGATGCCGAAATCCACCGCGCGCGAGCGGACGTAAGACGCCGCCGCGGAGATCGATTCCTTCATCACCTCTTTCAGGTTGCCGGTCACCGTCATGCGGCCCTTGCCCGGCATCATGACGCCTTCGATAGTCAGCAACTCGCCGCCCACTTCCGTCCAGGCCAGGCCGGTCACCAGACCCACCTGATCGTCCGCCTCTATCTCGCCGTAACGGAACTTCGGGACGCCGAGGAAATCGGCGACATTTTCACCGGTGACGACGATCTTTTTCTTCTTGTCGCCGCTGATCAGAATTTCCTTCACCGCCTTGCGCGAAAGATTGGAAATCTCGCGCTCGAGATTGCGAACGCCCGCCTCGCGCGTGTAACGTCGCACCAGTTCGAGCAGCGCGCTCTCCTCGACCTTGAACTCCTTCGCCTCGAGCCCGTGCTTGGCCAACGAAGCCGGCAGCAGATGGCGCTTGGCGATTTCGAGCTTCTCATCCTCGGTGTAACCGGCGATGCGAATGATCTCCATGCGGTCCATCAGTGCCGGCGGAATGTTGAGCGTGTTGGCCGTGGTGACGAACATCACGCTCGACAGGTCGTAATCGACCTCGAGATAATGATCGTTGAACGACCCGTTCTGTTCGGGATCGAGAACCTCGAGCAAGGCCGACGACGGATCGCCACGGAAATCCATGCCCATCTTGTCGATCTCATCGAGCAGGAACAAAGGATTCGAGGTCTTCGCCTTGCGCATCGACTGGATCACCTTGCCCGGCATCGAGCCGATATAGGTGCGCCGGTGGCCGCGGATCTCCGCCTCGTCACGCACGCCGCCGAGCGACATGCGGACGAACTCGCGTCCCGTGGCCTTGGCGATCGACTTGCCGAGCGAGGTCTTGCCGACGCCGGGCGGACCGACGAGGCAGAGAATCGGGCCGGTGAGCTTGTTGGCGCGCTGCTGCACGGCGAGATATTCGACGATGCGCTCCTTGACCTTGTCGAGACCGAAATGGTCGGAGTCGAGCAGGGCCTGCGCGGCGGGGAGATCCTTCTTGATCTTCGACTTCTTCTGCCATGGGATCGACAGCAGCCAATCGAGATAATTGCGAACCACCGTCGCTTCCGCCGACATCGGCGACATCTGGCGCAGCTTCTTGACCTCGGCGAGCGCCTTGTCGCGCGCCTCCTTGGTCAGCTTCGTCGCCTTGATGCGGTTCTCCAGCTCGGACATTTCGTCCTTGCCGTCCTCGTCGCCGAGTTCCTTCTGGATCGCCTTCATCTGCTCGTTGAGATAATATTCGCGTTGCGTCTTCTCCATCTGACGTTTTACGCGGGTGCGGATGCGCTTTTCGACCTGCAGCACCGAGATTTCGCTCTCCATCAGGGCGAGGCACTTCTCGAAGCGCTTGGCGATCGAGCTGATCTCGAGAATCGCCTGCTTGTCGGCGAGCTTGACCGCCAAATGCGAGGCGATCGTGTCGGCGAGCTTGCCGTAATCGTCGATCTGGGTCACCGCGGCGACGACTTCGGGCGAAATCTTCTTGTTGAGTTTGACGTAATTCTCGAACTCGGAGACGACGGAGCGCGACAGGGCCTCCGCCTCGATGGCGTCGATCGGATCGTCGGTGAGCGCTTCGGCCTCGGCTGCGTAGTAGGTATCGTTCCCTACGTACTTGCGGATTTTGGCGCGCGAAGCCCCCTCGACCAGGACCTTCACGGTGCCGTCGGGCAACTTGAGCAACTGTAACACGCGCGCGAGCGTGCCCGTCTCGAAGATGGCCTCGGGAGCCGGATCGTCGTCGCCGGCATTCTTCTGCGTCGCCAGCAAAATCGGCTTGTCGCCCTTCATCACCTCTTCGAGCGCGCGAATCGACTTTTCGCGACCCACGAACAGTGGCACGATCATGTGCGGGAAGACGACGATGTCGCGCAGCGGCAGGACGGGATAAACTTCGTGGGAGCCGGTAGCGATGGACTTGGGCTTGCTGGTCATGGACGTTCCTGTTTGCAATCACTCGACGCGCGGTTCAAGGCCGCGCGAGAGCCATGGAGCCTCGCCTGGGACCGCGAAGTGGGACCTCGAGAATAAGCGCCCCAACCCCGCCTCCGGCAGACGTGGCCGCAATTTCTGCGCCCACCCGCCACAAGGCTCGATCCGCCGGGTCGGGACGCGCCCGACTCCGGCCAACCGAGTACGAACATGGCCTTGTGCGGGCCTCGTTTCAAGAAGCGTTATCGGCTTTTGCGCGAAGGGCTTACTTTTCCCCGAACACCGAGGCGCCGGCGCCACGCGCGTCCAGGCGCCTCCGGGCGCGAACGCCTTCGAGGTCATGCGTCTCCCGCTTTAACTACCACCAAAACAACGAAATTGTCAGGATTGCTTCCGGAAGGCATAAATGATAAACGAAACGTTAATTGCGGCGAAAACTCGAATTGCAGGCCCAAGTATTCGAGTGAGCAGGAGCGTAGCCAATGACCTCGCCTGTCACGTCGAAAAATCCCGCGACGATCGTCATCATCGGAACCAACTATACAAACAATATTATTTACGGAGATTCGTCGGGCAATGTCAGCGTCAACATCACCACGTCCTACGAAATCGTTGGTGGGGCGCACGCCTATAATGAGCTTGTCGGCGACGCCCAAACCATCAGCGACTATGCGCACACCGTCGGCAATATCCTTATCGGCGGCGCCAACAGCACCAACCTGTTGTTAGGGACGGCCTATTACGCCGACGGCTCGAGCCAAGGTCCGAACACCGGCATTCTGACCATTGGTTCCAACACGATTACCGGCGGAATCAACTCGACGAATACGGCCTACGGCGACGCCTACGATTTCATCGGCGTTGGCCACGGCGGCAACAACAGGTTGACGGGCGGGGCCGGTTCCACCAACATCATGGATGGCGACGCTTATCTGATGTCCGGCTTTCAAGTCTCTGGCGGCGACAATTATCTGCTGGGCGGCGCGCATTCGGAAAACACGCTCGCGGGCTGCGCCACGACCATGAGCGGGCCTGTGTACGGCGGGTATAATCATGTCACCGGCGGCGCTGACGCGTACAACGTTCTGTACGGCGCCGCCCAGTCAATGGGAACTATTTCGGCGACCTATGCCAATGTCGTCACGGGCGGCGCGAATTCGACCAATTACGAATACGGCGACGCTCTGACCATGACCAACGCCGCGCACGGCGGCGGCAATACCGTCATTGGCGGCGGCGACGGTTCGACCAACTACCTCTATGGCGACGCGCTGACCGCCCAACCTTCCTATTTCGGCGGTTGGGGCGGGGGCAACACGATCGTCGCGGGCGCAGACTCGGTTTCGTACATGTGGGGCGAGGGCGTCTCCCAGAGCCTGTACAACTCCTCCAACACCTTCGTTTTCGCCAAGGGCGACAACTACGCCGTTATCGAGGATTTCCGAGGGGTTGGAACCGTCGGGTCGTTCACGGATACGATCGACCTCAAGGGCTATGCGACTCTGCACGCGTTTTCGCAGCTCGATATAACCACTTCGGGCGCCACGAGCACGATCCATCTTGGAACAGACACGCTCGTCGTCCTCAACAGCTTGCCTCTGGTCGCGGCGGATTTCCGCTTCGGCTGAGACGGAACGGAGCTTGAGCCAAGCGGCGACCTTGGGGTAGCCGCCTTTTTTTGTGAATCGTCGACGCATATGGCAAGCCCTTGGCGCGCGGCGGCGGGGTCAAAAAAACGGCAACCCCGAAGACCGCCGCTTCTGGCATGAGTTTTTGTGGGACGAAGAAACAAAGCCTCAGCCCGCCTTCTCCACGCGCTCGGCGCGCTCCGAATGGGTATACGGCAGCCGAGCAGGACCGCGCTTGACGACGAGCCCAGGGCAGCGCCGAAGGAAATATCAGGCGAGTTCCGTTATCCATCCCTTGAGGTCGATGGTGGCGCGATCGCGACGAATTGGTGCGGATTCTCGCCAAATCGATCGCTGGCGACGTCATCGATGTGCAGTTGAGCGACGCGACTTGGCCCGGTTAACCACGGAAAAAGCATTGGCTCGCCCAGAATTGCCTTGGGCGGCTCGAAATGGTATGTGAACTGTTAATGCGGCGCCAGATTCAAAGATTAGCGTTTCACTTTGTCGAGTAAAAAGGGAGCGTTCAAAATGAGTACGACCACGAAGCCGCCCAATCCCACTATTGTAATCATCGATGGATTGAACAACGCCGACAACATCATTTTTGGAGCGTCGTCCGGGACCGTCAGTGGAGACATTACTACGTCCTACGAACTGTTCGGCGGGGCGCACGGCTACAACGAACTCGTCGGCGACGCCGATTTTCTCAGCGATTACCAGCAAACGGTTGGCAATCTCCTCATCGGCGGCGACTACAGCACCAATCTGATGATCGGAACCGCCTACACCGCCGACAGCTCCAAGCCGGGCCCCAATACCGGCATTTTGACGATTGGTTCGAATACGATACGAGGCGGCGCCAATTCGACGAACACGGCGTATGGCGACGCCTATGATTTTACGGTCTATGGCGTCGGCGGCCATAATGCGTTGTACGGCGGCGTCAATTCCACGAACACGATGGCTGGCGACGCCTACTTCATGGATGATTTCGTCACCGGTGGAAACAACACTTTGGTCGGCGGCGCCAATTCCCTGAACACCCTCGCCGGCGACGCGATGACCATGAACGGTCCCGTTTCCGGTGGGCATAATCACGTCACAGGCGGCGCCAATGCTTACAACGTGCTGTTCGGGGCGGCGCAAGCCATGACCGGCGGTTCGTCGACCACAGCGAACGTCGTCACCGGCGGCGCCGATTCGACGAATTACGAATATGGCGACGCGCAGACGATCACCAACTCGACTGGCGGCGGCAACACCGTCACCGGCGGCGGCGCGGGTTCGACCGACTATCTCTACGGCGACGCTCAAACGGCTTCGTACGGCGCCAACGTCGCCTACGGCGGCGGAAACACCGTCGTCGCAGGTTCCGGGTCGGTGTCCTACATGTGGGGCTCCGGC
>Ga0302319_10012975_pt1 | contig 15660 bp, 6 predicted proteins | sample Bog_T0_2_FD_203319 | JGI IMG/M metagenome (GOLD analysis project Ga0302319, IMG submission 203319) | Peat permafrost microbial communities from Stordalen Mire near Abisko, Sweden - Bog_T0_2 | ecosystem: Environmental > Terrestrial > Soil > Wetlands > Peat | place: Sweden: Abisko, Stordalen Mire...
GGATGACGTGTTCGTCCGCCTCGAGCGCCTCTGCAACAGATCGGCCAATCTGCTCAGCCGCCGCGCGTCGATGGTCCGATAGAGCGGTGGCCGCGGCCAGCACATCCCACTCGAAGGACGCCAGGAAGGAGGCGAGGCCGGATGCCGCGGATATTGATCGTCCTACGGCGGCTTCGCTGGTCCGGAGGTCTGATGTTGCGAGCGACTGCACCACGGTCAACGGCTCGATACCGGCGGTCAACTCAGTCACAATAACCGAGGCCGACAGCACTGTGATCATGCGCGGCGCGTTCTCGGGCGTTACGCTCGCAGCCGCCATCCTCGTCCGCAACACGCTCGTCAGCGTCGCCAGTGCCGCTCGAGCGACCTGTGCCTTCTCCCGCAGCTCCCCCGCCAGTCGCGCGACGGTCGCTCCCTTGCGCACTTCTGATGGCGCGAGCCCAAACACTTCTGCCGCGCGCTCACGCGCCTTCGTCCAAGTCGTCTCGTCAGGCAACGGCTGCGCGAGTAATTCCGCGTCGTCATCCAGCCGCTCAATAGATCCTCGCACCGGCGCCCCGCGCAGAGAAATCGTTCGATCGGCCTGCGCCGCGCAGGCGAGGATAATGAGGTTTTCTACCTCTCTCGGCAGGCCCATCGGCCGTGGCTGGTCAATCAGCGCCCGCAGCCGCTTAACCGTCATGACGCCCCCACCCTGCTGCGCCGCCAGCCGTGTGAAATGATTGGCCCAATGATCGTCGAGAATGAAATGCGTCAATCCTTGGTTCATCGTGCCCAGCTTAAGCGGGCCCGCGAACCCGCCAAGGATCTGGCGCACCGCCCGATCCTCGATGAAGCGCCGCTGCTGTGGCTCCTCGGCGGCGGCTTCGATCTCCTTGAGCACTTTGCTCAATGCCGCGTTCTTCACTTCCTGTTCGAAGATCGGATGGGCTGGAAACCGATGAGCGAACGTCGAGTCGAAAAGCGCTCCCATCGCTTCTTTGAGAGTCGCCCCGACTGGTGGCTGCGGTCGGAAGGTTCCGTCGAGCGAGACCAGATGATCCTCGGCTGAAACCTGAACAGCCAAAGCGCCGTCCTGATCCTGCCGGATGCCGTACGCGGCCTCCAGCACCATGCGCATTCTGCCCTGAAGCTGGCTTTGCTGGTTCTGGAGCAGAGACCGCGCCTGCTGCCGGTCGATCGCGGAGAGGTTCGGGGAGTTTTCCTCCAGTCGCGATCCAACCAGCAGATAATCGATGCGCAGCAGTGTGCCGAGGTCACGCAGCGCCCGATCGCCCAGCGGGGCGGCCACCCAGGCAATTGTATCAGCCTCCTCGCCGAATCGCGCCAGCCGTGCCTTATGGTCCGCCATCGTCCGGCCGTTCGCGTCGAAGGGCAGGCCGAGCAGCAGGGTCGGTGTTCCGGCGCGCCCTCGCAAACGCTCGTCGGACAGCTCGGCAATGCTTTCCAGCCAAACATCCACCTGGCGTCGCGTGCCGCGCCACAGATGCGGCACCTCGATGAACCCCTGCGCGTTCAGCAACTCTCCGCCATTTGTATCGCCAATGCCCAGTGCGGCGAACAGAAGATCGCGAACCTTGCGGCGACGATTGCCGTCGTTGTCGTAGTGCGCGGCGTTGGCGAGGATAGGCTCGACATCCACACCAGTGATCTGCAGCGAGATGACGGGATTTGTGTCATCCGTCAGCTTGATTTCGCCAACCTGCGCGGCCCAGGTGCGGAGCTTGCCAAGGACGGCGCCGCCTTCGCGTCCCGGAATAGGGGATACGACGCTACCATGATTCAGCGCTGCCAGCCGCGCTGCGGTGAGCGCTCGCAAGGCCTCGACCTCCGGCACCAGGGCGGCCAGCAACAGGGTCTTCAGCAGGCGCGCATCGTTGCGCAAATTGGTCGCGGCGCGCGGGTCCGCGCGCCCTTCGGCCATGTCTTGCCAGGTGACGTTATGGGTCCGCTCCAGCAGCGGCAGCAGCTTCTGTGTCCACAGCTTCCGGGCATTCTCGAACTGAATCCGCATGCCATCTGAAAACGGCTGGTCGCTGGTCGATATCGCGTCCCACAAATCGCCGACCGGGATCAGACTGCCCAGTCTCAGCTCATCCCTCCGTTCGACCAGCAGCGTCAGCATCAGCTTCAGCGCGGTGCGCTCCCGCTGAAGCACTGACGATGCGGCGATCAACGCCTGCACCAATGCCGGGCTGAACGGATAGACCTGCCGGAACATCGAGCGCTCGCCGTCGGACCCGAGCAGCGTTTCAACAACTTCCTTGCGGCGGTTGAAGAACTCATCGAAGGCGTTATCGATCCGTATCTCGGCCACATCGTCGCGCGGTTTCAGAAGACGCCGCCGTGCGATCAGCGGCAGGTTCCGGTCTTCGAGGTTGATGCGGTCGAACCGCGCCTCCCAGTAGCGCAGGGTATCGGCAAACTGGAGCTGCAATGCGCCAGCCTGATTAGCACCGACGAGGTCACGTAGGTCCCGCTGGCGGGCGACGAAGGAGATGATAGGAATAGGCCGGTCCGCACGCTGGGCCTCGACCAGCTTCGACAATTTCGCTCCCTCGGCCGAGACGAAATTCACATCGGCGGCGCGCGTCGCCAGCCAGAGGATGAGCTCATCGAGGAACAGGATCACCGCGTCATAGCCGAGGGCGCGCGCATGGTGGCTCATGATGGCCAGGCCGGTGTCGATATCGACGAAGGCTTCGCCCTTCGCGAGTGCCACGTCGGCATAGCCGGTGAAGAGCCGACCGATCAGATCGCCGACCAGACGTTGGCGCTGATCGCCGCTTGGCGGCTCCAGCATAGCTGACTCGAACGACCCGGCATCCCAGGAGTCTTCGAGATCGCCCCATTCGCTTTCAGCATTGGCACGTTGGTTGAGCCTGCCAAAGAAAGCCTCATCGCCATAATGCGCGCGCTGAGCCTTGGCGTCCTCGAACAGTCGTTCGCCCAGGTAGAAACCGGGCACCGGCGCCTCGGGATGAATTCGGCGCACGTGCTCCGCGTAGCCGCCCAGCACAGCGCTTTCCACGTCCCTCGCGCCGATCATGTGGAAGGGCACCATCAGGAAGCGGCGCTGCTGGGTCCAGGTGTTGTGGCGGTCCACCACAGGCGCCAGCTCTGGAATCGCGCGGGCGCGGGCATTGCCTGCGAGCAGCAGGTTCAGGACTGCCATGAAGTGGCTTTTGCCGGAGCCGAACGAGCCGTGCAGGTAGCAGGCTGCGCTTTTGCGTTCTTCCGTAGCGCGCTGGATGAATCCTAACGCGTCGTCGAACGATTTCCGGAGTTGGTCGGTGACGACGTAATTTTTCACCGTCTCCTCGGCATGCGCGTCCGACACGCCTTCCGACAGTTTCAGAACGAAGTCGCCCTGATGCACGCGCTCTGGGATGGTGATCAGGTCGCGCAGCAGCGGTGCTTGCGTGTCGCCCATTATGCGGCCCTCCGGGTGCGGCCCCGACGGGGTGTGGCGGGCGGTGTCCATGCGGCGACGGCCGCTTCGGTCATGCCGAGCGCCCTGGCCTCGGTTTGCACAAAATCCACGAAATAATCCCCCATGCGGGCGCCCAGGTCGGGGTCGTACTCGTTGTGCCACTGCAGGAGCCACGGCACCAACTCGATCACGCCAGCGAGCAGAGGGACGAGGCGCTCGGCTGGCCAGCCATCACTGTCCTTGCGTTCCTGGTAATACGCAGCGATCGCCAGGGCGCGCTTGAGATGGTTATGGCCGGCCCAGGTGACGACGAGGCTGCCGTCGGCGTCCCGCTGGCAATGCGGGAACGACACGAAACGCTCTTTGGGCACGTCGAGGCCACCGCGAAGACGCCAGAAATCCGTGTTTTGAAAATCCTTGGTAACGTATTTCGGAGGCACGGGAATGTCGCCGACCTCCTCGCGCTTGCGCCGCCGCTGCTCCTCCGCAACAAGCCTGTCGATCGCCTTTTCCACGGTTTGCGCAGCTGCTGCCTGCATGCGGACGGCATACGGCTCGGGCTCTTCACCAGGACGGCGCGGATTGACGCCGCGCCACAGCTCGTGCGCTCGCCGTTCGGCCTGCACACGGAACTCGTTACGGTGGTTGCTTACATCAGCGTCGATCGCGTCTTCCCGCCTCTGGCTTTCCCAGGTTGCTTTCCATTGAGCATGCTTGCGCAGGCCCGCATCTGCGTAGCGGAGGGTCTCCAAGAAGGGCACCGATTCTTTGGCTGCGAGGTCTGCTACCAAGGCTTCGATATCCACATCCGGCCGCCCAGTGCCGCGCGACAGCCCAGCATAAAGCGCCGCGATCGACAGGAAATCGGCATCGCGGCGTGCATGATCGGCAAGTTGGTTGGTGTAGATGAGGCGCACCTCACCATCTAACCAGAAACGTGGACTCTCAAGTCGGTCGAGAAGCCAGAGGCGCAATGCGTCGCGCTCCAGTTCGTCCCAGTTCTCCATGACCCATCGGCGCTTGTATTCCGGGCGTTCAATGAGACCAATGGTAACGTCGTTCTCAATAAGAGCGATACGGCGCTCAACGATTGCGCGGTAGGTCTCTGGCCAGCCCGCAGGGATGTCCGTGCGTGGCGTCGAGTGGTGTCGGCTAAACCACGAAGTTTCCAACTCACCGGCCTCAATGCGGCGGGCCATCGCGATCTCAAATGCGCGTTGTCCCAGGCACAGTGGCTGTGGATCCGTATGTTCGGGTGGATCGTCGTGAAGCCCATACAGACGATAGCATCGCCAGTCCAATTCCTCCTGAATGCCCACCATGGCCGCAAGAGTTTCTTGGGTAACGACGCGCGCCGCGTCGAGAGTCTCGCGTGTAGGAACAACATTTGCGCAGACGACTGCGGGCAGGTTTTGGGCAAGACGTTGGGCATATATATCGAGAGCCCGAGCGAGATCGAGAGGGTAATTTCCCCTGGGAACGGGCAGCTTCAGAAGGCCCGTTGCGGTGAATTCATAAAAGTCCTCAAACGGGTCTGTTCGTTGACGTGCTCCCCTATCGTCTACGGTCGATCCCTTATTGTGAGATACTTGTTTCATCCAAAAACAAGCCGTTGAAGAATTCAGCAATCCCAGCAAACCCAGATAGTCATCCTCCGTTGCCGATGAAGAGAACTTAATAACCGGAGCAGAACGGTTAAATACTTTACCGCCTCTGTCGAGAACAAAATGATTGTGTGTCGCGACGAACGCGAACGTGATGGTAAGGGGCGTCCGGAGCTTCGATGGATAGAGTTCCTGGAATTCATACCAACTTAGTCCACGCTCAAGCATGGGAGTCCCAAAACGCTTCCTCTTTGAGATTGTAGTGCGACCCAACCAGAGATGGCGAGCTACGTCAGGCATCGCTGACAAGGGCAAAACGTCAAAATTCGTATCGTGTGGCCATACTGCCCAAATCGGCGCGGCTACACGAAAATCGCGAACAACGTCACCGACCACTAGCGCTTGCAAATGGCTTATGCCCAGGCGTTCAGCGGCACGGCGAGACTGGAATGTGTAGAGGTCATCCTCGCCGTTAACGGAGGTGATGCCGATCTCGCTGACAATTGTATTCAGCTCCGGTCGGCCATCTTCGATCGCCTCCTGCACTTGTGCAGCACCACCCCCACCCATGTTCCATGGATGTCGGGCCAACGTCGCGCGGGGAGTGTCTTCCGTGCTGATGAATTCACTTGTGGTGCCCGGCAAGTCGGTTTGACCGACGATCGCCGCCCACACCCGTCCTTGGGCTAGATCCCGTAGCCCGGGTGGCTCACCGCGAATGCCGCGCACCGTTCGCACGACCCCAGCAACTGGCCTGCGGTTGCGACCAAGCAATATAACTGTAGGCGTGCCATTCCCGGCCATCGGCGCACCGGAGCAATCTACCGCGTGCGTCAGGTCGAGTTTAGGTAGTACCTCCTCGATCAATTTCGACCCGAACTCTCGTTTCATGAAACTATTTGAGACAATAAAGCCTACGAAGCCCGCAGACTGCTCATTCGTACCGGCTTGCGCCAAGTCGAAGAACCGCTCGGCAAATGGCGCGCCGAGCCCATATTTCCCATGGCAGCTGTCATAGATTTCACGATAGGCGTCCCGCATCGCCGGGTCTTTTGGCGCGATGTAGGGTGGGTTTCCAACAACAGCATGGTATTGGCGGCCGAGAATATTATCGATTTCTGCGGTGTCCTCCGACGAATAATGATGCCGCACCACGCGGCGAAAGCCCTCCTCGCCACCACCCAATTCCCGACGGAAAAAGTGCCGCCCGTGCAAGAGGCTGTCGCCTGCGGCCAAGTGCACCACAAACCCAGGGGCCGCCGCCATACGATGCACATCCGCCGCGCGTAGTGCGGCCACCAGCAGCCGAAACCGCGCGATCTCAACAGCGAACGGATTCAGATCGACGCCCGCTATTGCATTCAAAGCCCGTTGCGCCTGCTCCGCCGGCGGAAGCCCCGGCGCAAATCGCCGCCACTCCCGCACCAGGCGATCAAATCCACCTAGGAGGAAGTGACCGGACCCACAGGCCGGATCGATCATCGTCACGCGCTCATGGCCGAACTCGCGGATGGCCGGCTCCAGCGTCCGGTCCAGAATCCAGGACTCGACGAAATCTGGTGTCTGCAACAGCGCGAAGCGCTTGCGGGCGTCTTCAGAGAGATCCTGATACAGGTCACCCATGAAGCGTGTACCCCAATCGGGATCGGTGAAATCGTGCGCCAGTTCACCAGTCTCCGGCTGAACCTCACGAAAGAACCGGATCAACGCCATCGCACCGTCGCCTGACAGCGGCAACCGAAACAGCGGATTGTGCGCGGGATCAAAGAGTCCGGCTAGGCCGGGCAGCCGCGCCGCGTCGACGAAGGTCGAGAGCAGATATTCAGTGTCAGAATCGTGCGGCAATGACCGGAAGTGCGCTTCCTGTCGCTCTTTCGCCAACTCCCGGCGGTCCCCAGGACCTGACAGAAAGGGCCGATCGACAAGCAGATTGTCTTCCAGAAAACGCAGGAACACGCAGCCGAGCACCCAATGAACCACCGCCTGGTCGAAGGTGCCGTCGAGGAAAACCTCAAACGTGTCTCGAGTCCGGCCAAGATCGAACGCTTCCCGCCATTCCGCCTGCACCGCGTCCCGCTGCGCCCCGGCTGCGTGGGTCGCTCGCAGGTCCGCGTCGAGCACCTTTCGGAGGCGCTTTAGGTCAGCGAGGAGTTTGCCGGCGTTGATCATGAAGGAGGGGGTCCGAACTCAAAAATCGTGAAAGGTCAGGCGGCGCTGCGCGCGCCGCCGGCCCGGTGAGCATTGGTAAGCCATGGATCGGTCAATCGTGCCCAGTTGGCGGCGGAAATGACCGGCAGGGACGCACCGTCAATCATCGGCATACCCCCATCCGCCTGGGGCACAAGCACCCATAGGCTGGGAGGGCCGCCCCTGGTGCCGGATGCTTGTGCGAGATCAGTCAGCATCGGCATCAGATCGTACCGCGCGAGTAGTCCGGGGTTCACCAGCAGCGCCGGTCTGTCGAGGGCCAACAACGTTGCGAGCACGCGTTCAGCCGCTTTGGTGGCGAGCCGAAGAAGGTTCCGGAAACCCTTCCCGTCATGTCCTTCCGCATCCGCGGCCAGAACCACTGGCCATTTCACTTTTCGTGCCTCGGCTTCGGCACGCATCTCGCGCAGCAACAGCAATTCCAAGCTGACCCGTTCCCGCGGCGCGAACCGGCGCAGCAGTTCGGCCTCGGCGCGCGGGGCACGGCGCGGATCGACCGTCAGTGCCAGGAAGGCCCCTGAGCGGCCAGCGCCGACGATTTTTTCTTCCAGCGACCGTGCGTCCAGCACCTCTGGCGTTGCCTGAGGCGCGGCGGCCAACGTGCCATAGCGCAACACTCCGGAAGGGCTGCCCCTGTCGGACGGGGTCACAATGCGGCTGACATAGCCACGCCCGTCGGGATCATCGTCGCGCCAGATCCGCTCCGCGCCCACCTCGTCAAGAAGGCGATCGAGATCCGGCCGTGGCGGCAACTGGGCCGCATCCGGGAACCGTCCTTTGACTCTCTCCCGAACGGCTTCCTCGGACAGCAATCGGGGGCCGGCCAGCGATCCCAGGGAGAGCCGCAGGGCCGTGGCGGGCGACATGCCCTTCGGATACAGCTCAGCACGGGCCGAGAGCGACGCCGATTTGGAGGCGGCCGCCGCGAGTCGCAGCGTGCGACCGGGCGGTAGTGCAGTGCCATCTGGCGGCGCGACCAGATTCAATTCTTCCTCGACCCGCCCGGGCGAGGGCAGGGGATCCTCGAGCGCCATGCGATCGGCGATGGCACCGAGTGCGACGGCGTGCGCCGCCAGTTCAGGGCTGAGAGCCACCAGGATCGGGGCCAGATCGGCATACGAAGCAAAACGCGCGGTGTCGCTAGCGGAGGCTTCCAGTTCGATGGAAGCGCGGAGAATAGCGCTTGCGAGTCTGCGGCGATCAACCTCGGAGTCCTCGACCGAACCGCGGGCGGCGAGCAACAGCGCTGCCAGCTCATCGGCTGTGGCGACACCACCGGCACTCGACAGCAGTGACACCAACTCGGTGCGGAGTTCGTTGAGCTCCCGACTCTTGTGCCAACGATCGCGCGCCTTGCCCAACACAGCCGCGACCGCACTGCGGGCGACGCCTGCTTCGCGTGCCACGTCCCCGGCAGCGGGCCAGGACACCGGCCCGTCGGCGGGCTCAAGACCAAGGTAAAGTTCCAGCAGTCGGTCTTCCGCTGTCTCATCGCCTGCGGGACGGCGCGGGATCAGAAGTTCGGAAAGCCGGTCTACGCTCGCCCAGGCCAGAGCATCTTCCGACCCACCCCCCGGTTTCAGTTCAGGTCTGATTTCGGCAAGGCGCTTGGCGCGTTCGCGGATTTCGCGGCGGACCTTGTCGCTGACGCTGCGGAGATAGCGGAACCGGATGCGATCCACGGCGAGCAATTGCTGGACGGTATGCACGCCCATGCGATCGAGTACGTCACGCGCTTCGACGCTGTAGCCGAGCTCGGCGATCGTGCTGCGGCGGTCGAGGCGGCGGGCAATGGTTTCAATGCTGTCTTCGGCGATGGCGCCACGATCCAATGGCTCGAAAGCCCGTCGCCAATCGCGCAGCATCTCCTCGGCATTGTCGAAGCGCTCCTCGGCGTTGCGACGCAGGGCCTGCGTAAAGAAGTCCCGCAGCCCCTCTCGCAACGTAGGATCAAAACGGTCCGTCGCGATCGTGGCCTCGTCCTCCGTGACAAGCGGCTCAGTCGCACCATCGCCCCAGGTGGGCGGGACACCGGCGACGAGTTCATGCAGGGTGACCGCCGCGGCATATCGCTCCGCATGCAGGTCCCAACGGCGCTGGGGCCGCAAGGCGAGGAAGGGATCGAGGTAGGGCCGTGTCCCGGCCTGGATGTTCTCGGGCGGCGTGCGCGTGAGCGAAAAATCGAACAGGACAAGGCGCAGACGGCCGCTCCCGCCGGCAGGTGCGATGCCAATGTTGTCAGGCTTGATATCGCGATGGGCGACGCCTTGCTCTTCAAGGTGATTGAGCGCCTGGAGAAGATCTTCCCCGAAGCGGCGCATCAGATCGAGCGAGGGCATGTCATCGCCCCGCAACCGCTCGGCGAGGGTGCGATCGCCCGCCTTTTCCATGAGGATGGCGGCACGACCGGAGACCGTCAGCGTGTCGATAATGCGGACGATGTTCTGGTGATGCAGCCGACGCAGGACAGCCGCTTCGGCTTGCAGGCGATCACCGTGCGTCTCGTCCACGGCGACCTTGAGGACTAGTTCGTCATCCTCGCCGTTGCGCCGGACCAGCAATGCGTCGGCCGTGCCGCCGCGGCCGAGTTTGCGGACAACAACGAATCCACCCTCAAGCTGGTCGTCCCGCTTCGCGATGCTGGGATCAACGGTCGTCGTGGAGTCTTGCGCACGCGCATCCGTTTCAGCCAGGGCGAGATATTCGAGGAACTCACCGGCGGAAGCGATCCGGTCGCGCACAACAGGGGCGGTTGACGCGCGGACCAGGTCCTCGAGGAAGGTGCCGATACCATCAATTGCTTCGGCAAGCCGCAGCCCGCCGCCCTCGCGCAACTTCGCCGGCAACTCAAGTGGGCTGTCCGCCGGTGGGCGACCGGTGAAAAGGTGGTAGGCGATGGCGCCGAGCGAGAAGACATCCGCCTGCGCGCCAGCTTCGCCGCCGCTGAGTGCTTCGGGTGCGAGATAGACCTTTGCCGGATCGCCGAAATGGGCGTCGATATTGCGGGTGCCCGACGTGACGGGAATGGCGGTCTGGCTCCCCTCGGCACGGGAAGCAACCTGCCAGTTCATGATTTGAAGCCGGGGTTGTCCCTCGGCTACGCCGTGCACCAGCACGTTCTGCGGCGCCAGGCCGCGATGGTACAGGCGCTTGCCATGAGCATGACCAAGCGCCTCGGCCAACTGACGGAGAAGCCCCAGACGCGCTTCCGCCGTCAGGTCCGATAGCTTTTCTCGTAGGAAGCGGTCGAGCCTGATCGAATTAGGGTCATGCTCAAATACAAGCGCAGGGCCAAGTTCCGTTTCACGGAAGTCGAGTACCCTGAGGATCCCGGGATGATCGATCCCCTCAAGAACGCGGAACTCGCGCATGGCCATGCGGCCCAGACGTTCGCGCTCATCAGGGGACGCGGCACGCGCATACGGATAGACCCTGACGCGGCGTGCCACTCCGAGGCTCGCGTGTTTCGCCACAAAATCCTGCCAGCCATCACCCTCGCCGAGTAGAGCGCCGAGGAGGTAGTCACCAACCCGCCGATCGCGGCCGGCCGGTCGAATACCTGCTTGCTCGATCGATCGCGCAGTTGCGCGCGCAATATTCGAGTCCACTGATCTGGGTCGACCTAGCTCGGTATCCAGCGTGCCCGTCAGCGCGGCGATGATGCCGGTGTCAGACGATCCACGCGGGTTACCTCGCAGGAACACTCTGCGCGCTGTCCCAGGATCGATACGCGGCGGCTGTAGAACCTTTGAGAGGAAGATGACCTCCGTAACCCAAGGCACTCGATTGGCGCCGCGGCCAAACGCATCCTGTCGCTTCAGCAAAGACGCAAGACGCTTTGCCTTCCGGTTGGCCAGCAGAAGCGGGTTATCGACGGTGTGCCTGCGGCCATCCGTCGTCCAAACCCAGCTATGGGCGTCTCCATCGATCGTGCCCGGCCGGCTCTTGATTTCGACCAGCAGGAGGCCCGCAGGTGTCAGGACGAGCAAATCGACCTCGTTGACGCGCCCCTCGTCGTCCACGAACTCGAAGTTCGACCATGCCCGCCACGGGTCGTGGTCAGGCAAATGCTCGCGGAGGAACTCTAGAGCCTCGCGTTCCCACTCGTATGCAGAGGGGCTAACCACTGTCCAACGAGGTGGCTTCATGGGCTTCTGGTCCTCATGAGACCGAGCTGCCGGCGCGGCGCTAGCCGTGGGACGTCTGTCGTAAATGAAGTGGTGCTCGCCATGGCTCTGCGGCTGAATGGGTCGCCATGAACCGGGACCGCCCCGTGAGAGGCTCCTTTCGAGCGATTCGAATTTCGGCGATCTCGCCGATTCAGGGGGCGTGTGCCCTCGGCAAAAGCCAGAAGCGAGAATACTGGCGACACCTCGCCAACACCGCTTCTCGGCGTTAGAAGTTTGCGCGTCCGGTCAACGCCCCGATCTCTTCTGCTGTTCCGGTGAAGACTCATCGATCACCGCCCACGTGGCTAACTGGTGACGGCGCCGGTCGATCCATCGCTTTAGGGGTTGCGGCGATAAACTGTCGGATGGCTTGGCGAATAACCCACGAGACAGAGGCGTCTCGCGCCAACGCGATTTCATTCAGGGTACGATAGTCCTGCTCTTCGAGGCTTACCGTCAGCCGCGTTGCCTTGCGAGGGCGCTCGTTCATGCAAGTCTCCGGGGCTTTCTGGGTTGACCTTATTCTCTGCCACACCAGACTTCAACGAAGTGATGCACTTTTCACCAGCGGCATCCGATTAGAGTTTTGTGCGATGTTGCCCCGCAGCGCGCTCTGTCCACGAAACCAACGGTTTCTGGGGGTCACTTTAGGACACTGATTTCACGGAGTATTCAGCTAAATTGCGCTTTGGACCAAAGTCTGCAACTCCCAAGTGTGGAACGGGACGAGAGCGCCCCTATGGCGTGATGAAAGAATGATTTGCTGAAACCAGTAAAGCAATATCGCAGCAAACATGCCCCGCGCCTCGCTTGACTGAATCTTATTGAATTGCTATTTTGCTGAAAACATCAATCCATCTTCGCAGCAAAGACTTCTTTCATGAAAACGATCGTTGTCGCGTCGCAAAAGGGTGGCAGCTCGAAAACAACGACTGTTGCCCTTCTGGCGGTTGAAGCGGAACGGGTCGGAGACGGCCCCGCCTGGATCGTAGACACCGACAAGCAGGGCAGCCTTAGCCGCTGGCACGACCGCCGGGAAAGCGAGACGCCGCAGCGCGCGGAAATGCCCTTTAGCGAGCTGGCAATTGGGTTGGCGAACCTCGCCCGAAAGCACGGGGCCGCATTCTGCTTCATCGACACCGCGCCCGCTATCTCCCCCCAGAGCGCAACCATTATTGGTCTTGCTGACCTTGTTCTAATTCCCGTGCAGCCTTCCCCGGTCGACCTTTGGGCGGTGGCCGAGACGGTGGAAATGGTGCGCGACGCGGGCAAGCCGTTCCTCTTTGTGATGACTAAGGCTAACGCGCAGGCGAATATCACCGCCCAGACGGTCGCCGCCCTGTCACACCACGGACCTGTCTCTCAGACCTTCATTGCCAACCGAACAGCCTACGCCGTCGCCATGGCGGGCGGCAACACCGCGCCGGAGCTCTCCGCCAGGACGCCAGCAGCCATCGAGATTGCAACCTTGTGGCAAGAGGTGAAAGCGTGCTTTAATGAAAACAGCAAATCAGCAAAGAAGGTAAAGCATGGCTAAACCCGTAGCTGTCACCGCTGACGACCTTGCCCCGGCCAAATCTCGCCAACAGACCGCCATGCGCCAGCGCGGCGTCGTCCCGTCCGCGGAACTGGTACCGATGCAGTTCCGCATGACGCCCGATTTCGCACAGGCGTTCAGGATGGAGGCCGTTCGGCGCAACATGAAATATAATGAATTGCTGATTTGCTGTTTTCAGCAATTCATGAAAGGTTGATTTCACAACAGCATTCCGTCCTCGCTAGAGCGGGTGATTTTTCCGAAATTTCTTGCAAAAGGCCAGAAACGCCGCGTCGGCATTGCCGGGGGCACCTTTCCCCCGCGCCCAGGCGCGCCACTCGCCCTCGACATAGTACACATCGTACCCTGGCAGCAGATTTTTTGCCTTGTTCAGCGTATCGCCGCGCAGGGACGGTAGGGACATGACACCCTCACCAAACTCGACATGCTCGACGGTTCCTGCCAAGCGGGCCTTCCGACCGACTTTGGAGTGGGTCAGCTCGCGCTCCACTTGTTGAAGCTCCGGCAGCCCCTTGCGCTGCCAGCTGAGGCGGACATCGGTAAACCCGCGCGCCTTGCCTCTAACGGGTTCGATGGACACCATGAACTCCGATAGGTCGGACACTTCTTGGACCGCCGGGGTAATGGCCTTGTTTTTGAAGTTAATCCAGCTCGAAAGCTTGCCAGAAGGGACGCCCAGGAAATTGCGCAAATCCGTTATCGACAAATCCTCGAAGCTCTTCGTGAGATTGCCGCGCTTCTGAATCAGCTCATAGAGCGCCAACGAGTATTTGCTCGAAAGAGCGAACATGATTTGTTTGTGCAGCCGCGCGAAGACCCGGCTTTCGTTGATAATCTCGCGCATCAACGGGTGGAAATCATAGCGGATGATACCATCCTCCGCTTCCGGTATGACATTACCGCCCAGCAGTTGAACGCGCTTAGTCTCCCATTTGTGCTCGCGCATCACCCGCACTTGGACGATGGCCGACATCAGACGCCGGATGGAGTCGTCCAGCCGGTCCGTTCCCTTGTGCAGGCTGCTTTGAAGCTCGCTTTTTCGGATGGAATGCTGTGTCGCTTCGCCAATGTGGTCCCAGGCGTTCGCAATCAGTAGGTTATAGATGCGCCGGTCGCTCAACGTCAGCGGCGTCATCTCGACAATATCGACCAGCTCGCCCGGCTTGACGATGGAATGGTCGTTCGGCTTGGCGTCGAGCGTCTTCTGAAACGTCTGTAGCGATGACATGGTAGCCATACCTGATTCGTACGGACAACGTATGCATACCTGGTTCTCTCATTCAAGTATTTTTACGGGTTCCCCCAAAAAGTATGCGTGGCGCTCCCAATACCTTCAATATTTGCAAGGGCTTGGCTGCGTGCCCCCAAAAAGTATGCTTTCGGGGACCCGATCTAGCTGATCCAAACTATTCGAAACTGATCGAGTTTCATCGTAGCGCGGCGCTGAGGATGAAAAAGTCAGAGCACACTTTTATACTCGCGAAGAACGGATCATCGCACTACGAATGCTGATTTCCTACTTCGCCGACATCACCCGCCGTCTCCTCGTCGACCACAGACTGTAGCAGAGAGAAACAGACAACTAGCGTAAGACCCCTATTTCTCGATGACAAGGCAGACGGTAGCAGGGTGGACATTGAAGGAAGCTACCGACCCACCACCTGTGGATAACTCCCCCAATAAGTATGTTTTAACCCCCAATAAGTATGTTTTGTACCCCCAATAAGTATGTTTTAACCCCAAATAAGTATGCAATAGGATCGCAAATTACTGAATCGTCTGAAGAATTTTCTCAGAACACTAGAACACTAAAGAGAACACAGAACACTAAGCCACCCATGTGGAAAACCACATGCCTAGGTGCTTCGCGCTTTAAATCACGCGATCTGAAGATACATGTAAACAATTGCTACAAAGCGGATCGATTCTGGAATCAGGGTCGTCCAGAAAGGCTTATTTTTGCAGACATGGAATGACGCTCGCTAACACATTTAAAATATCAGGCGCGGCGAGCGTAGCCCGGATTTCGACCGCCGGGGCAGGGCACCGGGCCCGACCGGATTGCTGTCTGTCCCTACGCCCACACCACCGCGAAGCGCTCGCGACCTATTGCAAGCCCATGCTGACGCCATCTGCGCTTGGGGGGCTCCCTTCCGCCCGGACGATTTGTGGCCCGCATCAGAGCTGCCGTTGGGTTCGAGGAGAACCGTCCGGCGCGTTCGACCATCGCAAGTGTGCTCGGCGACAATGCTTGATCCAAGCCGAGGGTGCGCCAAACGAGCGGCCCCCAGCCGATGCGTACTGACCAGGTGCGGACAATGATCTGAAAACCGGCTTAGCTAGCTGTAGCGGCTTGCAATCATCCGCACTCGTGCTTGAGATCATCGCAGAATCCTGCTCAAAATCGATGAGACTGAGACTGGGGGCCTGTTCACATTGAGTGAGACTGTGCTCGAATTATTTGAGACGCGCTCGCAATCATCGGCTTGTGCTCACATTGCGTGAGACGCGACGTTTTCCGTTTTGGGTATACCCAAGAAAGACGCTTGGAGAACCGGAGCGCACTGGACGACCGATCAGAGTAGCGACGATTTCGGATCAAATGGTCAAAAACCAGCGGTGATTATAAGGATCAGCTCCCGCTGCGATCCTTACCTAGGTTTTCTGTTCCGCTGCTACTCAGACCCC
>Ga0302319_10012976_pt1 | contig 15659 bp, 17 predicted proteins | sample Bog_T0_2_FD_203319 | JGI IMG/M metagenome (GOLD analysis project Ga0302319, IMG submission 203319) | Peat permafrost microbial communities from Stordalen Mire near Abisko, Sweden - Bog_T0_2 | ecosystem: Environmental > Terrestrial > Soil > Wetlands > Peat | place: Sweden: Abisko, Stordalen Mire...
ATGATAAAGTTCTCGACGTCATGACTCATGCCCGTATCGAAAGTTAAGACAAGAAAGTAACCGCGAATCCAAGCAAGAACAAGATGTGCCTTTCATCGTAACCTTTCTGGAGAGTTAGCAGCCGCCGCGCCGCGTGCTCGCGTCACGTCGTCTGCTTTTTTCGGAGGTTTGTGTGCCGCGTCTTGATCCCGCCCCCAGAAGGAAGAGGGGGGCGGGATTCAAAACGCGGGGATGAGGGCTCCCGTTGGTCGCTGTGGGCGTCCATTTGATCCTGCGTCTTTCCTTGTTTTTGAGGCTGTTCCCTCCAAGCTAGAAAAGAAATGATGTATCGGATTTCCTATTCTAAATCAGAAGACATTTCAAATCCGGGGATGGATGGAAGGATGTTTGGTTTCCACGCTTGTTATGTCCCCATGGAATATCTTGGAACTCCCGAGGAGCAAGGAAAGACCGTGGAACATCGAATTGCGGTTCCGATCGCCGGAACTACCGTCGCGATTTGGAATCTTTCAGAGAGCGATTTAGTAAAAGTGCTTTTTGAGTTCGCACGCAGATTCCTGAAAGATTCCCTGCAAGGGGGCGATTCCTTTTCTGAATTCACGGTCAAAGCACCAATGATCTCCACAGGCTCCAACCCTGGCAAGTGTCCGTTCGATCCTTCACGCATTCCAATTCCAGAAGGTTTTGTCGAGGAGATCGAGATTCTCAAACGCATGGGTTTCGGCGCTGAACTACTTAAGAAATAAGTGCTCACTCCAGCAACCCCGCTGGACGTTCATTGCATAACATTTTTCCTTCGATACGCATAACAGGCGGTTACATTTTCATGCAGATATTTACGAAAATCGACTTGCCATAGGAGTACTAAGTTGCTAAACTATAGAAACTTAGGAAAGGAGATGGCGGCTATCAATCCCTTGTCGAAAGATCAGTTCGCTCTGCCTTTTTCAGAGTGACGGAACTGATCCTTCGACTCCGCTCCGCTTCGCTCCGCTTCGCTCAGGATGTAATTCTCTCGTCATCATGGCCCTCCCTCACCTCTCGTCAACTCCTCCGCCGCCATCTGCGCAGCCGGAAAATTCCAGTGCGCATCATCGGGATAATAGAGGTCCTGATAACCGTCCGCGAGTTTCTGGTGAAACACCTGCTTGAGATCGACATACCCCGAGTCCTTCGCCCGAACCTGCACACTCTAAAACGCCGCGGCTATCGTATCAAAGCGCTCCGCAATCGAGCTGAACTCGAGAGAACTTGGCCTAACTCGAAATTACTCTGTCAGTCGCAGTTCTGGTCGCAGTGGTCGCAAATTGAGTCACAGCTCTGTACGTCACGTAGGGAAGCGAATAGCGATCACTTTGCCGTCACTTGCATATTCGTGGTTTTAAATATCACGTATTTGCGCAGTGGCCATGCGCACGTCGTCACAATACCCGCCATTACAGCTAAAAAAAGCATCGATCAAAAATGCGAGCCATACGGTTCTAAGGGTCGCGCTAACGTCGAAAAAAGTGCAGAGCGACACGCCCAAAAGTGCGGCAAGGTAGCTGTAGAAAGCGGTCCACTCGTAGGGCGATGCTCCGGACTGTATTCGTGTTGGAGTCCAAAATGCCAAAGCAGTTGCGCAGCCGAATACGAGGAGCAGCGGTAATCCAACAAGTAAAAGACTACGCCGCGACTTCATTCGATAAATGATCTACTGCAATTCGCGGAAGCCAATCCCAAAGAGCTAGTGCATTCGTTCAACTAAAAACGAAAGCCCAGGACAGGGAAGGCAGCGTTCTTGAGTTTCTGCGCTTCGTGGAATTCGAAAGTCCGGCCAAAAATTCTAGGCAAACCGCTCCCAAACACCACCCCATTCGCCCGCGCCCACCTAAATGGGTTTCGTCGACTATATCGCCTATTTTTATAGCCTTTTTAAGCCAATTAAGCCTCCGCAAATCCGCGCTCCAAATTCCAAACCACGCGCCCATCGACGATGGTATGCGTCGCGCGCGCCGGCAGATCCCAGCCATGGAACGGCGTGTTGCGACTCAGCGAATGGAACTTCTCCGCGTCGACCTTCCACGCGCCCTTCGGATCGATCAGCGTGATGTCCGCCGCCGCGCCGTGGGCGAGCGTGCCGCGGTCGATCTTCAGCAGCCGCGCCGGGTTCACCGTCAGCTTCGCCAGCATCTGCGGCCAGTCGAGCACGCGTTCCTCGATGAGGACCTTCGCGAAAATGCCCAGCTCCGTTTCGAGTCCGACGATGCCGAACGGCGCGTCGGCAAATTCGACCTCCTTCTCATAGGACGCGTGCGGTGCGTGGTCGCTGGCGAGGATCTCGATCGTGCCGTCGGCGAGGCCGGCGAGCAGCGCTTCCTGGTCGGCGCGCTCGCGCAGCGGCGGGTTCATTTTGAAGTTGGTGTTGTAGCCCTCGATGGCTGCGTCGGTCAGCGCGAGATGGTGCGGCATCGCCTCGGCGGAGATTTTGACGCCCCTTTTTTTTGCCTCGCGCACGAGACGGACTGAGTCGCCGCTGGAGAGATGCTGCACATGGACGCGCGCGCCGGTCAGCTCCGAGAGCAGGATGTTGCGCGCCACGATCATGTCCTCCGCGATGCGCGGCCAGCCGGGCAGGCCCAGCACCGTGCTCCAGTAGCCCTCGTGCATCACGCCGCCGGCGGAGAGATTGTAGTCCTGGCAGTGGTCGAGGGTGAGGAGGTCGAACATCCGGGCGTAATCGAGCGCGCGGCGCATGACCTCGTTGTTCTGGACGCAATGGCCGTCGTCGGTGATCGCGATGACGCCGGCCTTGACGAGCGAGCCGATGGGCGCGAGTTGCTCGCCCTTCATGCCGACGGTGATGCAGCCCGTGGTGTAGACATTGACGCAGGCCGTCTCGAGCGCGCGCTGGCGCATGAGCGCGATGGTATTCGGGCCGTCCGCGGGCGGGGTCGTGTTTGGCATGGCCAAAATGCTGGTGAAGCCGCCCGCCGCCGCCGCGCGCGTGCCGGTGGCGATGGTTTCCTTCTGGCCGCCGCCCGGTTCGCGCAGGTGGACGTGCATGTCGATCAAGCCCGGCGCGACGATGAGCCCTTGCGCGTCGATGACCGGCACGGATGAATCCGTCGGAGCCGCGGTACTCTGCGAGATGAGTCCCTCAACGACGAGAAGATCGCCGACTTCGTCGCGGCCCGAAGCGGGATCAATGATGCGTCCGTCGCGGATAAAAAGAGAAGGACGTTCGCGCGGCCGAATCGGAAGATGCGATGGGATCGGAGTCACTTCCGCCAGCTTAATCCGAACTGATCCGCCGACAAGGCGAACCTTTGTTTTGCCTTTAAGCCCAGGCTTACCTGAGGCACATGCGATAGAATCGGGGTAATAGTGAAATTTCCCCAGGCAGGCGCGGGAAAATTTCTTTTACAAATAGACTAGTTTTAGTCTATTTTTGAACTATGAAGACACTTTCAATAAGTGAAGCCAAGCGCAGTCTGGGAAGAGTGGCCGATGAGGCACTGCACGGGGAAAAAATCATCATCATCCGGAAATCGCGTCTTCTGATGTTGCAAGAATATCAGCCAATCGAAAGCGTCCCGATCCGGCCTCCGGGATATTTCAAGGATTGCTATACCAAGGCCGAAGCCAAGGAGTCAAACCGGTTGGCGGCGGCATCTCGCCCATCTCAACGCCCTGTGCGATGAAACCTTGGGGCATATATCTTTTCGGTTTTGATCAGGAAGGCGCTCATCCGGCAGTGATTATTTCCAACGAAGAACGGTGCCAAAATCCTGATCTCGATTATGTCAATGCGCTCTTATGCACGAGCGCAAAGTTAAATCGCGGTCCCAAGAAAAACGAAATTATTCTCGATGAAAGCGATGGTTTGGATTGGAAAACGGCCGTGCGATGCGACCTGATCTATATGTTGGAAAAGCCGGGCTTTCGTGAGCTACGCGGTTCGGTCACTCCTCTTCGGCAGAAAGTCATCGTGAGAAAAATGGTCGAATGTTTGCGGTTACCCCTTTAAGGCGGTATGCCGCAAAAAACAAAAAGCACGCGGAGATTTCTCCCCGCGTGCTTGGTTCGATGGGCCTGAATCAGGCTTAGGCGCTCGGAGGGGGCGGAGGCGGTGCGCCACCGTCGCCACCTTCAGGGTGATGATGGGCCGCCTTGAGCTTGGCGAGGATCGGCGCGACGGCGGAGTCGGCCTTGACCATGGCCGCATCCAACTTATCGCGGAAGGCTTTCATCTGGGCCTTGAGGTCATCGCTCGGCGGCTCGCCGGATTCCCTGGCCGCTTTCATTTGTTCATGCAAGTCCTTGTCCTCGGTCGCCAGGCTGGGATCGGCCGCAATGGCGGCATCATGGGCCTTCTTCATTTCCGCCTGTTCAGCCGGAGTCAGAATCTTGTCGAAGTGAGGGCCACCAGGAGGCGGTCCGGGAGGAGCTCCTTCGCCGGGAGGCGGTCCTGGAGGCTGGTCGCTGTTGGAAGTCGTTTGTGCATATGACGGGCAGGAGAGGACAGCCCCCAAGGTCAGAAGAAGAAGAGTTCTTTTCATGTATAATAGAAGACCCCGGCGAGGCCTCGTCGGTTTCACAATAAATGCAACACGAACGCATCGCGGCTCGACAATATGCAAAGTAAGCCATAAACAGTTCCTAATGAACCGCAAGCGAGGCGCCATTTTCGATTGGGATGGCGTTATCATCAACTCTGCCGCGCATCACGAGGTGAGTTGGGATCGCCTCGCCAAGGAATGCGGCAAGATTTTGCCGGAGAATCATTTCAAGCGTGGTTTCGGTATGAAAAACGAGGTGATCATCCCCGAGCTGCTGAAGTGGACGGCGGTGCCGACGGAAGTCCGGCTCCTGTCGCTGCGCAAGGAGGCGATTTACCGCGAGATTGTGCGCGAGCAGGGGATAACCGCGCTGCCTGGGGTCGAGGTCTGGCTGCGGCAGTTACGCGACGCGGGAATCCTTTGCGCCATCGCGTCCTCGACGCACCGGGAGAACATCACGACGACGCTCGATGTGCTCGGGCTGGAGGAATTCTTTGCCACCATCGTTTCTGCCGAGGATGTGAAGCGGGGCAAGCCCGATCCCGAGGTGTTTTTGACGGCGGCGCAAAGGCTCGAAGTCGAACCGGCGGACGGCATCGTTTTTGAGGACGCGCTGGTGGGCGTCGCCGCGGCGAAGGCAGCCGGAATGCGCGTGGTTGCCGTGGCTACGACCGAGCCGAAGGATAAGCTGGCGCACGCCGACTGGGTGGTGGACCAGATGGACGAGTTGAGCGTGGCGCAACTGTGGAGCTGATCGCCGCCTGCGCGAAGGGAAAAACGGTTTGGCCGCAAAAGAACGCAGAGAACGCAAAAAGAAGACAAAGAGATTTAGACAGGAGAGACATGAGGCACATGAGATCAGACGCAATGCCTTTCCCTCTCATGTCTCTCCTGTTCCTCCTGTCTAATTGTCCCCTGTCTTTTTCTTCTTTGCGTTCTTTTGCGGCTAATGAATCTGTCACTCCGAGCTTTTTAGGACTTCATGCGTAGAGATATTAATTGGGTCACCAAGCGCGACGACGGATCACGCTACGATGTCCGGGTGACATGGTTTTCCGGCACCTTCAAGATCCAGTTCAAGGAGAAGGGCGAGGAGCGTTGGGATTATGACCGGAAGCCGTCGGCGGAAGATTGGGCGACTTTTCTCGATGCGATTGAGCGCCGGTACTCGCGCCGCACCGCAACCTTCAAGGAGCTGGAAGAAGCCCGGCGGATGGTGAAGGAAGCGGAGCTGTCAGGTGTGGAGGGCCAGCCTCCGGCCTGACCGTGAGGCCAGGGATGCCTTTGCGCGGGGCGAGTTGATAGGCGGTCCTTAGATTCGGGCGCGTATAGTCATCGAGCCCGCCGCCCGGCGTGCGGCGGCTACCGATTGAGGATGCCAGTCAGGGTCAGGACAGGAGTCTGACCCTCCAAAGAGAGATTACTTCTGCACCACGGGCGTGGCGGGAGGATTAAGGACGTGGTCGGCGGGGATGTGGTAGTGGGCCATGATTTGCTGCGTCGCGTCGTCCATTTCCGAGGCGTCGAGGACTGCCTGCCGGACGGTTTCTCCTGCTTCGAAGGTGAACACGTTGAACCCGTTGATCGGCGTCTTGAGCGCGGTCACGATGTCGGAGAGTTGCTTGATCTTCACGCCGTTGATTTCGTCGACGACTGTGTTGCGCAGGCTCTCATAGCCGATGTTGGTCGGGTAGGGGAGCACTTGCGAGAGAACGACGCGCTGGGGCCGCTCGGGCTTGACCTTGTCCATCATGTAATAGGAAAGCCGGAAAGGCGCGTGCTGCCGCCAGGTCGGACCCCAACTGCGCAGGTAAGGCTCGCTCAACGGCACAAAAACGAAGCCGCCTGCGAGGACGTATTCGGGGTCCTGGTCGAACAACTGTTCGGGCACGAGTTCGTCGGTGTATTCGGCCTTGGGCAGTTTGTAGTCGATGTCCATTTCCTTGCCGTCGCGCCAAATCTTGAACTTGCAGTTCATGCCGGCCCATTTACCGCGGGAAGAGAGATTTTCGAGGCAAAGCTTTTTGTATTGGGGATCGTGATAATTTCCCTCCGCGTCAATGTCGAAGCCGTCGATTTGCAGCAGCACGTCGCGCGGATGCATGACCGAGGCCACGCCGGGCTTCATGGAGGTTTCCTTCACGATGACGCCGCGGGCCGGGCCGGGGAGTTTGAGGTAATCGAGATTGAGCGGATTTTCCGCCGTGTCCCACGTGAAATCGAAGTAGCCGAGACCGGTGTAGGTTTTCGATTGCTGCGCCTTGAGGATCGGCGCAATGAACGACGTCGGAATGGCCGTGACTGCGTCGCCGCCCTGTCCGCAGGCGAGGCCGATCAATTTGTCGCCGACCGCGACCGCCTCGCCGTAGCCGACGCCGGGGATGGTGGAATCGATTTTCAACGCGGGCACGGAAACGAAGCTCAGCACGGAGTTCTCGACCGTGAGCCGCTCGATCTGGCCTTGACGGTTTTCGAGTTGGTCATCGCGCCAGCGCAGGATGCGCACCTCGCCGGTGATGGGCACGGGATCGGCGAGCTCGGCCGGCTGCAGCCCCGTCCAGAAATCCTTGTCGTCGGTGGTGATGGCGGCGAGGTTCGCCTGGTAATCGATCCAGGCCACGCTGCCTTCGCTGTAGAGGCCGTCGCCCTGTTTCTTCAGCCGGATCACCGTTTGGTCGGCGAGGCCTTCCGCGGTGGTGAGGATTTGGTGGCCGTCGACGACCACGCCGCTCTTATAAACAGTGTGTTCGCTTCGTTCCCAAGGCTGGATGTAGTTATACGTTTTGCCGCTGACTTCAATATGGATAATGGCATTTTCCCACGCGAAGGAAGGAGCGGCGGGCCCCGGCGGTTTCGGGGCCGCGGTTTGGGCGGGGCCGCAATGGGTCAATGCGAGTGCGGCGAGGGCGAGCGGGATGAAAAGATATCGGTTCATAGACGGCTCGGCGCGGGTTCGTGATTGGTATCGAGCACGCTGTAGTTATTCAAAATATCGGGGTTGGCTTTTTCCGCATCGTCCTTGCGGATGACTTCGAAATGGTGATCGGGCAGGAATTCGATGATGGCGTCCTGGCCCTTGGTGGCGGCGAAGGCCTTGGGCACATCGCTGAGTTGCTCGATTCGAATTCCGTTGATTTTATCGACCATGGCGCCGCTGCGGGTCGTGAAGTTGGCGTTGACGGCATGGGGCAGGATGGAGGCGAGGACGACCGGCTGTGGGCGCCAGTTTTTCGAGTCTTCCAAATGCCGGTAGTAGAGTTCGTAGATCAGTTCGCGCCCGGCTGACTCGGTCCAGCCCTGGCCGAATGTTTTCATGTAGTCGAGCGAGAGCGTCGTGAAGACCAGGCCGCCGTAGATATAATAATGGGGCAGGACATCGTACTGATTGCCCTGGGCGTCGTCGTCCTTGTAGACCTTGACCGGTAGTTTCACGTCGATCATCTGACCATCGCGCCAGACTTTCAGCGGGATGGTGTCGCCGTTCTGCACGAGATCGATCGCGGCGGAAACACCCACCGTGTTGCCCTCGTAGGTGATCGTCCCGTCGTCGTCCACGGGGTAATCGCCCACCTGCGTGATGACGTCGTTCGTCTTGATCAACGCCTGCGTTGTCGGGATGTCCAGTATCTGGTCGACGCGCACGCCCAGCTTGCTGTCGTCGGGCAATTTCAACATGCGGCGAAAGGCCGGGTTTTGCAGCGATGAAAGTCGCAGTCCCGCTTCGGGCACGCCGTCGTAGGCGCCATCTTTGATGTCGTCGAGAAAGTGATGGATGATGACCGTGGGAATAAAGAAGCCGACGTTGTTCAGCCCGCTGGCCCCCGAATAGCCTTCGAAAGCCACGCCGACCACCTTGTCGTCCTGGATGACGGGGCCGCCGCTGTTGCCGGGGTTGATCGCCGCATCGGTCTGCACGGCGAGAAACGAGCGGTCCCCGATGTGGGTGTAGCTCTGCACCTCGATGCGCGAGACCACGCCGCGCGTATAGGAAATCTGCTGGCCACCGGCGGGAAATCCGTAGGTCACGACGCCCGAGCGCACCTGGGGCAGGGGGCCGAAATCGAGCGGCTTCATTCCCTTGTAGAAATCGGAATTGGGATCTTCCTTTCCGGTCGCGGGGTCGATGATTTTGATCACGGCGAGGTCAATGTCGTGCGCGACGAATTCGACCTTGGCGAAATAGGGCTTCGGATCGTGGTATCGGCGGACGACGAGCTGGGTCGTCCACGCAACCACATGCGCGTTGGTCATGATGCGGTTGCCGTCGATGAGAAAGCCGGTGCCGGACGCGCGGCGCGGGATGTCGAACATCCAGGGCGCGGCCCAGTTTGGCTCGACGAATTCGGTGAAGATCTGGACGACCGACTTTTCCGGCTCGGAGCCCTCCGGCAGCGGCGTGCCTTGGGGCGGCGCGGCGGGAACCGGGGCGGGGGTCGTGGCGGCGGGCTGGCTCGGCGCAATCGACGGGGGGAGCCCGGGCGTGGGGTTTGGCGTTGCGTTCGGAACCGTGGCGCCGGGGATGACGGGAGGCGTGGCGGACTGGCTGCCAGAGGGCGGGGTGACGACGCTGGTCGAGGCCGCCTGAAGCGCGCAAGGCCAGACGATGAGCGCGAGGCCGAACAGGCAAAAGCCAAAAGAACGAAAAGACAACATGTGAGCCTAAAGAAAACCCCTAGTCCGGCTCCTTGTAAAGCGGCGAAGTCCTTAAAGTTGTGTAACGGCGAACCTCGTCTGGAGGGTCGATGATGGAAGTGATCGCCTTCCTGACCCTGATAGGGGTTTGCCGCGTTCCAGAATACGATTCTACCGCAATCGTCGTTGCCGAAAGGAGCGCGGGCTTTGGCCGTAAATTTTTTTGAAACGCAGCGAAAGATAGTAGGGTGAAGAAAAGCCGACATGATCGGCGATTTGCGCCAGTGTCTGGTTTGTATAGGCGAGAAGATGGCGCGCCTGGGCGAGGCGTTGCGTCTCGAGGTATTGACCCGGCGGCCGGCCAACCTGTGCGCGAAACAAGGCGGCGAAACGCGACCGCGAAAAACCGAAGCGCCGCGCGATGCTTTCCAACGAGTGCCGCTCACGAAGATTCTTCGCGAGATGATCGACGGCCTGTTGAATGCGCGGGCTCCAGTGTGGGTCGCCTTCCCGCGGATTGGCCCGGGCGCAAAAAAGCAGCGCGCGCTCCAACGCATTGGTGGCGAGCAATTCGCCCCGGGGCAGGTTGGAACGCAGAGTCGAATCGGCCATGACGAGCTCCTTGAGGACGGTTCGCCGCAGCTCGGGCGGCAGATGCAGGTGGCGCAGCCCCGGGCTCAATTCGGGCCAGGAGAGCCACTCGAGCACCTGCACGCGCGGAATCCAATGGGCCCAGACGTTTTTCCATCTTCCCTGCGGAGAATGTTGTCCGTAGTCCTGTGGCGTGCCGGGTTGATAGAGCAGAACGTCGCCCGCGCCGGCCAAGAATTCTCCGCCCGGATAGCGGGCGAGGCAATGACCCAACTCGGTGTAGAGCAGGAGCCAGTCCTTCGTGCCGCGAGGCCGCCAGCCGTGGATGAGGCCCCAGCCATCCCAGTATCCCAAATGGAGAGGGCCGGCAAGCGGTGCGGGAGTTTCCTTGGGTTGACGCACGAGACGATCCTATATGTTTTTAGGCAGCGCGTCGATTCTCGTTGGGATGGGGAAAAGCTACCTTTTTATCCATGAGCCAACAATCCTTCGACACGCTCGATTACCTGTTTGACCTGCGCGGTTACGTCGTTCTGAAAAACGCGGTCGATCTGCAACATCTCGCCGAACTGAACGCGGCCTTCGACGCCTTCCCTGACCTGCCGTATCTCGGTTGGTGGGGCAACGTGCAGCGCCTCGACAACAACGGCCAGTCCGGAGTCGAGTTGCAGAATATCGTCGAGGCGGGCGAGCCGTTTGAAAAATTAATCGATCATCCGTCGTGGATCGAGCGGGTGCACCGTTATTGCGGCGAGTATCGGACCTACGTCGACGGTCTTTTCATTGACGAATGCTTCGCCTCGATTCGCCGCACGGGCGGCTTTTTTGGCATTCATTCCGGAGGGCATAACGGGGCCGTGCGCGGGCAATACCGGTACTTGAACGGCGAGTTTCGCTGCGGCCAGATCAATATACTTCTGGCGGTGACCGACTTTGGGCCGGGCGACGGCGGGACCCTTGTCGTGCCCGGCAGCCACAAGTCCAACTTCATTCCAGAGGAGATCGGGAGCCTTTACCGCGACCGTGAGAACTATACCGATTCCAAGCTTCCCGAAGGGGCGGTTGAGGTGCGCGTGAACAAAGGCGATGCCATTCTCTTTGTCGATGGCCTGATGCACGGCGCGACGGCGCGGACTACCCCCGGCGAGCGACGAGCGGTGATTTATCGTTACGGTCCGAGTTGGGGCCGGACACGCCACGGGTTTGAATATTCCGAGGAACTGCTGGCCCGGCTGACCCCGGCGCGCCAAAAGATCATCCGCCCCGATCCGCGGCGGTTGCCAGGCACGCAATTCGGCGTACTGCACTAACTGCCTTAATGCAGCTCCGCGATGTGCTCCATCATCTCCTGGGCGACAAGGCCGTAGCAGTCCTTTTCGCGCTTACCCTCCGGGACGGTGGGCATGTACGGGCGGCCAATCACCACGCGAATGGGATGAAAACGGAGCCGTTTCACGTGCCGTGAAAGACTCTCATACGTGCCGAACACGCGCACGGGAAGAATGGGGACGCCCGCTTTCAAAGCGATCAAACTTGCGCCGGGTTCTGCGGCTTGAAGCGCGCCGTCCCGGGAACGGGTGCCCTCCGGAAAAAGAAGAACGGCATGGTTCTCTTTCAGCATCCGGATGATCCGGCGCAGGCCCGTGATGTCGTGGCCGTCGCGGTCGATGGGCAGCACGTTGCACAACGGCAAAAACCAACTCCAGAACGGCGGTTTGAAGAGGCTCTTGCGGCCAAGGTAATAAATTTCGCGCGCGACGGCCCAGCCGACGGTGGTCGGGTCCATGAAGCTGACGTGATTGGAAACGATGAGACAGCCGCCTGACGGCACGTTCTCGCGGCCCTCGATTTTGGGCCGATGCAGCATGAGCTCAAGGCCCACGACGTTGTAGGAGAACCGATAGTAGGGACGCATCGAAGAATAGTCGGGCATGGTCTAGATCTCGTCGGAAAATTTCTGCCAGCGCTGGAGCACCTTCAGGGCCGCGCCCGATTCGAGCGCCTCGCGGCTTTGGCCAATTCCCTCCTCGAGAGACGCCGCCGTGCCGTGGGTCCAGCTTGCGACCGCCGCGTTGACGACAAGCGTCTCGCGGTCGAGTCCCTGGTCTTCACCGGAGAAAATCGTCTCGAGATGCGAAGCGCTTTCGTCCGCGTTGCGGACCAAGAGCGAATCGAGCTTTTCGTGCGGCGGCGGCTCGGGCTCATAGTCGATGCTGGTGAGGTGAATGCCGCCTGGCAGGCGCAGCGTGCTGCCGAAAAGAGTCGTGCCGTGCGCGCTGACCTCGCCGATCATTTTGCGACTTTCCTCGTCCTCACCGCAGGCGACGGTGAAGCGGGGACAGGCCATGAGCTCGAGTGCACGGTGGTAAAGCGCGACGTGCTTCGGCTTGAAAACGCCGACCAGCCGCGCATCGGGCCGCGCCGGATTCAGCAAAGGACCGAGCAGATTGAAGACTGTCCGCTGCCCCTGCGCCGCGAGTGCGCGACGCACCGGTGCGATGGCGGCGAAGCTCGTGTGATAGGCGGGCGCGAACAGAAAAACGCAGCCGACTTCCTCAAGGCAGCGCGGCGCATCACCCGGCGCGAGATCGATCTTGATGCCCATGGCCTCGAGCACATCGGCGCTGCCAGTCGGCTTCGTGATGCCGCGATTGCCGTGCTTCACGACCGGAATGCCCAGCGCGGCCAGGACGAACATCATGCCGGTCGAGATATTGAGCAGGTTCAGCCCGCCGCCGCCCGTGCCGCAGCAATCGAGCAGCGGCTTGCCTTTCCACGAGCCGCGCAGGCCGGGATCGAGCGCCCGCGGTAGGAAGGCTTCTGCGCACGCGGCCAGTTCCTCCGCCGTCTCGCCCCGCTGCGCCCAAGCGAGAAGAAACGCCGTCTTGATGTCATTGGTCACCGCGGTGTCGAGCAGTTCATGCGCCGCCTCGCCGATTTCCTCCGCCGTCAAGGGACGGCTCGGAATGACAAGGGTGAGATCGGGCAGCATGAAGGCATCATGCCTCCGTTTACCCGCGCTGCGAGCGGATTTATCCGCAGGAAATTATTTCTGCAGAAGTTCGTGAAGTTCCTTGTCGCTGAGAAATCTGCGGTGCGCTCCGTCCAGCATATTCCACATGAGGATGCCCCAGAGAATGCCAGCCAACGGAGAGAAAACGATTGCTAAGCAAAAGAAATTCCATGACGGCAAAAGATGATGAAAGAGCACCGGGGGGAGCAGGGTAGCCGCCAGCATCGCAGCTCCCATAATCAAACCGCCATTGAGAAAAACAAAGCGGGCCTTGCCTCGCGACCTCACGCTTTCCCAGCGAGAGGCATTTTTGGCGCTCCACTTGGGAAACATATGAGTAAGAAATAAGTTATTTTTGGCGAAAAGAAAAGATTTCCCCTTTTACTCGTGCCCGGCGATCTCGTGCGGGATGTAGGGTTCTTCCAGCCGCGCGATTTCTTCGGCGCTGAGTTTCACGCTCGCCGCGGCGATGGCATCTTCGAGATGCTGTGGTTTCGAGGCACCCACGATCGGCGCGACCAGGCCCGGCTGGTGCAGCAGCCACGCCAGCGCGATTTGCGCCGGGGCGAGGCCGCGCTTCTTGCTGATTTCATCGAGCCGGTCCACCACGCGCTGGTCGGCCTCCGCCATTTGCTTGCCGTAAAGCTTCACGCCGAAATCATCCGTCTTCGCGCGTGTCGTTTGGGCCTTGCGATTGCCGGCGAGAACGCCGCGTGCCAGCGGACTCCACGGAATCAGCCCGACGCCTTCCGATTCGCAGAGCGGATTCATCTCCCGCTCTTCCTCGCGATAGAGCAGGTTGTAGTGATTCTGCATCGTCACGAACCGCGCCCAGCCGTTGGCGTCCGAAATGCCCAGCATCTGCGCGAATTGCCACGCGAACATCGACGAGGCGCCGATATAGAGAGCCTTGCCCGCGCGCACGACGTCGTTGAGCGCCTCCAGCGTTTCCTCCATCGGCGTGTGGTAATCGAAGCGGTGGATTTGGTAAAGATCGACGTAGTCGGTCTTGAGCCGGCGCAAGCTGTCGTCGATGGCGTGGCGGATGTGCTTGCGCGAAAGTCCGCGCTGGTTGGGATCTTCGCCCATCGGATTAAAAACTTTCGTGGCGATGACCAACCGATCGCGTGACGGCCCGAAGTCCTTCAACGCGCGGCCCAGCACTTCTTCGCTCGCACCGACCGAGTACATATCCGCCGTGTCGAAGAAATTAATCCCTGCTTCCAGCGCGCGTTGGATGAACGGACGGCTCTCCGCTTCGTCCAAAACCCACTCGCGCCATTTTTTCGAGCCATAGGTCATCGTGCCCAGACAAATGCGCGAAACCTTTAAACCGGTGCTGCCGAGATTGACGTATTCCATAAGCAACCAATCTAACCGGATTTTTTCGCTGCGCCAGTCGCGGTCACGGTATTCTCGAACACGATTGGCACGCACCAGCAAGCGATCAAAACGGATTTATTTCTTCGCAAGGAATGCCTCCAGAAGCGCTTTGCCCCAGGGTTGGGGTGCGCTCTCCAGAATGAGTGAATTTCCGCGTACGACGGTTTGAGTGCCGTAACGCGCCTGCCGGGCCGGGGTGCCGTCGGCCAGGGATCGTTTTTTCACCATCGACTGTCTGTGTCGCCGTGCGGCCTGAGTGAAGACCGCGAATTTCAATCGTCGTGGAGCCGGTGGCCTTTACATGGATCTGGACTGTTTCGCCGGGAACAGAAACGAAGCCCTCGTCGGCATCGATTTGCGCTAGCTTCTCCGTGTAGGATTTGGCCTGGGGGACATTAAGGAGACGCGCCGCGCCCGGTGTGGTGTCGCCGGGGAAGTTTCGTTCCCGATAAGATGAAAACCGGGTTTTGACCGGACCAGCCTGCGTGTAATCCGCGGCCGTTGGCGGGCCGGCGATAGAGGAAACGTCCTGGGCCTGAGCGTTATGATTCGCGTCCGCACAGGCGGCCAGTGCGAGGCTCAACAAAAATCCGAACGAGGTGTTCCGAACGGAAAAGCATCGCATGGATTATCTTTTGAATTTGAATTCGACTTCGGTCGCCAGGGGATGTGGTAACCGCTTTCGAGGCTTCAATTTGGCGGGGTGGCGGGAGCCGCTGCGGGCGCGTTCGTGGGCGCTGCCGGGGGGGCATTCGTGGGTGCTGCGGCAGGAGCCGGCGCAGGTGCGGGGTGCGGAGGCGGCTGCGCCTCGGGCCAGTCATCGGTGCGGAAGGGCGAGGCGGGCAGGCCTTCCTTGTTGTAAAGGTTACAGGGAGGATTGCTGCTCCATCCGTAGCGAACGGCGACCGGCTCGGAAACCTGGTCGCTTGAAACGAGGATATCGTTCCCGTCGATCGCCGCCTTGGCCCAGACCCAATTTTTGTCCGCGCCGGCGATGGCGAAGCCCGTCAGCTCGGTGGGCGCCGGAGGCATAACGCCGGTCGGGCTCCACGGGGGCAGGCTCATTTGCAAACCGCCGCCAACGTTCTTGAAGCTCAAGCGGATCCTGTTCCCCTCGATCTTCATCGAGTCGTAGATGGGCCCCGAATAGACCAGGTTCTCTCCGTAGGCGACATGCTGCGCGGTGAGGAATAGGCGCTGGGCGACGTCGACCTTGTCCTTGGGATGAATATCAAGGGGATTGCCGATATCGACGGCCACGGCCATGGCGGTATTGGGCAGAGACAGGGTCATCAGCTGGGCCTCGCGCAGGAGAGCCCAGCCGCCTTCCGAGGGATTCTTCTGAGCTGGTCCGAGATTGGCGAGCTGGACGTAGAGGAACGGGAAATTGCCCTCGCCCCAACGTTCCCGCCAGTCGTTGATCAGGCGCGGGAAAAGAGTCCGGTATTCGATTCCATTGCCGGTGTTGGCTTCGCCCTGGTACCAGAGCACGCCTTTGA
>Ga0302319_10012977_pt1 | contig 15659 bp, 15 predicted proteins | sample Bog_T0_2_FD_203319 | JGI IMG/M metagenome (GOLD analysis project Ga0302319, IMG submission 203319) | Peat permafrost microbial communities from Stordalen Mire near Abisko, Sweden - Bog_T0_2 | ecosystem: Environmental > Terrestrial > Soil > Wetlands > Peat | place: Sweden: Abisko, Stordalen Mire...
CTTCTAGTAGTTCTTTCGTATCCATGGCGGAAAGTCTATCAGAGGCAGCAGAAACTCGGCTAGGTTGTCGTCATCCTCACTTTGATGGGAGAAGCAGACGCGCGCGACCGGGCCACTCGTTGTAGAGCTGCGTCTTGCCGCGGGCGGCGGCGAAGCGCTTCAGGGCGCTGGCAAACTTTTCTAAACCATGCAGAACCGGATAGTTACTCAAGTAGGCAAATGCCAAACGGACGTGATCGGCATGATGGAAAGAGTCTTGGGGAACGGTGTTGTTCTCAAAGCGGCGGATGAGGTCTTCGTTGCTCATAGAACGGGCGAGGCCTTGCCAGAGGCGACTGCCCAGGCCGCCACGGCGTAGATCACCAGATATCCAACGTTGAACAATCCATGCAGCAGGTGGAGGGCGATGGCCAGGACGAAAATGCCCAGCAAGACCCAGCCGCCGCGGACGGCGGTTCGGGGAATCAGCAGGAGGATGGCGCCGACGATCTCGCCCCATCCCAGGATTGGACGCACGGCACTCGGCATGTGGGTTTTGGCGAAGTCGTGGCCTGCGCTGGGCATCAGGAACAAAATGGCCTCAATCAGGATCACCAAGCCCAACGTCCACTGCAGGCCGGTGAGGGCAGTTTTCATTCGTTGTTCGGTCATAGGGTGTGCCTCTCTATTTGTCCGCGGTTCGTTTGCGCGCTGGGCGCGCCTTGATTTCCTTCAGGCGATGGCTGGCGCTGGAATCGAGATCGAAATCGTAGAAACGCTTCAACTCCTGAATGCGTTCGAGAGAGGCAGGACTGAACGGGGTCTTGCCGTCAAAGGCATGGAGCACGATGCCTTCCAGTAAATCGCCGAGGGTCATGTCGTGGTACTCGGCAAGAGCCTTGAGAACTTTGAGCAGCCGCTTCTCCATGCGCACGCCGGTCTGGACGCGCTCCACCAGAAGCTTGGAATCGTCGACCATGGGTACCACTGTACCATAGTACGTAGGTACCAGCAAGCTGAAGTTTACGGTCCGGCGGAGTTGTTTATACTGAGGACGATCGGACGATCGGACGATCGGCCAGGCGGAGGAGCCGGGGATGACGGTATCTGTCTTTATCGGGACCAGTTTGGATGGCTTCATCGCGCGGCCTGACGGCAGGTTCGACTTTCTCCCCGAGGGCGGAGGCGAGCCCCATGGCTACGACGAGTTCTTCGCCAGCGTCGATGCGCTAGTGATCGGCCGCAACACTTATGAGACGGTTCTGGCGTTTCCCGTCTGGCCTTATGGCAACAAGCGCGTCGTCGTGCTGAGCAGCCGGGCCCTCGCCTTATCGGCGCGCGGGGCTGTGCTAGAGCAGATGTCCGGCCCTCCTGCGGAGATCGTTGCGAAACTCGCGGCCAGCGGCGCTCACCACCTCTACATCGATGGCGGGATCACGATACAAAGGTTCCTGCGCGCCGGCCTGGTTCAACGCCTGACCATCACCCGCGTACCGGTGCTCATTGGAGAAGGTATCCCTCTCTTCGGTACACTGCCAGCCGACGTGCGGCTCCGTCACGTAGCCACGCAGCACTATCCCAGCGGCCTGGTCAAGAGCGAGTACGCGGTTGTCGTTTGACCGTCGTCACGCATTTCTTGAGTTTGATTTCCGGAGAATGAGACTCAGACCGCGCGGCCAATTATAATCACGATTCAATGTTTCGTTGTTGTAACGTGCGTTGTCTTCCGCGCGGGTATGGCGCAATTCCCTGTTAAAGGATTCCCTTGGCATTCGACGACAATGTTTACGAACTGCGGCGGCAGAAGCTGAAACAGATCGAGGCGCTCGGCCAGATCGCCTACCGCAGCAAGTACGAGTTCACGCACACCATCCCGCAGATCCTGGCGGACTACTCGGAAAAGACCGCGGAACAACTGGAAGCGCCGCGCGTGAACGTGCGCGTGGCCGGGCGCATCATGGCGATTCGCCTGATGGGCAAGGCTGGCTTCTGCCACTTGCAGCAGGACGGAAGGCGGCTGCAGATTTATGTGAAGAAAGACGCGGTCGGCGACCAGGGCTTCGATCTATACAAGCTGCTCGATCTCGGCGACCACGTCGGCGTGAGCGGCTATTTATTTCGCACGCGCACGGGCGAGCTGACCGTTCACGTGGAGGAGATTACTTTTCTTAGTAAAGACCTGCTGCCGTTGCCGGAGAAGTTTCACGGGCTCACCGACGTGGAGTTGCGCTACCGTCAGCGCTACGTCGACCTGGTGATGAATCCTGAGGTGCGGGAGGTTTTTCTGAAGCGCAGCAAGCTGGTGCAGTCGCTGCGGCGCACCATGGAAGCACATGGATTTGTCGAGGTCGAAACGCCGATGATGCAGCCCATCGCAGGCGGCGCGGTGGCGCGGCCGTTTGTTACGCACCACAATACGCTCGATATGGATTTGTATCTGCGCATCGCGCCTGAGCTTTATTTGAAGCGGCTGGTGGTGGGCGGATTCGATCGCGTGTATGAAATCAATCGCAACTTCCGCAACGAAGGGCTGGGTTGGCGGTGGAATCCTGAGTTCACCATGCTGGAGTTTTATCAGGCCTACACCGATTACCAAGGCGTCATGGATCTTACGCAGGAGCTGATCACGCAGGCCGCGAAGGACGTGACCGGCGGAACGAAAACGAAGTGGACGGTCAGGGATCGCAAGAGCGAACTCCTCGATGAGCTCCAGATGGCCGGGAGTGGATTAGCAAGGGCCGAGCCAGCAAGACGCGAGGCGGAGGGGGACGAGAGCAAAGTCGATCAGGAAATCGACTGGGCTAACTGGAAGCGCCTCACGATGCGCGAGGCGATCATTCACTATTGGCCGGGAACGGCCGGGGCCAAGCCCGAGATGAGTGAGTTCGCGGATCTGACGGCGTTCGTGAGCAAACTTGAAAGCGCGTATCAGTTCGCCGCCGATACGCGCGAACAAATCCCGGTGGGGCCCGGCGATCCTCGCGCGGAATCCCGGAAACTCAAACACACGCTCGGTGCGGTCTTGGCGGAAATAAGGAAGAATCCGAATCTTGGTAAGGGCATTGCCAACTTGTTTGAAGCTCTAGCGGAAGAGCACCTGACGCAGCCGACGATTATTTATGAGTTCCCCACCGCGGTGTCGCCGCTCTCGAAGCAGAAGCCGGATGAGCCGGAGTGGACGGAGCGGTTCGAGATCTATGCGGGGCAGATGGAAATTTCGAATGGGTTCAGCGAGCTGAACGATCCGGAAGATCAGCGGCGGCGCTTTGAGGCACAGCTGCGGGAGCGCGAGCGCGGCGACCTGGAGGCGCACCAGATGGACGAAGATTACATCCGCGCGCTGTCGTATGGTATGCCGCCGGCGGGAGGAGTGGGCGTGGGCGTGGACCGGCTGTGCATGCTGCTGACCGATTCGCATACGATCCGCGACGTGATTCTGTTTCCGCTGCTGCGGCCGGAAAAACCTACCACTCCGGAGGGCACGGGGTAGGTCCACCGCGGATCCGAGGCCCATTCTGCAACTTCCCAGTACCCTACAATGCACTAGAAGTTGTGCAGCTCTGTTTCTATACTTCCTTCATGTATTTGGGCTCAGTAGTGGCAGCGCTGCCGTAGTGTCCGCCTTGGACATTGGGTCGGCAGCGCTTTGCTTTTTTCCCCGCATAGGCCGCGCAGGGTTACGTCAGAGGCGGCATACGGCGCCCCGATGTCGTGCCCTTCCTCAGGTGCGATTCCGCTCCACCCTGGACGAGGGCGTCCGGAGCTCCCATAACGGCGCCTTTAAGGGACCTCTATTTCGATGATTTTCCGGAACCTGCGGTTCGTTGTGGATCGTAAGGCGGCTTGTCGGGGCTGAAGTTCGCGCTTAGGTAGTCAATGAGCGCATCGCGATCGGCGGGATCGACGAGTGCGCCCCATTTGGTCATCTTGTCGACTTCTTTGGTCCAAGCGGCTTTGCTCAGGCGTTGTTGGAGAATGATGCGGGCCTCGTGACATTCCAGACAAACGGTGGTGGCTTTGGCCTGCACGGGGCCGGCGGGGAGATCGGCGGTCAGGCTGGCGCTGGCGGGCTTTTGGGCTTGCGCGGAGCCGAATGCAAGGGCGAGCAGGGCGATGGCCGCGAAGATTGTCCCAAGAGAATTCATCGGAGTGAAAAATCTGCGAGACCGGCTAAGGTTTGCAGCAACAGCAGGTCCCTCCACTCCACATTCCATTCCTTTCGGGAATGGAATGCTCCGGTCGGGATGACAGTTGGTATGGGGGTAAGCTAACGGTGAATCCATTCTATGCGACATGGATTTTGACCTCGTCGATGGCGTTGTAGAGGTAGCCGCTGGGGTTCCAGACGGGCGTCGCGGGTTGGGTGCGGCCTTGGGTGTCGGTGGCGCGCGACAAGATGGAGTAGTCGCCGCTCTTAGCGCCCTTCCATTCGTAGGTCCAGAGGCGCCAGGCGTAGTGGGCTTGGTCGTGGCCAAGTTTGGCGGGGGTCCAAGTGGCGCCGGCGTCGGTGGAGATTTCGACTTTGGCGATGTCGGCTTCGCCGGCCCAGGCGGCGCCGTGGATCGAGAGTTTTCCTGCTTTCACAGTGGAGCCATCGGAGGGACCGGCGATTACGGACTTCACGCTCAGCGCGGTGAGGGGATGCGTATCTTCGGGCTTGATGGCTTCGCCGGGTTTGCCGGGCTGGTTGGGAAAGCGGTAGGCGGGGTTCATGAAATTGCCGGCGAATTCGTTTTCCAGCAGTTTGATTTCGGTGAGCCATTTGCAGGAGGCTGCGCCGATCCAACCGGGGACGAGAGCGCGAGCGGGAAATCCGTGATGCTTAGTGAGCGGCGAGCCGTTCATGTGGGTGGCGATGAGGGTATCGGCGTCGAGGGCTTTTTCGATGGGGATGCTGCGAATGAAGGGCGGAACCTTGCCGGGGACTTCATCGAGGCCGCGGAACATGACGTGCTTTCCGGTCGGCTTGACTCCGGCGCGTTGCAGGAGGTCGCGCAGGCGTGGGCCGGAAAAGCGGGCGGTGCTTACCGCACCTTTGCCCCATTGAATGCCGGGGACTTGTGGGCGATGCAGGCTGCGGCCGTTGCCGGCGCACTCGAGGGTGTTGACTACGGAGTGAGCTTCAAGTTTGGAAAGTTCGGCCAAACTTAGAGTGAGCGGCTTGTCAACTTCTCCGCCGAGCGAGAGGCGCCAATCTTGAGCATCGAGCTGGACCGGCTCAAACATGTGGTTGCGCACGAAGAAGTGCGGGATGGGAGTGAGCCAGGTGTTGAAATATGCGACCGGAGCTTCGAGATCGACGAAGCGGAAAGAGCGGAGAACCATGCCATCTTCGCCAGGGAAGTCAACGGATTGGTCTTGGGGAAGCGCCCAAGTGAGCAGTGAGGGAGTTACGCCGGCGGCAAGCGCGGCGGCTGACACGTGCTTGAGAAAATCGCGCCTCGAGTTCATGAGTATTCGCAGGGGCTAAAAGCCCTTCCTCTCTCCCCTTTTCAGAAGCGCAGCGTGAAGCGCTGCGCCACCTACGGTTAAAGATAACATCCTGGCCAGCCATTTTTGGAGGAAACTCTGAGGCGGTTTCAAAGTTGTGATCACGCTCCGACGCGCAGGACTTGCAGGGTGATGTTGTCGGGGCCGCCGCGCTGGCGGGCCAGTTTCACCAGAGCGGCACAGCACTGCGCCGGAGGGTCATTGCTGACCGCCGTTTCCAGCTCTTCTTCTGTGACTACGCTCCAAAGGCCATCGGTGCAAAGCAGAAGATCGTCGCGGTCTTGCAGGGCGACGCTCTGATCTGGGCCGTCGACCGTTACATCGCGGCCCGCGCCGAGAGCTGCCGTGAGGATGTGGCGTTGGGGATGCTTCTCCGCATCCTCCGCGCGAACGATGCCGTTCTCCACCAGGCGGCCAACGTAGGAGTGGTCGCGGGTGAGACGCAGGATGCGAGCGGCGCGCACCAGATAAAGGCGGCTGTCTCCAACATGCGCGAAGAAAAGTTGGCGGCCGCGGACCACCAAGGCGGTGCAGGTGGTACCCATGCCGTGAAATGCGGGATGGAGTTCGGCGAAATCCTGGATGCGGGTGTGGGCGGCGGCGAAGGACTCGACCAGAGCGGCTTGCGGATTGTCACGGAAGGCGTAGTCGTACACTTCGCGTACGGTGTCGACCGCCATGCGGCTAGCTTCCTGGCCGCCTTCGTGGCCACCCATGCCATCGGCGATTACTGCGAGCCGTCCCTTGCGCTGGAATTCTTGATCGCTGGCCGGCTCCCAATAGAGGTAGGAGTCCTCGTTGTTTTCGCGCTGGCAGCCTACGTCGCTCAGGCCGGCTACTTCCACTCCAGGTCTCACATTCATGCAGTCGACAGGCAATTCATTACCACCTTAACCCAAGGCTTTCTCCTTGCGGCATTGGAAAGCGAGCGGCGACGGAAGCGGGAAGCTTGGATCTTGCCGGCCGCAAGGCCGCGTTGTGCCCCGGCCATTATAGACAGGAGTCGGCGCAAAAACACAAACTTCGGGCGTGAATCCGCAAAACGTGACAGAGGGGCGAGGGTCGTGGACGAGTTAGATCAATCCCGTTCGCAGAAAAGAAAAAAGCCGCAAACATTTGCGGCTTTCGTCCTGAACATGGGAAGTCGAATACGATGACTTAGTTTCCGGAGTGCTTGTCTTTATAGATCTGCCGGCTGGTCCTGTTCTGCTCTTTGTTGAGCTGCTTCTGCTCGCCCTTGGTCAGGTGACCGTTGTGGGCGGCCATATCAGCCTTCTCCTGGTTCTCGGTCTTTTGTTCGCGGTTTTCCAGATGCGCCGACTGTCCCGGCGTCAGGGTTCCGTTCCTTTCGCCGTTGGCGATGCGGTCCTGCTGATTCTGCTCACGGGCATTGACTTCGTTGACGCGCGGATGGCCGGGATCGACCTGCCCCGGTCCAGCGCCGGAAGTGTTGCTGTCTTGGGTTTGAGCAGAGGCGGCGCCGACAAACATGAGACCACCCACTGCCAGGACTAAGAGCGTGTTCTTGATTGTGTTGATCATGTGAAATCTAAACCCCCGCATCGAAGTTTAGTTTCGGGTTTCTGGCGGTGCGAATTACGAAGGGGAATCGTCCTTTTAAGAAATCTCTGGGAAACAGAATGAAGGTAACCATGGGTGCCGGTTACCTTCGTCACGCAGAAATTGGTGGGAGGCTGAAAACCGTTTTGCCACAACGTTTTTCTTGGGAACAAATGGAACAGAAATCGTTTTCTTGGTCCGGCGCCGGGGGCGCGTGCGGTGGCGATGAAAACGGTGAGGCGTATAATCTTGCCCGCTGGAGGGAGCCTCATGAAACTAACCGACACAATTGCGATGGTGCTAACGAGCAAGCAGAACAGCAGGGTTCTGTCGGTGACGCCCGAGCAGTCCGTCTACGAGGCGATTGAGAAAATGGCGCGGGAGAGCGTTGGGGCGTTGCTGGTAATTTCTGGCGGCAAATTGGTGGGCATCCTGTCGGAGCGGGACTATGCGCGCAAAGTGATTCTGCAAGGCCATTCTTCGAAAGACACTTTGGTTCGCGACATTATGACTTCGCCCGTCGTTTGCGTAACTCCGCGGCAGGCTGTGGATGAGTGCATGTCAATCATGACCCGGCACCACTTCCGCCACCTTCCGGTGATCGGAGAGCATGACGCCGTGTTGGGTGTGGTTTCGCTGGGCGACCTGGTGAAGTGGATTGTCTCCGACCAGGCGCAGACCATTCAGGAGTTGGAAGGCTATATCACGGGAAGGTATCCGGGATAGCTACGTTGTGAAATCCAAGGCGCCGTCCCGCCCCAAGCCTCCGGGGGCCGGCAAGCGTTCCTGCATTACATCCGTAACCTATGACTGATCAAGGGCAGCGTGGAGAATATATGAGGGGGAGCACAGTGTGCTCACCCGCCGACCGGGAATGTGTGCGCGTAGCGCTCACGCGCGAGCGCTTAGTAGTGAATTTTATGGATGAACGTAGGAGCGAACGCTTTGGCCGCTACGAGGTCCTGGCCGAACTGGGCCGGGGGACGATGGGCATTGTTTACAAGGCGCGCGACCCAAAGATTAACCGCGTGGTCGCGGTAAAAACAGTTTCGTTGAGCGGCCAACCTCCGGAGGAAGAACTTGAATATCGCGAGCGCTTCGTGCGCGAAGCGGAAGCAGCCGGCCGTTTGTTGCATCCTGGAATCGTAACTATCTTCGATGTAGGTGAGGAGCCGGAGACGCGCGCTCCATACATCGTAATGGAATATGTCAACGGGCCCTCGCTGGAAAAGTTGCTGTCGGGGGAGGACCGTACCTTGCCGCTGGAGACGGCGCTGCAGTTGACGTCGGAACTGGCGGAAGCGCTGGATTGCGCGCATGGACAAGGTGTGGTGCATCGCGATCTGAAGCCCGCGAATATTCTGATCACGGAGGACGGCCATGCGAAGATCGCCGACTTCGGAGTAGCCAAACTGAATCTCGCCAACTTCACGCTGGCCGGACGCACGCTGGGCACGCCGGCTTACATGTCGCCGGAACAATTGAGTGGCGAAGCGGTGGATGGGCGGTCGGATTTGTTTTCACTGGGAGTGGTCCTGTACACCGTGCTGACGGGATACCGGCCATTTCAAGGCAACAGCGCCGCCACGGTTTCGTTCAAGGTGGTGAACCGGGATCCAGTTCCCGCGAGCATTCTTGACACCGACCTGCCTCCGGGACTCGATTACATCATTGCGCGCGCCATGGCGAAAGATCCGACCCAGCGATATCAGCGAGGCATGGAGATGGTGCTGGATATCCAGGAGATGCGCGAAGGACGAGAGCCCTGGAGCAAGACCAAGCAGCAGGGTCCATTTGCCGTGGAGGCCGCGGTGCAGACGGCGAGTGCGAGGGCCAACGCACGGCCAACCGGGCAGCGTGCGATCACAGCTAAACCCGGCAATAGTCCTTCGTTGTCCTTACCTTTGGAGCGCGCTGGAGTGGAGAAATTGCTGCACAGGATGGGCAGGCGATCTTTAGCGAGTGCCTTGCTGTTGGCTGGTGTTCTGGCGTTTGGACTGCAAGCGCGTCATTTCATCTGGCAGCAGAAAGCGGAGGTCCACGCGCTGGCACAAAATGCTGCGGTGCAAACGCTGCCGTTCGCGGTGGACGAAGGTAGCTCAACTAAGGACGCGACGGTGGTGACGGTGGCAAACGCTGACCCCGTGCCAAAGATAATCGCGAATAGGCCTCCGCGCGCCACCACGGCGGCGTCGGCTACGCACGCAAAAGTGATCCACGCAACATCACCCACCGTTTCCCCAGCAGCCGCCGTTCCCCCGGCGGTGCTCGACATCGAGATCCAGCACAAATTTGCGCAGGCTAACCTTTCGATCTGGGTTGACGATCGCCTGACCTACACACATCGGTTGGAGGGCGGGGAGAAGAAACGCCTGGTGGTGTTTCACCAGGTCGAGGGCCATGAATTCCACGCCATGCAAATCGAGCCGGGAAAGCACACGGTCCGGGTGCGCGTGGAGTCTTCCGAGCACTCGTATGATCAGTCTGATACGGTGGCGGGCGAATTTATCGGCGGCAAAGAAAACGTGCTGCGGATTAATTTCAGCAAACACGGGCAAATGCAACTGAGCCTGCAATAGCCAGAAGACCCGCCCACGACAAAACTACATCACAGAGAATACGCAACATCGGGGGTACGCTCCAGCGCATATCCCGAGCGCGCGGCGTCATCATGGAACATCTGCACCGTTTCCAGAGAGAAGTCGTGCAGATCTTTGCCCACCAGGCTGATCTTCTTGAGCACATCGGAGGTCACGGTAATAATGTGACAACCAATTTCATCGGCCTGGAAGATATTGAGCAGTTCGCGCGGGCTGGCCCAGACCAGTTGCGTGTTGGGTTCGGCCGCCATCAACGCGAGCGCGGACTTCATGAGGGGAATGGGATCACGGCCAGTGTCGGCAACTCGTCCCGCAAATACTGAAATGTAGGAGGGCGCACCGCCCAGCAGAGCCTGAGCCACGTGGCGAACCTGATCGAGCGCGAGAAGCGCGGTCGCGTTTACCTGAATGCCTTCCGCACTCAAGCGGCGGATCAAATCGTACATCGGCTCGCGGCGGGTATTCGTCACCGGAATTTTTACGTAGACGTTCGAGGCCCAGCGTGCGATCTTGCGCGCCTGCCGCTCCATCTCAGGCGCATCGTCTGCGAACACTTCGAAGGAGATGGGACGATCGGGAATGTGCTGAAGAATATCCAGAGCGAAGCGCTCGTAGTCGGTAACGCCGGCCTTCCGCATCAGCGTTGGATTGGTGGTGAAACCTTTGATGTAGGGCTGGCGGTAAAGCTCCAGCATGCTGGCTTTGTCGGCCCCGTCGGCGAACACTTGAACTCGCAATTCAGCAACGGATTTTATCTTGGTCGTGATGGTGAGACTCCTTCAAGATCCTGAGACTGCTGCGGATTGGAGGAAATGATCCAGTCGGCAGCTTCCCGCAAAGACCGTGCCGTGGCTTCCGGCGGCTGCGCCGGTTTTCGTTCGCGGTATCCGTAATCGATCAGAACCGTTCGGCATCCTGCGTTGTGGCCGGCATCGATGTCGCGCCAGCGATCGCCCACCACAAAACTACGCGAGAGATCGATATTGTGCTTGCGCTCAGCCTCGAACAGCATGCCCGGCTTGGGCTTGCGGCAGGCGCAATGATCGTTATCTTCATGATAACAGACGAAGATTTCGTCGATGGGCAGCGCGGACGCGAGCGCTCGATGGAGGGTCTCGACGGATCCGCGGGTATGGGAGCCGCGCGCGACGTCGGGCTGGTTCGTAACGACGAAAAGAGCGAAGCCGTGCGCCTTCAAGTCTCGCAGCGAAGAGGCCACGTCGGGCAGGAGTTCGAGTTCGTCCACATCCGAGGGCGGCGGAAACGGCTTGCCGTCGCGCACTACGGCGCGGTTGAGGACGCCGTCGCGGTCGAGGAAAACCGCGGGGCGGAGAGCGTTGGCCGGAGCGGTCGACTCCCACTTGGTCTGCTGCAGTTTCACGGCGGGGTGCGAGACCAGCAAGTGCCAAACTACAGCCTGAAAAGCCTCTGTGTGGGGCGTGATGTGGGCTGGATTCACCGTAGGAATCACGATGCAGACGTCGGCGACCTTCGCGGTGTGGCCACCATCGCGACCCACGATGCCGAGGATCTTCGCGCCGACTCTTTTCGCGTACTGGAGAGCAGCCACTAGATTGGGGCTGACATTTTTTTCCAGATCGCCGCCGCCCACGGAAAATACGAGAACGAGATCGTTGGCTCGCAGGCGGCTTGTCCGCAGCCACGCCTCGAACACTGTCGCCCAACCTTCATCGTTGGTTCGCGCCGTGAGTTCCGACACGTTGTCGGTGGGCGCGTAGGCTTCGATGCCGGCAATCTTGCGGAAGTCGTTCACGGCATGAGACGCATTGGCCGCGCTGCCGCCGACACCGAGGATGAACAAGCGGCCTGCGTTGGCGCCCGTTTGAGCAAGCAAGGTAGCGGCGTTTTCGATGCTGGCTTCGTCCAGGCGGTCGATTACCTTTCTAGCTTCAACCAGAAACTGACGCGCGAATGTGTTCTCGGCTGTCATTAATCTAAGTTCGGTTCACCCGCTGTACGGCCAGGAACTCTGCAGTCTCGCGCAGCCCCGCCGGGGATCCGATCTCGTAAAAGCGCTCCGTCACTTCATAGGCCGCGAGTTGTTTGCGTCGTAACAGGTCGGCGTAGAGTTCGGCAAGATCACAAGTTTTTCCAGCCGGCAAGTCTTTAAACGCTTCGGCGCGAAAAACTCCGAGTCCGTAGTCGATGTATCGCATGCGGGGAGTGCGCTTGGTCTTGCTGTAGGCGAGAATCTTTCCTCCTTCGAACTCGACGTTGCTGGTGTCCCACTTCCCTTCGTTGCGAAAAACCGTCATCATTCCGAACACGCCGGCAGACTCGAAGTTCCGGGCGATGGCAGCGTAGTCGCAGGGAAGATAAGAATCTCCGTACATCACAAAGAAGGAATCGCCCAACTCGGGCAGTGCATTTCTGATGGCGCCGGCCGTGCCCAGTAAAACAGGGCCATCGAATGAGTAGTCTACCTGAATGCCCAAGGCAGAGCCGTCACCGATGACGCGCTGTATCTGCTCGCCGAGATGCCCCACACACATCACGACACGCCGGATTCCCTTAAACTGCAGGAAGCGAAGTTGATGCACGGCAAAAGGTTCGCCGTTTACTTCGAGCAGCGACTTGGGCACGGTCTCGGTAATCGGCCGCAGGCGCGTCGCCAGGCCGCCCGCGAGAATCGCCACGGTCAGCAATGGAATCTCCTAAGAATGCGCCACCACCGTGGTTCCGGCAAAGTCGAACCGCATGCGGACTTCGCGCAGCCCCGCGTGCCGCATGACCGCTCGGAGGCGAGTCTTCTCTTCGGTATAGAACATAAGAAAACCGCCGCCTCCGGCGCCCACGAGTTTACCGCCCAGGGCGCCGTTGGCTCTCGCCAGCTCATACAGCCGGTCGATTTCTCCGCTGCTCATGCCCGGGGATCGTTTCTTCTTGTGTTTCCAATGCACATTCATCAAATCGGCAAACTTCTTCAAGTCGCCGGCCAGGAGAGCGTCGCGGCTCTCTACGCCCAACTGTTTGGTGAAGTGAAGATTGTCGATCATCTCCGAGTTGTTCTGCTTCGTTCTTGAATCCTGATCGCGGAGAATGTCGGAGGCGTTGCGCGAGCTTCCGGTGAAGAACAAGAGCAGATTATCTTCGAGGTTGGCGAGCGTTTCGGCGGGGATTTTCAGCGGCTCGACGAGCACGCGATCATCCGGCAGAAACTGGAAGCAGGTGATGCCGCCAAAGGCGGAGATGTATTGGTCCTGCTTGCCGATGGGTTCTTTGAGCAAGTTCAATTCGATGTCACAGGCCTGCTCGGCCAAATCGCGGGGCGGCACGAAGTCTCGCTTGAGCGTGTGCAGAGCGCACAAGAGCGCGGTGGTGAAACTGCCGGAGGATCCCATTCCGGTGCCCGCAGGAATGTCTGATAAGCTGACAATTTCAAGGTAGGGTCCGGTTACTCCGGTTAGCCTTAAGGCTTCCCGAATGATAGGATGCCGAATCTGATCGACGCTTTCCACATCTTCAAACTTGGAATATTTGACGATGATGCGAGGACGAAAGGCTTCATTGATGGTGATGTAGACGTAACGATTGACCGCGGCGGAGATGACGAAGCCGGTATGCTGGCGGTAATAGGAAGGTAGATCAGTGCCGCCGCCGCCGAGACAGATTCTCAGCGGGCTTCGAGTGATGATCATCGAGCGGACCCGTAGGGCGGGAGATTAGCGTTCGCGGCAGACATCTTCAAATAATATGCGAAGCGGATCATGCGGGTCGAGTGCAGCTTGAGCATGGTACCGCCGCAGTACACCGCCGCGAGCCGCGCGTCATTCCACTTCAAAATCAGCGGTGCGGGTTTTGCTAGTGTGACCCAGAGCGTCGCCGGCACGCAACTCCACGCGATAGGAGCCCGGATCAAGTTTGTCGATGGGCAACTTAAGGCCCAACGGAATCACCGGGTCGCCAGGCTTCCCGGAGTTCGTCTTCTCGCGAGTCTTGAATTTCTCCTGCCCGGTCTTGCGCTCTACAATTCTTAGCTCAAAGGCAATTCCGGGAGGATTGGCACTCTTCATGAGGGGCTCGTAGACCTCGGCGTAGACGCCGGCGGCTTCCGTCTTCTTGAAATGATTGGAGCCGGAGGGTGAAACCTGATAACCATTCACCAGCAAGGGCGTTCTATCTTCGAGCATCTGGCTATCCAGATCGGTGGAGATGGCGGCTGCGGGGCGGATATTGTTGCTGAGCGCGACGCCGCTGATGCTGAATTCCTCGCCGCGATAGGGGTCGATGGAGAGCGGCGTTTCGAGTTTGCCAAAACTCTCGTTGCCGGAACTGAACACGACTCGCAGTTTGTATTGACCGGAAGCGATGCCAAACTGATTCTCGTAGTGAAACGGCTGTTTTTGAAATTCCTCCACCTCTTTCTTCCCGTCGAAGTCAAGGTTGGCGGTATCGCTGAAGCGCGCGGCAATCGAGCCATCGGGCTTGTAGGCGATCCCTAAGATGTTGAGGGTGGCGTGTAGCTTGCCTTTTACTTTCTCGAACTTCAGCGCGGCCGAAGGAATGTCGACAGCAAGATGAACCTGGGCCACATTCGGCGAAGTATAGAAGAAGGGCGCTTGCATCGAGGCATCCACGTTGCCTTTCATCTCGCCGCCGGCGCGAGTCTCAAGATCCTTCTCGATGGTATTGCCGGCCAAGAGGTCCGTCGATCGGACGTTGCAGTAGCCGCTGCGCGCGCGCACGTTGGCGCCTCCACGTTCGACTTTAACTTTCAAACTGTGGCAACTGCCTTTGTCGGAAACCGCGGGCTTGTAGCCGACGAGGTAGTACTGATTCTGATCTTTGGCAATGCGCTCCAGGCCGCCGAGAAGATCGTTGGTGTTGAGGATGACAAATCCGCCGGTGCCGTCGGCAAGTTGGTAGAGAACTTGCTGGTTGTCGGAAGCGCTGGGGGGAAACGGCGGAACAATCTGCCGGGGCTGAGCGTAGGCGTTGGTGAGACCCGGGTTGTACACGGTGCCTCCGCCTCCGCCGCCGGTTTTGCCACCCCCAGTTCCACCACCGCCAGTGCCGCCTCCGCCCTTGCCGCCCGTGCCTCCGCCACCGGTTCCGCCGCCCCCAGTGCCGCCACCGCCGTGGCCGCCTCCACCGCCTCCGCCGCCTCCGTGCTGCGGAGGAAGAGCCTCAGCCGGTTCGGCAAAAGCAGCCAGGCGCAGGAAATGCAGACGAGACCGTCTACTCGAGTAATGAAGTGCCGCCGGAATGAGCGCGGCGGTTGCCGAATGAACCGATGGCCGGAAAAGATCGCTATGGGGTCCGCCTAGGGTTGGAACCACCAGGCCACGAACGTCGATGGGATAAATAGCAACGTTCGATCGATTGCAGGTATCGATGACGGCAGTTAATTCAGATTGAAATTCCGGCGTCATCGGAAAGCCGGAGGTCAGCATGACCAGCGTCTTGCGGCCGGGGACGGTGGAGAGGCTTTTCGCCAGACTGCGCAGGGCGAGCAGCACACTGCGAATGCCGAAGTCAGCTTCCGCATTGCTCAGCGACGGCCCAATCGAGGGAGCGCCGAGGGACGCAACCATGGGAGGTTCCGCGTTGGGCGACACCGACGATCCTTTCAGGCCCATCACAACTTGCTTTAAGCGAGCCGCATCGGCGGTAAAGTTTTGCGAGATGTGCACGCTGCCGCCGAAATCGACGATCGCCATCAAACGATCGGGGCCGGCATTGGCGTCGATAAATTTTGCTGCCGCATCGCGGGCGCTGATTTGATCGGACGGGTTCATGGTGGAGTTGTCAAAGAACAGAACCATATAATGCGGCGGAGCGCTGCCGGGTGAACCTGTGCTGTCTTGAAAAGAAAAACTCGTAAGAGCCTGCTCTTTGCCATCTTCCCAGACCTTGAAGTCCTTCTGCGCCAGATCGCGGATGTAGTTGCCTTTCTTGTCGGTCACTACGGCATCGACAAGAACCTCGCGCGTCTCGACATGGATAACGCCTGCATCGGAGGTAGTTGCGGGCGCGGGTTCCTGGGCATGGGCGACAGGGTGATCGGCG
>Ga0302319_10012979_pt1 | contig 15658 bp, 14 predicted proteins | sample Bog_T0_2_FD_203319 | JGI IMG/M metagenome (GOLD analysis project Ga0302319, IMG submission 203319) | Peat permafrost microbial communities from Stordalen Mire near Abisko, Sweden - Bog_T0_2 | ecosystem: Environmental > Terrestrial > Soil > Wetlands > Peat | place: Sweden: Abisko, Stordalen Mire...
TTATCGTTATTTCTTCGTCCAAGCGAAACGCGAAGCGTTTCGCTTGGACGAAGCAATCTGCATCTCAACAGCGCAAGCCTCTGGATTGCTTCGCCCAAGGAAACGCTTCGCGTTTCTTTGGGCTCGCAATGACGCGGTGAGGTCAGGCGATGCAATGCAAGCAGAAGGCGCTCGTCGCCCTATATCGCCGTAAGAGTCCGCAGGGCGGTTTGAACCGTTGGCGCAAACCGCCGCCTTTGCTCTTCCGCGGATCGGCGGATTCTCCGGCCTTCCAATCCGGCCGGCCCTATTCCGCCGCCATCGGCCGCTCCGCCATATCCGGGGCGACATTGGCGTCGGGCCAGCCGATGCTCGGGCCATGGCCGCGGAAATTGCGCAGCCACCAGGCCCAGTCCGACGGCACCAGATGGAAGGGGTCTTCATGGGCCAGTTCGCGCGCGGCCCAGATCGGCCAGTGCGGATTGGACAGCGCCGGGCGGCCGAGGAACACGAGGTCGACCAGTTCCTGGCGGATCACTCTGTCGGCATTCTGCGGCACGCCGAGATTCCAGCTCGCCGCGACGGGGATGCCGACCTCGCGCCGCACCTGGTTGGCGCGCGACACCATGAAGCCGACATCGTTGAAGGGCGCGTTGGTCATCTCGTCGGTGTTGAAGCCGAGCGACAGATCGGCCAGATCAAGGCCGTGCTGTTTCATCAGCTTGACGGCGGTGATGGAATCCTCGAACTGGGTGCCGACGTGCTCAATGCTTGCGGCCTGGTATCGGTCGAGCGGCGTGGCAGGGAACGATGGAACTACCTCAATGCCGTCCGCTTTTGGGACGCGGTCGACCGCTGGATGACGCCTTTTCAAGCGCAGTGGACCAACCGCCTCCATCACCTTGGTCAACACCTGAAGGAGACATCGCGCATGCCCGAACCAACCCCCTCGCTCGGTCTGGATATCCGTCAAGAAACCGAATTTTTCGCGACGACCGAGCAGGTCTTCGCGGCGCTGACGCACGATATCAATCTGTGGTGGGATGGCAGCCACCGCCAGACCGGCGAGGCCTTCGAACCAAGCCTTTATCTCGGGACTTGAGCTCGCAAATTGGCCCGGATCGTGAGCGTTTGCGAAGCAAAACGGCAGTATGACGAGCGTTACGATGCCGCCGCCAATTGCAGCAAAACAAAAATGTCCAATGATTCCGCTCAGACTTGTTCTCGCTAAATTAAGGCCGAACCTTATGTTTGACGCTCCACTGCAAGCATTTGCTGAATTTCAGAATATCGAAGCCGACCACGCGACGACAGAGGATAGAGAAGACAAATGTCGAGATGGAGCGTAAGTTCAGTGCGGATCTAGCTCTATTTTATCGATCGTAACCATAGAGGTGGATAGATTTAACGCGTCGCAGATACGCTGCGTCTTCGATCGGTTAAGCCTAATAAAGCAGCATTCCGAATGATCGATCCGTCCTCCGAACCACTGATACGAAACAGGATGACGGACTGGCGCGCTTGCAGCGGCTGCGCGGATGGCGTCTGGGAAAACGACCCTGAGAAGCCACGCCTATTTGGGGCGACACGGCAACTCTTCAACTAAGCGAAAATGTATTGGGAACCGGCTGGTAAAATATCCTGAGTAGTTTCCGAGCCTGCTAACTGCGATCGTTCGCGACCTATAGTTTAGTAATCGCAGTCGACGTGCGCTGTTTGATTTGATTCAAAGCGCAAGAGCAATTTTTAGGTCTACCCTGGTGGAGAAGTGATCATGAGAACGCAGAAAAATTTTGGTTCAATCACCCGATGTACGGGAGTAACCCTGCTCGTCCTCGTTGTTTGGAGCGGAACAGAGAGGCCGGCTGTTGCACTCGAGTGTCCCGTTCCGCATCCAACGGCTACCATCACCGCGATCAAGCAAACCAAGACGGAGATTGTCGAGTATTCGAATTTAATTGCAGCGCAGGGAACCAGGGTCGTTCGAGAAATAATAGCGCAGCTGAAAAAGAGGCATCCAGGCGTTGGTGACGCGGAAATCACGAGTTTCCTCGTCACGATCTACTGCCCAGTGGTCAACCAAAACGCGGACCTCGGCGATGATCAGAAGCCGACGAAGATCATGGCGTTTTCCTCTGCCGTCTTAAAAAGGCTCGATCGACCCTAGCAAGTTAGCCGACGATCGATGTCCTAATATTTATCAGCATGTCGTTCAATAAATGCAGAGATGAGCTGATTAATCGCGGGTCCTGGAGTAAGGAGTGTTTACAGAAGTAGCATCATCGTGATGCTCCTCGCTTGGTCGCCGTTGCCCGGCGCTGTTGCATCGGACGCGTTCAACGCGTAGGCAGCTGGATGGCTAACGGGCGAATTCCCGATACGTAACGGAAGGTGGACCTCTGATAACGGCGCATACGCGACTCTCACGAGAGGAAATTTGACGTGGACAACTCCCAACCATAGCACCGAACGTGGGGATGCAGGTAGAGGCGTAATTACTCGGCAAGTGGTGTCCGCCAAGCCGTTTCGACCACCTCCCGTGCATCGATTTCAATGAGGTCGCTGTGCGCGGCGATGACGCGTTCGAAATCCCACTGTAGGATGCGATACAGGGAGGCGCGCGCGGCCTTCTTGTTGCTCCAGCCAAGCTGATATTCTGGCGCGGGTTTCACTGTGTTCCACATGTGGAACAGGACCTTCCACCAGAGCTTCAGGATCCAATCGACGTGTGGGGTAGCATCAGTGAACTTCTCGACGAGGTCGACCAGGATCAGTGTTCTGGTCTGCCGATGAAAGAACGCGACCTCCCATATCCAGCGACTGCCGCGCACCAGAACCTGGTCGAGTTGATCGACCCAGACGTTCGGCGCGATGTCTCCCAGCAGCCAGTCGAAGTGCATGTCAGGACGTTTGCTTTCGAGGCCCGGGCAAATGAAGGTTTCGGCCTCAGGGAAGGCCGACTGCGCGGAACGCACATGCAAATAGTGAAATGTCCCTGGAGCCACGATGTAGGAAACCGTACCCAGTGTGACGAGCGCACGGCGCATGTGATCGTCAATCTCGCACGGTGAATGCAGCATCAACCTGCCGTCGTCCAGCCGAATTACCGTCATTCTGGCATAGAGTTTCATGCCCATGTACTTCACCGCATAACTGCAAAGCCAAATCTGGCCGGCGATATACTCTTGAAGCTCGATCGGCATTAATTGTCCTTTGCGCGGCCCGCATGGGCTTGTCTTGCTCCACACGAACCGCGTCGGCGCGGCATTGTGATTTTTGAGAGAGTTGGCGATGGTCGCCTCGAGCTTGGTTCGGGCCGCTCATGCTCTATCTGGCGCCGCTTCCGCTGTTGACGCAGGCGACGGGGATCTACGCTTGGTTTTGGCGGAAGCGCTGACCCGACGCCGTTCCTGACAAACGTAGCCTTGTTCAGAATCTTGATCCCGGGCCAGATGGTCAGCCTGTGGCCGATAGCGCGATATCTCTACGCGCAGCAGAGGCTTGTTGGAAGGTGTCAGCGATACAGATTGACGGGCTCGTGAATTTGCCAACCCTGGGGTGAGTAGGTACGGCGAGGCATGTCGCCGCGCAAAAAAGCAGAACTCATTCCATTAGCGTTACGCACCCATTTCACTGAGCGTATCCGACACGTGGCCTCATCTGACGGATTTGCGCTTTTAATCGAAATCTTTCCGTATCCGGCGGCGGTTGGACCGATATTGTCAATGTCGACCGAGCCAACGGCAAACGGCTTTTCATCGCGAGAGAAGTTGCATTTGACGGTAGCAATCCTGATCGTGCGCGCGTCGTTATTCTTGATGGCCAACACCTGACTGATCATGCCATCAGAACAACCAAGCCAGCCAATCATCAACTCGGCTTTCTGTTGTGCTATTGCGTTGGTAGGCAACAATAATAGTCCGAGGACGATTCTAAATGTGGCTCTCAGCATCTGCGATCCTCGAAGGCTTAAAGCGACGAAATCCAATCACCGCCCGTTGAAATTCAAGGTAAAATCAGCAAGTCGTTCCAACGGCTGGTACAAAAGATCTTTAACGAGGCCCTCGGCTGATGGGAGAGACCAGGAATAGCGATCGCCCTTATCGCACGATGCAAAAAACCTATCTGAAAAAGACGGCCTCAGCAGGTTCAATTGCGGAGGCCGCCGAGTTGGCCGGATGCTTGGGAGGAGCCGTACACCCGGAATAAAATAACTAAGTTGCCACGGCGACGTCGGTTCCAATTCATAATCGGACAAAGTTGGACTGTGCTGCATGCCATACATAGCCATCTGGTACCTTCGATGCGTTCGGAAGAAACCGTCAACGACTGAGAATTCCCGCAGTAGCCCGCATAATCCCGGCAACTGCGCGGAGGTTGTTTCATCGTCGTTGGCCGGCCTTTGCCAGCCTTTCCCTCAGTTGGGCGGGCTGGCCAAAAGCGTCTTGAGCGCATCCATGGCCTTGCCGTATTTGCCCCAATCTCCTTGCTGCATTGCTTTTTGGGCTTCTTCGAATTGGGCTTTCGCCTGGCCATTGTCTGGCCCATGAGCCGTCGTCCCCGCCGCGGAACCGGTGGTCTGGGTTCCGTGTCCTTGAGCTGCGACGGGCTGATTCTGCGGCCCTCTAAAAAGGGCAGCGAGCGCCTCGTCCAAGGTAGGCTCCATGACCACCTTATCGCCGGCGACGGCAATCACTCGCTTGAGCTGTGGAATGCTGGCGCCTTCGGCTGTCAGATACAGGGGAACCACATACAGGAAGGAATTCTCGATCGGAGTCACGATCTGCTTGCCGCGAATCACACGTGAGCCATTTTGATTCCACAGGGTGAGCTGCTGCGAAATCGTGGTGTTCTGATCGATCAGCGCCTCGACCTGATTGGGTCCATATATCAGCTTTTCTTTCGGTAGCTGATAGAACAGCATCTTTCCATACTGCGGGAAGTCTGAGCCAGCCGCCATCCAAGAAATCATATTAGCGCGATTATGGGGCGTAAATGGTGTCATCAGCATGTATTCAAGCAGATTGCTGCCGGGAAGCTTCATAAGAATATAATAGGGCTTCATAGGCTGCGCCTCGCCGGCATATTTTTCCATCGGCGCCGCCCACAAATCTTCGCGATTGTAGAAAACCTGTGGATCTGTCATGTGGAACGTCCGGTATTGGTCAGCCTGAACAGTGAAAAGGTCCTCCGGATAGCGCAGATGTGCCTTGAGATCCGCGGACATCGTGTCCAGTTCACTGAACATGTTAGGAAAAGCGCGCCGATAGGCCGCGAGAATGGGGTCTTTAGGATCCATCATATAGAATTTAACCGTCCCATCATACATGTCGACGACGGCCTTGACGGAATTTCGTATGTAGTTCAGCCCGTCGAAGGCGGCTGTAGTCGCGAGGGCTTCGGTGCCTCCAGCATCCGGACCTTGGGCATTGGCGCCTGTCGCGGAGCCGGATTGGGCTTGCGACAGCATATTGTTCTGTCCCGTCCGTTCGGGGTTTCCGTATGGAAAATAACTCGATACCGTATAGGCGTCCTGGACCCAGTAAAGTTTACCTTCGCTCAGAACTGCGTAGGGATCATTGTCCAACCGGAGAAACGGAGCTATTTGTGCGACCCGGTCGCGAACGTCACGATGGATCTGGATGCGGCTCTCAGGCCTGAGATAGGAGGTCAACAGAATGTTGATGTCCGTCTTGTTCCAGGCGAATAAAAGCCTTTTCCAGATATTGTCGAGTGGGATGCCTCCTTTGCCGCGATAGCTTGTGTAGACATTGTCATTACCTTTTGGATAGTCGAACTCCTTGACATCGGTGGCGACAATTCGATACCCCGGCATCGATTGTCCGTAATAGATGGCTGGCTGCGCGATGGTGAGCCCGAAGTTTGATTCGGCCGGGACGTTTTCAAGCGTATAATCCGGAAAGCCGCCTCCGACTTTCTTCGATACGAAATTCATGACTAAGCCATAGCCGTGAGTGAATTCCAGGTATTCGTTGACCCAGGTGCGGGCTTTCTCTGGCAATTCAGGTGATAGCTCACGGGCCGAAAGCATGACCTGATGATAGCCATCCGCCAGATGATAACGGTCGGTATCGACATTATAAAATTGGTAATACAGGCGGATCGCCTGGGTCTGTCGATAGGTTTCCAGAAGCGGTCGCGAATCCCACAGGCGAATATTCTGAATAGTGTCTTGATTCCTGGCCAACACCGCGGGCGTCAGGTCCGCAAGCGCCGGGTAGGAGGTCTCCTGAATAGTATCGAGTTGGAATGCCTTCCTGGTCGATTCAATGGAATTTTTCAGGTAGGGCGTCTCCAGCGCCAACTCGCTCGGCTGCACGATGAATGTTTGGCAGATAAAGGGGGCCAATACGACCCCTACCAGCCAAAGCGCCGCGTAAACGCCAGCGCCCATAGCCAGCGACATCAACCGGGGCCGGAACAAATTGTACACCAGGATGATGCATGCCAACACTGAAACGCCGACCATGCCCCAGAGCGCAATTCTTGTAACGTGATCGGCCGTGTAGCCCGCCCCATAGACCACGCCTTGTGTCGAGTAGAGCAGTTGATAGTGGTCGAGATAAAAGCCCCATGCGAAATTTGCGACGAGTAGAAACAGCAGGACCGAGAGGTGGGCTTCGGCTCCGTGACCAACCGACATCATGGAACTGCCACGAAGCCTTGGTGCGAACAGGCCGTAGACCACCATCACAAGCGCGATGGTACCGATCGTCAGCGTCGTGAAGCTAGCTTGTAGCAACTCGTAGAACGGCAGGTGAAAGACGTAGAAACCGACATCAACCCCGAACAGCGGGTCAGATACGCCGAAAGCTCCGCCGTAACGAAAGCGCAGATACGTATCCCACTGGGTGTAAAATCCAAGCGCAAAAAATAATCCCACACCGACGCCGACGAGGATTATTGAGGCTTTCATTAGCCGGACAGGCAGGGTGTTACTGGTTGACGTCGTGGCGTCGGTCAATGACAAATAGGCGGGATCCGATTCTTGATCGGTTTCGAGGGTTGAGCTGCAATAATTCGTCGCGTAGCGAAGATTGAGCCAAAGGTATAGAAAGGCAAAAGCGAATGCGGCGCAAAACATCGCACATTCGACCGAGAGCAGCATCCAGAAAATAGCGCTATAGTTGACCTCCGACATCCATAGCCATTTCTCAATATAGCCAGTGATACCGGCCAGAACGATGAAGAATAAGATGACGGCAAAAATCGTCGAGCCGAAACGGGTTGTCCTAGCGCCCGGAACGCCGTCCCCGGAATCGCCATTGTCAGACTCTGTCAATGAAGACGCACGGACGGTCGTAAGATGTTTGGTCACGGATGAACTCCAGTCTATCGCGAAAGGCGGAATAGCTCGATCGTCTGTCGGACAGCTTCGGAAGATGCAGCGTCCGGCTGGGAGTTCGTGCTCCGACCGGCCGCCCTCATGCTACGAAGCGCGCCAATGGCCTCGAATGCCAAGCTTATGCGGAACGGGGAACCCGCGTGGAGACTCGGAAACTACTCAGAGCGCCGTGCCGCTCGTGTATCCGTTATCGCGTTCGGACCTATGGACGCGGGTACCGCATGATCGGCCGCGTGACGTGCTGCTGGTTGGCGTGCTGCGCACCGGCGCCCTGGTGACGATGCATGCGGTCAAGGGGTCCCGCCCAGATTGGCGGGAGGAGGGCCCGTTGCCCTATCCGGTGCCCGCGGCGACCGGATCTAACGCCGCTGTCGTGGGCGAGTGCCGGGGCAAGAACCTTTACACGCTTGGCTCCTACTGCCCGCTGCATTGGGAGCCGTCGCCGCTGTCGATCGTCATGGGCAGGGCCGAGTATGTGGCGTGGCACCACGGCCTCGACCAGCTGGCGCGAACCCTGCAGCTGGAGAAATTCACTGTGCTGCCGCCGAGCGCGCCGCAAACGCCATGGCGGGGCGGGGCGGGGCCAAACCACACGGCAGGATCATTCATTTGCCGTCAAAGCCGATGTGGCCGCCGTTGCCACTCAAGCCGGAACGGGAGCGGGCAGGACCGCCGCTGCGCCGGAAGAAAGCGGGGCCAGTTTGATCTTTTCAGTTGGAGTAAATGTTCCGGAGCCGGTTGCGCTTCGCGCAGCGCCCACACGCTTTGTCGTGCTGTGATAGTGCGGCGCCAGCGGCCCTTACCCATTTCGCCAGCAGCAATTCCGGCAATGTCGGCGATGCCACCGATAGCGACCGAGTATTGCGTTGCAGCGAAATATCCTGATGTGCCAACAACGAACTATCTCAGCAGAGTCCGGGAATGCCCGTTAAGGGCGCGACGGCAACAGTCGCGCGCGGGCGAGTATGGGCAATGAGCTTAACTCAACCGCCGCGTAAACATGCATGCCGCACCGGCGAGCGTGAACAAGCCGATCACGCCAAGCGGCAGAAAATCCGCGCCCAGCTGAACGAAGCCGGCGTCTTCCAGGAAGACGCGTTTGGTGAGGTCCAGCGCGTAACGCAGCGGATTGATGACCATGACGGTCTGCAGCAATTGCGGCTGGCTATTGACCGGCGTCGCCAGACCGGACAGCAACGCAAACGGCATCACCAGCAGGAATGAATAGAGCATCGCCTGCTGCATGGTCTGGGCGATGGAGGACACGAACAGGCCAACGCCGACCGCGGCCATCAGGAACAAGCCCAGGCCGGCGTAGAGCACGAACAGGGATCCGACAAAGGGGATGCGGAACCAGAACTGCGCGATCAGCAGAATGGTGGTCGCCTGGGCGAGGCCAATGGCCATGTTGGGAAGCGCCTTGCCCGCCATGATTTCGAACGGCCGGAACGGCGTGACCAGAAGCTGATCGAACGTTCCCTGCTCGCGCTCACGGGCCACCGACATCGCCGTCAACATCAATGTTCCCATCAGGGTCAGCGTGCCGATCAGGCTTGGGATCATCGTCCAGCGCGAATCCAGATTGGGATTGTACCACGCGCGGGTGACGACCCGAAGCGATGGGCCGGACGGACCATGATGGGCGCGCCAGTCGGCGTTGAAATCGTCGATCACGGTCTCGATATATCCCAAGGCGGTTCCGGCGGTGTTGGAGTTGCGGCCATCGGCGATAACCTGGACAGGCGCAGCTTTGCCGGCCAGCAAATGGCGTTCGAAATCCTGCGGGATCTGAATGACCAGAAGGGCGCGGCTGCTGTTGATCCAGTCGTTGATTTCGCCGGGCCGGCGCAGGTCGGCGACGCGGTGAAAGATGGTGGATCCATCGAGGCGGGCGAGCAGGGCGATGGAGGCCGGACTGCGGTCCTGGTCAATCACCGCGTAGAAAGCGGAATTGAGGTCAAAGCTGGCAGCGTAACCAAACAGCAGGCACTGCAGGATCGGCGGCAGAAAGATGATGAAACGACTGCGCGGATCCTTGAGGACGGCCAGGAACTCCTTCCTTGTCAGGGCGACGATGCGAAGCAGCGAGGCGAGCATCCCGGTTTCTTCAGGACAGCTGCTTGCGGGTTGCCAACCGCGTCACCGTCAACAGCACCGCGGCCATTGCCGCCAGAACCGCCAGGTTCGGCCAGACCACGCCACCGATATTACCTGCGAGATACAGGGTTTGCATCAGCGCGACCGCATATCGCGCCGGCAGAACATAGGTGATCCATTGAACGACCGCCGGCATGCTGCGCAAATCATAGATGAAACCCGACAGCATCATCGCCGGCAGGAAGGTGAGCAGCATCACCATCTGGCTGGCGAGGAACTGGCTTTTGACCAGTGTCGACACCAGCAGTCCAATGCCAAGCGCAACCAGGAGGTATACCGTCGCGGCGAGGCAGAGCAGCGCAAGCGACCCGCGCAGCGGCACATGAAACAGAAATTGGCCCGCCAGGACGCAGAGCAGGAAACCGATCGTGCCCAATGCAAAATACGGGATGATTTTGCTGATCAGAAATTCTCCCGGTTGCATGGGCGTGACAAACAGCGCTTCAATCGTTCCGCGTTCCCATTCCCGCGCGATCACCATGGCCGTGAGGAAGGCGCCGATGATGGTCATCACCATGACAATCAGGCCAGGGACGATAAAGAAACGGCTATTGTTGCTTTCGTTGAACCACATCCGGTCGACGACCACCACCGGACCGTCTGATGTGTCGCCGGCTTGCGTCGCACGCCATAAGGCGATCGGGCCCTGGGCGTAGCCTTGCATGATTCGCGCCTGATTGGAGTCCGTGCCATTGACCAGAATCTGCAGCTCCGCTCCGTCGGCATGCAGGCGCCGGGTGAAATCGGATGGGATCAGCAAGGCTCCGTCCACCTGCCGTTCCATCACAAGCCGCGTCGCTTGCGCGATCGAGGGCACCATCGTCACGCCGAAATAGGGCGACAGCCGGAACGCGCCGACCAGGCCGGTGCTGTCGGAGGAGGCGTCCTGATCGACCACGGCGACGTTGACATGGCTGACATCGAGTGAAAGCCCATAGCCGAACAGCAAAATCATGATCATCGGGAATACGACGCCGATCGCGACGCTGCTCGGATCGCGCATGATCTGTCGCGTTTCCTTGAGCGTCAGTGCGCGAATGCGCCGCCATTTCAAAAGCCATTCCGTCATGCCTGCGCTCCCTGATGCTCCTTGGCGCATTTTCCGGAAAGGTGGACACCGGCTTTCGTCAAGAAAATGCGACAAATTAAAAACAACCAGAGCGCTTCCCGATTCAATCTAATCGGGAAGCGCTCTGGCGCGTGCCTCCAGCACGATGGCGATGAAGGCGTCCTCGACACTTGCCGATGGCGCATCGGCGTGGGCGCGCAGCTCCGCCGGCGTGCCTTGGGCCAGCACCTTGCCGCCGTCGAGGATCGCGGCGCGATCGCAATATTCGGCTTCGGGCATGAAATGGGTGGTCACGATCACCGTGACGCCGGTGGCCGCGAGCGCCGTGATACGCTGCCAGAATTCGCGGCGGGCGAACGGGTCCGCGCCGCTGGTCGGCTCATCCAGGAACAGGATCTCGGGCCGATGCAGCAGGGCGGCGGCCATCGCTAAGCGTTGCTTGAACCCGCCCGGCAGCTGCGCGCTCGGCAGCGCCACGAAGGGGCCGAGCTGGAACTCGCTCAACGCGAGGGCGATCCGCTGGCGCTTCTTGCCGCCGCCAAGCCCGTAGGCGCGCGCGAAAAAATCCAGGTTCTCAGCCACCGTGAGTTGCCCATAGAGCGAGAATTTCTGTGCCACATAGCCGAGATGCTGCCGCGCCGAGGCACTGTTTTGACGGACATCGGTCGAAGCCACCGTCAAGGTGCCGCTCGTGGCCGGCAAGAGCCCGCAGAGCATGCGAAAGGTGGTGGTTTTGCCGGCTCCGTTCGGTCCGAGCAGGCCAAAGATTTCGCCGCGTCTGACGCTGAAACTCACATGGTCGACGGCCAGGAATTGACCGAAATGCCGACACAGATCGTGGACTTCGACAACGACGTCGCCCTCTGTGCCACCGATCGCCGGTTCGTCCCTCGGACGCGCATCCGCCTGGGTTGGCTTGGCGCGGCCGGCGTGTTGCAGAAGCACCATGAACCCGTCTTCGAAGCGTGCCGGCACAGGGTTGATGGCCGCACCAGCGAACCGCAATGGCCCGGACCTTGCGGCCTGACTGATCAGCCGTAGCTGTCCGCGCTCCGGCACCGCGTCGATGAAGCTGGGCTCGTCGAGCAGCCGCGCCTGGAAATCCCGCGGTTTCGTGCCAGCCGGAGGTTGGGCGAGAAAGGTGCGGCCTTCCGCCAACCGGGAGACCTGCTCCGGAGGCCCTTCCGCCAGTTTTTTCCCCTCATTCAGCACCAGCACGCGATCGCACGCCGCCGCCTCGTCAAGATAGCTGGTGCTGAGCAGAACGGTCATGCCCTCTCTGATCAGCTGATGGATGATCTCCCATAATTCGTGGCGGGAGAGCGGATCGACGCCCACGGTCGGTTCATCCAGCAGCAGCAATTCCGGCGAACGGACGAGCGTACAGGCGAGGCCGAGCTTCTGTTTCATGCCGCCGGACAATTGCCCGGCGAGACGCGCCTTGAATGGGGCGAGGCCGGTCATTTCCATCAGCCGCGGATACTGCGTCCGCTTGGCGCCAGCCGAGACCCCATGCAAGCCGGCGTAGAGATCCAGGTTTTCCTCAACCGTCAAATCGTCGTAGAGCCCAAAGGCCTGCGGCATGTAGGAAATGCGCGACTGGATCGCCTGCGGCACAAGGCCGGCGTCGATCCCAAGCACCGTGACGGAGCCGCCATCGGCCTTCATCAGCCCGGCAAGCAGGCGGAGCAGGGTTGTCTTGCCGGCGCCGTCCGGTCCCGCCAAGGCCGCGAGTCCCCCCTTGCCGATCGAGAACGAAATGTTGTCCAGCGCCAGCACGATTTCACCGGTTGCTCGGCGAAACGATTTGCTGACGCCGTCCAATTGCAAGGCCGCTGACCTTTCTAATGACAAGGTTGATTTCCACACTTAGGGCTTGCTCTGAGGCTGACCCTGGGCGTCCGCCGGCTCCACTTCGAGAGACACGGTCGCCGGCATGCCCAGACGCATGTCATCCTGCGGGTCCTGCACGAAGACGCGAACCTCATAAACCAGGCTCGACCGCAGTTCTTCGGTCTGTACCGGTTTGGGCGTGAACTCGGCTATGGGGGAAATGAATCCGATCCAGCCCGGGAAAGTCCGGCCGGGAAAGCCGTCCGCGCTGATCGTGGCTTTTGTCCCGGAATGAACCCGCCCCAGATCGGTCTCCGACAGATAGGCCCTGATCCATTTCGGATCCGTGATGGCCAGGTTGAAAACCGGCCGCTGTGGCGACACCATCTCGCCAGGCTCCAGAAGCCTGGACCGCACCTCGGTGTTGGCCGGGGACACGAGGTCCGCATCGCCCAATTTCAGGCGCACCAGGTCAAGTTGGGCCTGGTCGGCCGATAGTTGCGCCTCGCCTTGGGCAATATCCTCGGACCTTGGCCCGATCACGGCCAGGCCGAGGGCATTTTCCTGCACCGTCAGCCGTGCCTGTGCTACCCCCAGAGCGGCTTTGGCGCTGTCGAGGTCTTGCCGGCTGATGCCCCTTCCTGCGGTCATCGCCCCCACGGCCGCCATCCGCTGCCAGGTCTGCTCCGCATTGACCAGGTCCGCTTTCGCCGATGCCACATTGGCGCGGGCCTGAGCGATTTCCTCCGGCCGGCTGCCGGTGTGCAGCCTTCGCACCACCGCCAGCTGGGCCTGCACTGTCGCTTCGGCGGTTGCCGCCTCAGCTTTCAGCCGGCTGGTGTCCAGGCGGGCCAGAACCTGTCCGCTGGCGACCCGGTCGCCTTCCTGGACCAACACCTCAGCAATACGCTCGCTGTTGTTGAAGGCGAGCTCCACCTGGCGCAGATCGACATTGCCGTATAGCAGCAACCGGTTCGGATCGGTTCTGGGCTGCCCGTAAAACCGCAACCCTGCATAGCCGGCCGCGACAACCGCCAACACAGCGGCGCCGGCGACCATGATTTTTGTCTTGCCGGACGCGCCAGCCTGCGCGGGTGGCCCCGGGAATCTTGCGGCCGGCGTTGCCGCTCGCGGAGCAGGGTTGCTTGAAGGCGCCAGCTGGACGCGTGCAGGATTCGAAAGCGCGTCAGTCGTAACCGCAGCCTTTTCGTCCGTGGCGGACGAAGCAACTTTCATGTCCATGGCGAGCTGCGGGCCTTCTTGATCGACGATACGAAGAAACGGGCAGGGCGCCAGCTCTGCATGTTGGCCGTTTGCGGGTGTTTGGGCAGCCTCGGAAACTACTTATTCTCCACAGAGCGCTTGCAATTTAATATGTGACCATATACTCACATATTATGGGCACGGATCCGGATCTGATTTGGAAGGCTGTGGCTGACCCAACACGTCGAACCATCCTGGACATGCTGCGGTCGGGCCCGATGACGACGGGTGCGTTGGCGGAGCAATTTGATCAGTCGCGGTTCGGCGTTATGAAGCATCTGGGCGCTGGGCGGTGTTTTTCCTCGCGATGGCGATCCTGAATGAAATCGTCTGGCGCACTCAGAGCACCGATTTCTGGGTCGGCTTCAAGGCCTTCGGCGTGATCCCGCTGACCACGGTGTTCGCCCTGCTGCAGATGCCGCTGACCAAACGCTACCATCTGGCGCCGGCCTCGCTTGAGGCGAGCGAGGCCGAGGCGGGTGACGTGAGCCAGGGGTAGTGCCAGACCGTAGGGTGGTTTGAAGCCGACTACCGCCGAAGCTCTGGAGACGCGGAGGTTGCCGCCGCCGGGGTTGCGGCAGCCGAGTAGGCTGTCTCGTGCAAGGGGCACAGGCGAAAGGCCGCTTCGGGTGAGTATCGTGCTTAATGCCGAATTGCACCAACGGCCGTGCGTAGATTCCGACCCTTCTCTTCCAAACTTTCAAGGCATAACCATCAGTTCAACCGAGCTGGGAAACCTAGGCATCATAGGAGAAGCATATGTCCAAGACTGCCGAAGCCCACCCGATTGTCGAGGACTCGAAGGTCAGGGACGTTCTCGACCATGCACGAGCAGTCGCGCAAGAACTGCATGGAGCGCTTACCGACGCCGTGGCGAAGCGCGGCGGGGTGATAAAGGGCGATCTCGAGTCTGTGACCCATGACACCAAGGTAATCGCGGATTCGATCAGAAGCTCACTGGGCGCCCAGAACGCAGCCACGAAGCGGTACATCGAGGAAGCGGTCACGCATCTCGAAGCAACGGCCGCGCACGCCACCGAAGCCCTCAAGAGCTCTGGGCGCGCAGCCGAGACGTCGATCCAGCAGGCCATCAGCACCGCGCGTGCTGCTGTTCAAAAGATCAGCGAAGCCGTTGCCGCGAAGCGATCGGCTGCGTCCAAGCCGCAAATGAGGAAATAGGAGGAATCCATGCGCAATTTTGTCGCGGTCGTGTTTGACGACAAGGCAAAAGCTTACAAAGGTCTACACGCGCTCTGGGAGCTCGACGACGCCGGCGATATTACCGTGCATGGAACTGCGGTGGTGCATCGCGATGATTTGGGTCGCTTCGAGGTGGATAGCAAGGAGACCCATCCGGTCTTGGCGACCGCGGTTGGCGTTGGTATCGGCGCCCTGCTGGGCTCGCTCGCGGGGCCGGCGGGGGTAGCAATTGGCGTCGCAGGGGGCGTGGCGATCGGTGCCGCCACAGGAGCCATGGTTGGCGGTGCCGTGGATTTGGATCGCTTGCACACGCGTCAACAAGCGGACGTCGAGACGGGGTTGGTTCTTGGTCGCGGCCAATCGGCCGTCATCGCCGACGTCAGCGAAGATGGGACGTCGGCAATCGAAATGCGGATGAAGAGCCTTGCCGGAACCGTCCATCGGCGTTCCAAGAGCAGCCTGCAAGACGATGCTACGATCGACGACGGATTCTACCCCTACGATGACTATCTGTATCCATACGAATATATCCCGAGCAAATATGCTTCATATTACGGTTGGTGAGCTCGTAGGACGGTTTTAACCCATAGGCGCAAACCGTCGCTCTTGTGACGGCGCGGCAAGGGCGGATTGCGATGTACTCCAATCCGCCCGCGCGGCGCTGCAATCCGGCCGGCCCTATTCCGCCGCCATCGGCCGCTCCGCCATATCCGGGGCGACATTGGCGTCGGGCCAGCCGATGCTCGGGCCATGGCCGCGGAAATTGCGCAGCCACCAGGCCCAGTCCGACG
>Ga0302319_10012982_pt1 | contig 15656 bp, 13 predicted proteins | sample Bog_T0_2_FD_203319 | JGI IMG/M metagenome (GOLD analysis project Ga0302319, IMG submission 203319) | Peat permafrost microbial communities from Stordalen Mire near Abisko, Sweden - Bog_T0_2 | ecosystem: Environmental > Terrestrial > Soil > Wetlands > Peat | place: Sweden: Abisko, Stordalen Mire...
GGGCGCTCAAACAGACTAACATGGCGTACATGGAAGCCGCTCGAGAAGTGGTTGCGTTCAAAAAGAGCGCCGCTGAAGAAGGGGGCAAGGACGTGGAAGGCTCAGTGAGCTCGGCGCAAACCGGCATTTGGGTTTCGCTGGGGATGGCCTTCGCTCTCGGCATCGGCATCGCGACCATGATTACACGCGGCATCACGGGCCCGCTGGCGACCGCCATGCACTTGGTAGAGACGATTGCCAGCGGCAACCTCACCGAAAAAGCCAGCGTGAACTCCTCCGACGAAGTAGGCCAAATGGTTGCCGCGATGAACGGGATGGTGGACAACCTGGAAAAGACGGTGCGCGAAGTAGCCACCGCCTCGAACAATGTGGCCACTGGCAGCGAACAGATGGCTTCCACGGCGCAGGAGCTTTCGCAAGGCGCCTCCGAACAGGCCGCGGCCGCCGAGGAAACCACATCGGCAATGGAAGAGATGGCGGCCAGCGTACAGCAGAACGCGGATAACGCACGCCAGACCGACAAAATCGCTTCCCAGGCGGCGCAGGATGCACGCTCTAGCGGTGAAGCAGTTCGCCAGACGGTGGCGGCGATGAAAGAGATTGCCGACAAGATCGGCATCATTGAGGAGATCGCTCGAAAGACCGATCTGCTGGCCCTCAATGCGGCGGTAGAAGCGGCGCGCGCCGGGGAACACGGCCGTGGCTTTGCGGTGGTGGCTTCGGAAGTGCGGAAACTGGCGGAGCGGAGTCAGACCGCGGCAGCCGAGATCAGCCGGTTAACGGCGGGCGGCGTGCAAACCGCTGCCGGAGCCGGGGAGTTGATCGCCAAGCTGGTTCCAGACATTCAGAAGACCGCGGAACTGGTTCGTGAGATCGCCGCCGCCAGCGCCGAACAGACGACCGGAGCCAATCAGGTGAATACCGCGATACAGCAGTTAGATCAGGTAATCCAGCAGAATGCCGCGTCGTCGGAAGAAATGTCCTCTACCGCGGAAGAGCTTTCGAGTCAGGCGGCAGTGCTGCAATCTTCGATCGGGTTCTTCAAGGTGAACGACAGCCACGTAGCCTATCGTCCGTCAGCCGCGCCGCGGCATCGTCAGGCGGAGTACAAGCCGAGGCCCGCGCCGCAGCGAACCGCAACGGCGGGACTCGGCCATCTGCAAAAGGCGATCAATCAGGGCGGGACAAAGATCGCACTGGGCATCAACACGGGCGGCGCCGATGAGGCCGACCACGATTTTGCGGCCTATAAAGGGCACGCCGAGGAATAACAAACATGATTACCGATCCTTGCCAGTACATTACCTTCCGGCTCGGGGACGAGCTGTTTGCGATCAACGTTAGCCAGGTGCGGGAGGTGCTGGAAGTCACGCAAATCACCAGAGTGCCCACTGCGCCCGATTTTGTGCGGGGCGTGGTGAACGTACGCGGCGCCTCGATCCCGGTTGTGGATCTGCGGCTTCGCTTTGGCTTAGCGAAGAAGCCGGACACAGTGAATACACGCATCATCGTCATGGAACTGGACATCGATGGGGAGGCCACCGTGCTGGGCGGCATCGCCGACAGCGTACACGAGGTGATCGAGATCGATCCCGGCAATATCAATCCCCCGCCGCACATCGCCATGCGGTGGCGGACCGAATTCATCGAGGGCATGGGCCGGCGTGGCGAGGACTTCATCATTATCTTGAATGTCAACGCTGTTTTTTCATCGAGCGACCTCGCGCTGGTTCAAGAAACCTCGGCCGAAGCCGCGGAGCAACTGGCCGCGCGATGAAGGTCAGCCGGATTGCCCCCGCGGAGCCGCCCGGCCCGAAGTCTGTTGAACCGGATAACATTCCGCATTTATCGGCGGAGGCGTTCGGGCGCTTCGCGAAGTTTATTACCCATGAACTGGGCATCAAGATGCCGGATTCCAAGCTCTCCATGGTACGGAGCCGTTTAGGCCGCCGCGTTCGCGAATTGCGGCTGGATTCCCTTGATAGCTACGCCGATTACCTTTTCCATTCCCCGGACGCGCAGGCTGAAAGAACGGAGTTTATCGATGCGATTACCACTAATAAGACCGACTTCTTTCGCGAGCCGCAGCACTACGATTACCTGACCGGCACGGTGCTGCCCGAGATAGCCCGCAGCCCGCGTGGCGTGGCAGAGCACTTCCGCGCATGGTCGGCGGGCTGTTCATCGGGCGAGGAGGCCTATTCTCTGGCGATACTGCTCAGCGAGTACCGGACTCGTGCGCCGGGGTTCGATTTCTCGATTTTGGCGACCGATGTATCCACGCGGATTCTGGCCCAGGCGCGGAAAGGTATCTATGACGAATCCCACATAGGCCCCATTGCGGCGAATCTGCGTAGGAAGTATCTCCTGCGAGGCAGAAAAGGCGATCACATGCGCGTTCGAATGGTTCCGGCGCTGCGCCAGCGGGTGAGCTTTCACCGGTTGAACTTTATGGACCCGGACTATCGTGTTCACGACACGTTCGACGTCATCTTTTTTCGCAACGTGATGATCTATTTCGACCGCAAGACTCAGGAGTCTGTGATCCAGAAGCTGTGCCGCAGTCTGGCGCCCGAAGGATATCTCTTCACCGGGCATTCCGAGACGCTGGCCGGGCTGGACGTGCCGGTGACTCCAGTTCAGGCCGCGGTCTATCGCAAAAGGAGTTGAGGAAGGTATGTTGCCGGGGTCTAAGAAAATACGCGTCTTGATAGTCGACGACTCCGCGACGGTGCGGCAGACATTGAAGCAGGTTCTCGAAGCCGATCCGGGGATCGAGGTGATGGGAGTGGCGGGGGATCCATACAAAGCTGTGGAACTGATCCAACGGGAGGTACCGGATGTGATCACGCTCGACATTGAAATGCCGCGCATGGACGGCTTGACCTTCCTCGAGAAGATCATGAGCCAGCATCCGATTCCGGTAGTGATCTGCTCGAGCTTGGCGGGAAAGAATTCCGAGGTGGCTTTAACTGCTTTGGAGAAAGGCGCGGTGGATATCATCACCAAACCGCAATTGGGCACCAAGGAGTTTTTGGAGGAAGCGCACACCTTAATTTGCGACACCGTGAAGTCGGCGGCTGCAGCGAGTGTGCGGGGCGGCCCTAAGCGGGCGGTGATGCACGTAACGCCGAAGCTGACGGCCGACGCGGTGATGCCGAAGCCGGTTTCGCATGCGATGATTCAAACCACCGAGAAGGTAGTCGCGGTGGGCGCCTCCACGGGCGGGACGGAAGCGTTGCGGGAGTTTCTGGAGGCGATGCCGCTGGACGCTCCGGGGATTCTGATCGTACAGCACATGCCGGAGCATTTCACGGCTCGTTTCGCGGAGCGGCTGGATAGCATTTGCCGCATCACCGTAAAGGAAGCTCAGAACAACGACACGATTATTCGCGGGCAGGCGTTGATCGCTCCCGGTAACCGGCACATGCTGTTGAAACGGAGCGGCGCGCGTTACCATGTGGAGCTGCGAGACGGTCCGCTGGTCAGCCGTCATCGCCCATCAGTGGACGTATTGTTCCGCTCGGCTGCGCGATACGGAGGCCGCAACGTGGTGGGCGTGATTATGACCGGCATGGGCGACGACGGGGCCAGAGGGATGCTGGAAATGAAAGAAGCCGGATCCTGCAATCTGGCGCAGGACGAAGCCACCTGTGTGGTCTTCGGCATGCCGGCCGAAGCGATCAAGCTAGGCGCAGTCGATCGTGTGCTGCCGCTGGGCGGCATGGCTCAGGAGGTTGTACGACTTTGCCGCTGACAGGCAGTAAACGAGCGGCGCAGAGCTGGGCCAAGACGGTGGAAGTGGTGATCGCCGATCTCGAACACATGAACTGCGCCTCGGAGGCGGGCTTTCTGGCCGTGGGCGGCGAACTGGCGCAGTTCCTTTCGGTTTCGAGGCGAATCTCGTCAGGCTCCGGGGCCCTGGCGGAGTCGATCGCGGGAGAGCAGGGACGGGAGCCGTGCGACGCCTTGCAGCACTTGCTGGACCGCCTGCGAAGCAAGGAAAAGCGCATCCAATCCGCCCAGCAGGTTCCCACTCTGCGGGCATCAGCCGATCTTCTCCGGCGCTGTTTTGCCGGTTTCGACGGTACCGCTTTCGCGTTCAAACAATTGGCCACTCTGGGCGGTATCGAAATCGGAAGGTTGGACAAGCTGGCCGCGGGCCTCAGTCAACTGACCGAGGAAATGCGATCTTGCAGCGAAGATATCCGGTTGCGGGTGGGACAGTTCCTTGAAACCGCGGCCCTGTTGGACCGCCGTCTCGATTCTCTCTTAACCGGGATGGCCGAATTCGACGACCGCCAAAGCATGGCGATCCCGCCGCTAGTGAACACGGTCGGCGCCAGTCTGGAAGGTTTTCGAAAGCGTCTGCAGCGGAGCGAAAACGCCGCCCGCGGGATGGGCGAGCAATTCACCGACCTTTCAAAGGCAATCCGCGACGTCGTAGTCTCGATTCAATCTCACGATATTACTCGCCAGCAGATCGAGCACGTGACCGCGGCTCTCAAGCTGCTAACCGATGCGCTAAACATTAACGGAGATGCGGCGGTAGACCGCGATCCAGGCCCGGAAGAAGTCGGGGTCTTGGACATGCAGCTGGCACAGTTGGAGAGCGTGGCGCGGACGTTTGAGGCTTCCATCAGCGCGATCGACCGAGGCTTGGCGACAATCGCCGAACGGGTGGAGGGCATGGCGGCGGAGAGCACCTCATTGGTGGATCGGTCGTCCAATGAAAGCGATAATTTCTTTGGAGAACTGCAGCAGTCCTTCGTGGCCATTGCTGAGGCGACCGAGGATTGCGCGGCGCTGGAGCGCGGCGCTCAAGCGACTTTGGAAGAACTAGGCAGCGCGATTCAACGGTTAGTCGAAGCGCTGGCGCAGATCGATGCGGTCGGGTTGAAGCTCCGGTTGCTGGCCATCAACACAGTGATTCAGTCGCGGCAATTAGGCGCTTCGGGCGAGCCACTCAAAGCGGTGGCGGGAGCGGTCCGCGAACTCCAAACCAATTGCGAGTCGCGCTCGCGGGAAGGCTCCGGGATCCTCCAGAAGATCGGGACTTCCATTTCGATCATGGGAGAGACCGACAGCATGGGACCGGTGGTACAGGAATTGGGCGCCAGGATCGACGAGTTGCGGGCTTCAGCCGGACGCAGCGCGGACACTTGCAAGGAGATCAGTTCGCTAGCTACCGTTCTGTCTCAGGACGTGCGAAATTCGCGTGGGAATTTTTCGGCGATCCGCAGCTTTCACGAAACCGTGGAAAACTCCTGTCAGGCGCTACGTGTGATCGTCGCGGAGTTTAGAAACGATGAAGAGAAAGCCGGCGCGGCGGCCCTGCTGGCAGTACACGCGCAAACCTACACGATGCAATCCCAGCGCGAGGTTCACGAACGTGTGCTCGGGCAAGCGCCCGCCTCGGAAGGCGGCGATCAGTGCGGCGAAGTTGAACTATTTTGAGGAAAGCATGGCAAAAATAATTCTCACAGTCGACGATTCGGCGAGCGTCCGTCAGATGGTCGGCTTCAGTTTAAGGGAAGCCGGATATGAAACGGTGGAGGCTTGCGACGGTAGCGACGCTCTTACCAAGCTAACCGCCCAGATGAGCTTGGTCATAACGGATCTGAACATGCCCAAGATGAACGGAATCGAGTTGATCCGGCAGATTAGAAGCCAGTCCAACAACCGCTACGTTCCGATCCTCATGCTGACCACGGAGTCTCAATCGATCAAGAAGCAAGAGGCCAAGGCAGCGGGCGCCACCGGATGGATCGTGAAGCCTTTCCGTCCGGAGCAACTATTGGCCGCAGTCGGCAAGGTCCTGGGGTGACTGCCAGCGACTCAGTCGAATCCTAATTTCCGATCGTCAGATACACGCCGGCAGTCGGGGAAGAATAACTGCCTGAAGCCACCGAAATCAACTGATCTCCGTTGGTCAATCCGTCCGGCACGGTGAACGCCACCTGATACAATCCCGCATATCCAGGCGCCAGTGCGGCCCCGATCAATTGCGCCCCGATACCGCCAATCGTCACTCGGGGAGTGTGAATCACGCTGTAAGGTCCGCCGAGAGTTGGTGTCAGTGCGTCTTCGGGCAACGGAGGATTTGTGGTGCCCAGACCGGTCATCCATAGAATGATGGCGTCACCCGCCTTAGCCGGGGTGGTGGTCACGTTCGGAAATAATCCAGTTGGCCCCACATAACTGAAATCGGTTCGCGTCGCGACGGCATACTTGGATTTCCACTCAAAAATGGCCGGCGCTTCGGCCTGGGCGGTGACGCTACCCTGAGTGCTGTTCAAGGAATTGTTCACTAACTGCACGTCGAGGTTCGAACCCGCGACCAAGGTAGTGGGAGTCAGCACATTCACCTGAGTTGGACTGACGTAATCGATATAAACCGGTGTGCCGCCGATGGTCACGCTGACGTCGGCCAGCGAAGTCGCCAAAGGTACATTTTTGTTCCAGGATGCAGTGGCGGTGGTATTCGCCAAGTTGGTCCCTTGGATCGACACCCAGGTGTTCGGCGCTATGGCGGGTTGATAGCTGGCCCCGTTCACGACGCCACCCGACGCGATGGCGGGTTGGTTCGCCACTGGAATCGCCAAAGTATAGTGATTGGTGTAAACATTTCCCCCGGACGTCTGGTCGGTCCCGTTGCCGGCCACGGCGGCTATATTGACGTCAATGTTGCCCATCGCAGTTGTTGGCGCAACCCATTGGAAGGTGAAAGATTCAGGGGAATTGTATCCAACCCTGGCGCCAAGTTCATACATACCGTTGGGGTTGGTTGGATTCCAGGTCTGCTCGATCCATTGATACATCTGTCCGCTGGGGCAGGGTCCGCCACTGGGCGGAGTCAGAAAGGACGAAGCTATTTTGGGGGAAGTGGAAGTAGGATCGTAAGTATTCGCGCATTGCACCTGCGTGAACAATTCTCCGCCTGGTTGGTAGCTGCCGACCTGTGTGGTGGTTCCACTAAGCCGGGTGGTCAATTGGAAACCCCACGACATCCCGGCCAAATCCTGGATGGTTACCACCCATGTCTGATTGACGCCGGGGGTGTAAAACAAGCCGTTGGGGAACGCTATGCTAACGCCGCCTCCGCCGTTGTTGCTGGTATGGCACTCGGCGCAATTCCCTTCGCCCATGGCGCCAGAATAACCAGCGGGCGGACCCGCCAGATTTCCCCACATCATCACTGGAATCGCGGCCAATAGCGTCGTGGCTTGCGCGGCCACGATTATATTTTTTCTGGTCATACTGATAACTAATTAAAACCCCTATCCTTACGCAATTGTTGCACGGTTTGCCGGACACCCCTCTGAAGGTGGACAATGGCAGCGATGCCGTTCCCCGGAAGATGCCTGCTGCTTGGCCTCCTTTTTGCGATTCCAGTGCTGCGGGCTGCCGAGACACCCTCACCCGCACTGCTGGTTGTAAATAAAGAAGATGCCACGCTGGCCATTGTGGATCCGGCATCGCGCCAGGTGGTGGCGCGCATCCCCGTCGGGCAGGGCCCGCATGAAGTGGTTACCTCAGCCGACGGCAAGCTTGCCATCGTTTCCAATTACGGCGAACGCGCCGCCGGAAAAACCCTCTCCGTAATCGACCTGCGCAGCCAAAAAGAACTGCGGCGCGTCCAACTGTCGCCCCTTCAGCACCCTCACGGCTTGTACTTTGCCGACGGCAAAGTGTACTTCACCGCTGAAGACAATATGATCATAGGCCGCTACGACCCGGCCAGCGACGAGGTGGAGTGGATGCTCGGCACGGGACAGAGAATCACCCACATGATCCAACTCAGCCGGGACCGCAATACCATTTTTACCGCCAATATAGGTTCGAATAGCGTCAGTATCATCGCCAAGATACCTTTCGGCCGTGGCTGGGACCCGACCGTGGTGCCGGTCGGGAAGGGACCCGAGGGTTTCGATCTTTCACCCGATGGGAAACAATTGTGGGTCGCTCACTCGCAGGATGGCGGCATCTCCATCATCGACCTCGCTTCGAAGAGGGTTGTGCAAAGCTTCGACATTCACACCAAGCGATCCAACCGGTTGAGATTCACCACCGATGGCGGCCGCGTGCTGGTGTCCGATCTTGAGGGCGGCGAACTGGTAGTGATCGACGCCGGCACTCGCAGCGTATTGAAGCGCATTGCGGCCGGGAAAGCTCCGGAAGGAATCTTGATCGAGCCCGGCGGCTCAAGAGCATATGTGGCCGTCTCGGGAGACAATCAGGTAGCCGTGCTGAATGTCCTCACTTGGGAAGTGACGGACCGCTTTAGCACCGGAATGGGACCGGATGGGATGGCGTGGGCTGTCAGATAAATAGACCGGGTGGGTAAAAAGTGGCGGCGCATCGACAGTGCAGCCTGGTCTGGCGCTGAAAACAAAGGCGCGAGGTTTGGAAGCAGGGTTGCATATAAAAAGCTGGAATGAAAACGGGTAAGCTCAAGGGACCAAAGCCGCTCTTCTAATAAGCCCCGAAACTCTCCAACCAACTCTGAAACCCTGTCCAACCCTTCTCTTTAGCCCGCCCGGCTAGTCCCTTGAGTTCAACCGTCCAGCCAGCTATTCCGTCCCGTAACTAATCTCCATCGTCCGGATTCGCCGTCCGGCCCATAAGACCACGATCGTAGCCACCACCAGAAGGCCCGGAATCGCGATGGCCGGCGAAATTGGATCCACCGTCACCGTCAACAGGTTGAATGGCGGTCCAATGTCGGATGCGACATCGATGGGGCATAGTGATTTCAAATAATAAATGACACTGAATTTTTGCAGGATGGCCGGTAAAAACGGATTGGCGGCTTCCCAGACTAAGATCGTCACTGCGGGAATGATCGGGTTGCGCATGAAGATGCCCGCCGCCAGGAAGACGCTGCCATAGCCGATGCAGGCGAGTGCGGTGACTCCGAGATAAGCGGCCAAGTGCCAGATACCGTGTCCCCGAAACAGATATTCCTGCATCGTGGCGGCATCGTAGTGCGCGTACATCGCGGCGAATTGCAGCAGGATGCTGAGGCAGAAGGTCGCGATGGCCACCAGCAGGCCCGCCAGGAATTTGCCCGCCATCAGGACTTCGCGGCGGATCGGCGTCAGGAAGTAGTAGTGCAGGCTCTTGTCCAAGACCTCGCCCCGGAACAGGTTCATGAAGATTCCCAGGCATCCGAAAAAAACCGCCAGGCGCAGGTAGAACACCTGAAAGACGCCCGCGAAGATGTTCGTGTCGAGGCCGAAGTCGCAGGGCTGTCCGCGCTTGAGCATCAAGAGAGAATGGCCCCCGAACAGCAGTACCGGCGAGAACGCCAGCAGGTAAACCCAAATGCCCCGCCGCGCAAAGAAGGTCTTCTTCAGTTCCAAACGTAACACCGCGTAGATTTGAGCCAGCCTTAAATTGGTGAGCATTACTTCGACTCCTCAGGCCCAATCAAATACTCATACAGCGAGTTCACATCGTCGTCGGCGGGGGCCACCGATTCAATCCCGACGCCGTTCATCGCAATCTGGTTCAGCATCAGGTAAAACTTGTCGGCGTCGCGGGTGCGCACCAGCAATCCGCGGCCGTCGCGATGAATCTGGGCTTCGACTACGTAGTCTTTTTGGAAGATTTGGGAGGCGACTTCGCTGGGCTTGTTACAGCGGATCAGGATCTGCATCGGATGCTCCTGCATCTCGCTGCGGACTCCATGAATCTCGCCTTCGGCGATCACGTAGCCGTTGCTCAGTAGGATCACCTGGTCGGAAATTGCATCCACTTCATGCAGGATGTGGCTGGAGATGATGACGTGCATGCCATCGGCGGCCAACGTTCGAAACAGCGCGATGGTTTCGGCGCGAGCCAAGGGGTCGAGTCCGTTCAGCGGTTCGTCTAAAACCAAGACTGAGGGCCCGTGACAAATCGATTGAGCCAGTTTGATGCGCTGGCGCATGCCCTTGCTGTAGCCCGCGATTTTGCGCTTGGCGGCCTCCACCAGATTCACGCGCTCAATCGCTCGCCACGCCAGATCGTCGGCTTCCTGGTGCAGACACCCGTAGACGCGCAGGTAAGAATAGACGAATTCGTAGCCGGTCAGGCCTTTGGGGAAAGAATCGAACTGGGTGCAGTAGCCGAGTTCGCGAAACATGCGTTCTGGGTCGTTCGGCGAGATTCCCAGCACTTCGATCCGGCCGCGCGTGGGCTGCAGCAGACCGGTCATCAGGTTCATCAGAGTGGTCTTACCGGAGCCGTTCGGCCCCACCAGGCTGGTGATGCCCGGTGGAATGGATACGTTTACGCGGTTGATTCCCAGCACGTCGCCATAGAACTTCGAAACGTTATCGAAGACGATCTGGTTTGAGGAAGTCATCGGACCACCTCGTAGGCCCGGATCTTGCGCCCCAGCAGAAACAAGCAGCCGGCGGAGATAATCAACAACGCGATGCAGGCTTCCGCCGGAGGAAGATCAGTGAACCGGCCCAAGCGGAACAGAGAGTGCATGACAATTGTCAATAGGGTTGGGATGCTGAACAGATAGCCTTCCGAGGTCCGCATGATTCCATTGACGGCAGCGCCGAACCCGGTGCCGAAGAACATAACCCCCAACACCAGCGCGCCCGCAACCGGCTTCCACTTGACCCACGCCGAGAGCGCCAGCGCCAATAATGACAGCACCAGAATCAGCATCAATGAAGAAAGAATAATCGCCACCGCGATATAGAAGTTCGCGATCATCCAATGCCACCCGGAGAGGCTGCCTTCTATGGTGAAGAGAACGAGCCCGGGAATCCAGGTGATATAGGAAAGCAGCGTGGCCAGGACGAGCAGCTTACCGGTTACATATTCGGTTCGCGTGAACGGACGGCAAAAATACAGGACAAGCGCGTTATTGGCGAGATCGGGCGAAATCAGGCCCGGACCGACGAACGCCGTAAGAATGAAAGCGAACCCGACCTGAGTCTGGAGGTATTGGCTGAAAAAGCTGCTATCGATGTTGACCACGTTCTTCCCGAACTTGAACATCGCCAGGATGGTCGCGTTGTGATTCAGGTAGATCAGCGCCGCAGTGATCAGGAACGGAAAGAGGCAGACCGCGAAGAACCCGGTGAGGAACTTCGATTTGAACAAACCGCGCGATCCGTAGCGCGTTAGCACCCGGAAGCGCGACCACTCCGGCGTGTACGCGCCGTTGTAGCCCTTATAGGAGCGTTTATAGACGGCCATTGGCGGTCTCCGTTTCCATCGCTTTCATGAAAATGTCTTCCAGCGTATCGCGGCGATAATTCAGACGGCGCAATTGCACATCGCGCTGCGCTGCGACGCGATAGATATCGCGGATCTCCATGCCGTCGGTAAGCACCGCCTTGATCCGATTCCCGGCCGCCACGGCGCACTCGCATCCCATGCCTTGCAGCGCCTCCGCGAAGCCCGCCTGATCGCCGCCGGCTTCGATTTCTACGAACTTCTTATTGGCGCGCCGCTCTTCTTCGAGATTGGAGTAATGGACGATCTGCCCCTGCTTGAGGATCAGCACCTCTTCGCAGGTCTCTTCGACGTCGCGCAGCAGGTGGGAGCACAACACGACATGCAGATCCTTGCTGTCGCGCATTTCCTGGATCAGCCGGATCATTCGTTGGCGCGCAGCCGGATCTAAGCCGTTAGTCGGTTCGTCCAGGATCAACAGCTTGGGTCCATGGACGATGGCTTGGGCGAGCTTGGCCATCTGTTTCATACCGAGTGAATAGGTGCCCAGCTTGCGATAGCGGGCTTCGCCGAGCCCGACATAGAACAATGCTTCATGAGCCCGCTCCAGCGCCGCTTCCGTGGGCAAGCCGGAAAGCTCTGCCATCAGCCGGATGAACGCGACGGCGGTCATGTTGTAGATGAACGCATCGTTCTCCGGCATGTAGCCGACGATAGCGCGAATCTGTTGGATTTGGGTGCGGATGTCGAGGCCCAGCACTTGCGCAGTGCCGCTGGAGACTTGATAGAAGCCGAGGAGCGTATTAATTAAAGTGGACTTCCCGGCCCCGTTAGGGCCGAGAAGTCCGATGCTGCGTCCAGAGAGAGTACCTGTCAGGTCTGTGAGGATGTCGCGTTTGCCGAAGCGAACCCCTAAGTGATCGAGTTGGATGACCGGTGTCGTCATTGCGTCTTCGCTTGCATGCCTATCATATTGTGGAATACCGCGGGCAGCGCAAGAGAGTTCAAGCTGAATCCGAACAGGCTGCCATTTGCCGCCACCGTAATCTGATTGGGCTCAGCGTAAGCATAGATCAAACCGGGAGCGCTATTGGCCTGTAAAGAAGCCACCGCGGTCTTTTGATCCGCGCTAAGAGCGTTCACTGAGTTTAAGCGATCCACAAGAGGTCCAACTAATCCGGCGACATTGTGGTATACGATGGCCGAGAAGTTCGAGTTCCCGTCATTCGGTAGCTGGCTGCGGAATTTCTCCGAGCGCGGCAGCGTGTAGCCGGTCGCGCGATTCTGAATTGCCGTAACGAGCAACGTTTGGTTAGCCGCCGCCAGTAGGTAACCATCGACATAGGTGTAGTCGATCTCGGCGGGAATAATGCCGATCCGCGGAGTGGACCCGGTCACCTTATAGTAAGTCAGGCCGTTTACCGTCGTCTTGGTCAATTGAATTTGACCGGGAGCATTGGGCATCTGGTTGAACGCATTAATCAGTTTTTCAATGCTGAACTCCAGGTTGGTCGGGTTGTAGACTTCCACCGCCAGCTTCCAGCTCGGAACCGGGACTAGTGGGCCGTCAATGGCGAAGGTGAGCTCACCACCCAGGGAATCGGCGATATCGGTGGTGATGTTAACGCCGGTCTCGTTTTGGAAGGTGTCGATCTTCTGTTGCAGCGTGGGATCGCCGGCTTCCGCCTGCGTCAGAAACTCGGTGAGAAGCGCTCCCGGATTCTGGATGACGAACGAAGCAGCGACGGTAGCATCGGGCGACACGAAATCGAGTGTCGACATAGGACCCGGCGCGGCTAGCCACGACGCCAGGCTTAAGCGGTTGCCGGCAAAAGAGAGGGTAGCTTGATTTCTGGTCTGTCCGTTGATCTCCTTGCGCTCCACCACCAGATAGCGCACGTCCTCGAAACCGGAACCCTTGGCGATAGCGCGCTTCTCCTGACGGGCATCTGGACCATGCAAGGACATCCGCTGAAGGTCCGCGCATAACAGCCAGCTTGCGCCCGATTGATACGCCTGCTGGATGCGCGAGTACATGTCGGAATCGCTGAAGTTCTCGATGCCTGCGGCCTTCTGGATATGCGCCGCCAGATCCGCGATCCGCTTGGGATCGGAAGACAGCCCGACGATTCCGTTCGCCGTATAGACTTGAAGGTTCTTCAGTTCGCTCTGCCCCTGGAGGAACTCCTTCAACCCGGGCTGCTTGTTTTCGGCCAAGATGACCGGATCTCCCGCGCTACCGTCTTCGTTTACGGGAACGGCCATTACGATCTCGTCGCCCAAATAGGTTCCGATGGTCTGGATTTTCTGAATCAAGGTGTTGAAATCCGTGCCGGTCTGGCTCTGCTCCGCCCACCATTCCTTGAGAATCGGGCTGGCGTTCACGCGCTCCTGGAATAGCCGGTTGGCTTCGCCTAGCGAGGAACCGATGTTCGGAATCGCCGCGTAGAGCACAGTATTGGCAGGCACCAATGCCAGGAGCTTCGAAGAGGTTCGAACGCCCGGTCCGGGGATCTGCTCGATTTGCTTTTGCAAACCGGAGAGTTCGCCCAAGATGGAAAGATACTTGGCGGAGTCGCGGCTCCAGGCAACCTCATCCTGAATGGGGATGCGTTCCATGGAGGCGCTGGTGGTGACTTCGTCGCCCGGCTTCAGCATCTGCGATTGCGAGCCCTGGTCCACCTTGACGCTTCCTTCGACCACCGAAACCCGCGAGCCTTTGGTCGCGCTGGTTACGGCGAAAATGGTGCCTTTTACCATCACTTCGCAGTCCGCGGTCTTTACGTAGAGAGCGCCGTTGTGCTGCTTGGCGGCATGTACGATGATGTTGCCGCGGTCGAGATGGATGGTGGCGCCACGCGGAGCCGCTGTAACATATAGCTCCGACCGGCCATTCATTTCCACCATTGAACCGTCGGCCAGCCGCAACATAGCGCTGGAATCCTTGGCGGTCCGGACCAGTTGGCGATCACCCAAATTGCGGCCCGCGAAGAGCGGCGTACTGCTAAAATCGGCGACCTGGAAGAGTTTGCCGCTGACGCTTTGCACGGTGGCGCGGGTACCCGGAGCAACCATCATCGACCGCGCGATCATCCAAGTGACGGAGCTGACGCCCAACGCCAAGACCGCCGCGATCGCCCACCGGGTGACGGGCGAAACGTGGCTGGATACGGGCTTTGGACGCGGCAGTAGCCGCAGATTACCGGTCCGGGCACTATCGAGCGCCTGGCGGCAATCGACGCAGGAATGCATGTGATCGGTCAGCAGCAGAGCTTTTCCAGGGGACAGACTGCGGCTCAAGTAGGACGGGATCAGCGCCTGAAAATCGGCGCACGTCCGCAGTCCGCCCGTGGTGGTCTCGACAGCCGACCCGAAGATCTGGGCGCGTACGCGACTGCCAGCATGATCGGCAACGGACGCGTCAATTACTTCGTCGTGAATGGATGCCACAATGGCTTCGAATTTGTCGGTTTTCATCGTCTGTCTCCCAAATAAGAACGGATCTCGTTTTGAAGCTGCCTGCGCGTGCGGTGGAGAATCACCGCAACATGGACCTGCGAGATTCCCAACATCTGCGCAATCTCCTGATTGCTGCGATCTTCAAAGAATCGCAAAGCGAAAATTTCCGCCTCGCGCGGTTGCAAGTGAGCCAGCGCTTTGCGCAGTTGCCCGCGCAACTCGCGCGATTCGGTCTCTTGCGCGCCAGGGAAATCGAGCCCGTCGATGGGCACGTTGCGGGTGTTGCGGCCGGACCGCATCACATCGAGCGACGCGTTCACCGCCGCCCGCCGCAGATAGCTCTCCTGGCTGTCCATCACCGGCGGATGGTCGCGCCGCAGCAGGCGCAGAAAGACTGTTTGCAGAACGTCTTCCGCGTCCGCGGCGTTGCCGGTAATACGGTACGCCGTGCGAAACACCATCCCGTGATGCTGGTCGAAGACCTGTTCGAGGTCGTCGGGAACCTTACGATTGATACTGGCTTCCTCTCGAATTGCGAGTTGCAGAGGCCACCTCCTGTCCGTTCATAAGTAAGGACGGGGCAAGTGCGTGCTTATTACAAGTATGCGATTGAGAACGTGGGCTATGTTCATCCGGATCGCCTGGCAGGCCGTCTGCCCCGCCTGGGCAAGGGAAACCGCTTCCGGATGCTCGTGGGGCGGCGGCCAGCAGTTTGGCAACGCTCTACCGGATCCGGCTGACGAGTACTGGCGATCTTCGTCGGAATGTTGCTTCTCATCGCTGTGCATGCGGGCGAGTGCTCCCTCAGCGGCGACATCTGGAATGGGGGGGCAGCCTTTCATAGGCCAAGGCTTACATTCTTGCTGCTCTTCCGCGATCCAAGGGAACGATCATCTCCTTGGCACTGCATTACTCACCCACCCCGTAGTGGCTTGGTTTACCTGGCATGTCGAGCTCTTGACGGTTGTCCGGTGGTCGGTCTTTATGTCGATGACCCCGATGGTTCCTAAATC
>Ga0302319_10012983_pt1 | contig 15656 bp, 16 predicted proteins | sample Bog_T0_2_FD_203319 | JGI IMG/M metagenome (GOLD analysis project Ga0302319, IMG submission 203319) | Peat permafrost microbial communities from Stordalen Mire near Abisko, Sweden - Bog_T0_2 | ecosystem: Environmental > Terrestrial > Soil > Wetlands > Peat | place: Sweden: Abisko, Stordalen Mire...
TTCCTTCAGGGCTGTTGCGAAGCTCGTGGTCGCCTCCGGGCCGACCCCCTTGAGGGGGAGGCCGGTTTGGCGACCAGATTGGGAATTGCGAAGCTCCAGCCCTGAAGGAAGCCATCCGACCAAACTGACCCACCGCCGAGAGCCCGGGAAAATTGCTTTTTCCAGTCAGGGGAGTAGTGTAACACCCCATATACGCCAGCGCACCTTTCTGGGATTCTCCGAAGTCAGGAACTTGGACGACCGCGGAGGGCGTTCCGGCAAGGGTACGCGTTCCCGGCCGACGGCGCACACAAATCACTTCCCACACATGCTCCCACCCGAACCAGGCAGCAAGACGCCGACTCGTGGTCCCGGCCGGCGGCGGCCCGCGAGCCCTCTTTTGCTGGGTCGGGCCAACGCTGCCCTGCTGCGCCGGACGGTCCAACTCGGCACTGCAAACCGGAAGGTGGAGACGGAGATCAAGCAGCGAAAGGTGGCGGAACAGTCCCTTCGCACGAGCGAGTCCCATCTTCGCAAGCTGCTCCTGGATGCCCATGGGATGCAGCGAAAGCTGCGTCAAATCTCCCATCAGATCCTCATTGCCCAGGAGGACGGGATGCGGGACGAGAAGATCAGCGGAGCCTTCAAGGCAAGTCCGGAGGCCGGGGCCGGCACGAAGGTTGCCGCCCAAGTCCCCTTCAAGCACCACCCCACACAAGGAAAGTCCCCATGAAAACAATCAGAACCCTTCTTGCCGACGACCACACCATTGTTCGCGAGGGGCTCCGCGCCCTTTTGGCGGTCGATCCGGGGATCGAAGTCGTCGCCGAGGCCCACAACGGGCGCGAGGCCGTCGATCTGACAAGGCTGCACAAGCCCGAGGTCGTCGTCATGGACATCGCCATGCCCATCCTGAATGGAATCGAGGCCGCCCGGCAGATCCGGGCACTGTCGCCCTCGCCCAAGATCATCATCCTTTCCGCCCATTGCGACGACGCCTACATCGACCGCGTCATAGAGATCGGCGCTGCGGGATTCCTGGTGAAGCAGACTTCGGCCCAGATCCTTGCGAAAACCATCAAGCTCGTCGCGGCGGGGGAGACCTTCTACAGCCCGTCTGTCGCGAAGCGCGTCGACAGCCACTACCGGAAGCAGGGCCAGCCCAACGGCGGTATCACCCTAAAGCCGAACGCTCTCACGGTGCGCGAGCAGGAGGTGATCCAGCTCGTGGCCGAGGGCCAGGCGAACAAGCAGGTCGCCTCGGCGCTCAAGATCAGCATCAAGACGGTCGAGAAGCACCGCCAGAACCTGATGGACAAACTGGCGATCCACGACACGGCGGGGCTTACCCGCTACGCCATCGCCCACGGGATCATCGAAAGCAGCGTCCAGGTGACGATCGTCTGACCCGGTCAGGCAGTGATCGCATCCATGAGCCCGGACGGGCGAAACGACTCGAACCAGTCGAGCGTCGAGCCGTCCCCCGCCGCTTCCGGGTAGGATCGTCCGAGGAGCATTCGAAGGTTCTCCCTCGCGCGCGCGATGCGGCTCTTGACCGTTCCGAGGTTCAGGCAGAGATCCCGGGAGATGTCGCTGTACGTATGGTTCAGCATGTCGCGCCTCGTGAGGATTTCACGCTGCGCCGGGGAAAGTCTCGTGATGCAGTCCGTGACCAGTTCGGCGAACTCGCGGTTCGCCATCTCGCGTGCGGGATTCGGCTCCGGGGCCGCCACCAGGTCGCCGTAGGTCGCCTGGGTGCGGTCGTTGAGCGGGCAATCCATCGAATGCGTCTCATGGCGGTGGCGCCGGAAAAAGTAGGCGTGCCGGTTGTGGGACAGGTTGATCGTGATCCGGTACAACCACGTGGAAAGCGACGAATCGCCGCGAAAGCGGGAAAGGCTCCGGTGGGCGCGGATGAACGTGTCCTGGGCGACCTCCTCGGCGTCGGCGTGGTCCTTGAGGAACGAGAGCGCGATCGAAAACATCCTCGCATGGTGGCGGGCGACGATCTCCACAAAGGCTTCTTCGTCACCCGAGTTGAACCGGCGCACGAGATCCTCGTCGTGCTGCGCCTCCCGGCGCGATTGGTCTGCATGGGTTCCGGGCTCGGACGGGCTTCCGACGGAGTCGCTGGAATTTCGCTTAACCATGGTGGTTCCTGTTCGGTGGGCTGGCTGGAGGTGTGGACACCGGGGCATCATGCGCCACCTTGGCTCCGGTCGCCATAGGGTGTAACCCTATCCCGGGCGCGCAGCGGGCCCTGGCAGCGATTCCTGGCTCGAAGGATCCGTGCAACTTCATGGAACGTCGTCGGTTCGCTCGACGGGTCTCTCCCACCGGCGTCGGCGCAACCCGACTCCGAGCGCGAGCCCGATGAGAGCCCCGAGCAGGGCGGCAAGCTGGATGACGATTGCAGCCGAGATGGTGGTTCCCCACCCCAGGAAGCGAACGCTCATCTCCCGTGCATTTTGCGCGCTGAAGATCGCGACGAGCACGAGAAGAACGATGACGGCGATCCAGGATGCTTTCATGGCGGGTTCCGGGGGACCGTACACTTCCCCCCGGTCGGCCCATAGTGGGTGTTTCCCGTAGTTGGCCATCATGGTCGACCCGTTCCCGGAGCCATTCCTGCCGCCTCACCCGGACGCAGCGCCCGCCGCCGTTCCCTCCGCCGCCACCGGGCCCGGCACCTTCAGCAGGGTGTTGAAAAACTACGATGGCCGGCGCAACACCCTGTTAGGGGCACCCGGACCCCGCGCTACAGCCTTTTCCTGAGGAATTCAAATGCCAGGTATCCAAGTGCGGCGGTGGAAATCGCGATGGCCAGATTCGAGCCAGTGACAACATCCTGCAGGGCCCACAAAATGCCCTTGGCCCGACCCTGTCCAGAGCCTTCAAACTCCCCCATGAGGAGATTGGAATAATAGAGGAAGACGATGAAGCCGATCTCGACCAGCGCTCGCCACAGCGGAGCCAGCTTCTGGCTGCTTTTCCAGGGGGTTGGGGGGCTTTCAGGCATTCAGGCGCGGCAGGCTTCCAGCTTGAAGCACGCCAACCGATGCACCGCCCGGTGGCGACGCAATTTCACCGGTAGCGAGGTAGGGACGGGCGGCCCGCCCGTCCGTGCAGACCGCGGAGCCATTCGCGGAACCCGGACGCGCGGGCCGCGCGTCCCTACCCGGTTTCCGGTACTGCCGGCCTGCCTGGTTCCGGCAATTCCGATCCACTACCCATCGCCCGGATGCTTGACCTTGGGGAGGCAGGGGTCAGGATCCGCTCCGGTTTTAATTTTGCGACCAGTCCACTGGAGCGGATGAGAGAAATCGCCTATGTGGACATTTAATCCCCAAGTCGCCCGACACCTGGATTCCTACTTCCTACGCGCCCTCGCTGGCGGGTTCTTGATCGGTCTGGCAAGCCTGGTCGCCCTCCTGAGCACGGGCGTGATCCCGGGGATCTCCGGGCTCTTCAGCCGCATCCTGCGGAAGCCGGGCGCCGGGACCGCCTGGCGTCTTGTCTTCTTTGCCGGCCTCCTCGCCGGCGCGGGACTCCTGTTTGCCACGGTGGACTCGGCAGCGGCCTACCGTCCAGCGCACGGACTGGTCGCCTTGGCCGTCGCCGGCGTGCTTGTCGGCTTCGGCACACGCCTCGGCGGCGGCTGCACAAGCGGCCACGGGGTCTGCGGGATTGGCCTTGGTTCCCGCACATCCCTGGTGGCGACCCTCGTCTTTATGGCCGCCGGCATCGCGACTGTCTGGATGCTGGTCCATCTCAATTTCCCACCACCACGATGAGCACAAGATGGATCAACCTGTTTGCCGCCGGCTTTCTCTTTGGCGCCGGACTCGCCTTGTCAGGGATGACCGATCCCGGACGCGTGATCGGATTTCTCGACGTGACAGGGAAGTGGGACCCGTCGCTTGCGTTTGTAATGGGAGGCGCGCTTACGACCTTTGCGCTGGGAAATTACCTGTGGCGCAGGCGCAACGGCGCCCGGGGTTGGTTCGGTGATACACTACCATCGGCTGACACCACCAGTCCCATCGATTTCAGGACCTTACTGGGCTCGCTGGTCTTCGGAGTTGGCTGGGGTATCAGCGGTTTCTGCCCGGGCCCTGCCCTGGCAAACCTCGCTGCCCTGCGGGCCGGTGCATTGGTCTTCGTGCCGGCCATGGCAATCGGTATGTTGTTGGCACGCGTACTGTTCCAAGCCGATCAGGACGTTGGAGTTAACTAAAAACACTAGGAGCCTGGTGGTTGCCGGTCCAAAGGACTCCCAATCGGGAGTGTGTCATATTTGGCGTTCCCGACAAAACGAGCTTGATTAATCTATATCATTTTAATGTATATTCGATGAGTAATCTATAAGTTAACTGGAAATCTTGGCCGGGCTGCTCCGGTTTAAGGTTCAAGTCCAGGCGATGACCAGACCCCTGGAATCGACAGGCAAGCCCAGTGCTTTCAGCCATGTCCTTTCCGTCTGACACCGCCCAAACCGCCCAATTGTTTCCCGAGGCCGTCGAGCCCCGGCGACTGGCTGCGGCATTTGGCTCGGCTCTCCCTTTCGCCGCTCGCCCGGCCCGACGTCTCGCCTGGCACCTCCGGGACCGCGAGGCATTCCGTCGGGCCGGCGGGCGCGTCGATCACGCCCGTCCTGCCTCGTTCCATCTTTTCCCATGAATCGCATCCTATCACACATCAGCATTGCAGCAATCGGCCTGGCGGCCCTTCAGGGCGCAACGGCCTCGACCAACGGGGACAATCTCCTCGGAGTCGGCGCGGTCTCCCGTTCCCTGGGCGGCAATGGGACCGCAAGTCCCCAGGATGCCCTGGGGGCCATTTCCGGAAATCCGGCGGGGCTCAGCTTCCTGCCCGGCGACTTGTCGTCGGAAGGCGAAATCTCGGTGACCTTCTTCGTGCCGCACGTTTCCGCGAGCGTGGACTCCGTCTCGGCCGACAGCGAGGCCAGGACCTACGTGATCCCGTCGCTTGGCGTGGCAGGGCCGCTCGGCGACAAGGGAAGCCCCTGGCAGTACGGGTTTGGCATCTACGGTCTGGCCGGCCTCGGCGTGAACTATAACAACTCGGCACTATCGACGACCCTCGGATCAACGCCCTACCCGCTCGTCGCGGGCGGCTACACGCAATACCAAGCCCTGGAGGTGGCTCCCTCCGTGGCTTACAAATTCTCCGGGCAGTTGTCCCTGGGAGCCTCCTTCGACTTGGACTACGGCCAACTCAGCCTCGGCGGGCCCACGAAGAGCGGCTTGGGGGTGGGCGTGCAGCCCGGTGTGATCTTCAGGCCCTCGGAGGAGGTGTCCCTAGGCGCAAGCTACATTTCGGCCAAGCCGATCACCTACAAGGGCGTGGTGGACTTCTCCGGCACCGGGACCCTTGACAACCTCGAGCTTGAGGCCCCGCAGCAACTGGCCTTTGGCGCCGGTTTCAGGATCCCCGGGAGCAGCCTGCTCCTCCTCACCGACGCGAGGTGGGTGAACTGGGGCGGGGCTACGGGATACAAGGATTTCGGCTGGCAGAACGTCTGGGTGTACGGCGCAGGACTGCAGTTCGATGCCATTCCCAACAAACTCGTCCTGCGGGCCGGCTATACCTTCGGAGGCAACCCGGTAAAGGTGGAGAACGGCTTCAATGGCACCGGCTCGCCCTCCAATGTCACCGTGGTCCAGGGAAACTACGTCAACAACTACTACTACCAAACATTCCGCATTGTCGGTTTTCCTGCGGTCGTGGAGAACCACGTCAGTGTCGGCCTGAGCTATGCGCTCGACAACAAGTCATCCGTCGAGTTCGGGTACACCCGCTCCTTCAATAATTCCATCACCGAGCAGGGCTTGAACCTCCTGGGATCGGCCACGACAATTTCGTCGAGCCTGAGCGAGGACAGTTATGAGATCGGATACCGTTACCGGTTCTGAGTCCATGGTGGGACACCGCAGGCTCGTCCGCCGCGGCTCGCGCGGCCGCGGTTAGCGCCGCCGCGCGACGGGCAGGCGGAGGTGCGTCGAGAGCGCGCCGGAATGAAACACCCGCTGGACCGCCTTCACATAGTCGGCGGGCTGCGCGAAGAAGATGTTTTCTACAAATTTCTGGGGATTTCGGTCGTACAGCGGAAACCAGCTCGACTGGATCTGCACCAGGATCCTGTGGCCCGGGAGAAACACATGGCTCGCATGCGGGAGGGTGAACCGGTACTCGAGCGGCACATCCGGGTCAACCGGCCCGGGACGCGAGAAGCTCTCGCGGTAGCGGCCGCGGAAGATGTCCATCCCGACGGCCAGCTGGTAGCCCCCAAGTTCCGGCTGCGCCGGGAACTCGTCCGGGAAAACATCGATCAATTTGACGACCCAGTCGCTGTCGGTGCCGCTGGTCGAGGCAAAGAGATCCACCACCGGGGCTCCGGCGATCCGGATCGGCTCGGCCAGCGGTTCGGTCGCGTAAGTCAGGACGTCGGTCCGGTCTGCGAAGGCCCTCTGGTCCGACACAAGCCACGCCCTCCAGGCATCGCCGTCGGAGAAACGGACAGGACGCGGCAAATGGGGAACCGGTTTGGCGGGATCGGAGACGAACTCGTCGAAGCCCGGTTTCGCGTCGCCCGGCGCGCCAAAGCCCAGCTTGGAGCCGGGCTTCAGGTACAGGGGCGTGTCCTCCACGATCCACGCTGGATCCGATTCCGGCGGCCAGGATTGAAAGCGCTCCCAATGGTTTTCCCCGGTGTTGTAAATGAGAGCAGGCGGCGTATCCGCCCTGGGAGCTCCTTCCAGGAGGAATTGGTCAAAGAACGGCCTGAGGACGTCCCGCCGGAACTGCAGCGCGGTGTCGCCGTTGAACTTGAACGGACCGAGCCCGGCGCCGACCTTGTTGACTTGCCCATGGCACCACGGACCGAGGACCAGGAAATTCCTGTCGTTGGCGGCGTCCTTGGGTTCCATCGCGTGGTAGCAGCGGACAGCGCCCCAGATGTCCTCCTGGTCCCAAAGTCCGTTGACCCACAGGATGGGAATCGAGAGGGGCCTGACTCCGATCAGACGGTCAAGCGCCTGGCCCTGCCAGGCCTCGTCATAGGCGGGATGCTCATGGAGCCTGCGCCAAAAGGGAAGCTGGTCGAGACCCGCGGACCCGGCGTAGCTGCCCGCCGAACCGGCCCTGCGGAAGTTTTCATAGTCGTCGTAGCCCTGGCGGACGATGTCGCCGGCCCCGGACTTTCCCCCGGTCAGGCTGACGATTCCATCCAGGTTCACCTGGCGGAACGCCCCGTGGTGAAACCAGTCGTCGCCCAGCCAGCCGTCCACCAGGGGGCTCTCCGGCGCCGCCACCTTGAGCGCGGGATGCGGGTCGAGCAGCGCCATGACCACGGTGAATCCCTCATAGGAGGAGCCGATCATGCCTACCCGTCCGTTCGATTCGCGCACGTTGTTCACGAGCCACTCGATTGTGTCCCACGCGTCCGTGGTATGGTCCACTCCTCCCGGATTCAGGGCTCCGCGCACCGGCCGCGTCACAATGTAATCGCCCTCGGAGCCGTGCTTGCCGCGGACATCCTGGAAAACCCGGACGTAGCCGCCCGCAACGAACACGTCGTCCCCGATTGGCAGCACCCCCATCATGGAGGGCGATCGGGCCCGCTCCGAGCGCCTCGATGCTCCAAACGGCGTCCGGGTCAGCAGGATCGGCGCGTCCTTCGCCTTGCGCGGAATCACGAGGACGGTGTGCAGCTTCACGCCGTCCCTCATCGGGACCATGGCCTCCCGCCGGATAAAATCCCATCCATCCGTCGGGGCCTCAAAGGTTGCCGGGATATCGGACATGAAGCCCGAACCTACGGGCGGAACCGGACCTGGCAACGCTGCAAAATCTAACGGCCCACGACGAGGGTGAACGAGGTTGCGGGCGTCCCTTCGAAACCAGCGGTCTGCAACCCGGCGGCGGCATCGGTGGCGTCGCTGCCGTAGATGGTCACCAGGTACTCCCCTGAACCGGTCGACCCCCGCCGCCGGTAATCGAAGCGGGCTATCTGGCTTGCGAATGCAAAACCGGGATGCCCCGGGCTGTGGTAGGCGGCAAGGTCGCCGCAGCCGATCATGCTGCGCCGCCACTGGATGCTGTTCGCAAAGACCAGAAGGTCGCTCCCATGGAACGACAGGCGCGAACCGTCCGTACCGTCGAACGGGACCACCTCCCTCCTGCCCCCTGCCACGCGAAAGACCACGGCCCAACGGTCCCCCATCCTCAAGTCTGTCTTGTTGAAGACGTCCGGCGCGACCAGTCCCGCATAGACCAGCAGAGGGTCGCCAATCCTGGAACCCTGCGGTCTCCGCAAAATCACATTGCCGTAATACAGCACCAGGAGAGCTTGATAACAGAGAAGGAACGGAATCGCCGCGGCGCAGCGGGACTGCCCCGGTTTTCCATGAACCGGACCCGACGGCTGGTTCCGGCCGGCCCACCCGAACCAACCCGCCGGGAGGAAGAGAGCCGCCCAATAGATGATCTCCACAAAGGGCAGCAGGGTCAGGTGCAGGAGCAGGAGCGATCCCAGGGCGAAAACCCAGCCCCAAACCATGACGTACCGCGCGCCCCAGCGCGTAAACATCATGGGTATCATGGCGGCCTGGAACAAGGTCTGGAGCGACACCACGGCAAGGGACAGGGCCAGCAAAGTGCCCGGGCTGAAAGCGCACCAGCCCCGGAATGCCCTGTAGAAGACCCCGAGGTAACTGTTCGTGCACATGATCATGAAGGTCCGCCCCCCGAGCCACGATGGGTCCTGTAAGTGATAAAGAAGGAGCGCCTGCAGGTTCCAGCCGGCGAACGCCAGAAAGAGCGTTGCGTACACGAGGCGGACCAATGGGGCGGGAGCGGGCCGGCGCGGGCGAACCGCCAACGCCAGGCAACCGGTGTCGAGCACGGCAAAGGCGCCGAAGACGGGAACCAGCAGCATCGGGCCGAGATTGTAGGTCCCGGTCCACGCCGAAAACCAGGCGTGCGTGAAAAGAAGAACCCCGGCGCACGTCCTCGGCAGGACCCCGACGGCGAGCCCCACGCCTAGCAGGCATTCCACCAGCGCACAGGCCGCCTGAACCTGGATGGAATGCCCGCCGAGGACGGTCGGCTCAAAGAAGTAACGCGCATCCAGGGCAATCGCTCCGTTGCGCCAGGCCACCAGGAAGCCGGTGGCGATGCGGAGCACCGCCAGTTTGCGCGCCTCGAGCGAGGGATCGCCGGCCGGGGGAAACCACGTTCGGTCGAGGAGCCGCGAGCAACGTTCTGCCAGCATGGAGGCCCTCCCCTACTCGAGCCGGGCGATGCCGATGCCGCTCCGCCCGTACCCGTTTCCGTTGTAGAGCATGTACCGGGCGCCGCGGCAGTCAAAGACGCAGGGATAACACACCATCTCCGAGTCCCACCCGGAGCCCGATGCCTCCAGGTTCCGGCCGGCGGCATCGCGCCGCCATGAGAATCCGTCCGGCGACTCGGCATAACCGATCCGGTAGCGGTCGCCCCGGTGGGAGAACCACATCCGGAAGCAATCCTTGTCGCGCACCACGCAGGGCCGGCTCAGGGCGTACTCGCCCGGGCCGGAGAGCGGAAGGACGATGCGCCCGTCCCTCGCCCATTCGAGCCCGTCGGCGGACTCGGCGTGCTTGAGGACGTGGTCCATGTCGCGCTCGGCTGCACCCCACCGCAGGTTGGATCCATACCACATCCTCCACCGGCCGCCATCCGCAAGGACCCAGGGATAGGAGAGCGAGTACGGATCGATTCCGTTTCGGTCGAGCGCCGGGGCCTGCGACTTCTTTTGGAAGGACAGGCCCCCGTCCCTGCTGACGGCGATCCCAATGCTGTTGCGCCAGGGAACCGTGACTCCGAGGTTCCAGCCGACGTAGTAGAGCACCAGCTCTGCTCCGACCGTGGCAAGGCAGCCCATGGACGCGCCGCTGTCGTCAAACAGGCCGGGTGCCCCGGGTGCAACAAGGGCTTCAGAACCGACGTCCAGCAGCCTCGGCTCAGGTTCCAGCTCAAAGACTGCCGATGCAATCTGCGAACGGTTGCCGGCATCACGAGTCCCAAAGTAGACGCGGATCCGTCCTCCGCCCACCAGCTCGGCCGTCGGGTTCGAGGCGTGCGACACCATCCATGGATGCCGCCCGTCCGAAGAAAAGATGTGCCCGAGCCTGCGCCAGCGCATGGTTTTCAGAAGCCCCTGAGGCGGCGGCTGGGCACCGGGGAAAGCTCGGCCGCCCGGGCCGTGTAAACAGAGCCGGGGGCGGCGTCCTCCATGATCAGGGAGCCGGCGCCGATCACGCAGCTTGCGCCGACTGAAACATGGTCGCGCACGGTTGCGTTCACCCCGAGGAAGCACTTGGGGCCGATTTTCACGCCGCCGGAAATGACCACATGCGAGGTGATGAAGCACCCGTCGCCGATTTCACTGTGATGGCCGATGTGGTTCCCCGACCAGAGCGTCACGTTCCGGCCAATCTTCGCAAATGGCTGGACCGTGTTGTCCTCGAGGATGAGGCAATTGTCCCCGATCGGCTCCCGGCTGAGGACGGTCGCCCGGCTGCTCACGTACGTCGCGAGCTTGTAGCCCTTGGCCTCCGCCTCGGCCACCTTGCCGGACCTGAACTCATTGACCTGCCTGTAGCTCAGCGCGACGAACATAAGATACTCCTCCGGCGGGAAGACTGCCCCCACCCCCTCGAAAGGGATCACGGGCAGGCCGCAGAAGCACGCCCCGGGCGGAACGAAGGCCGAATCCACCGTGAAGCCCGCGACCTCATAGGATGAGTCCGTCGAGAAATAGAAGTGCGCGAGCTGGCCGAGGTCGCCGCAGCCAAACAGGATGAGCTTCTTCATGGGGCGGGGGATTTTCTCACGATCAGGGTGAATTCATACAGCCCGTAGTCGTGAAGCAGGGACACCTGGGCCGCATACCGGCGCTTGCACAGGTCAAAGTAATGGCACGGGTCTCCGTAATAGAGGTACTCCTTCCGAAGAGGGGGATCCGAGTATGTGGACAGGCAGTTGAAGGCAAACCCCTCGACGGACAATTCGTGCATCGCGTCGAGCGTCTCCAGGATATGCCCTTCCCAGGCGCTCTCGGGATTCCCCAGACGGACGTTGAAGATCCCGCTGGCAACGGCGAATCGGGAAACACGCGGGCTTCGGGTTTGCTCCACAAAGAGGGCCTCGTCCCCGGGATGGCACCTCCGGGCTTGCTCCACCATCCGGGAGGACGCGTCCAGGCCCAGGTAATCCACCGCCTGGCGGGTTGAGCGCAGGTGGTCGAGCAACGCCCCATATCCACAGCCATAGTCGTCCAGCGACGGGGTCCCAGGGGCCCCGGCAAGCATTCGGACCAGGACCGAAAAGCGCAGGCTCTGGCTTTCCGCACTCTTCCAGTCGGCACCCTGCGGGGTGGGGCCGTGCGTGGCCACCTTTTCGGCATAGTAGTCGGCAATCGGCTGGAGAAGGGGCTTCATCGGGGCTTGTCACCTGGGGGGAGCCGGAAAATTGACGGATCCACGAACGAGGTAGAGCGGGCTTGTGCCAGCCGGCGACCGCCGCATCGCCGGGGCTTGGGAAACAAGGCCATCGAGCGCATGGCGGACCAGTTTTCCGGCCGTGTAGGAACTCCGGCCGGAAAACCGGGCCCGGCGCCTGACCGGGACCACCGCCGTCGGGAACTTCAGGCTTCGGAGGAGCGCCAGGTAGTGGCTGCGCGGCGCATCCTTCGCCGCAAGGAAGGAATCCGCCGCCCTTCGGGTGAGCACAGAGTACCCTCCCAGACGGATGTCCCCCTCCGGTTGCCCGGACGCCAGGCTCGAAAGGAGCAGGAAAGCCCTGGCCCCAAGGTTGCGGTGCGGGGGTTGTCTCCGTTCCTCCATGCGCGTGAGCACCACGTCATACCCTTCGCGGGCCTTGGCAAGAAGCGCCGGGATGTGCGCGGGGTCATCCTGCAGGTCACAGTCCATCACGACGACGTGCTCGCCCGCCGCGTTTGCGATCCCGGCCGCGATGGCTGCGTGCTGCCCAAAGTTTTGGGCCAGCCGGATCCCGCGGACGCGGGGGTCCGAGGCGGCGGCGGCCTCGATTTCGAGCCAGGAATTGTCCGGGCTTGCGTCCTCGACGAGCACGATCTCAAACCCGCCCGGCACGCCGGAGCAGGCCGCGACGATGGCTGCCACCAGGGGCCTGACGATTTCCGGGCTGCGATAAACCGGGGAGACGATGCTGACGGCGGGCGGGCTCATGCAGGTGCCGCATGGACCCATCGGCGCTTCATGAAATCAGGCGCCTGCGGTCCCTCATTGAAGAGAAGGTCCAAGATGGACACGCCGTGCTGGAATTCTCCGTGCAGCTGGCGGTACTCGGGATAACCCCCGTAGTCCATCCACACAACCCGGACACCCTCGCTGGCAAACAGCGCCTCGTCGAGGTAGCCCCGGGCGCTCGGGCCGGAAAGGTAGGTGTCTGCGCCCGCCTGGCGGCAGATTCCGAGGAGACGCTCCGACCGGTTGCCTTCCAGGGAAAACTCGCTCGACCACCGCAAGGGTGTGGGAATCCCAAGCATGCCGCAGATCGCCAGGAGGAACCGGTGGTTGACCTGGCTCAAGCGGGTCTCCCCACAATCCTGGTACAGGGCCTCCAACCCGTCCCTGCAGGCCTTGAAATGGGGAGCCCGCGAATAATTGCAAACGAGGGTCTGCCAGTGGATCCTGCCCCAGTCCGGGTCGCAGATGCAGGCCTCGCTGATCTTCTGCAGCAGCCTTCCCTTGGACCGGACCGGAATGGTCAGCCATTTCAGCCCGGTCCGGGTCTTGATCCGGTTGCGGTTCCGCCAGTCCCTGTGGGTGTATTGCGCATCATCGTAGAGAACAAACTCATCGACCGAACCGATCTGGTCGAAATATCCCTTCCACGGGATGTAACCCGACTGGTTGATGGCTATCGTCTTGTTCAAGAAACGGGGATCTCCCAGGTTTGGATTTGGCAGGGAAGGCGGACCGTAAAGCGTGCTCCGCCTCCCGGCGCCTCGTCGACTGAAATCCCTCCGCCGTGCGCCTCGACGACGGCCTTGACCAGGCTGAGCCCCAGCCCCAGGCCCCGCTCGGAGCGGCAGGCTTCTCCGCGGTAAAGCCTGCGAAACACGGCCTCGCGTTCGGCCTCCGGCACCCCGGGACCGGTGTCCGATACGATGATCACCGCCGCACCAGCCTCGGCCCTGGCGGCGAGCGTCACCCGGGCGCCCGCCGGCGAGTACTTGAGGGCGTTGTCGAGGAGGTTGTTGACGGCCTGGCCGAGCCGGATGGCATCGACGTCGGCCTCCACGGGCGACGGAGCGTCCACGAGGACGGCGATCCCCTTGTCCTCGGCGACCTCGCGATAGAGGTCTGCGGCGCGCACCAGCAGGGGGGAAAGGTCAAGCCGGCCGCGGTGGAGCTTCAGCGCCGAGGCCTCCGCCGCCGAAATGTCCAGGAGTGCCTCGAGCAGGTGCAGCAGCCTGTCGGACTCGTCCACGCAATCCGCAAGGGCCGTGCGCGCCTCGGCCGGGTCGCCGCCCTCCCGGAGGGCCAGTTCCGCGCTGGCGCGCAGGCGGGTCAGCGGGGTGCGCAGGTCGTGCGCAAGGTTGTCGAGGGTCTCCCGCAGCACCCGGACATGGGTCGCATCCTTGTCGAGGAGCCTGTTGAGCTGGTGGACCAGCAACGTGAGTTCGCCGCTGCCCCGCGGAGCCGGGACGCGGGCGTCCAGGTCGCCGGTCTCGAGAATCCGGCGGGTGGTGGCGGAGACGATGCGGAGGGGCCGGGTGGCGCGCCAGGCAAGCAGCGTCCCGACGGCAAGCGAAAGCAGGAGCGCCGCCGCGCCGACTCCGGCAAAGGACCGGCGCAACGGGGCAAGGAACACGGCCTTGCTGTCCATCAGGCGGCCTACGTGAAGGACCCACCCATCGGGAAGCTGGCTCGACGCGATCGTGTAGTCGCGCGCGGCGCTCTGCGGGATCCGCAGGATCTCGTGCTCGATCGACACCCCGGGAATGAGCTGCTGGACCCGGGTCTCAAGCCAGTCCTCGGGCCACTTGTTGTACGCGATCGTTCCGTCGGGACGGCCCAGCCTGACGAAGAGCGACCGCATTTCGGGCGACGAGTCGCTGGTGATCCTGGAATTCACGCCCGCCAGCCCGCCCCGGGCGTAGGCGCCGGCCAGGTCGGCCACGCTGTGCTCGAGTGCCGCGCGCTCCCGGGCGTCAAAGGCGCCGGCCAGGAGCCAGTAGAGGGCGGAGAAGGTGACCGCCAGCGCCAGGGCGAAGACCACGGCGTACTGCCACGCGAGGCGCAGCGCGAGGGACTGGCGGAGGCGCTCAAGCATGGCGCCCGAAAATGTAGCCGACCCCGCGGACGGTCTCGAGGCGGCGGCGCTCGGGATCGATCTTTGCCCGGAGCCGGGACACCACGACGTCGACGACGTTGGTTTGCGGATCGAAGCTGTAGTCCCAGACATGTTCCAGGATCATCGCCTTGCTCACGGGCCGGCCCGCGTGGCGCAGGAGATAGGCAAGCAGCGAAAACTCGCGCGGCTGCAGCTCGATCCGATCGCCCCCGCGGGTGACCTCCCGGGTCACCAGGTCGAGGGTCACGTCGCCCGCCGAGAGCCTCGTCGCCTCGGGGGAGTGGGTTGCGCGCCGGATCAGCGCCTGGATGCGCGCAAGCAGCTCTGAAAATGCAAACGGCTTGGTCAGGTAATCATCGCCGCCGCTCTGGAGGCCGCGCACCCGGTCGTCCACCGAGCTCCTTGCGCTCAGGAATAGCACCGGGACCGGCTTGCGCGCGGCGCGCAGGCGCCGGACCATGCTGAGGCCGTCGAGGCTGGGGAGCATGATGTCCACGACCGCCGCGTCGAAGTCGGTGGATTCGGCCAGGGCCAGGCCCGTGTCCCCGTCGGAGGCGTGATCGACCGCGTAGCCGGCCTGCTTGAGGCCGCGCACCACGAAGGAAGCTATCTTGGGATCATCCTCGACGACGAGAACGCGCATGGGTTCAGTATGGCCGTGTGCCCGGCGTTGGAAAGCGCCAAGCACACGGCGGTCCCGGCGGCCTTCGGCGCCTACGACGCCGACCGCTTTCCCCCGGTCTCATCGACCACGACGAACACGCTGGACCCATGGGTCCAAAGCTTGAGCAGGGTCTTCTTGCTCACGGCCTTCGCGCTGAGATCCACGGCGTCCTGGGCATTTTGGACCGCGTGCCGGTTGATCTCGAGGATCACGTCGCCGGGCTGCAGGCCGGAGCGGGCGGCCGCGGAATCGGGATCGACGTTGGTGATCACGGCGCCCTGGAGGCCCGGGGGCACGTCCGCCTGCTGCCGTGCCGCCGGATCGAGGTCACCGACCGCGACTCCGTTGAGCACGCCCACGTCATCGTTGTCGGCCGCCAATTCGCCCTTGTTCGGGTCCGTGCGCTCCGTTGCCGTCGCGGTCAGGTGCTCCGTCCTGCCGTTGCGCAGGACCTCGAGATCGATCTTCGAACCGGGGGCCAGGTCCGCAACGGCAAGCTGCACCTTGGTTGTGTCGACGACCCTGGCGCCGTTGATGGCCGTGATGACGTCGCCGGACTGGATCCCCGCCTTAGCGGCGGGTCCATTGGGCAGGACCTCGGAGA
>Ga0302319_10012985_pt1 | contig 15655 bp, 6 predicted proteins | sample Bog_T0_2_FD_203319 | JGI IMG/M metagenome (GOLD analysis project Ga0302319, IMG submission 203319) | Peat permafrost microbial communities from Stordalen Mire near Abisko, Sweden - Bog_T0_2 | ecosystem: Environmental > Terrestrial > Soil > Wetlands > Peat | place: Sweden: Abisko, Stordalen Mire...
ATACTGTCGACGAATCCTCCCCAGCGGGAGATGGATTTTCCGACGCGGCCCGGGACGGGGTCGAAGTGTGCAGCAATGTTCCAGCGGTCGGCTGGGATTTCACGGATGGCATCCGTGCCGGCGCAGAGCATCTCCCAGAATGACTGAGGTGAATTCGAGCCGCCGGGAAAGCGGCAGCCAATGCCGATAATGGCAAGCGGTTCGTCCATGAGCCAGCAATCGCCTTATGCAGCGTAGAGAAGAAGAAAATTCCGGATCGAAGCGGGGAGCTCGAATCTAATCAAGATAGCAGAGGCGGGAGGACGACCGCTTGCACGTTGCCATTTCGATTGTATGCAGGACCTGAATCCAGGAGTGGAACTCGACGTTAGAGAAATGGCGGCTTATTCTCGACTTCATCGTCCCGGGGTTTCCGGCAGTACGCCTCGCTAGGTCAAAAGCCCACATCGCTGAGAGTGCTTTTGGATTCAAGCGAAGTCTCCAAAGCGCTCATTGACCGCAAATGAAGGTGATAAGAGCACGCTATCAACAGGGCACTATAGGCAAAGTTGACCGGGCCAATGGCCAAGCAAGCCGTCTTCACGCTCACCTATCGAGACGGCCAACCCAGGACGAAGAAACTACAATACTGCATTCGAGCATCACCGCGCAATCTGTGCCTTGCTCTTGTAAGAACTGTCTGCTGGCGCAATGACGTTGCTGCGAACCCGCTTCGAGACATGTTATCGACTGGTTTGGCTCGGCACCTGCGCTTCCGGTCAGATTGTAAAAAGACCGCTCGCTTAGCATTCCTGACGTGTTCTCATTTCGCCCTTGCACTTCCGGCTGGTAGCGTTATCATGTCTGCAGCATTGGGGTGGGACTTTTAACTCTCCGGTCGTGCTTTTCTCGTCGTCCAACTACGTCTCTCGATCGCTTAACGACTTGACTAGCCATGGCAGGTGCCCATTGAAACGAGTGTATGGGGTAACAGATGCGCATATATGCATGGGTTCTGTTCGCTGCTTGTTGGATTCCGGTTCAACTTCACGCAAAGGTGGTCGTCTTCTGGCAACCGGGTTTTCCAACGGTCTCCAGCCAAGCAATCGATCGCGGCATCCTCGACAAGGCACTCGAGGGCATGGATGCAACCTTCGCGGATGAATCCACCCTTTCCGTTCCGGATACTCTTGCCAATGCCGACCTCCTGGTACTCCCCTATGGCTCCGCAGTACCAACGGATTCATGGAAGAGCATCGAGAGCTACCTCAATGCAGGCGGCAACCTTCTTGTGATTGGCGGCCAGCCCCTTCGCGTTCCCGTCAGCCGCGTCGATAGCCGATACACCGCGGCTCAACCGCAAGACACGTACTCCCGCGCCCTTGGATTCCGCCACACGTACGAGGTTCCGGTCGCAAACGTTGCGACTTTTCATTGGAAATCCGGCTACACATGGCTGCCGGCAATCACTATTCATGCGCAGCACTTCTTCACCGTAGAGGGACGACTGGACGGGCTTGGCTATATGGTCGACTCGACCGGTCTACTTGTCGCGGCCCCAATCATCTTTGCCGATCATCTCGAAGTGGGTCCGGGACATGGAATGGCGGGAAGCCGCGTCGTGGCGCTTGATTTCGATCCGGCGCCCGGCTATTGGCAAAGCGCGGATGGCATCTCGCTCATTAACCAGGCCGCTGACTATGCGCGCCAGGGAGCAACCAGCTTCTCAATCGAGACTCTCTTTTCATGCATCCGTCCCGGCGAGCCTCCGGTGATTACGGCGCATTTGCGGCTAGCGCGCCGAATGCAGATTGGCGGCGACGTGCCGGCGGAGATTCGACTGGAGCTTCGCTCCGAAACCGGGATGATTTCAACTGCGAAGATTCCGTTCACGACTCATGGGACCGCCGATCTGGACGTGCCATTCAACCAGTCGCTGCCTACGGGCTTCTACAAAATATCCGCGGTCTACGCGGAGGCCGGACATCCCCGCGCATTCTATGAGAATGGCTTTTGGGTCACAGATCGCAGCGCAATCTCCACTGGCCCGGTGCTCGGCGTCAGCGGCGACTTTCTTACTCTTGATAACAAGTCCTTTTTCCCAGTCGGAACGAATTACTTTACCACCGAGGAAAATGGCTGGGATTTCTCCGGTCCGAGGAACGCTGCGATCTGGGAGAAGGACTTCGCCGAGATGGAAGCGCATGGGGTAAGCTTTGTCCGCACCGGGGTGTGGATGCCGAACGCGAAGTTCATTGAGGGAAACACAGGGGGCGCTGATGAGCGATTTATGCGCAATCTTGAAGCATTTCTCCTATGCGCTCACCGGCACAACATAGCCATCAACTTCACATTCTTTGCCTTCTCGCCGCACTCCGGTCCCCAGGTTCGAGACTTCGACACGGCAACGGGTCCGCCCAATCCGTATACCGATGCCGCATCCGTTGAGGCAGAGCAAGCCTACGTCCGTTCGGTGGTGGAACGATTCAGGGATGTGCCGTGGCTCTCCTGGGATCTGATCAACGAACCAAGCTTCTCCAATCCGCGACAGATTTTCAAAGGTAATTATCCAAATGGAGACACCACCGAGATAACTGCCTGGCATAAGTGGCTAAGTCAGAAATATGGCAATCTAACTGCGCTCGGGGATGCGTGGCGAGTTCCACCAGGGGACTTGGCTGACTTCGACGACGTTCCTTTGCCATCCCTCACCGACCTTCGCTACGAACGCTACGGACACCCGAATCAAATTCGGACTCTCGATTACAACTTATTCGCGCAGGATATGTTCAGCGCATGGGTGAAGTCGATGGTGTCGCTCATTCGTTCCACGGGGAGTAAGCAGCTTATTGACGTTGGCCAGGATGAAGGCGGCGTAACCGATCGCGTGCTCAACCAGTTTTATGGGGGCGCAGGCGTGTCTTTCACGACCGACCACACTTATTGGCAGGATGAAGCACTTCTGTGGGATTCCGTCGTCGCCAAGCGCCCTGGCGTTCCTAACATCACGGGCGAAACGGGCTACCAGCCCGTCTGGGCGCCCGATGGAACGTGGCGTTACGACGAATTCACCGGGCTTGGATTAACCGAGCGCAAGTGGGCGCTCGGCTTTGCTGCAGGCACCAGCGGTGCCATGCAATGGGATTGGGCGCGAGAAGTCGACTTCGGCATGCAGCGAAGCGACGGCTCCGCGAAGGCCTGGGAAAACATGATGCGCGATCTGGGAAAATTCGCGCGCGAAGCGGCTCCTCTTGCACTTTCAATCATCCAGCCTGATGTTGCGATCGTCCTTCCCCAGTCTTACCAGTTATCCGTCTCGAACCCATCAGCCATCGAAGCCCAGCAAGCTTCAGTCAGGGCTCTCTATAACTTCGCGCGCAGCCAAGCCTACGCGGTTGGTGAATACCAAACCGAGTTACTTGGAAGTCCAAAACTTATCATCGTCCCGTCTGCCTTTGGACTTACAGACGACGCATGGCACGCCATTACCCAGAGAGTACAGGCCGGAGCCGTTCTTCTGGTTACCGGCCCCTTTGCTGAAGATCCTCATTTTCACCCCACAGACCGGCAAAACTCTCTCGGTCTAGACTATGATCTTGCTCCGCTGACTGTACGCGATCACTTGTTCCATTTCCCGGGCGGGGTGGAATCGCTTGAGTTCGCCGGCATGAAGACTACGCTTCTCGACCGTGCGATTCTATCCACTGGCAATGACTGGATCGAAAAGCCTTTCGGAAAAGGCAAGATCCTCTTCGCCGCACTTCCGCTGGAGCTGAACACAAACCTTCAGGCCGTGGCCGACGTTTACACCTACGCGCTCAAGGCCGCGAACGTCGCGCCCGTTTATTCAACGTCCCTGAAGGACCCGGGCGTCCTGATTTGTCCTACTGTTTTTCCAAAAGCGACGTTGTACGTTATAACATCGGAATCGAACCAGGGAACTGTTTCATTTCGCGATCAACGCAGCGCGAAAGAGTTCTCAACTACCTTGCCTAGTGGGCGCGCAGTCCTGTTGCTGGTCGGCACGGACGGCAAACTGCTGGCCACGTATCACTGGCCGAAGGAGTAAACGACCTTGCTCTGATCTGTTACCGGAAGAGGCGCCCCTTGACCTGTCCTGAGCCTTCGCGCATTGTCACCAGCTGATCGGCAGCAACAGATTTGAGCTTTTCGACACTTCCTGCAGGCCAGCGCACCTCGATGTCCGCTGTCACCGCCTTCCCTAACCCGAAGTGTAGACGGGGGTCATTCGAAGAACAGTAGCTGCTCTGGCTCATCAATTCCTGCGCTTGTACCTTGCCGCCGTAGTACACCAGCACGCGGGCGCCGATCGCACTCCGATTGCTCTTTGTTCCTTCCAGTCTCACCTTGATCCAATGATTTCCCTGGGGCGCATCGTTGCGGATCAGCGATGGGGCCTGGTTCTGATTCATCACAACAATATCGATGTCGCCGTCGTTATCAAAATCGCCAAAGGCGCAGCCACGGCTGCAATGACGCGCAGTCATCGCCGAGCCGGCAGCGTCCTCTATCTGCGCGAACTTCCCTTTTCCCAGGTTGCGGAAACAGATTGGTTGGCTACGCGCGGGAAATTTTGCAAATGTGCGTTCCAATTCCGGATACACGTTCCCCGTCACATAAAAAATATCCGGCCAGCCGTCGTTATCCAGATCGACCATTCCCGCGCCCCAACTTACGAAGCGCCGCTCCACGCCAATTCCGGAAGCCGTAGACACGTCGTCAAACTCGCCTTTGCCCGTCGCGTGATACAACCCGCCGGATTGTAATTGATAATGCGTCTTGAAAATGTCGATGTGCCCATCGAGATCGTAATCGCCGGCGCCAATCCCCATGCCCGCCATTTCCTGCCCATCGCCGCTCACTGCCAGTCCCCGAAGCAGAGCCTCCTCGCGAAACGTACCGTCGTGATTGTTCATAAACAGCAAGCTCGGCGTCGAGTCGCAGGCCACGAAAATGTCAGGCCATCCGTCCTCGTCGATATCGAGTGCCACCGCGGTCAGTCCGTATGAAGTCCTGACGGCGTCGATCCCGGAGCTCTTCGAAACATCTGTAAAAGTTCCATCGCCATTGTTGCGAAATAGGGATTGTGTGGGCAGCGGCAAGCCGCGCGGACCGCAGTAGACTGCCACTCCTTGATACGAGCAGGTGGCGACCTGCGTGTTTGGCTTCGGCGCGTTCGCCAAATCGAAATCGACGTAGTTGGCGATAAATAAATCCAGGTGGCCGTCGCGATTGTAATCCAAGAATGTACAGCCCGCTCCGAAGCGATTGCCCGTCTGCAGCAGCCCCGCTTTAGCGGTTATGTCTGTAAATGTCCCGTCCCCGTTGTTCCTATAAAGTCGATTGTGCCCATAGTAGGTGAGAAACAAGTCTTCGAACCCATCGTTGTCATAGTCGCCTACGCAAACGCCAACGGCCCAGCCGGGATCCGCGAGCCCTGCATTCGCAGTTACATCCGTAAAAGTACCATCGCAGTTATTGTGATAAAGTTTGTTCCCCGAGCCCGACGGAACCGTTTCAAGTTGGCGTCCTCCGAGAATGAAAATGTCCATCCAGCCATCGTTGTCGTAATCGAAAAACGCGCATCCCCCGCCCATCGATTCCAGGATGTACGTAACTTCCCCGGAGGGTCCGTAGACAATCGGTTGCGTAAGTCCTGCGTGCGCCGCGACATCGGTAAACCGCGAAAACGCTGAAGTCGATAGAGCAGGCGCCTGTTCCGCACTGATCAATCCAGGAACGAACAACGGTGCGGCAGCCAACGACCCCGATTGAAGCAATCGGCGTCGCGACCAATGAGCATGGGGGGGATTGGACGCCATAAGGCTAACGAGGCACCTGTCTCGACGAGGGATGCGCCACTGCTCCGGATGTAGCCGCCGCGGTGCCGGCGCTCTGCGCGCTCGCAAGCATTTGCCTCAAGCGCAGGGCGTCCTGATCATTTGGATCGACCTTGAGCGCGCTCGCAACGGCCTCTCGGGCTTCGGCAAAATGTGATTCGCTCGCCAGAGTCGCGGCCAGGTTCACCCATGCGCGGACATAGCGTGGGTTGGCCGAAACCGCGGACCGAAAGTGCACTTCAGCCTCAGTATCTCTGCCCTCCTGGCCCAAAAGCGTGCCCAAACTATTGGCTGCTTCAGCAAAGCGCGGAGCTGTGGTCAAAGCGCTTCTGAAATGTTTTTCGGCGGCTTCTGTCTCTCCTGCCCGCGCTAGCACAAAACCCAGCTGATTCTCGGCAGCCGCAAATCCCGGCTTCAGTTCAATAGCTTTCTCCAAAGCGCTTCGTTCCTGCGCTAATCCTTCCGCCGAGGGATTTGCAGCCCGATCCAGCGCCAATGCCAGGTCGTATTCAAGTACCGCGTCCTGCGGCTGCGCTTCAATCGCTTCTCGGTAAAGGGCTACAGCCTGCACCGCGTTCCCGCTGTCTAATGCCAGCGCGGCTTGTCCTGCCTTCGTTTGGCTTATGGCGAGCTTGTTAGTGGCCTGCTTCCGCTCCTGGTAAATCCTCAACTGCTCTTGTGCTCCGGCTGTTTGCCCGGTCGCGCGCAATACTTGCGCCAGTTGAAAATGCGCGTCGGCTTGATCCGGGTCGAGCGCCACAGCCTTTTTCAAATCCTCAATCGCTTCCACGTTTTGCTGCAGGTGAAAGAGCGCAACGCCCAGGTGATACCGAACGTCGTAATGGTTCGGATCAATTGCAGCGGCAGCCTCCAGGTGTTCCGCCGCAGCGCTGTACTCCTGCGCATCGCCTTCCAAAATGCCAGAGAGGTAAAGTGCGTCAAAGCTCTTCGGATGCGCAGTCAACAGCTGTTGCGCAAGTGGCCGTGCCAGCGCGCCATTACCTTGCAACACCAGCAAGCGAAGGTAGAGGAGCCCGGTTGCGGCATCGTGAGGATGCACGTCCAGCGCACGTTTAACCAAGTTCGTCGCATCCTCAATCCGATGCGATTGCACGAGGACCGTTGCCAGCGCGGCAGTTAGTTGCAAGTCCCCAGGTGCCTTCTCCAGCGCCGCCTGCAGGGTGCCCGCTGCTTTGTCAAAAAGTCTTGCCTGGGAGTATGCCAGAGCCAGGTCGAGCGTCAGTTCGTTATCGCGCGGCGCGTTGGTCAACAGGTCGATGGCCGAAACAAACTGGCCGTCTGAAATGCGCGCTTTTGCCAACCAGTCCAACGCATCCACCGAATTCGGATCAACGCGCAGCGCCGCTTCCCACGCTTCTTCGGCTTCACCAAGCCGTCCCAATTGGTTCATCGCCACGCCCAGCAACAGCCGCGGTTTCAGGCGCGTGGGATCCAGTTCAATCGAACGCTGCAACTCCGGAATGGCGCCTTTCGAATTGCCGGAGGTGTGAAGCGTCAGGCCTAGAAGATAATGCAAATCTGCTGAATTCGGGTCCAAGCGCAAAGCGGCTTTGAACGGCTCCACGGCGCAAGCAAACATTTGCTGCTCGCCAAACCACCCTCCCAACGCAGCCCAGTTTTTGGCTGATGGATGCTCTCGTACCGCATGCTCCAGCGGCTGTGGTCCGTGGCAAGCAGCCTGGGCTTGCGCGTGACCATAGCCCAGCATCGCGAAGGCAAGCATGAACAATCTCGAAATTGGGTTTCTAAATCGCATCGGCACGGCGGGCGCCGGAAACGGGGTGCACGCTTTGCCCGTCCGCGCCAGTGCAACCATTGAACCACGCCACCGCTGCTCCGACCAATGCGGACCGATCGCCGAGCTCCGACACTTTCAATTCGAATCCGAGGTCCTGCACTTGATTTGTTGCAGCAGCCAGAAATAATTGAGGAGATCGGGCGATCCCTCCTCCGAGCACAACGGTGTCCGGTAAAAATTCGGCGAGCGCCATCCGAAGCGCGAGCCCAAGTTGGCGCCCAAACTCCGCGAAGACAACTACCGCGGTTGGATCCGTCTCCGCTCCGGCTGCGATCCTGCGTACATCGCGCAACACGCCGGCCCGCCTTTCGTAGTTCTGCTGTATTGCCCGTGTGGATATAAAGTCCTCAACAATCCCTCCTTGGAACGGAAGGTTCCAGATCTCCCCTTCGGCAGGAACCCCGCATCCCTCGGTTAGCAAATGACCGTCCGCTGCAAAAGCCGACCCAACTCCCGTACCCAGGGTGATGCCGACGGCGCGCGCAACCCCTCGGGCTGCGCCAGCGCGCACTTCTCCCAGGAGAAATGCCGCAGAGTCATGCAAGAACCCTACTTGCCCCTCTTCCCAACCGAACCTCCGCGTCAACGGTTTTCGCAGTTCGACACCGTACAGGTAAGGAAGTTTGTGCCGCATCCGGCTTATACCGGCGGTGAAATCGAAGGGTCCGGGCATGGCCAGCTCCGCACCGCACACATCGCGGATTCCGTCCGATGCCTCAATGCCAAGCTCATAAATCAGATTAATGAAGGCCTCGCTCCGCTGTTCGGCCGGAAGCTCGGCGCTGACAATTCTTCCAAGGTCATGATTGCGGCCTCTGCAGACCGCAGCCGACACGTGACTGCCTCCAACGTCGTAAACCAGGATGGACATATCGGAACGGGCGCGCACACACACCTCGCAGATGATAGCGTTCTCATTTGTAGCACACGTTCCCACAAGAAAGCCAAAAATAATTCTTGACATTGGTATTTAAGACGAAGTATAGGTGTTGGGTCGATGATATCGATATCAGACATAAACTCTACGATATCGATATCAGCGGTCCAGGAACACGGAGGTCGGCAGCTCAAGAGCATGTCATACCCCGTTATTGCGTCCGCTTCAATCGGCAATTCAGGAGGCAGCATGAAAGAAATCCGCTCGTTGTTCTACCTGTTCGCAATCGCCTTTATCGGAGTCTTCGCCATGGCGCAGACGCCCACCGGCACCATACAGGGTGTGGTGACCGACAAGACTGGCGCGGCGGTTCAGGGAGCTTCCATCACGACCGTCCGGACGACCACGAACGAAGAACACCAGGCGACCACCGACTCGGCCGGGCGCTACAGCTTCGTTTTCGTTGAGCCGGGTGTCTACACCGTAACCGCAGAGGCCAAGGGATTCAAAGCTGCCAAAGAGGATAACGTCCTGGTGCAGGTGACTGAGACGCGGCCTGTAGACTTCAAGCTCGACGTGGGCGTGATTACCCAGACCGTCGAGGTCAACGCTCAGGGACAGCAGACCCTCGACACCGAGACTTCGAGCCTGGGGGAGACCATCCAGACCGAAACAATTTTGCAATTGCCTGACCAAGGCCGCAACCCGTTCGACTTCGCCTTCCTGGTCGCCGGTGTCAACAATGTCGGCAGCGCATCCACGCCCCACATCGGCGGCAGCCGCAACGGCAACAACGAGCAGTTGATCGACGGCATGACCAACATCACTCCTGAGAACAACATCGGCAACAACATCAGCACCTACCAGCCGGTCGAGGACTCAGTTCAGGAAATCAACGTCCAGACCAACGTGCTCCCCGCCGAGAACGGACGCTTCTCTGGCGGCACTGAAAGCCTGATCACCAAGAGCGGTGGTAACGGGTGGCACGGAACCTACTTCGAGTTCATCCAGAACGCAGCTGTCAACGCGGATTCATTTGCGGGTATCGGCCAGACCAGGAATGCCAATTCGGCTTCGCACCAGCTTCAGTCGGGCGGCACTGCGAGTGGCCCTATCAAGAAAAACCGCGCATTCTTCTTCTTCGACTACCAGTACACAACCCAGGCGTCGGGTACTGTGGCCACCGACAAGGTGCCTGACCCATCCACCTTCAGCGGCGACTTCACCAGCCTCTTCGGCTCGACAACACCTGTGCTCTTCGATCCGGACACCGTGGCAAAGAACAGCCAGGGAGTTTATGTCCGTCAACCGTTCATGGTCGGCGGCAAGTACAACGTAATCCCGGCAGGTCGTATATCGCCGGTGGCACAGGCGGCTCTGAAGTTCTTCCCCGCTCCGAATCTGGCCGGTGTAAGTCCGACAAGCGCCAACAACAACTACAGTGTCTCGGGATCGGTTCCCGGCACAGATTGGCATTTCGACTCCCGCGAGGACGCCGATGTCACCGCAAAGTGGCACTCCTTCCTGCGCTATTCGATGGACCACAGCACTTACAACACCTTCAACGACTTCAACGATGCTGCCTCCAATGGCGGTTACGGCGGCAACGGACACAGCTGGACCTACAGCGGCTCCTTCAACAACACCATTACCTTCTCACCAAAGCTGCTCGGCGAGTTCCGCTACGGATACTCGCGGCAAACCTCGAACCGCGTCCCTGCCGGCGGCACCTTCGATCCGGCCAAGCTAGGCTTCGACTCAACTTACTCGTCCCAGGCTTCCAAGCAGTTGTCGATCTTCCCTCACTTCGGCTTCGGCGGATCCAACAACGGATCCTTTACCGACCTCGGCCCTCTGGGCTACGAAGGGTTGCAGGAAGATCCTCTGGCTCAGGCGATTAACGGCAGCCTCGTAAAGATTGCCGGCGGACACACGCTGAAGTTCGGTGGCGAATTCCGAAACCTGCGACTAAACTTCTACCAGTACACCTACCCCTCCGGCACGTTCTCCTCGGACGATAGCTGGACCCGTCAGTTTCCCGCGACCTTTGACGGCAACACAAGCAATCCCACCGGCTACTCAGTCGCCTCGCTGCTCCTGGGACTGCCCTCGAGCGGTGACATCACCAACGACCCAAAGTACGTCACCACCAGCCAGTACGTTGCCTTCTACGGGCAGGACGACTGGAAGGTCACGCCCAAGCTGACTCTGAACATCGGGCTGCGCTACGACTTTGAAGTGCCGCGCGAAGAACAGAATAACCAGATGGTCTTCTGGGATCCCACGGCCCCATCGCCGCTTCAGGGTAACCCTCAGATCTCCCAGTCGCTCACCTCCAGCGGTGTGAACTGCCCATACTGCAGCAACCTGCACGGAGCAATGACCATCGTCGGAGCAGCGGGCGCAAGGTACGGCCGCCGCCAGGGACCGGTTCAGAGGAATGACTTCGGCCCCCGCTTCGGGCTTGCCTATAGCCCCGTATCCAAAATCGTGGTCCGTGCCGGCATGGGAGTCGTCTACCAACCCTCGGCTCTGCAGGCATCCGGTACCTCCGGCGGCTCCGGCGACGACGGCTTCGACGTACAATCCAACTACAACCCCAGCTTCAACAACCAGCAATCGCTGCCGGTGGCCACGCTCTACAGTCCGGACCCGGCACTTGGGACCTCCGCGCAGAATCCCTTCCCAACAGGGTATGCATCGGCGCAAGCTGAGACGCCTTCCTGCCTGGCTTCCGCTGCCTGCGTTCAGGGCATCGACATCGGCAGCGGCATGTCAACTGCGTACTTTGACAATTACCGCAACCCCTACTCGATCCAGTGGAATCTCAACGCTCAGTTCACGGTGCCGTGGGGAATCAAAATGGAAGTCGGCTACCTCGGCAACCGCGGCCTCTTCCTGGTCAACGGCGACCCCGGTCTGCCCGTCGATCAGCTCACCACCAACACCCTGATCGCGAACGGATGCACGGTCGGCGCTACCACCGCCCAGTGCGGGCTCTTTAACCAGGTCGCCAATCCCTTCCAGGCAGCCATCGGGCCAGGAACCCCTTACTATGTCCCTGGCCTCGCGCTGAGCGGCTCAACCGTCAGCCTCGGGCAGTTGCAACACCGCTACCCGCAGTACAACGGCGTCAGCACCTTCCGCAAGCCTGACTCCGCCTCGGCTTACAACGGCTATACCTTCAGCGCCCAAAAATCCTCCGCCAGAGGCCTCAGCTTTACTTACTCGTTCACCTACGGCAAGGAGTACGACAACGGCGCCTCACCAGTGGGCTACCTTGGGCCGACCAGCGGTACCTATGCTGATCAATACAACCCCAAGGCAGAATGGGGCATTGGCGCACAAAACGTGTTGTGGGACAACGCGGCCAGTTTCCTTTACGAACTGCCCTTTGGTCACGGACACGCATACCTCAATAGCGGAAACATTGGCGCCGAAAAAATTGTCAGCGGTTGGCAGTTCTCAGGCATCGAGACCTACAGCGCCGGCACGCCGGTTGTCATAGGAAGTGTCAACAACGGCACTACCCAATCGGCCTATGGCGGCTTGGGGCAACGGCCTGACTGGTCAGGGACCAGCCCCAAGCTTCCCGGCAAGTCCGCTAAACTCTGGTTCAACCCCAACGACTACTCCGTGCCCCTCTCATTTGAGATCGGCAACGCGCCACGCACAATCGGCGTCAACCAACCCAACTTCCAAAATCTGGATCTGCAGATCGCCAAGAACACCCACTTCGGCCACGACGACAAATTCAATTTCCAGGCCCGCATGGAAATGTTCAACGCCTTCAACCATGCCAGCCTGGGTGGCCCCGGCACATCCGTCGGAAGCGGAAACTTCGGCGAAATTCAGAACTTCTCCGGCACGGCCCGCAGAATTCAGTTCGCCGGCAAGTTCGTCTTCTAACCTCAGGTTGGAGCCCCGGCATCATGTTCCGGGCTCCATCCCCAACAGACGTCCAAGATACTTATCGAAACATCAAGAATTTCGCTGTCTCCTGTAAAGGGTTGGAGGGTTCAAAGACCTTCCAACCCAGTTTTCTTTGCCGCGCAAGAGATTTGCTCCCAACCGCGAGATACGGGCGTGGTACTAAATGCTTAGGATGAAGTCCGCCATGCAAGCTCGCTTTGTGATTTTCGCGTTCCTTCTTTCCGGCGCCACCATCGTTCTCCAACCACATTCCGCATATTCACAGGCGTCAATCCCGCCGCCTCAACGCGAGACGTACGTCAAGCTGGCTAATGATGTAGACAGCGCACTGCACTCAGACGTTCTCAATGTGTGGTTTCCACGATCCGTGGATCGGGAGCACGGCGGATTCCACTCCCATTTCACCCGCGATTGGCAATGGGCGCCCAGCGATGGCAAGTTCTCAGTCTTTCAAGGTCGCATGACATGGGTTGCATCCCAGGTTGTTCTCCGCGAGCCGAAACTGAAAGTCAAGTTTGAACCAATCGTCAAGAACGGCATCGACTTCCTTCAAAACGTGATGTGGGATAAGCAATATGGCGGCTTCTTCTGGGGCCTTGATGACGATGGCAAGATGACTCCACAGTTCACTGACGGAAAGCACCTCTACGGAATCTCGTTCTGCATTTATGGATCAGCCGCGGCGTTTAAGGCCACCGGCGATGCTCGCGCGCTCGATCTTGCGAAACGTGGATTCCTCTGGGCGGATGAGCATGCGCACGATCGTGAACATGGCGGATATTTTGAATGGCTCACGCGCGAGGGCACGCCCATCCAGACCACGGCTCCGAATGGACAGGTCGATCAAGGCCCCATCGGCCCGGTTGGCTACAAATCAATGAACACCCATATCCATCTGCTCGAAGCCTTCGCTGAGCTTTATCGCGTGTGGCCCGACCCAGCGCTTCGCGGCAGGCTTGAAGAAATGCTGGCGATTGTGCGCGACAAGATCTGCGTCGAGCCCGGCGCCATGAATCTCTATTTCACCAACGAATGGCGAGCGATACCCGGACACGATTCCTACGGCCACGATGTCGAGACCGCTTACCTGATGCTCGAGACCGACGAGGTTCTCCACGGCAAAGCAAGTGAGAAGACCGCGCGCATGGCTAAAATGCTCGTCGATCACGCTCTGGCCTACGGTTGGGACGATGAGCATGGTGGCTTCTTCCGCGAAGGAACAACATACGGAAAGCCCGAAGACACCCTGAAGGAATGGTGGATTCAGGCTGAAGGACTCAACGCCCTCTTGATGATGCACGAAAGATACGGGAAACAAACCAGGGTGTACTTCGAGAGATTCATGCAACAGTGGCAGTTCATCCGGGACCATCAAATCGATCGGGAATTTCACGGACTGTATGAATTGACCAAGGCAGATGGCACGCCTGTGACCCAGGACAAAGGCACCATATGGAAGGGCGGCTACCACGATGGACGGGCCTTTTGGAATGTGAGTGAGCGCCTTCGAAAACTCGCCGCCGAACAATAGAGCTTTGCAACGAAATGACGTTTAGAAAATCACTCCATTCAGCATTTGCAGTTTTTCGGTAAACCATTTCAGAGCCGCAATCACTCAGTTCTGCGGCAACCATTGCAGCCGCAAAGGTTTCACCCTAGGATGATCTACGCCATGCAGAAATACGAAGCAGCTCCTTCGAAGTACCCGTCCCAGATTACCCTCCGCCGCCTGATCAGTTCGATTGCTGCGATTGCATTTATAACGACGATTCATAGCGCTACTGCAAACGCGCAGTCGATCCCCAGAGAAGCTTACGGACCCTACAGTGCGACGTTTCTCCCCGATGGCCCAGGCATGGAGAAGTCCCTGGGGGAACCATCGCCCTATGACAACCGCACCGCAGCAATGCTGGACCGCCTTGGCGTGAACAAGCAGGCCGGCCAGCCCGATCCCCTCCTGGCCGGTGGCGCTTCATGGACTTTGTCCTTTTGGTTCCGTCCGTCTGAACCGCTTCACGGCGCGGTCCTTCTTGCAGGAATCGGCGATCCGGGTGGTGAAGACGCACGCTTCATCGGGATCGAAGACAACCATCCCGGCCTGTGGATGGGTCGCGGCCCTGAATCGCAACACCTGTTCGTGGCCGCGGGCGCGCTGGCCAAATTGGAATGGCACATGGTCGTGGCCGTGAGTGATGGCGAAAAAGTCTCGCTCTACGCCGACGGAAAACTTGTGCTCACTCATGCGATTTCTCAAGGTGAACTTGCAGCTCATCTTGAGATGGCCCCTGCTCCCCTTGCCGGCTTGGATTTCCTCCATTTCGGCGGCCAGATCGCTTCTCTGAAAATCTTCCGCGAACTCTTGAATCCTTCCCAAGTGACAGACATGGCCGCGGCGCCTCCCGACTTCGCGCTGCCCACGTACGAAGAAGCTTCTCGCCATTGGCCCGTGCAGACCTCGTCCATGGCCGGCCAAACCGCTCCCCAGGACCCCTCGACTTTGCCTCGCGGAAAGGGAGGTATCCAGAAGCCAGTTGCGAAAGCGATGCCACCCGCAGTGAGCCGGATGGAATCTTTGGGTTTCAATCATTGGCGCATCCAGGGAGGATGGAAGCTAGCGCCCGCTCCAGGTGTGAAGGCGATCGGTGAGGAGACTTCAAGACCGGGCTTTGTTACGAAGGGCTGGGTGGCAGCGACTGTTCCGGGCACCGTGTTGACCACCATGATCGATCGTGGCATCTATCCAGATCCTGACTACGGGCTGAACAATCTCGCGATTCCCGAGTCGCTTGCTCACCAGGATTACTGGTATCGCGTCGAATTCAAAACTCCGGTTGAGTCGCGCGGACAACGCCTGATACTCACGTTTGAAGGCGTGAATTATGCTGCTGAAGTTTGGCTCAATGGCAAGAAGCTCGGTGATTTCACGGGCGCGTTTCTCCGCGGAAAATTCGACGTCACTTCTCTCATCGCTTCTTCCGGCGAAAATGCTCTCGCGGTGCGCGTGTCTCCGCCCCCCCATCCCGGCATCGCCCATGAGCAATCCATCAAAGCCGGCCCCGGCGAGAATGGCGGCATTCAAACTCTCGACGGTCCAACCTTCTCTGCGACAGAAGGCTGGGATTGGATCCCGGGTATTCGCGATCGCAATACTGGAATCTGGCAAGACGTAACGCTCACGGCCACCGG
>Ga0302319_10012988_pt1 | contig 15651 bp, 9 predicted proteins | sample Bog_T0_2_FD_203319 | JGI IMG/M metagenome (GOLD analysis project Ga0302319, IMG submission 203319) | Peat permafrost microbial communities from Stordalen Mire near Abisko, Sweden - Bog_T0_2 | ecosystem: Environmental > Terrestrial > Soil > Wetlands > Peat | place: Sweden: Abisko, Stordalen Mire...
TACAAACTGGGCCAGCAGCTTTTCGACCAATACGCGTCACCGGAAGTCAAACAGCAGTACGACTTCCCGTCGAAGGACCAGTGGGACCAGTTTGCCGCCCGGTTGCAGAAGGCACTGGACAACAATTCCCTTCAGGACCTGGCCGAGTTCGAACCCCAGGCCCGCGCAGCCCTCGATGCCCTGCGGGCCATCCCCGGTTACGAGGACTATGCAAACTGGCTTTCAATGCGAATCGACGAGATCGAGGCCGCAAAGCAGGCGGTGGCCCAACAGGGAGCGGCCGTCCCTGCGCCGCCCTTGGCAGGAGCGGTGCCGTCCCCTGTCCCCCTCTACGACCTCTGGCTTGCCCGTGTCCGGAACCGGCCTCTCCCGGGCAACGCCGCCGAACTGATGCCGAGGCTGCGTGCGGCCTTTGCCGCGGAAGGGGTTCCCCCTGACCTCGCGTGGCTCGCGGAGGCGGAGTCCACCCTCAACCCGGGCGCGCGGAGCCCGAGCGGGGCAAAGGGATTGTTCCAGCTGATGCCCGAAACCGCGCACGCCCTCGGTCTCGGCACATTCTTCCCGGACGAGCGCACGGACCCGGAAAAGTCGGCCCGCGCAAGCGCGCACTATCTGCGGATCCTCTACGGAAAGTTCGGGAGCTGGCCGCTTGCGCTTGCCGCCTACAATGCCGGCGAAGGCCGGGTGCGCCGGATCCTGGACTCCCGCGGCGAATCTAGTTTTGCGGGCATAGCGCCCGCCCTGCCCTCGCAGACCCGCATGTATGTGCCCAAGGTCCTCGCGCTGGTCGATGTTCGCACGGGCACTGCGCCGGAGAACCTCCCTCCACCCGGCGCCTGAAGCCGGCTATTTTCTCCGCAGGCCGAGGATGCTCAGGAAGAAACTGGCGAAGATTGTCTGGGTCCCGACCATCCACAGCGTCATCGAGGGGATGAACACGCGCATCGTGGCGGTCACCTGCAGGTCGCCATATCCGCCGGCGCGCCACCCCAGGACCGTGAAAGCGCCCCCGGCGATCCCAAGCGCGGTCAGAAGGAAGCCCGCCGCAAGGCCGGTCTCCAGGGTCACGTGGCGGAAGGCCCGCACGAGCTGCCTGTCCTCTGGAAGAAGCCCCTCGGTGATCGCAAACACCTTGGTGAACACCGAAAAGAGGACCGCCTGGTACCCGATGACGAGGAAGGTCGCTCCCGCAAGAAGCGTATGGACGTCGAAGGTCGCCCTCCCCATCCGGAGCGGGCCCGGCAGCAGGGCTGCAAAGATCGCGGCCCCGGCGAGCATGAGGGCGAGCCCGGGCAGCAGGAACAACCACCGGGGGCAGTACATCAGGAGGAACCGCAGGTGCCGCCAGCCGTCGCGCCAGCTCCGCAGGTGCGGGGGCCGGGAGCGGCCCGCCGGGACCAGGGTCGTGGGAACCTCGGCCACGCGAAGACCCCCAAGCGTGGCCCTGACGACCATCTCGCTCGCAAACTCCATCCCGGTCGTGCGAAGGTCGAGGGCGAGGATGGCGGCGCGGTCGAAGCCGCGCAGGCCGCAGTGGAAATCGTTGCACGGGCTGTGGAAGAACAGCCGCCCGAGGAAGGTAAGCACGGGGTTCCCAAGGTAGCGGTGCAGCGGCGGCATCGCGCCAGGGGCAATGCCACCCAGGAAGCGGTTGCCCATCACCAGCTGCTTGCCCGCCCGCAGCTCCCCGAGAAACGCGTCGAGCTTCGAAAAGTCGTAGCTGTCGTCGGCGTCCGCCATGATCACATACCGGCCCCGGGCCGCGGCGATGCCGCCTGCGAGTGCCGCGCCGTAGCCGCGCGCCTTCACCGGGACCACCCGGGCGCCCGCCTTTCGGGCCAGCTCCTGGGAGCCATCCGTGCTGCCGTTGTCCGCCACAACCACCTCCCCGGAAACCCCGTGGGCATCGATCCAGCCCCCGGCCTTGCTGACGCAGGTTGCGACCGTCTCCGCCTCGTCCAGGCACGGCATCAGCACGGTCAGCTCGAGGGGTCCGTCGCCGGAGGTCGGCGCGGTCGGCGGAAACGGTTCAGGCATCGAGGGTCCTTATGGCAACGCGCCGGAAAAAGGCTAACCAATTTGGGAAACCCGGGCCTGATTGCGCTTGAACCTGCAGCGCCATGGAAAGCAACATCGCCGCCTCATGAGATGGCACCCCCGCCCCTGGGTTTTCGGCGCGGCCCTGGCAGTTGCCGCGGGCGCATCGCTGCCGTTCTTCCTGGGAGCCAAGGTCCACCCGCGCCGCTCGTTCTTTGAGGTGACACTTGCCGCCGACGCTCCGGGATCGGCAAAGGTGTACTACGACCTTGGGAGTGGCTTCCAGGAGCACGATTCTGTCGCGCAAGTCCTGCGCGGGGGAACCGGGGCCTCGACGTACAGGTTTGAACTGCCGGCGGGGGTGTATGTCGGGCTCCGCCTCGACCCCCTGAACCATCCTGGCGCCGCCTCGTTCTCCGGTGCGCGGATCGTCGATTCCAAGGGCGATGTGCTCCGGCGCTTTTCCGCGGGCGACTTTGCGCCCACCCACGACATCGATGAACTCCATCAGGACGGCGCGGTCGTTGGGATCCGCACGCCCCCAGCCGGCGGAAACCCGTACTTGTTGATCAACACGGGGGGGGCTTTTGTACTCGGGCTCGGCCTTTGGGAGCGCCTCGCGGCCGCGCTCCCCGCCTTCCTGCTCGTCTTCGCGGGCGTGGCCTGCGTGGGTTCGCTGCTCCCGGAGGGCGCCGTCCGGATTCTCAGGCCCGGCGCTGGCCGGTGGCTGGTCGCCGGGGGCGTCTCCCTCGTGGCGCTCAAGCTCTGGCTGGTCGCGGGCCAAACGATCTCCGCGGTCGGGCCCGCCGCCCACGACGACCGCCTCTTCCTGGAGCAGGCGGCCTCGCTCCTGGCCGGGCGGTGGCTCGGACCCTACAGCCAGTTCGCGCTGATGAAGGGGCCGATGTACCCGTTCTTCGTCGCGGCGGTTTTTCTCCTGGGGGTTCCCCTTTTTGCAGCCCAGCACCTGCTCTACGCGCTGGCGTGCTGGCTCGTCGTCCGGGCGCTTCGGCCCCTCGTGCCGGGCCGTTGCCTGGGCGCCGTGCTCTTTGCAGTCCTCCTCTTCAACCCGATCACCTTCGATGGACCGCGGCTGATGCGCGTTGCGCGGCAGGACCTCCTTCCCGCCGAGGTGCTGCTTCTTGTCGCTGGATTCGTGGCGCTCTACGCCCGGCGCGCGGGGCCGAAGCGCACCCTTGCCCCCTGGGCGGTGCTGGCCGCCTCCGTTCTGCCGGCATTCTGGCTGACTCGTGAAGACGGCGTCTGGCTCCTGCCCTGCGTGGGGATCCTCTGGGCCGCCGCCGCTGCCGCTGTCTGGTTCGGACGCCAGCCCGACCGGCTCGCGAGGCTCGCCCTGGTGGCGCTGCCCGCGCTCGGCTGGGTGGCCGGCATGGGCGCGGTCTCGGCGGTCAATTTCCGGCACTACGGGCTCTTCACGACCTGCGAGTTTCGGCGGCCGGAGTTCAAGGCGGCGTACGGGGCCCTCCTGCGCGTCGAACCCGCCGCGTGGCGGATCGGGGTCGTCGTCCCGCGGGAGGCGCGCGAGCGGATCTACGCGGTCAGCCCCGCCTTCGCCGAGCTGCGCCCCACCCTCGAAGGACCCGTGGGCGAGGGCTGGGCCGCGGCGTCGCAGGGCATGACTCACCTTCCGGCCGCAGACCATGAGTTCGCCGCCGGGTGGTTTGTATGGGCCCTCCGGGATGCCGTCACGGCCGCGGGCCACGCGCACAGCGGACCCGAGGCAATGGCTTTCTACGCCCGGCTGGCCCGCGAGGTGAACACCGCCTGCGATGCGGGCCTTCTCAAGGGAGGGCCGGCCCGGACCGGGTTCCAGCCTCCGCTGCGCCGGGAACTTCTCGGGCCCGTCTGGGACTCGGCGGTGGCGTCCTCGCGCCTGGCATTCTACTTCGAGGGGCTTACCGCCTACTCCTCACCCAGCGTCGGCACGCCCGAAAGCCTGGTGCTGTTCTCGGACCTGACCCGGGGCCGCCTGGCTCCGACGCCTGACGGTGCGCACCTCTGGCCCAGGGAGCGATGGCTCGACGGGGTTCGAGTGCGCATCCTCCAGGAAATTTGGATTGCCTACGCCCTCGCGGCGCCCTGGGCCGTGCCCGCCGGGCTGCTGGCCCTGCTGGCGTCCGTCCTGGTGGCGGCTGTGCGCAGGAGGGCGGTCTTCCTCGCGATCGCCGGAGTCGCCCTCCTCGCGTCAGTCTGCGCAATGATCGCCATCTGCGCCCTGGTTGACGCCACGTCGTTCTACGCGGCCGACCCCATGTACCTGGCCGGCTGCTATGGGCCTGTGCTGCTGCTCGTCTTCGTCGGCTGGCTTGCACTCGCCGGGGCGTTCCGGCGGAATCCCCGCTGAACGCCTCCTGGCGGCGCCCGGCGGCGTGCCGGGGCCTCCGTGTCCCTTTCCATGTTTTCCCAATGCAAGGTCATCTGGTCCATCATGCGCGGCCACCGGCTGCGCTATGGGATCGCGCTCGCGTCCCTCGTGGTGGCCACGGTGGTCAACTTCGGCGTCCCTCTCGTCGGAAGCGCAACGATCGATTTTGCGGTCACCGCGACGCCTCCGGCGGCCGACTCACCCCGCCTGATGCAGGCAACCCTCGCCCTGCTCGGCGGCGCGGCGTTTCTCCGGGGGCATCTCTGGGTCGCTCCCGTGGCGATGGTCCTGCTCAGCCTGGTCAGCGGTGTATTCAGCTACCTGAAGGGCTGGCAGGCCTCCCTGGCCAGCGACGGGATTGCCCGGCGCCTCAAGGACGACCTGTACGATCACCTGAACCACCTGCCCGCGAGCCACCACGACCGCACCGACACGGGCGATCTCGTCCAGCGCTGCACGAGCGACGTCGAGACGGCGCGGCAGTTCCTGGCCACCCAGGTGATGGAGATCGGAAACGCGGGCATCCTCGCGTGCGCGGCTTTCCCGCTGCTGCTCTCGCTGAACGTCCCCATGACCCTCGTGTCGTTCTCCCTGATCCTCCCGATCGTGGTGTACGGGTACGTTTACTTTCTCAAGGTCCAGCACGTCTTCAAGGCGGTGGACGAGGCCGAGGGCGCGCTGACGGGCGTCATCCAGGAAAACCTGACCGGGATCCGGGTCGTCCGCGCATTCGCCCGCCAGGACTTCGAGCGCGAGAAGTTTGCGGCCCCCAACGCGCTCTACCGCGACCGCAGCGTGCGCATGCTCCGCCTCATGTCGTGGTACTGGTCCATCAGCGACTTTGTAGCGCTAAGCCAGCTCGGGCTCGTCCTCCTGGTGGGAGCCCGCTGGATCGTCACGGGCCGCCTTTCAGTCGGCGAGCTCTTCGCCTTCCTCGCCTACCTCGGCATCATGCTCTGGCCGGTCCGCCAGATGGGCCGGATCCTCACCGACCTCGGCAAGACCTCCGTCGCCCTGAACCGCATCCGGGAAATTCTCTCGGTGCCGCGCGAGGTCGAGCCTGCCGCCCCGCCGGCGCTGCCCGCCCGCCTCGGCGGGGGCATCGTCGTGCGCAACCTGCGCTTCTCCCACGCGAGCCAGCCCGCGGGGAGCCCGGGCGCCATCGACGACATCTCGTTCACGGTGGCCCCCGGTGAGTCACTCGCCATCCTTGGCCCCTCGGGGGCGGGAAAGAGCACGCTGATCCACCTCCTGCTCCGCCTCTACGACCCCACGGGGGGATCCGTGCAGCTCGACGGCCTCGAACTCTCCACCCTGCCCCGCAAGTGGGTGCGCTCGCAGATCGGCGCCGTCATGCAGGAGCCGTTCCTGTTCTCCAAGACGCTCCGCGACAACCTTCGGCTCGGCCACGGCGGCGCCGCCGACCCCGAGATCGAGCAGGCCGCGCGCGCCGCCTGCATCCACGACACGATCCTGACCTTCGAGCAGGGCTACGACACGCTGGTCGGGGAGCGGGGCATCACCCTCTCGGGCGGCCAGAGGCAGCGCATGGCGATCGCCCGCGCCGTCCTCAAGCACCCGCCCCTGCTCGTCCTTGACGACGCCATGAGCGCGGTGGACGGGGAAACCGAGGCCATGATCCTCGATGCCCTCCAGGAGCGCCGGGGCCGGGCCACGACGCTCGTGATCGCCCACCGGCTCTCGACGCTCGTGCATGCCGACCGGGTGATCGTCCTCGACCGCGGCCGGATCCTCCAGACCGGCACCCACGCCGAGCTTGCCTCGCAACCCGGCCTGTACCGCCGGCTCTGGGAAATCCAGACCCGGGTCGAGACGGACCTGAACCGGGAGCTCAGCTCCGCCTAGCGATGGACGATCTCCATCCCCAGGACGAATTCAAGGCGCGGCTCGACGCCGGGCTCTGGTCGAAGATCTTCCGGCGCGCCCTGCACCTGAAGCGCTTCCTGATCCCCCTCTTCATCACGGCCATCGTGGTGGCCATGTGCGACGCCGGGTTCGCCCTCGTGACCCGCTGGGTGATCGACGGGGTCGTCCGGGACGGCGCCCGCGCCCCCTTCCGCCTCTACATCGCCGTGTACGGCGCGATCGCGCTCACCCTGAGCTCCTGCGTGTGGATCTTCATCGACCTCGCCGGCAACATCTCGAACCGGCTTGCGCACGACATCCGACGCGACGCCTTCGACCGCCTCCAGCAGCTGGAATTCGCCTACTTCGACGCGCGCCCGGTCGGCTGGCTCATCACGCGCCTGACAAGCGACTGCGACCGCCTGGCGCGGATCATCGCCTGGGGCTTCCTCAACATCGTCTGTGGCGTGAGCTACGTCTTCATGATCGCGGTCAGCCTGGTCATCATGAATTGGAGCCTGGGCCTGATCGTGGTCGGCATCGTCCCGCCGCTGGCCGTCGTCTCGAAGTTTTTCCAGAGGAAGATGCTCCTGAGCTCCCGGGAGATCAGGAAATTCAACTCCCAGATCACGGCCGCCTACAACGAGTCGATCCAGGGCGTGCGCACGACCAAGACGCTGGTACGCGAGCGGGACAACCTCGACGAGTTCCGGCAGCTGAGCGCGCGCATGTTCGACGCCTCCGTGCTCAATGCCCGGCAGAACGCGCTCTACTATCCCGTGGTCATGACCCTGGGCAGCCTCGCCGCGGGCCTGGCCCTGTGGCGCGGGGGGCACGTCACCGCCGTCGGCGCGATGAGCCTGGGAACGCTGGTCGCCTTCATCAACTTTGCCGGGCAGTTCTTCCACCCCATCAACCAGCTGGCCCAGAACCTCACGGAGATGCAGGGGGCCCAGGCGGCCGGGGAGCGCGTGATGGGCCTGCTCGCGACCGAGCCGGGAATCCGGGATTCGGCGGCTGTTGAGCGGAGGATGCGCGAGGCCCGGGGCGGCCCCCCCGGGCTGGCGCCCGACGGCCTGCGCCGGGACCTGGGGGCGATCGAGTTTCGCAACGTCACCTTCCGCTACGCCACGGGCCCCGTCGTGCTCCAGGATTTCAACCTCACCGTCCGCCCGGGCGAGACGCTCGCGCTCGTCGGCGCCTCCGGAGGAGGCAAGAGCACGATTGTCTCGCTGGTCTGCCGCTTCTACGAGCCGACCGGGGGGGAGATCCTGCTCGACGGGGTGGACTACCGCGAGCGCCCGCTGGGCTGGCTCCAGTCCCAGCTGGGAGTCGTCCTCCAGACGCCGCACCTGTTCAAGGGCACGGTCCGCGAAAACATCCGCTACGGCCGCCTGGACGCCACAGACGCCGAGATCGAGGAGGCCGCCCGGCTCGTAAACGCCCACGGGTTCATCACCCGCATGGAGCACGGGTACGAGTCGCAGGTCGGCGAGGGCGGCAACCGCCTCTCGACCGGCCAGCGTCAGCTCCTTTCGTTCGCGAGGGCGCTGATCGCCAATCCGCAGATCTTCGTGATGGACGAGGCGACCTCCTCCATCGACACCGAGACCGAGCAGCTGATCCAGGGCGGCCTGGAGACCATCTTCCGGGGGCGGACCAGCTTCGTGATCGCCCACAGGCTGAGCACCATCCGGCGCGCCGACCGGATCCTCGTGGTCAACCGCGGCCGGATCGAGGAATCGGGCAGCCACGAGGAGCTCCTGCGCCTGCGCGGCCACTACTTCGACCTCTATACGAGCCAGTTTCACCGGGAACAGGAGGAAAAGGCGCTGGAGGCGCCGGGCCCCGGGTAAGTGGCGCGCTGACGCTTGCGAGGCTGGGACGGGCGGCCCGCCCGTCCCTACCTCGCTTCCTGTCAAGCGGAGTCGCCATCCGCCCAGGGATTGCGCTCGGGCCCGCAGGCGTCCACCTTGAACCCTTATGGCCCTGCTCAGCCTCCTCGACATCAGCCTCAGCTTCGGTGGTCCCGCGATCCTGGATAAGGTCAATTTCCAGGTGGATCCGGGCGAACGCGTGTGCCTGGTCGGGCGCAACGGCGCCGGCAAATCCACGCTGATGAGGGTGATCGCCGGGGAATCAAAGCCCGACACCGGCGACATCTTCCGCCCGGCCGGCGCAGTGTACGCACGCCTGACCCAGGAGATCCCGTCCGACGTCACGGGGAAGGTCCACGATGTCGTCGCTTCGGGCATGCAGGCCGCAAAGGTCCACGAGGAGGACTGGGAGAGGGACCTCCGGCTTGAGGACCTGATCGCGCGCCTGCAGCTGCCCGGATCGGCGGACTTTTCAACGCTGTCCGGGGGCCTGAAGCGCCGCGTGCTCCTGGCGCGTGCGCTGGCGGGGCAGCCGGACCTGCTGCTCCTCGACGAGCCGACCAACCACCTCGACATCGAGTCGATCCTCTGGCTCGAGGAGTTCCTGCTCGAGGCCAGGATTTCGCTCTTCTTCGTCACCCACGACCGCGTGTTCCTGCGCAGGCTTGCGACCCGGATCGTCGAGCTCGACCGGGGGAGGCTCGTGAGCTGGGCCTGCGACTACGACACGTACCTTGTGCGCAAGCAGGAGGTGCTCGAGGCGGAGGAGCGCAACCAGGCCCTGTTCGACAAGAAACTCGCCCAGGAGGAGGCCTGGATCCGCCGGGGGGTGCGCGCCCAGAGGTCGCGGGCCCAGAGCCGGATCAACCAGCTGAGGCAGATGCGCGCGGAGCGGGCCGCGCGGCGGGAGCGGGTCGGCGACGTCACGCTGAAGCTTGCCGAGGCCGAGCGCTCGGGTGTGAAGGTCCTCGCGGCGGAGAAGGTGGACTTTTCCTGGCAGGAGGGCCGGCCGGTCGTGAAGGACTTCACGATCACGATCACCCGCGGCGACAAGATCGGCCTGATCGGCCCGAACGGCGCCGGCAAGACGACGCTGATCAAGCTGCTGCTCGGCCAGATTCCCCCGACCGCGGGGGAGATCAGGCACGGCACCAACCTCGAGGTCGTCTATTTCGACCAGCTCCGGGACCAGGTGGACGACTCGAAGACCGTGGCCGACAACATCGCCAATGGAAACGCGACGGTGACGATCGAGGGGCGCACGCGGAACGTCATCAGCTACCTCCAGGACTTCCTGTTCGCCCCGGACCGGGCGCGCACGCCTGCGCGGGTCCTGTCGGGGGGCGAGAGAAACCGGCTCCTGCTGGCGAAGCTCTTCACCAAGCCCGCCAACGTGCTGGTCATGGACGAACCGACCAACGACCTCGATGCGGAGACTCTCGACCTCCTTGAGGACCTGCTGGTCGAGTACGAGGGCACGCTCCTCCTCGTCAGCCACGACCGTGAGTTCCTGGACAACGTCGTCACGAGCACGCTCGTCTTCGAGGGGGGCGGACGGATCGGCGACTACGTGGGCGGGTACGCCGACTGGCTGCGCCAGCGCGCACAGCCCAAGCCGGCCCCCCGCGCAGAGCCGCCGACGGGGCGCACGGCCCCGGCGCGCAAGGCCCCCGCCCCGAAGGCGCGGAAGCTCACCGCGAAGGAGCGCAAGGAGCTGGAAGGACTCCCGTCGCGGATCGAGGCCCTGGAAAAGGAGCAGGCCGGGCTGACGGTTCAACTCGCGGACCCCGCCCTCTACAAGCGCGACCCGGCCGGGTTCGGCGTGGCCAGGACGCGCCTTGAGGAAAGCGAGCGGGAGCACGCGACGGCCTTCGCCCGCTGGGAACAGCTCGAGTCCCTTCGCGACTGATCCCGGGGCTCAGGGCCCAGCCGGGCTCTTGCCGGGAGATTCGCGGCGCTGCCCCGGCGCGGAAGCGCGGCCCTTGGCGAGTTCGAGCTCCCTCGTGAGGTCCGAGACCTCGCGCTTCTCCAGGATGGTTTCCGCCTCAAGCTGGTCGCGGGCGCCGCGCAGTTCAAGGTCGGCAAGGTTCGCCTGCATCCGCTCGAAGGCGACCTCGGCGCTTGCGGCCAGATACAGCCTCGTCGCCAGGGCCGCCGCCAGGGCAAGGATCAGGGAAAGAACCCACGGCATCAGGATCGCAGCATGCGAACGGGGTTCCCGGCCGGGATGCGGCCGGACGGTCTGGCTGGAGGTCGGGCTCTCGTCAGTCATCTTGCTCGGCCCGCAGAGGGGATGCCGGAGCTTGAACCGAGGCGAGCAAAATTGAAGATGTCCCCGATGAACAAGACCCCGACCATGACGCTCGACGCCCACCATAGGTTTGCCATCGCCTTCCCGGTGGCAGTCCTGGCGTTCCTGGCCGCGCCTGGAAGATTGGGCCTCCTGGCAAGGGCCCTCTGCGCATGGGATGGATTTGCGGCCGTCCTGCTTCTCCTGATCTGGCCGGTCCTTGCCTCCCAGGACCCTTACCATGTGAGGCGCAATGCGCGTCTCCAGGACTCGGGTCGGACCTTTCTCTTTATCGTCGTCCTCGTGGCGGCCGTGGCGAGCCTGGCAGCCGCCGGCCTGCTGATGGGGGGCGCCAAGTCGGACTCCGCGTCGAGCGTCGCGAGGCACCTCGCCCTGGTCGCTTTGACCGTGGGGACTTCGTGGGTCCTGGTCCACACGCTCTTTGCCCTGCGCTATGCCCACTCGTATTTCCGGGGCGCGGCCGAGCTGGACCGGGACAAGGTCGCGGGCGGCCTCACCTTCCCCGGCGAGGGGAGCCCGGACTACCTGGATTTCGCCTACTTCTCCTTTGTCATCGGCATGACCTGCCAGGTTTCCGACGTGCAGATCACGGGACGGCCGATCCGGAGGGTTGCGCTGGTCCACGGCTTGATTGCCTTCCTGTTCAACACGGCAATCCTTGCCGTCGTGATCAATATTGTGGTCGGCCTTCTTTAGACGGCTAGCCTCCCATGCGTTTCTCGAATTCTTCTGCCGACGTCTATGTCCCCGGCTCCGCCGCGGATCCGGCGGCCGCCCTGGCGGGCGTGACCCATCTCTGCATCGGGGCCCACCAGGACGACATCGAGATCATGGCCCACGCCGGGATCTGCGATTGCCTGGACATCCCAGGCAAGAGCTTCGGCGGAGTCGTGGTGACGGATGGAGGAGGATCGCCCCGGTCGGGCCGCTTCGCCGGCACCACCGATCTCCAGATGCGCGCCGTGCGCCGCGAGGAGCAGCGGAACGCGGCGCGGATCGGACGGTACGCGATCCAGATCCAGCTCGGGCACGCGAGCGGCGACGTGAGGAATCAAGGGCACCCGGGGGTGGCGGCCGACCTCGCGGCAATCTTCTCGGGCTGCAGGCCCGAGGTCGTGTACCTGCACAACCCGGCCGACAGGCACGACACCCATGTCGCGACCCTGCTCCGTTGTTTGGAGGCGGTCCGCCGCTTGGATCCCGGCCGACGGCCGCCCCGTGTGCTGGGCTGCGAGGTGTGGCGCGACCTCGACTGGCTTCCCGACGAGGCAAAGGTGGCGCTCGACTCCGGCCGGCATCCGGAACTCGCCTTCCAGCTTCTTGCAGTCTTCGAGTCGCAGGTCGCCGGCGGCAAGCGTTACGACCTTGGGACCGCCGGGCGGCGCTCGGCCCATGCCGTCTTTGGCGCCTCCCATGCCGTGGACTCCATGGCGGGCGTCACCTGGGCCGTGGACCTCGGCCCCGTGGTCGCGGAGCCCGGCATCGGCATCCAGGAATTTGTCTCGTCCCTGACGGGCCGGTTTGCTTCCGACGTCAAGCGCAGGTTGCAGGCCCTGGAATGACCCGGGGGTGGGCACGGACGGGCGGGCCGCCCGTCCCTACCAAGCTTTCGCGATGCGAAAGCTTGCCGCGGCGCAGCAACGCGAAGCCGGGCCCAAAAGGCATACACACGGCAATCCGTTCGTTTCTCCAGTCCCTCGGTCTGATCCACTGCCCGTGCTTGCGAACCTTCGCATTCGGCTCACGCTTGCAGGATGGTCGGAGAGCCACTTCCCAGGCATCGATGCACACTGCGCCGCAACCGGATCCACGCGTTCCTGCTTGCGGCGATCGCGCTCCCCCTCGCCCCCGGGCGATTGGAGGCCCAGCCGACGGCCCCCACCCCGCAGCAGGTGGAATGGCTGAAAACCCACGGGCATGCGGGGGACGGGCTGCACGCCGAGCTTGTGATCCCGGCTCCGGTGGCCCTCTCGGTGGACATCAGCACCCGGGCCCAGGCCCGGGCTTTCTTCAACGCCGTCTACACTCCCTCGCAGAATGTCCCGTCGGGCTGGACAGGAACCCTGTCCGGCACTCCCGGCACCAGCGCAACCGGCTCGGCCGGAACCACATCGGCCGCGTACCAGGCGGCGGTCCAGCTTCGCGTCAACTGGTTCCGCGCGATGGCGGGGGTCCCCGGTACGATTGCCTTCGATCCGGTCACCTACGGCGCCCCGGACCAGGACGCCGCGGTGATGATGTCGGCAAACAAGGCCCTCAGCCATTACCCGCCCACCAACTGGCTGCTCTACACGGCGGCAGGCGCGACGGCCGCGGCAAACTCGAACATTTCGCTGGGCACCGAGGGGCCCGCGGCGATTGACGGCTTCATCGGCGACGCGGGATCGAACAACACGGCGATCGGCCACAGGCGCTGGCTCCTGTACCCGCAGACAAAGACGATGGGAACCGGCAATGTGGACGCGGTGAACGGCTTCTATCCCGCCGATGCGACGTGGGTCCTCGACGGAAACTACGGCACCACGCGCCCTGCGGTCCGGGACAACTTCGTGGCCTGGCCTCCCCCCGGCTATGTGCCGTACCAGGTCGTCTACGCCCGGTGGTCCTTCGCGTACCCCGGCGCTGTCTTTACCTCCGCCACCACGGTTACCATGACCAGCGGCGGAAATTCCGTGCCGGTGGCCCTGGAGGCGCTCGATAACCCGGCCTACGGCGAGAACACGATCGTCTGGGATTACAATGGCCTCGACGGAAACACGGACTTCGCAGGCGCCGCCAAGCCGTCCTCGGACACGGTCTACAACGTCCAGGTGAACGATGTGGTCATCAACGGCATCGCCCAGAACTTTTCGTACGACGTGACGGTCTTTGACCCGGCGGTGGCGGGGACGGGCGACTCCCCTCCCACGGTCATGGGGCCGTCCCAGGTCTCCACCGGCCGGCAGATGGACTACGTCGTCGCCGGCCTGCCCCCGTTTGCGGGCGGCTACGAGTACCGGGCCATCACCTCCCTGACCCCGGCGACGGCCGTGTTTGGGGCCGAGGGCGGGCTGCAGGGGGTGATCCCCGACATCTCGGACGCGGCTGGCACCAGCACCGAGGCGTACAACCCGGTGGACACCAGCGTGTCCTTCAGCGGTTCCGCCTCCTATCACCTCGCCCAGCCGGACGCCACGACGCAGACCCTCACGCTGCCGGGATACTTCTTCTTCGCGGGAGGTTCCGCTTCCCTCAACTTCGAGACCCTGCTCGGGCTTGCGACCAGCCACCAGACGGCGCGCGCCCAGGTCTCGACCGACGACGGCGCGACCTGGACGGACGTATTCTCCCAATCGGGTATCGACACTCCAAATACGCCAACCCAGACCTCGTTCCAGTCCGAGTCCGTTTCCCTCGGCGCCTATGCGGACCTTCCGTTCCAGGTCCGGTTCGCCTACACCTTTGACGGTTCGGGGCCGCTCTATGAGCAGACGACCTCGGGAGTCGGCTGGAACATCGACGCGATCACCCTCGTGAACGTGGACAACGCCACGCCCGGCGTGCCGGCCCCCTACGTCGCCGGCAACATCCTCGGGTACACCGCGGCGTCGGCGGGCGCCGCCGGCCTCCAGGCGCGGGCGGTCCTGGCTGGCACGTATCCGGATTCCTGGGGCCCCGTGACCCCGGTCACCGCGGTCGCGCCAACAGGCCCGGCGCCGGCGATCCTGGCCCCGCCCCAGGGCCAGACCATGAATTCCGGATCGACGGTCGTGCTCACCGGCGTTGCCTCGCCCGGATCCACCTACCAATGGGTGTACGACGGTTCCTCCGCCAATGACTCTTCCGGTTCCACCGACATCCTGGCCGGCGCGACCGGCCCCCAACTCGTGATCACGAAGGTCACGAGCGCCAGCAACGGCACCTACACGCTCATCGCGACAAACGCAAATGGATCGACTGTGAGCACCCCGGCGACGCTCTCGGTGATCGCCGCGACCAATCCCGGCACGGTGGGAAGCATTTCCGCGCGCGCCTTTGTCGGCACCAAGGACAGCATCCTGATCGGCGGTTTCTTCATCGCGGGCACAACCTCGCGGTCGGTATTGATCCAGGCCATCGGGCCCGGCCTGATTCCGCCACCGTACAACGTCGCCTCGCCACTGGCGAAGCCGGCCTTGTCGGTCCACCAGAGCCAGAACGGGCAGGATGTCGTTCTCTACACAAACACCGGATGGGGTTCGAACCAGGTGCTCCTCACGTCTGCCTCAAGGCTCTCGGCCCTGCCGGTCCTCCAGCCCGGCTCGGCCGACTCGGAGCTCCTGCTCACGTTGCCTCCGGGCGGGTACACCGCCGAAGTCTCCAGTGCCGACGGCGTAAGCACGGGCGTGGCCCTCTGCGCCATCTATCAGCTTCCGTAAGCCGCCAGGCGCCTCTCGATCTCCGCCTGCGCCCGGGCCCGCTGAACGGGTTCCCCGAGCCGGAGCGCGTCCACCAGGGCCAGCCAATCGTAAAGCGCAGGATCGGCGCTGGCCGCCCGTGGCACGCTGCGATAAAGCGGACGCACAGCGCTCCCCATTGCCGTCCCGCCGGGGTCCGGCCAGACGGGCAACGGGGAATGGTTTGCCGACGCGGTTTTCGAAAGAACCGGCACCGCCCACGCGGTAGGGATCCCGCGGCAGGGTTCCCCGAGGTGGGCGGGGAAGGCATAAGGCACGCCGAAGAAAAGGAAGCTTCGGAAAGCCTGGAGCCGGACCTTCCGCGAGGCCGGATCGAGCAGCCTGGCCTCCTGGAGGCGGCGTACTGCTGCGTGAACCTCGGATGCGCTCATTCCAAGGGCTGATCCCATGCGAGCGTAGGTTCCGGTTGATCCTGTCAGACTAATTTTTATCCCAACAACTATGTCCTGTCCTTTAATTGACACTGAGATACGGTATTCGCGAATAGCGTATATTCAAGCTATTTTCCGCTGGCCCGGCTGCGGAACTGGATGGAATCTGCATGCAGATGACGAAGGTCGTCAGGGCCAAAAAGACCGCTTTTCAAGATCTTGGATCGAAGGACCGCCAGGGCTTGGTCGCAGCGGGCATTGATGTCCCCGATCGAGCACCATAGGGCATTTGCCAGGTGGCGCGGGTCCCTCCGCTTGGGGTGGAGGCGCGCCGGATGGACAGGGGGACGAATCCTGCCGGGGAAGT
>Ga0302319_10012990_pt1 | contig 15650 bp, 8 predicted proteins | sample Bog_T0_2_FD_203319 | JGI IMG/M metagenome (GOLD analysis project Ga0302319, IMG submission 203319) | Peat permafrost microbial communities from Stordalen Mire near Abisko, Sweden - Bog_T0_2 | ecosystem: Environmental > Terrestrial > Soil > Wetlands > Peat | place: Sweden: Abisko, Stordalen Mire...
CGTCGCCGCCAGATTCGATCCGTAGATCTGCAGAATGTCACCCGGCGCGATAGCTCCGCCGATCAATGGATTGTATACGTTGAGTACGGCGTTTTGACTCAACACCGGACCTGCGTACGCGGTCACCGCACCATTAATTCTCGAAGAGCCCGCCGTGAGGCCGCCACCGGTCGCGGTCGCGGTCACGTTGACCTGATTCGAAATCCCCAGCGGCGTCCACGTTCCAGTGAATATGCCGGAGACGCTGTCGACCGGAGTCAGCGTGATCGATGAATCCCCGTTCGAGAACGTGGTCGTGACTTGGCCGCTCGGTACCGGATTACCGCAGTTGTCGGTCAGCAGAATTTTTAGCGGTACGGATAGCGTTGCCAACTGGGAGAAATTACTCACAAGACCGATCTGAGTCGGAATCAGTTGTTTCGGGGTGCATGTCGAAGTCGCACGGGGAGATTCCCCGAACACCACTGAACTTGCCGGGCCCGTGACGAAGAATGTGATATTGACGGACCGCACAGCAGCAGTTGAAAACGCGTAGCTAATCAAACCGTAGTAGACGCCTGGAGCCAATCCGGCCGCGCTGGCCGTAACGGTCGAGGCAGCGGGAGAACTCGCCGATGTATTCCCGGCAGCAGGAGTTACGGTGAGCCAATTAGCGCCGTCGGTCGTAGATGCCGAAGCCTGATATGGAATAGACGTAGTCGGATTGCTCGCGCTGGCGACGCCCACGCTCACTGCCTGAGTTAACGCAACGCCTGTCTGCAGCACAAAACCACTGGGGTTCGGATTCGGAACCGGCAAAGCGGTCGAGGGTCCAACGAGGAGTTGTACCTGATAGTTCTGCGGCGAGTTGTTGACTCCGGCGGCAGTAACCTGGATCGTACCGAAATAGGTGCCGGGCGTTAGGGCCGAAATAGCGCTATTGTTCAGCGTGTAATTCGCGACACCCGCGCTCCCGGAGGAGGACGTACCACTCGTGCTGTTGAGCGCCAACCAGTTGGCACCAGGGATCAGCGACGCGCTCCAGGTTATTGGTTGCGTTCCGTTGACGCTAACCTGGAAAGATCCGGAGTTTGGGGTCACTGTACCGCCCGCTGCCAGCGAAAACTGCTGGGTGGTCGGTGAAAGGCTCATAGATGTGTTCTGCGAAATAACCAGCGTGACTGGTACAGTTATCGAACCCGCAGCCGAGGTGACCGTTACCGAACTGCTGTTATATCCAACAGGGAGACCCGCCGGATTCACGGATACGGTCACCGGGACACCCGGACCCGACGCTATTGAACTTGGGGTCCCGGATACGCTCACCCACCCATCGGCTGGTGTGATCGAAGAGATTGCTAGATTTCCGCCACCCGAATTTTGGACGGTAAGGGGCAAGCTTGTCGTTGCGGGATTAGCGGTCGTTGACGTAAACGCGAGTAATGTTGTCGACACGCTTAGTTGGGCTGGCGGTGCGCTTACGTTCAGCGTGATATTGACACTTTGTGTCTGCCCCGCACAGGGACTTGTAGAGGCGCAGGTCACTACGAGGGCCGTTGTATACGGCGTTCCGGCAGGCAGTTGTGAAAGAGCCGAACTGGTAAGGGTCACCTGGAGCGTGTTCGGAGTACTTGTGCCACCCGTGGCGGATACCCACGGAACTGATGGATTAAGCGCATAGGTGTAATTCAGGTTTTGCAGGATCACAGAAGAGCGGACTGTGATGTTGTTGCCAGGCGGGAGTGCCGTGGCACCCGACATGATATTGAAAGTTACCGAACTGTCCGAGAGAAGCAGGTTGGCCTGAGCGGGGTTAACCAAGATAGAGAGCGATATAGTCGCGGTCGAGCCAGCCGAATCTGTTATCGTCACCGTAAACGGGAAGGTTCCCGATCCGCTCGGTATTCCGGTGATCTGCCCGTTCGAGAAATTCAATCCGGGCGGCAGCGATCCTGCTGTAAGCGCGTATGTGAAGGGACTGACGCCGCCACTTCCCACAAGTTGCTGCAGGCCGTAGTCGCTTCCGACAATGCCGTTCGGGAGCGTGGTTCCGCTTGAGAGAACGAGGGGCGCCGGTGCGATTACGATCGAGTATTGGGCGGACGCTGTCTTCTGGAGCGAATCCTTTGCCTGCACCGTGAAGCTGAAACTGCCTGCAACCGTCGGGGTACCGCTGATCTGCCCGCTGCTTTGGATCGATACTCCGGTCGGTAAGACACCGCCGCTGAAGCTATAGGTGTACGGCGCCGTTCCGCCGCCCGCGTTGATGGTTCCAGTGTAGGGAACATTGGCTTGGCCGGGAGACAAAGTCCCACCGGGTAACGAGACCGGAATTACGGCGGAAGCAATAGTGAGTGAGGCTTGTGTCGACGCCGTGGTCACACCATCGTGCACCGTGACAGTAAAGGTAAACGAGCCGCTGCTTGAGGGGGTACCCGAAAGTACGCCGGTGCTGCCAAGCGTCAGGCCCCCAGGTAAGGCGCTGGCAGTCCATGTGTAAGTTCCGGTGCCGCCCGAAGCGCTGAAGGTGAAAGAGAAGTTAGTAGTCGTGGTAGCCGAAGGGAGGCTAGCCGCGCTGACACCCAGCACTGACAGACTTGACGATAAGGTGCTGCTCTTGCCGCCGGAATCAGCGATGTTAACGGTGAAGGGGAAGATTCCGGCCGTGGCGGCGGTGCCGCCGAGCGTGCCGGAGGTCATGCCCAACGTGGCACCGGGAGGCAGATTCGTCGATGTAAACGTGTAAGGGGCGGTTCCACCGCTGGCACTGAATGAGCCGGAGATTGCACCCCCAACGGCGACTTCCGGGATTGCGGAAGGACCGCTTACAACCAGAGGCGGTGCGCTGACCGTGAGAGTATATGTCACTGTCGCAGTCTGGCTCGTTAGTTTGTCGGTGGCCGTTATACTAAATGATGTGCTGGATTGCGGAGTGGTACCACTAAGGACACCAGTGGTCGAAAGGGTCAGGCCCGCAGAAGGGGTCGCCGGCGTCCATGTCTGGTTTCCGTTGCCGGATCCTCCTGTCGCGGTTAACTGAACTGGCCCGTAAGGCGCGCCCGCGACGCCGACAGGTAATGTCGAGGTGATTGAAAGGACTGGGTAAACGACAACATTGTAAGTCGAAGAGGCGGTTTGCCCGGTGACTGAATCGGTTACTGTCACGGTCACCGATTGGGAATTTGCGGGCGTCGTCCCGGCAAACACACCAGCCGTCGACAGGGTGAATCCGGTAAGACCGGGAGCGGTCCATCTCTGATTTTGGATTCCCGAGCCCCCGGAAGCCGCGAATTGTACGGGTCCGTAGCTTTGGCCCGCAATGCCAAAGGGCAGTGATGAAGTGGTGATTGAGAGAGGTCCGTAGACGATTATCGTCTCGTTCTGCTGAGTAGTCTGGACACCGTTGGTGACCGAAACCGTAAATGTGAATGTGCCGGGAGTGGTGGCCGATCCCTGAAGAATACCCGCTGAGGTGAGGCCAATTCCCGGGGGCAGTCCGGATGGTGCGGACCACGTATACGTGACGCCCGACTGGGCCTGGACAGACAAGCCTTGCGAGTAGTTGGCCCCAACCAAGGTAGAGGGGAGCGAGGTAGACGAAGTGATTACCGGCGCGGTTGGGGTGTCTGCCCACGTGACCGTGTAATTAAGACCTGTGAACGACGTCGTGGGATCGAAGAAATTCACTGCGTCTACAGTAGCGCTGGACATTGCTGTGCTGCCGTAGCTATTTGACGACGAATACGCCTCAACACCGTTGATGTAGTAGTCGTACGTACTCCCGCTGAATACGATCTCGATCGTGTTCCACCCGTTGTAGATTACGGGGACCGTTCCGACCGGAAGGTCTGCGAACGCACCAAGGTTCTCGTCCCAAACTGCAAATCCGCCATGACCTGTCGAGTTCGTGAACCCGGCGATGGCGTAGTCTGTTTCCGCGGAACCGTTGGAGCCGTTCGCCCATAGGTAGGAAGCGGCGTTGCCTGCGGAAGAATTGCCAAGAGATGCCGGGACGTATAGTTCAGCTTCGATAGTATCTCCCACGCCGGTTCCCGCAACCGAGTGCCTGGATCCCTGGTAGCCGTAGGCCTGGCCTTGGTACTGTGGTGGCCGGTTAATTTCGCCCTGTGCCGAACTGATTTGGACCTGTACCTCGTTCGGTAGACCAAATACAGGTGAAGTCGGCTGAGCGAAGCTGGCTGCAGCGTATGTACTGGCCGTCCAGCCGGTTGGCACAGTCGCAAATGAGGGCATTTTATTGCCTTGCGGGGCGACACGCGGACGAAGCCCGGAGGCTGCAGCAAAGCCGCTCGGCTCCGCTATAACACCGCAGCCTGAAGCCAAAGAGGCGCAACGTGAAGGGGCGGTACCACTTAAGGCGGTTCCGTTTGCCACAAATCGGTTGTCGGAAGCTCTCACGGAGGCGGAGTCGTTGTCGACACTCAGGCCGATTGCGCTATCCCTCAGAATACTGTGCGAAACGGTGGCACCGCCTCTGCCGTCGATTCTGACAGCGACCGCAGCGTAGCGTACAACTGCGTATTCCAAACTGGAATCGCCACGGGAACCAGTGAACCTGATACCAGCCCAGTCTCCTGAACTTGCTCCGGCACCCGGCAGGTTAACGGGAAACCTGCTGATGGATTCGCCGGTATCGCGGGATGAGGAAAAATAGACTGGTTCCGCCGCAGTTCCTGCCACGACGAGGCGACCGTTAACGGTCAGGCCGCTGCCATTACCGGAAGCAAACTTCACCGCAACGCCGTGTTCGATTGTCAGCGTTGCGCCTTCCGCGATATGAATTGCACCTGAAACAGCCACTGGGCTCTGTGCCCGGGTCCATGTGGTGTCGGTTTTGATATCGGCGGTTATGACGGTTCCGCGATTTGCGGAACCAGAGATTTCTCCCGGGCCGGCCGACAGAACAGCCGATGCGAGAACTGAAACAGAGATTGCGGAGAATAGGCTGTGTGTCATTGGATTTGGGTTAGTGAAGGAGGCACGGAGAAACACATTTCGGCGGTTGTGGTGTCGCCAGAGTAGCTGCGACGCCAACCGAACCGGAAGCGGCGGCGGCGGCAACACCTGCTATGACTGCGCTTGTGGCAACCGTGCTGCCGGACGCGGCTATCAAGATTCCGGCTGTGGCTGCACCGGAGGCAGCGCCACCCGCAGCGGCGGCTCCAGCCGCTCCCGCGCTGGTCGCCCCGCCAATCGCCGCCGTACTGGCGGCCAACTGTGCCGACGGAAGGCATGAGCCATGAAGTTGTTTGACGTTCTGTACCGAAACAATCTGGGCGGCACCCGGGGCTGGCTGTTTACCCGAAACGGCGTTACCACTCACCTGGATCATTTTGCCTGCTACCACTTTATTACCGGTCAACTCGACGGTGATGTTTGCAGTTCGATCCGTGAGCAACATCGCGGTTCCCGCAACAACCGGGCAACCGGTGAGTGAGTAGGCTTGGCTTCCGGGTTCCTTCGCGGGATCGAGGTTCAGTATGTGGCCGGGAGTGACATTCGCAATTTCCATACCTTGCTTATTGAACACGCGAAGGGATCCCGTGAGCGCCGCGATTTCGACTGTTTTGCCGGAAACCGTCACTGCGCCGATTGAATCCTTGTCGGGATGTATCGCGAGGCCGAGCGCGGTCGCGGGATAGCCGAATATCCGGCTGCTTCCGTCTGTGATGGCGAAATTGCCTGCCAGTAGTTGTCCATGCGAGCGTTTCGAGAGGTCGACCCGCTTGCCGCCCTGGATGCGGATTTGGCATCCGGCATCGGCGGTGGCGACACTATCGCCTTCAAATATGGTGGCGCTGCCCGCGACCGACGATCCGTTGACGACTATTGACCCCTGTGAAACTGCTATCCCGAGGTACGCATTCGCTTTCGGCGACACCCCCGCTGCAGGGGCGGAACCGACACAGGCGACGGCGGCGCAAAGCGCGAGTAACGTTCGGGGAAGGACGGTCCGAAGTAAGGGTGGGGATTGTTGGAGTGCGTTTGTAACTGTTCGATTCACGGTTTCGTATCCTTTACAACAGTAGTCCACAGATATCAATGCTTATCGTATTGATCACTAACTTATACCAGAGTGCAGTGCGCAGGGTCAATGTATCATTCAAAAGGGAATACCCGACACTCTACTGTGACGTTCAGGTGATTTGTGTTTCAGGCTTCACCGTTATTTATGCTGGGTATCCGCTTGACTCAGTTTGAGGCTGTGGATCGGCGTTTCGTCTGGTTTTCGGGGTTTGGGTGAACAATCAGATCACAGGTGACGGGTCCGACGGCCTGCAGCGTTTCAGGAGCGAAAGGACGAAGTGACTCGCGGGGCGGCAGTTCCGATGTCGTCCGTTTGCTCTTTCCTAATAACGCTGACCTCATGTACGCATCCCTGCGCAGTCGTCCCGTTGTATCCTCGCCAGCCGTCGGTATGAACAAACCCGGCGCGGCCAGTGAGCAAATCGCGCCCCGGTCTCACTATGGGGCGACGGAACTTGTGCAGCCAGGTCGAGGCATTCTCGTACTTCCTCAGGAACAACACACGCTATAGTCTCCGAGGCAGAGGTTCCGTTTTTCTGAATGGTTACCCACCTCATCGCCCGAAACCAAACTGTCAGGCCGGTCCGGGTATCCTGGAATTTCGTCCCGGCTGTCACTGATGTCTGGCATCCACAACTGGCGCACTCCAGCAACATTCCTCGAACCGGCCACGATTTACCTGCGCCGCGACGCCGACAGCGGAACCCCTCGGGCCACCGCAGCCTGGCCAGATAGGTCGGGCAGTCCTCTTCTTCCTTGGAAAACCTCGCCTCCTAGTCAGTAAGGTTCCGCGAATACTCTTCCACCGCCCCGACTTCGACAGGCCCGCCACAACCTGAGTCAAGCGGATACCCAGCTTTAGTAGTTATGCGCGTGCCGAGGCTTCACTAAACTCATAGTGCGAGAATCGCTCGGTTTGCACCTCCCAGGCTTTTCTTACATTAGACCCTTCGTGGCCATTTTCCCTATTTCGTACGGGGATTCCGCTCAGGTGCGGGGAGGCCGGATTTGTGGACTCGCTTCGCCCTCACGCTACAATTGCTCATCAAAGCTCACAAAGGTAGAAGTTCATGTGGATAGTTCGGCTCGCACTGCGACGCCCTTATACGTTTGTCATTATGTCGCTGCTGATCACGCTCCTCGGCGGAGCCGCGATCGTCACGATGCCCGTCGACATCTTTCCTTACATCGACATCCCCGTGCTCAGCGTGCTCTTCAACTACGGCGGCCTTTCTCCCGAGGAAATGGCTAACCGCGTGGTCACGGTCTTCGAGCGGTCCATTACGTCGAGCGTCAACGACATTGAGCACATCGAATCGCAGTCTTACACGGGTGTGAGCGTAGTCCGCATCTTCTTCCAGCCAGGCGCGCGCATCGAACTGGCCCAGGCGCAGGTAACAGCCAGCGCGCAGACCATCATTCGAACCATGCCCCCAGGCATGTTCCCGCCGAACATTCTCAAATACGACGCGTCCAGCGTGCCTGTTCTGATGGTCGGCCTCAGCAGCAAGACGCTGAGCGAGCAGGAGGTCTTCGACTACGGCCAGAACTTCATCCGGACCGGCCTTGCGACCATTCAGGGATCGTCTGTCCCCCTGCCCTACGGCGGCAAGTTTCGCCAGGTAATGGTCGATCTCGACCCCGATGCGATGTACGCCAAGGGCGTTTCCGCCACCGACGTATCGAATTCGCTGAACCTTCAGAACCTGATCCTGCCCGCGGGCGATGCCAAGTTCGGGAACCGCGACTACAACATCAAGCTGAACAGCAGCCCGCGTTTGCTGACCGAGCTCAACGACCTTCCGGTCCGCGTTGTAAACGGCGCAACCATCTACATCAAGGATATCGGCCAGGTCCGCGACGGTGCTTCGGTGCAAAGCGGGATCGTGCGCGTGAACGGCAGCCGCGGCGCGCTGATGACCGTGCTTCGCAACGGCCGCGCCTCCACCATCGACATCGTGAATTCCGTGAAGAAGGCGCTGCCGAAGATTCTCGACGGTCTGCCGAAAGAACTGGAAGTCCGCCAGTTGATGGATCAGTCCATCTTCGTCAAAGCCTCAATTATGGGCGTGCTGCGCGAAGCGATCATCGCCGCGGGGCTCACAGGCCTGATGATTCTGCTGTTCCTGGGCAGCTGGCGCAGCACCGTAATCGTCTGCATTTCGATCCCGCTTTCCATCCTGACTTCGCTTGTGGTGCTCAGCCTTACCGGGAACACCATTAACGTCATGACACTCGGCGGCATGGCCCTGGCGGTCGGAATCCTGGTGGACGACGCCACCGTCGAGATCGAAAACACCCACCGGAACATGGCGATGCGGAAGCCGCTGGTGCGGGCCGTGCTCGATGGCGCGCAGCAGATCGCAGCGCCCGCGTTCGTATCGACACTCTGTATCTGCGTGGTTTTTGTCCCCGTACTTTTGCTTACCGGCGCCGCGCGCTATCTGTTTACCCCGCTCGCCATGGCCGTCGTTTTCGCCATGCTCGCGTCTTACCTGCTGTCGCGAACTCTGATCCCGAACATGGTGCATTACATGCTTCGGCCGGAAATGCGGCTTTACATGCAGGGTGAGCAAGGGCACACAGCAGGCGGTACCGGCGTGATCTGGCGCGTGCACTACCTCTTCAACCACCAGTTTGAAAAACTCCGCGCATTCTACACTTCGCTGCTGGACTGGGCTCTCGACCACCGCAAGGCCGTGCTGGCCGGCTTCCTGATCTTCTCGTTCGGCTCGCTCGGGCTGGTCAATTTCGTAGGCAGCGATTTCTTCCCCACGGTAGATTCCGGACAGATGCGCCTGCATGTGCGCGCACCTTCCGGGACCCGCATCGAACAGACGGAGGTCATTTTCGCCGCAGTTGAGAGCGACATCCGGGCGGACATGCCGGCCGGCGAAATCGAATCCATCATCGACAATATCGGTCTTCCCAACGGCGGCTTCAACCTGGCCTACAGCGATAGCCCAACCATCGGCGTCAGTGACGGCGATATCCTGATCGCGCTGCGCGAAGATCGCCACAAGGCCACTGCCGTCTATCAAGACGAATTGCGCAAGCGCCTGCACCACGATTTCCCGGATGTTACGTTTTTCTTCGGTGCGGCCAACGTGACCAATCAGATTCTGAACTTCGGGCTTCCCGCGCCCATCGATGTCCAGGTGGTCGGACGCAACATTGAGGCCAACTACCGCGTCGCGCAGCAACTGGAACGTCGCATGGAGCATATCCCCGGCGCGGCGGACGTGCACATCCACCAGGTGGTCGACTACCCGGAGATTCGCCTGAAAGTGGATCGCGATAAGGCTGGCCAGGTCGGAATGACCGAGCGCGACGTTTCGAACAGTCTGCTGATCTCACTCAGCGGCAGCGGTCAGGTTGCTCCCACGCAGTGGCTCAATTGGGTGAACGGCGTGAACTATGGAGTCACCGTGCAAACTCCCCAGACGCGAATCAGTTCCCTCGACGCCCTGATGCGAACGCCGATTTCGGCGCCGCTGGCCAGCTTCTCCCAGAACAACCCCGGTAACACGAACTCAAATGCGTCTTCGGTTGGGACCGGTCCGAGCCAGGCATCCATGGCCTATGGCAACCCCGGCGCTCAGACGGCAAACATGACGCAATTCCTGTCGAACTTCACCACCACAGAGCGGGGTGTCGGCGCACAGATCGTCAACCATTACAACGTGCAACCGGTGTTCGATATTTATGCCAACGTAGACCGTCAGGATCTCGGCAGCGTGGGACGCGCCGTTGAAAAGATTGTGAAGGAGGCGGAACCCAAACTGCCGCGCGGCACTTCGCTGGTGGTTCGCGGCCAGATCCAGACCATGGAAACGTCGTTCTACCGTCTCGGACTTGGGGTCATCTTCTCAATCGTACTGGTCTACTTCCTGATGGCGGTCAACTTCCAGTCCTGGCTTGACCCGTTTATCATCCTGATGGCGCTGCCGGGCGCCCTCGCCGGCATCGTCTGGATGCTCTTCGTGACCCAGACTACATTCAGCGTGCCCTCGCTCATGGGTTCCATCATGTGCATCGGGGTGGCAACCGCGAACAGCATTCTGATGGTGGTGTTTGCGAACGATCAGAGGCTGGAAGGCATGGATGAACGTTCGGCCGCCCTTGCGGCGGGAAATACCCGCGTCCGGCCCGTGCTGATGACTGCGTCCGCCATGATCATCGGTATGCTGCCGATGGCTCTGGGGATGGGCGAAGGCGGCGAGCAGAACGCTCCGCTCGGACGCGCCGTTATCGGCGGCCTGCTGCTCGCCACGTTTACGACTCTCTTCGCTGTTCCCATCGTTTACAGCCTGCTGCGCAAGAAAGCCCCGGTCGATTTCGATACCAAACTGGAAGAAGAAGAGCGCGAGGACGTAACCCTCTACCTCAGTGAAGCGCCCGAATTACACTAGGGACTAGTAATGCCAGTAAAGGACAGCACGGAAGCTCAGCTGCGGGCCGAGATCGAAGAACTGAAGCAGCGCCTCGCCTCGCACCCCGCGACCGCCCAGCACCATACCCACGGGCGTATCCGGCGTCCTTCGGCCGCTACCCTTATTCTGCTCGGACTCTTTTTGGCCGCTATCGTGGTGGCGGCGTTCTTCGGCGGCTATCTGCCTCGCCAGAAACGCGAGACGGAACTGGTTGCCGAGGCGAAGAGCGACAGCGAGACCGCCCCGCTCGTCAACGTCACGGCGGCCGAGCGTTCATCGGGCAAGAGCGAACTCGTGCTGCCGGGCAGCATTCAGGCCATTACCGAGGCTCCGGTTCTGGCGCGCGCCACCGGGTACATTAAGACGCGGTTGGTGGATATCGGCGATCGCGTAAAAGAGGGCCAGCTTCTGGCCGAAATCGACGCTCCGGAACTCGATCAGCAGGTCCGGCAGGCGAAGGCCTCTGTCGATCAGGCAAACGCGTCTCTGGAACAGGCGAACGCCAACCTGGTTCAGGGAAAGACCAACGAACAGTTGTATAAGACCACAGCCGATCGCTGGAGCGCCCTGGTTCTGAAGGGCGCGGTCTCACGGCAGGACAACGACACGTATCAGGCGCAGTACACCGCTCAGTTAGCTACTGTACAGGCTCTCGAAAAGGCCGTGAACGTCGCGAAGAGCAACGTGGGCGCGGTCGAGGCGAATCTCGATCGGCTCACAGACATGCTGGGTTACGTGAGAGTTCGCGCTCCTTTCGCAGGCGTGATCACCCAGCGGAATGTCGATGTGGGCGCTCTGGTTAACGAAGGCAGCACGCTGCTCTACCGGATTGCGCAGACTGACAAACTGCGCATCTACGTGAACGTTCCCCAGGCGGATTCCACTGCGGTGCACGTGGGGCAACCCGCCAAATTGTCGATTTCCGACCTCCCCTCGAAAGTTTTTTCCGGTACGGTTACCCGGACCGCTAACTCGCTCGACCCCTCCAGCAGGACTCTTCTGGCAGAAGTGCAGGTGGCGAATACGGCCGGGTTACTCATGCCCGGCATGTACGCCCAAGTGGACTTCACAACGCCGCGTGCCGAACCGCCGCTCCTGATTAAGGGCGACGCGCTCGTGGTCCGGTCCAACGGTCCGCAGGTGGCCATCGTCGAGCCGGATAAAACCGTGCATTTTCAGTTGGTCACGCTGGGCCGGGATTACGGCGACCGTATCGAGGTGCTTTCGGGTCTCCAGGCGGGCGATCGTCTGGTGGTGAATCCCGGAGACAACATCCAGGAACACGCTAAGGTCAATCCGGTTCTGCTCGCCGCCCCCAAAAAATGAGATTCGACGGCCGGTATGTGGCGCTTGAGCGCCTCAGTGCGGAGCGTCATGGCGAAGACTTGTGGAATTGTGTGGGGGGCGAGTCCCATGCCGATCTGTGGCGCTGGATGCCCGATGGTCCCTTCCCGGACCGCGCCTCGCTCGATGCGGTACTACGCGCCAAGGAAGCTTCCTCTGATCCGCTCTTCTTCGCCATTATCGACCATTCTTCCGGCCTCGCTCAGGGACATGCCTCGCTGATGCGCCACGAGCCGAAGCACCGTGTCATTGAGGTCGGCGGAATCATGTACAGCCCCGCGCTGCGTCGCACCCGTGGTGCGACGGAGGCCATGTATCTGCTCGCGCGCCACGTCTTCGAAGAGATGGGCTATCGCCGGTATGAGTGGAAGTGCAATACACAAAACGAACCGTCCCGGGCTGCGGCGCTGCGTTTGGGCTTTACGCTTGAGGGTATCTTCCGCCAGCACATGATCGTAAAGGGCGTGAACCGCGATACCGCCTGGTTTTCCATGCTTGATTCTGAATGGCCGGCCCGGCGGACTGAGTTCGAACGCTGGCTCGATCCCTCGAATTTTAAGGATGGGCGACAGTTGACGAGACTGAAGCAGACCACGTCGGATCAGCCAGCCCTATACTCTTAAGGGCACTAAAGATGTCCTTAGTAGCGTTGCTGCGATTCAGTGTGTAGAAGTGGATTCCGGGCGCGCCGCCACTCAGCAGGTCGATGCACTGAGAAGTCGCGTGGGCCACACCCAGTTGCATGACAGCCCGTGGATCGGATCGGCGGCGATCCATCTCCGCCGCCAGTTTGAACGGCAGCGTCGTACCGCATCCGATCGTCAGACGTTCTATCGCGGCGGCATTCGTAATCGGCATGATTCCCGGAACGATGGGCACCTTAATGCCTGCATTCCTTGCCCGCTCGACGAACTCCCAGTAATGGCGATTGTCAAAGAACAGTTGCGTAATGAGAAAATCAAGGCCTGCGTCGACCTTCCGCTTGAGGTTATTCAGATCCACGGCCGGATTGCCGCATTCGACATGCTTTTCGGGATACGCCGCGCCGCCCACACAGATGCTCTCGCCATGCGCCTCGCGAATGAATGCTGTTAGTTCGGATGCATAGCGAAAGCCTCCTTCGACCGCGGTGAACGACGTCTGCCCTTTCGGCGGGTCGCCGCGCAAAGCCAGAACATTCTCAACGCCCGCATCCTTCAGGCGCTGAACCACGGTCCCGATCTCTTCACGCGTGGAACCTACACAGGTCAGATGAGCCATCGCTTCGATGCCCGCGCTGCGCTTGATGCGCGAGACGACCTCTATGGTCTTTTCGCGCGTCGAACCTCCCGCACCGTAGGTTACCGACACAAAGGTCGGGCTAAGCTCGCCAAGTTCGGTAATGGTGCGCTCCAGCTGAGCGACGGCTTCGTCCGATCTGGGGGGGAAAAACTCGAAAGAGATCGAAGGCGCTCCGGAGGCAAGAAGGTCCCGGATGAACATCTGACTCAATTGTACCGTTCTGCTATCTAATAGAGTCAGCGGATGAAACGAGTTCTGATACGTTCGGGCCGTGTCGCGGCGGCGATGGCTCTGGTTTGGATTACGGCGGCAGTCTGTAGCCATCTTCATTCGAACCGGGCGATTATATCGATGGCACTCCTGCTTGAGATAGTGGCGGTGGCCACTCTCGGGGATTGGCTGCTCTCCGTCTTAACGTCAGGCGTGGCGAGTCTTGCCTTTAGCTGGTACTTCATTGATGGCGCGGGCAGTTTCAGGATCACAACCGCTGAGGGAGCTCTGAATTTTTCGGCGATGGTGATTACCGCTCTCACCGTCAGCCTTTTGGCGGTCCGCGGTCGACGGCGGACCGACGAGGCGGTTCGGCGTCGGGAGGAGATGGAAAGATTGCAGCAGTTTGGCAGCATTCTCATGGCTGCGGCAACCGTGGCCGAGGCTGCTGGTAAATCCGTCGAAAACGTGGTCACCTTGTTTGGCTTGAGCGGCGCGATCATCCGGCTGGCGGGGAATGAAAAGGATTATCGCTACGGTCCGGTCTATGGACTCAGTTCGAATATCGGATTGGGGAATGGGGCCGAACTCAGCCTGTATGGAGTTCAACCTTCGGCTGAGGTGAGGAGCGCTCTGGGCCATGTGATCGGTCTCGCACTTGACCGCGCGCGCGGCACAGAAGAGAGTACACACAGTGAAATGACCAAAAGGAGCGAGGAGCTGAGGACCACTGTTCTGAACGCTCTGGCCCACAATTTCAAGACTCCGTTGACATCCATCAAGGTGGCGGCATCCATGCTGCGCGGCTCGTGCGATATACCCTCCGCGCAAGTGAAAGAGTTGGTATCTGTCATCGACGAGGAGGCCGACAGGCTGGATCAGTTGATCGGGGAATCCCTGAATTTGGCAAGACTGGAATCCCACCGCGCTTCCCCACGTACCGAGAAATGTTCGGTTGCTGATATCGTAAACGCAGTAACAGCACGTGTTGGCCGCTATTTGGGCAACCGCGAGTTGGCGGTGAATATATCGGGCGGGCTGCCGCCTTTATCGGGTGACAGGTTCCTGTTTGAGCAGATGTTAATGCAGGTTGTCGATAACGCCTGGAAGTATTCAAAGCCGGGTGCGCGCATTGAAATTGCGGCGGCGGAAGCCGACGACAGGGTACTCTTGACCGTGAGAAACGAAGGCAGCGCGATACCGGACGGCGAAAAAGATAGGATCTTTGCTAAATTCTATCGAGGGGCTGTAAATCACTCTCATGTCGAGGGAACAGGTTTGGGGCTAGCGATTGCTAAGTCAATCGCTGAGGCGCACGGAGGCAGCATAGGGCTTCATTCGGAGCCGGCGGGGCCTGCGTTTCAGTTTTCGCTGCCAGTGGGGTAATGGGGAATTTAGGTGATAGAGAATAGAACCATATTGCTGATCGACGACGAACCACAAATAAGACGGGTTCTTCGTGCAAGTCTTAGTTCGCAGGGCGCTAACGTTCTGGATGTTCAGAACGGCGAAGAAGCGCTGGAATTGCTGCGGCATCAAACCGTCGACCTGATCCTTTTGGACATGAATATGCCCGGAATGGGCGGACTCGACACCTGCCGGGCCATCAGGGCCGGGTGGAACATTCCGATTATTATCGTTTCGGTAAGGGATGGCGATAAGGACAAGGTCGAAGCTCTGGACGCGGGCGCGGACGATTATGTGGCTAAGCCCTTTAGTTTCGATGAGTTGATGGCCCGTATCCGCGCCGCGCTGCGCCGGACCGGTTTCGCCACCGACACAACTCCCAAGAAGATAGCCGTTCCTGGCCTGGACATCGATTTTGAGGAACGCCGGGTGATTGCCGGTGGCCGCGCAGTTCGCCTGACTCCTACTGAATTCGACATCCTTCGCTACCTGATCGCGAATGCGAATAAGCCGGTGCCGCACCGTCGTTTGCTGCAGGCTATCTGGGGACCCGAGTACGGCGAACAAATTGAGTACTTACGTGTCTTTATCAATCAGTTACGTAAGAAGATTGAGCCACCCGGTGCGAAGCCTACATTCATTACAACAGAACCCAGGATAGGGTATCGGTTTGTCTTAGAGGAGTAGCTATCACATATTCACTGCGAGAGTTTCGGTAAATACCGAGTCGGGCAGCGTAATCCCGTTTACCCGCAGGCGTTCGAGGATCTTAGGCCGGACGCCCGTACTCTTGAAGCGTCCCTGCACCTTTCCCTGTTCCGTTACGCCGGTTCTCTCAAAGGTAAATATTTCCTGGAGTTCTACCTGGTCGTCATGTGCTGCCACGACTTCGGCTATGCTGAGAATCTTTCTTGTACCATCCTGCAGACGGGAAACCTGAACTACCAG
>Ga0302319_10012993_pt1 | contig 15649 bp, 15 predicted proteins | sample Bog_T0_2_FD_203319 | JGI IMG/M metagenome (GOLD analysis project Ga0302319, IMG submission 203319) | Peat permafrost microbial communities from Stordalen Mire near Abisko, Sweden - Bog_T0_2 | ecosystem: Environmental > Terrestrial > Soil > Wetlands > Peat | place: Sweden: Abisko, Stordalen Mire...
ATACCACCGCGATTTGCCGTCGCAGCAGACCGGGATCAACCTGAGCAATATCAATGCCGTCAAACAGGATGCGGCCCTGGCCGGCGGCGAAGAAGCGCAGCAGGAGCTGGAAGACAGTGGACTTGCCTGCGCCCGAAGGGCCCACCAGCGCCACCGCTTCGCCCGGCGCCACCGCCAGGGAAAAATCCTGGAGCGCGGCGCTGTCGGGACGCGAGGGGTAATGGAAGGTGACATGCTCGAAGGCGATGGCGCCGCGTGCCGGGCTGGCCAATTGCCGCGGATGGGCCGGCGGGGAAATGGCGGGCTTCTGATGCAGCAACTCCATCAGCCGTTCGGAGGCCCCGGCGGCGCGCTGCAGATCGCCCCACACTTCCGACAGCGAACCGACGCCGCCCGCCACCAGGCCGCCCAAGAGAATGAATTGCAGCAAGAGGCCGCCGGTCATGCGCTGGGCCATCACATCCTGGGCACCGACATAGAGCACGCTGGCAAGCGCGGTGAAGAAGGAAAAAATCACCACCGCCGTCATCACGGCGCGGGCGCGAGTGCGGATGATGGCGGCGGCGAAGGATTTTTCCACTGTGCCGCCGAAAACGCGTTTTTCCTCGCTTTCATGGGTAAAGGCCTGCACCGTCTGGACCGCATTGAGCGTCTCGCTGGCCCGCGCACTGGAATCGGCGATGCGGTCCTGGCTGGTGCGGCTGAGGGCCCGCACCCAGCGGCCGAACAGGATCAGCGGCACCATGATCGCCAGCACCGCGCCCAGGATCAGCAAGGTCAGCTTGAGGCTGGTGAAAAACATAAGGACCAGCCCGCCCGACAGCGTCACCAGATTGCGCAGCGCCACCGAGGCGGACGAGCCGATTACCGTCTGCACCAGGGTGGTGTCGGCAGTGAGGCGCGACAGCACTTCGCCGGTGCGGGTGATTTCAAAAAAAGCCGGCGTCAGGCCCAGCACATTGTCGAACACGGCCCTGCGGATATCGGCGGTCACCCGCTCGCCCAGCCAGGTGACAAAATAAAAGCGCGTCGCCGAGGACAGGCCCAGCACCGCTGCCGCCCCGACAAAGGCCAGAAAGTAACGGCCAACCTCGCCGGCCTCGCGGGCGGAAAAACCGTGATCGAGCAGACCCCGGGCAAAAAAGGGCAAGACCAGGGTGGCGGTTGAGGAGATAACCAGGGCGGCGAGGCCCGCCGCGATCCTGACGCGATAGGGGCGCAGGAAGGGCAGCACCCCGGCCAGGGGCGCCACGGAACGGGATTTCGGCCGCCCCGACATTCTTCCTTCTTCGACGCTATTGCGAGCCAAATGGGCGACCTTTTCAGGCGGTTAAGGGGCTTATATAGGGGCTGTAGGCCGCCGCCAAAGGGCTGTTTTGGCGTATCGGGGCTTTTGACTTGTCAGATTGGGGGCCCCTCCCCTATAAGCCCCGCCTTCAGACAGTCAAAAGGTCGTTTCCATGAAAAAGGGCATCCATCCCGCCTATCATTTCGTCGACGTTCAGCTGAACGACGGCACGACCTACAAGACCCGCACCACCTATGGCACGGCGGGCCAGAAGATCACCCTGGACATCGATCCCAGCACCCATCCGGCCTGGACCGGCGGCCAGCAGCAGTTGATGGACCGTGGCGGCCGCCTGACGCGGTTCAACAAGAAATTCGCGGGCTTTGTGAAGCCCTGACGGATTTCAGTCGCCCGTCGCACGACGCGCGCCTTACGCTGGCGCTAAGGCGCCCAACGACGGGTTCGTAAAGAGCTAAGCGCTCGAAAGCGATTTTGAAAAAGGCGGTCCTTGTGGCCGCCTTTTTTGTTTTCGCTACTCGCTGAACGCCTGCGCCAAGGCGTCTTGTTGTCCGCGCGCACCAGCAGACGGCGCGCCCTTGCCGAACAGCACATCATCCAGCCGGGCGATGCGGCGATAGAGATTATCGCTTTTCTCCAGCAGGTCCTGCAGCACCGAGGGCAGGCTTTCGACGCCTTCGGCGGATTTTCCCAGGCAAATCTCCTTGGAGCCCAGGCGGTAGCGGTCGCTGGAGGCGGTATCGGCCTCCATATCGCCGTCATGCACCGCCCGCTGCACCAACAGCCAGCTTGCCGCCTGCATCAGCCTTGTGGTCACACGCATGCTTTCGCCGGCATAGAGCATCGCAGCTTTGCGCGGCAAGCCGCGCGATTCCTCGCGCCCGCTGCCGTCGAGATAGCGCGCGGTTTCTTCCACCAGCGCCATGCCCTCGTCGAAAGTTTTCTCGAACAGCGTCGAACCCGTGAAGGATTGCCGGGTCATATTGCTGAGAGGTTCGACGTCGCCGCGTGCCATACCGGGCCCTATTCGATGAATGAGCCGGACGCTAGCAATTGCCGGGTCGCGGCGAAAGCCTTTGGCTTGGTAAATCCTGCGATTGATGCGGGCGGGACACAATTGCTGTTGTGCATATTAACGCTGAATTTCCGGACCGGCTTCGCGGATTAAGGTTTTTTGCGGTTCGGTCAGCGTTTGAAGAAATTCTCGGCGGCCGAACGCGTGGCATTGCGTGCCGTGATCTCAAGCTTGCAGCGCGCGATTTCGTCTTCCAGCCGCCGGATACGGGCTTCCAGTTCATGTGCGGAAAGGGTGGAAATATCTTCGCCGAGCTGAAGGTCCGGCAGTTTCTTGCGTGGGCTGAGATCGTCGCTATCCATGGCCAATGCTTTCCGAAATTTGTCTTTTCCGCCAGGGGCGCCTTAAATATCGCGCAACGCGCGGGATTTGTCATGCAAGCCATCGATGTCGAAAGCCCGGGACCCCGGTACCGGCTGGTGCTGCGGGAGGTCCCCTCGCCGCGGCCCGGCAGCGGAGAAATCCTGATCCGGGTGGCCGCGGCCGGACTCAATCACGCCGATCTTTTGCAGGCGCGGGGCGGTTATCCGCCGCCGCCGGGCGCGTCCCCGATCCTGGGCATGGAAGTATCGGGCACGGTGGCGGCCATCGGCGAGGACGTTACCGGGTTCGCCCTGGGCGACAGGGTCTGTGCCCTGATGCCCGGCGGCGGCTATGCCGAATATGCGGCGGCAACGGCGGCGACATGCCTGGCCGTGCCGGACAAGGTCGATCTGGTGGAGGCGGCGTCGTTTCCCGAAGCATTATTTACGGCCTGGACCAACCTGTTCGATAGCGCGCGGCTCTTGCCCGGCGAGCGCGTGCTGGTGCATGGCGGTTCCAGCGGCATTGGCGTTAACGCCATTCAGCTTCTGGCGGCGCGGGGGCATGACGTCTTCACCACTGCCGGCAGCGACGAAAAAGCCAAAGCCTGCATGGCGCTGGGGGCAAAGCGCGCCGTCAATTACAGAAACGAAGATTTTGTGGCGGTGATAGAGCGCGAGACCGGCGGCAAAGGCGTGAATGTGATTTTGGACATGGTGGGCGGGGACTATATCCAGCGCAACATGGCGGCGGCCGCGCCATGGGGGCGGATCGTCAATATCGCCTATATGAAAGGTGCCAAGGCGGAGATCAATTTCGCGCCACTGCTGCAAAAGCGGCTGGCGCTGATGGCCACCACACTGAGGGGCCGGACCGTGGCGCAGAAAGGCGCCATCCGCGATGCCCTGCTCAGCGAGGTCTGGCCGCTGGTGGCGGCGGGCAAGATCAAGCCGGTGGTGGCGGCCCGCCTGCCCCTGGGAGAGGCCCAAAAAGGCCATGAAATCATGGCGGCTTCCGGCCATATCGGCAAAATTCTGCTGCTGGCGGGCTGAAAAAAACCCGAAAAGCCTTTGCTTTCAGGGGCCATGGAGGCTAAAAGTCCGGCCTTCCTCGAACATCCAACAATCGAGCGAAGGGACGGGGTTTGAAAGCCTCGCCCGGGAAAGGAAAAACCTATGGCCGTCGAACAGAAACCGCTGATGCCCAAAGCCACCGCCGTCTGGCTGGTAGACAATACAGGGCTGTCCTTCGAGCAGATCGCCGATTTCTGCGGCCTGCATCCGCTCGAGGTCAAAGGCATCGCCGATGACGATGTTGCCAAGGGCATCAAGGGCCAGGACCCGGTGACCAGCGGCCAGCTGACCCGCGAGCAGATTTCGGACGCCGAGAAAGACCCCAAAAAGCGTCTGAAGATGATGACGCCCAAGCACAAGATGCCGGGCGTGCGCCTGAAGCGGGCACCGCGTTATACCCCCGTGTCCAAGCGCCAGGACAAGCCGGATGCGGTTTACTGGATCATCCGAAACCATCCCGAATTCGCCGATGCCGATATCATCAAGCTGATCGGCACCACCAAGGCGACCATCCAAAAGATTCGCGAGCGTTCGCACTGGAACGCCACCAATATCAAGGCGGTGGACCCGGTGACGCTGGGGCTATGCTCGCAGCTGGAGCTTGATCTTGCCGTCACCCGCGCCAGCATCAAGCATGAGCGGGCCCAGAAGCGCGCCGCCAAGAAAGGCGCCACCCTGAAGCCGGTGACCGAAACCCTGGCCGAAGCGCCGGCCGCCGAGACGGTCGAAATCGGCGAAGGTGCGCCCGCGCCCGATTCCTATCTGCCCTCCAGCGAACTTGAGCAGGATTGATCAGAGATAAATCGCTGCCGCGATTCCCAGCACCACGAGTATCAGGAATCCGATCAGAGCCACTTCGAGATATTTGTCGAGCATGGCCTTGGCCTGGGCGCCGAAGAAATGCACCAGAAGACCTTCCAGCACGACAAAGCGGAAGGAGCGTGTGATCGTCGAAAAAAACATGAAGGACAAAAACGGCACGCCCGCCAGGCCCGAGGCAATGGTCACCAGCTTGTAGGGGATCGGGGTGGCGCCCTGAACCATGATCATATAGGCGTGGTTGCTAAAGCTTTGGCGGTAAAGCTCCACCTTGGCCAGCGGGATGTGCAGGATCCCGATCAGCCACAGCCCTGCCGTCTGCCAGAACAGATGGCCGATGGTGTAGCCCAGCATGCCGCCCATCACCGACCAGAAGGCGCACCAGGCCGCCAGCCGGAAGGCGTTCTTGCGGTCCGCCACCATCATCGGCAGCAGCATGACATCGGGCGGGATGGGGAAAAATGACGCTTCGGCGAAGGCAAAGCAGGCCAGCGCCGCCCAGGCATGGCGGCCATTGGCATTCTTCAGCATCCAGGCATAAAGCGCGCGAAGACCCCGCGGCTTGGGCATCATGGGCATGGGGGTTCTTTCGAAGCGAAGGCTGTTCTAGCAGCCCCTTGCAGGCACGCAAAGCTTGGCATCTTGCCGCAAAGTCCGGCTTTCTTTAGCGTCCGCGCCATGGCATCGCGCGGAAAAAAAGGCACAAGGAAACCGGCGCGCGGACGGGTGAAGAAACGCGCCCGGGCGAAGCTTCGCGCGCCTGTGTCAAAGCCAGCCGCCAAAAAAAAGCCTGCGAAAAAACCGCCCGCGCCGGTGATGGCCCATCCGCGCCCCGCTTCACCCCGGGTCAAGCGCATTGTCCGCCGGGTCTTGCCACCCGTCCCGCGGCGAAAACAAGGCGCCGGCCCTTACGATATGCGCGCCAGCCCCTATGACACCGGCCTGGATCGCAATGCCGCCAATTATCAGCCGCTGACGCCGCTGACCCATCTGGAACGGACCGCAAGCACCTATCCGGACACCATCGCGGTGATTCACGGCAAGGCGCGCATCAATTATGCGGAATTTTATCGCCGCTGCCGCAGGCTGGCCTCGGCCCTGGCGGGGCGCGGCATCAAGAAGAACGACACCGTGGCGGCGATGCTGGCCAATACCCCCGCCATGCTGGAGGCCCATCATGGCGTGCCGATGGCGGGGGCGGTGCTGAATGCGCTCAACACCAGGCTGGATGCCGCGGCCATCGCCTTTATGCTGGACCATGGCGCGGCGAAAATCCTGATCACCGACCGGGAATTTTCTGCCACCGTGAAAGCGGCGCTGGCGCTGATGAAAAACCCGCCGCTCGTGATCGACTATGACGATCCCGAATTCCCGCAAGGCGGCGCGGCGTTGGGCGAGGATTACGAGGCTTTTGTCCAGAGCGGCGATCCGGATTTCGCCTGGGCGATGCCGAACGACGAATGGGATGCCATTGCGCTCAATTACACCTCCGGCACCACCGGCAATCCCAAGGGCGTGGTCTGCCATCATCGCGGCGCGGCGCTGATGGGGTACAGCAATGTGCTGGCGGGTGATCTTCCGCGCCATGCTGTGCTGCTCTGGACCCTGCCGATGTTTCATTGCAATGGCTGGTGTTTCCCCTGGACCCTTTCGGTGGTGGCGGGCACGCATGTCTGCCTGCGCTGGGTGCGGGCGGGCGCGATTTTTCAGTCGCTGGCGGAACACGGCGTCACCCATCTTTGCGGCGCGCCAATCGTAATGTCCACCTTGCTGAATGCGCGCCAGGACGAACGCCGCAGCTTTCCCCAGCGCGTCACCTTCATGGTCGCCGCCGCGCCGCCGCCGGAAGCCGCCCTGGCGGCGATGGATGCGGCCGGGTTTGAGGTGGTGCATGTCTATGGCCTGACGGAAGTCTATGGCCCCGCCGTGGTCAATGACTGGCATGAAGCGTGGAACGCGCTGGATGCGGCGGGACGCGCCGCCAAAAAAGCCCGTCAGGGCGTGCGCTATCACGCACTGGAGGCCCTGGCTGTCCTGGACCCCGAGACAATGGAAGCGATGCCGGCGGGCGTGCTGGGCGAGGTGATGTTTCGCGGCAATGTGGTGATGAAGGGCTATCTGAAAAACGAGGCGGCGACGGCCCGCGCTTTCGCCGGCGGCTGGTTTCATTCCGGCGATCTGGGGGTGATGGACGCGGACGGTTATGTCCAGCTCAAGGATCGCAGCAAGGACATCATTATTTCCGGCGGCGAGAATATTTCCTCCATCGAGGTGGAAAATGTCCTGACCAGGCATGCCAGCGTGATGTTCGCCGCGGTGGTGGCAAAGCCGGATGAGAAATGGGGCGAGACGCCGGTGGCCTTTATCGAAAAGCGCGCCGGACATGAGCATGTCAGCGAAGCCGATATCGTCGCCTTCGCGCGTGACAACATGGCGAGGTTCAAGGTACCCCGGCTGGTGGTGTTTATCGAATTGCCAAAAACATCGACCGGGAAGATTCAAAAATTCCGGTTGAGGGAAATGGCGAAGGATATGGGCTGACGCGACAAGAACTGGCGCAGGCCCGCACGCCCCTGCGGGTTTCTGCGTACAGTGCTGCGGTCAGTGAACGCTTTTGAGGCGCTCCAGCTCGTCTTTTATTCGGAGTTTTTGCTTTTTGAGGGCGGCGACCCGGGTTTCATCCCAGTCTGTGTGGGTCATTTCCGCGGCAATGATTTCTTCAAGTTTTCTGTGTTGAACAGCCAGATGATCGATCTGTCTTTCTGCTTTCATGCTTCACCTCATCGGTTTGGGCATGAAAATTAAAGCACCATCGGAGGGGGCTGTCACGCCCAAAAGTTCGGGAACCGAAACCCTTTCACAGCAGACTGTGCCGATGGTAAGGAACGCCCATGGTTGTGGATAAACATCAAAAACCAAAGGTTAAGCCGGACTTGCGGGAGAGGCTGGTGGTCGGGCTTTCGGGGGCTTCGGGTGTCGCCTATGGCATCCGGCTGCTGGAAGCCTTGCGCGAGCTGGGACTCGAGTCGCATCTTGTGATGACCAAGCCCGCAGAAATGACCATCGGCTATGAGACCAAACTCACGCCAAAACAGGTCGCCGCCAAGGCCGACCATCGCTATGCCATCGGCGATATCGGCGCGCCCATCGCCAGCGGCAGCTTCAAGACAGCGGGCATGATCGTGGCGCCGTGCTCGGTACGGACCATGAGCGAGATCGCAACCGGCGTGACGACATCGCTGCTGACCCGCGCCGCCGATGTGACGCTGAAGGAAAGGCGTCCGCTGATTTTGATGGTGCGCGAAACTCCGCTGCATCTGGGCCATTTGCGCAATTTGGTGCAGCTTGCCGAAATGGGCGCGATCATCCTGCCGCCGGTGCCGGCTTTTTATGCCGAACCCAAAAGCCTGGCCGATCTGGTGGACCAGATGGTGGGCAAGGCGCTGGACCTTTTGGGGCATCAATGGCCCGGCCTGAAACGCTGGGGCGAAGAGCTTTCCAATGGCGCACGCGGCAATAAGAAACCATGAGCAGCGAAGTGACCAAGCCCGATGAAGTGACCCTGCGCGCCAGGCTTTCGACCCTGGTGCAGGAGCATCGTGACCTGGACGCGGCGATCGATGCCTTGGGCGAGACGGGCACCGGCGGCAATCAACTGGCGCTGTCGCGGCTGAAGAAGCGCAAGCTGCAGCTCAAGGACGAGATCGCCGAGATCAATACCGCGCTGCTGCCGGATATTATTGCTTAGAGCATCGGCCTCACCCTTCGACATGCTCAGGTTGAGGACTTTCTTGCAAAGGAGCGACCAAACTGGATGGCCCGGACAAGCCGGGCCATGACGATGTGGGGTTAGGCGGGAGCCAACTCGCTCAGGCGTTTTTCGATCGCCGCCAGGGCGTCAGCGGCCTTGGCCGCGTCGGGGCCGCCGGCCTGGGCCATGTCGGGCCGGCCGCCGCCGCCCTTGCCGCCCAGGGCTTCCGCCGCCACCCGCACCAGATCGACGGCACTGATGCGCGCGGTGATGTCATCGGTGACGCCCACCACGATGGAGGCTTTGCCATCGGCGGTGGCGACGAAAGCGACCACACCGGAACCGATCTGGGACTTGGCGCCGTCGGCGAGGCTTTTGAGATCCTTGGCGCCGACGCCGTCCACCAATCGGAGCACGGTCCTGATGCCGGCAATGGTTTTGGCGCCGTCATCACCGCCGGATTTGGCGGGGCCGGCCAGCGCCAATGCTTTTTTCGCGTCGGCCAATTCGCGCTCCAGCCGGCGGCGCTCATCGGACAGGGCGGCAACCCGCGCGGATAATTCGCCAATGGGGGTTTTGATGGCGGCAGCGGCATCGCGGGCGATTTCGGCCTGGCCGGAGAGATAACGGCGGGCATGTTCGGAGGTCAGCGCCTCGATGCGCCGCACGCCCGCCGCCACCGCGCTTTCTGAAAGAATTGTAAAGAGCCCGATATCGCCCAGGCGATGGACATGGGTGCCGCCGCAAAGTTCGACGGAGTAGGGTTTGGGATTTTCCAGATCGTCGCCCATTGTCAGTACACGGACTTCATCGCCATATTTTTCCCCGAACAAGGCTTCGGCCCCCGCCGCCACGGCCTGGTCGGTGGGCATCAGGCGGGTGGAGGTGTCGGAATTCTGCCGGATCACCTGGTTGACCTGGGCTTCGATGCGTTCCAGCTCGTCCGCCGTCACCGGCTTGGGATGGGAGAAGTCAAAGCGCAGACGTTCGGCCTCGACCAGCGAGCCTTTCTGGCTGACATGATTGCCCAGCACGCGTTTTAATGCCGCATGCAGCAGATGGGTTGCGGAATGGTTGGCGCGGGTGGCCCGGCGGCGCTCGTGATCCACCTTGAGGTCCACGGCATCGCCGATGGCGAAATTGCCCTTGATCACCTTGACGATATGGACATGCAGGCTGCCCAGCTTTTTGCGGGTATCGATCACCTCGCCCTCGGCTTTGGCCGAAATCATGCGGCCGGTGTCGCCGGCCTGACCACCGGATTCGGCATAGAAAGGCGTCTGATTGGTGAGAATTTCCACGGTCTCGCCGGCGGCGGCGGATTTGACCCGCGCGCCATCCTTGACCAGGCCCGCGATCTCGCCTTCGGCTTCCTCGGTGTCATAGCCGAGAAATTCGGTGCGGCCGATGTCGTCCAGCACCGCGAACCATTGCGCTTCGCTGGTGGCTTCGCCGGAGCCCACCCAACTGGCGCGGGCTTCGGCTTTTTGCTTTTGCATGGCGAAGGTAAATCCGTCCTGATCCACCGCGATGCCGCGGGCGCGCAGCGATTCCTGGGTCAGGTCGAGCGGAAAGCCATAGGTGTCGTAGAGCTTGAAAGCGACATCACCGGTGAGACGGTCGCCTTCCTTCATGCCGATGGTGGCCTCGTCCAGCAGCTTCAGGCCGCGCGCCAAGGTTTCGCGGAAGCGGATTTCCTCCAGCTTCAGGGTTTCCTCGATCAGGCTTTCGGCGCGCTTGAGTTCGGGATAGGCGGCGCCCATTTCCGCCACCAGGGTCGGCACCAGCCGGTGCATCAAGGGGTCTTTGGTGCCCAGGAGATGGGCGTGGCGCATGCCGCGGCGCATGATACGGCGCAGGACATAGCCGCGCCCTTCATTGGATGGCAGCACGCCGTCGGCGATCAGGAACGAGGTCGAGCGCAGATGATCGGCGATGACGCGGTGGCTGAAGAGCGCCTCGCCCTGGCTGGGTACGCCGGAGGTTTCAATCGAGGCGGCGATGATGTGGCGGAAGAGGTCGACATCGTAATTGTTGGTGACGCCCTGCATGATGGCGGCGATGCGTTCCAGCCCCATGCCGGTATCGATCGAGGGCTTGGGCAGGTCGAGGCGGGTGGTGGCGTCCACCTGTTCGAACTGCATGAAGACCAGATTCCAGAATTCGAGATAGCGGTCGCCGTCTTCTTCCGGGCTGCCGGGCGGGCCGCCCCAGACGGATGCGCCCTGATCGTAGAAAATTTCGGAGCAATAGCCGCAGGGGCCCACCGGCCCCATGGCCCAGAGATTGCTTTCATGGCCGATGATGCGGCTGTCGGGCAGGCCGGCGATCTTTTTCCACAATCCGCGCGCGACATCGTCGGTGGGATAGACCGTGACCAGCAGGCGGTCTTTTTGAAGCCCCACGGTTTTGGTCGTGAAGTCCCAGGCCAGCTTGATCGCTTCTTCCTTGAAGTAATCGCCGAAGGAGAAATTGCCCAGCATCTCGAAGAAAGTGTGATGCCGGGCGGTGTAACCGACATTGTCGAGATCGTTATGCTTGCCCCCGGCGCGGACGCATTTCTGCACCGAGGTGGCACGGGAATAGGGCCGCTTTTCCGCGCCGGTGAAGACATTCTTGAACTGCACCATGCCGGCATTGGTGAACAGCAGGGTTGGGTCGTTGCGCGGCACCAGCGGCGAGGATGACACGATGGTGTGGCCATGCTGGCGAAAGAAATCCAGGAAGCCGGTGCGCAGGTCGGAAAGGCTTTTCATGGGTTTAGTTTGTACCGGGGGCGCAAAAGCTTGTCATCATTCGTAAATGGCGCACCCGCCCTGCCGCTCGCTCAAACTCGTCCATACGCTGTCGCTATGGACCGTTCGTCGCTCGAAATGGTCCACTGGACCATTTCGCCGCCTGCGGCGCCGCTTCTCACGGCACAAAAAGCAAAGGGCGCCCCTTTTCAGGGACGCCCTTTGCCGAGGAGCTGAACCTGGCTGCGAGACCCAGTTCAGCTTTTCCGGTGATTCTCAGTCTTCTTCGGCTTCTGCCGCTTCGGAGGCATTGAGGACGAGATTCTGGCCGATCTGGCCGGCATTGGCGCGGATCGCCTGTTCGATGCTGGCGGCAATATCGGGATTGGCGGCAAGGAAGGTCTTGGCGGATTCGCGGCCCTGGCCGATGCGGCTACCGTCATAGGAATACCAGGAGCCCGATTTCTCCACGATGCCGGCCTTGACGCCCAAATCCACCAGCTCGCCGGTCTTGGAGATGCCGACGCCATACATGATGTCGAACTCAACCTGCTTGAAGGGCGGGGCGACCTTGTTCTTGACGACCTTGACGCGGGTCTGGTTGCCGACCACTTCATCCTTGTCCTTGATGGCGCCGATGCGGCGGATATCGAGGCGCACCGAGGAATAGAATTTCAGGGCATTGCCGCCGGTGGTGGTTTCCGGATTGCCGAACATGATGCCGATTTTCATGCGAATCTGATTGATGAAAATGACAATGGTGTTGGATTTGGAAATGGAGGCGGTGAGCTTGCGCAGCGCCTGGCTCATCAGGCGGGCCTGCAGGCCGGGCAGGCTGTCGCCCATCTCGCCTTCCAGTTCGGCCTTGGGCGTCAGGGCGGCGACCGAGTCGATGACGATGATGTCGACGCCGCCGGAACGCACCAAGGTATCGGTGATCTCCAAAGCCTGTTCGCCGGTATCGGGCTGGGAGATCAGCATTTCGTCAATATCCACGCCCAGCTTCTTGGCATAGACCGGGTCGAGAGCATGCTCGGCGTCGATGAAAGCGGCGATGCCGCCTTTCTTCTGCGCCTCGGCCACAACATGCAGCGCCAGGGTGGTCTTGCCGGAAGATTCCGGGCCGTAAATCTCGATGACGCGGCCGCGCGGCAGGCCGCCAATGCCCAGCGCAATGTCGAGACCGAGGCTGCCGGTGGAAACCGCGTCGGTCGCCAGACCGAGATCGCGGCTGCCCAATTTCATCACCGAGCCCTTGCCGAACGCCCGGTCGATCTGGCTCAGCGCCGCCTCGAGGGCGCGCTTGCGATCACTATTTTCCGGATTATTCACCACCTTCAAAGCCACCTGTGCCATCGCTGTCTCCCGTTATTTCACAGCGCCCCCCGAATCCCAAGCGGCGGTGTGAAGCCTGAAAGTACACGTTTTGTTCTTGTTGGCAAGATACTGTCTAATGGCATGATAAGTAACGGAAATACTAAATGTTGTTCTTTTATCGTTCTTGGTCGGTCCACGTGGGTTCCCATCGTCTGAAACACGGTGATCTGAAAATAACGGTTGAAAAGAAAAAGGCGGCCCGGAGGGCCGCCTTGATCTGAAACACAGGAAGATAGAAAGGAAGATAGATCAGAGGGTGATCCAGACACCGCCCTTATAGTAACCGCGGCCATCGTGGTAATCGCGATAATGGCGGTCGCCATCCCAATGCTGGTGGAAATACCAGTCATCCGGATGGACATCGAAGCGCACGCCGGGCACGCGCGGAACGGTATCGGTGTGCCAGCAATCGCCTTCGCGGTTGCAGACCAAGCGGGCAGCGGCCGGCGCGGCGGTCGTCACCACGGCGGCGCCGCCCATCAGCAGCGCCAGCGCGGCGGTGGTGAAGGTCTTTTTTGCTGAAATCATGTTGGGGCTCCAATTTTTGGGGAAGTCCGAGGGTAACGTTAAAGGCCGGACAAGGTTCCACTGCCCCCCGCGCGCCGGATTGTTGTTTTTCACCAATGTCTTATGAGTTTTCGGGGTCTGCTTTGGGGCGCCCCTAACGGGAAATTCAGGAAAGAGCGAGGATCAGGGTAGCGCTATCCCGTTGACCCGAAAGCAAAATCCCGGGACGCAGTCGATGCCTAGCGGGGCTTGGCGATGCGGATCTTGGGGGCGGGCGGGGTGGCCGGCTCCTTGGGGGCGGAGGCCTTCAGGATCTTGGTGAGGGCGAGCCGCTTCTGGACGGCGGCGTTCGACATGTCGTCGGGCAATTTGGGCATGGGAGACTTTCGCGGGCGAGGTGCCGGCGCACCATAGGGCCTGATCCGCCCGGTGCAAGCCCGCAGGGTTCCCGGTCCCTTGCCGCCCTTCCTGAACGATCTACCGGTCCGACCCGCCGAACAACGCCACGCATTGCTGATAGCTGCGCAGGGCGACGCGCTGCTGGGTGGCTTCGTCAAAGCCGTTGCTGGTGGCGTCCTGCCGGGCCATGTCGAGGCAGAAGGCGCTCTGGGCGCCGGGCGCCGCCGGGGGCGGTGCCGCAGCAGGGGTGGTGACGGCTGCCTGCGTGACCTCGGACCGGTCCTGGCTGGCGAAGCTCATCAGATGGTCCCAATCGGCATCGGTGCAGCCGGCCAGAAGCGGAAGAAAAAGCAGCAAGACGGCAGCGCGCATGAAAAGCCTTTCCGGCGGCAGGGATGACGGCCTTATTATAGAGGCGCAAGCCCCAGAGCAACGCCGCGCCCGCGCAAGGTTCAGCGGCGCGGCGCCGGATGGCTGGGCCGCTCGCCCAAACTCGCGGCGTTATCGGCCTTTCGCATGTCCACTGGACATGCTCACGCCCTTCGGGCGCCGACCGATAACACGTCCTTGACCTTGGCGGCGAGCTGCTTGAGGCCGAAAGGCTTGGGCAGGAAGTGGATATCCTCGGCCTTCTCGTCATTGCGGCGGAAGGCTTCCTCGGCATAGCCGGACATGAAGATCACGGCCAGATCGGGTTTCAACTGCTTGACGTGGCGCACCATGGTGGGGCCGTCCATATTGGGCATCACCACATCGGTGATCAGAAGATGGATTTCGGTCTTGCCGCTCTTGACGATTTCCAGCGCCTCTTCGCCGCCACTGGCTTCCAGGACATTGTAGCCGCGCATGCGCAGGGCGCGGGCGGCGAAGCTGCGCACGGCTTCTTCGTCTTCGACCAGAAGGATGGTGTCCTGGCCGGTGACATCGCGCGGCGCCGCGGGTGGGGCCACCTCAACGGCCGGCGCACCGGCATCGACCTGCATGCGCGGCAGAAATATCTTGAACACCGTGCCGCGGCCGACTTCGGAGTTCACATCGATGAAGCCGCCGGACTGCTTGACGATGCCATAGACGGTGGCCAGGCCCAGGCCGGTGCCCTGTCCCACAGGCTTGGTGGTGAAGAAGGGATCGAAAATCTTGCTCTGGATTTCCTTCGACATGCCCGTGCCGGTGTCGGCGACTTCGATCTCGACATAATCGCCCGCCGGCATGATGGCGGTTCCGAGCGCGCTGGCCGCGGTGACGTTTTGATTGGTGGTGCGGATGGTGACGGTGCCGCCGGAGGGCATGGCATCGCGCGCATTGACCACCAGATTGATCAGGGCGTTGGAGAGCTGCGCCTCATCGGCATGCACCGGCCAGAGGTCGGAATCCTTTTCCACCGCCAGATTGATGCCTTCGCCCAGGAGACGGCGCAGCATCTGCGCCAGCTCGCCGATGACATCGCCCAGCGCCAAGGTCTTGGGCTGCATGGTCTGTTTGCGGCTGAAGGCCAGTAGCTGGCCCACCAGGGCGGCGGCGCGCAGCGCGTTCTGGTGAACCTCGTTGATTTCCTTGAACGAGGGATCGCCCGCCGGATGGCGCATCAGAAGAAATTCGCAATTGCCGATAATGACGGTGAGAAGATTGTTGAAGTCATGCGCCACGCCGCCGGCAAGCTGGCCCACCGCCTGCATCTTCTGGGACTGGGCGAATTTTGTTTCCAGCGCCTTCTGTTCGGAAACATCCACCAGATAGAGCACGGCGCCGCCGGCCCCATTACCGGTTTCCAGCGGGCTGGCGAAAAGTTCGGCCATGCGTTCGGAAGGGCTGCGCAGGGCGATGGCTTCCTTGCCCGCTTTGCCTTGAGCGGCTTTGGCAATGAGCGCGCGCACCGCGGGCTGGTCATGGCTGTCCACCAGATCGCCGCAGGCGCGTCCCACCACCGTGCCCGCCATGCCGAAGAATTGCGCGAAAGCGGCATTGGTTTGGGTGATGGTGCCATGGGCATCGGCCAGGGCCACGCCCATGGGCGCATCGCGGAACAGCCCCAAATCGGCAGGGCCGGGCGCCGACAAAGCGGCGGGCGGCATGGTGGCCTCCGGCGCGGTCGGCTGGGGTGTGGCGGCAGGCGCTGCGGCGCGTGTCAAAACCGGCTGCGGCGAGGTGGAGGCGGCCAGGCGCGGGGTGAACCACCAGGCGGTCTGCTTGTCGCTGAGGGGACGCACGGCGGCGACAATTTCGAGCCCCGGCACCACGACGAAACTTTCCTCGCGCGGTTTGCCGTCGGCGGCGTCGCGCGACAGGCGATAGAGCACGGCGGAA
>Ga0302319_10012997_pt1 | contig 15647 bp, 11 predicted proteins | sample Bog_T0_2_FD_203319 | JGI IMG/M metagenome (GOLD analysis project Ga0302319, IMG submission 203319) | Peat permafrost microbial communities from Stordalen Mire near Abisko, Sweden - Bog_T0_2 | ecosystem: Environmental > Terrestrial > Soil > Wetlands > Peat | place: Sweden: Abisko, Stordalen Mire...
AACGCCTCCGGCGCGTCTTCAATCATGCGTTCGTGGTCGAAGACGTGAAGGGAGACGCCCTTAGCCAGGTAATCGTTGCGCACCGCCGCGCGCTCATACAGGTTGCCGATTTCCACCAGTTGGCCCGTGCCCCTGCGCAGCACCCGGAAGTTCGCTTCGGCATGGTTTCCGGAAAGGGAACTGAGGACGATATCGACACCCTCGCCACCGGTATGTTCGAGCACCTCTTCGGCGAAGCGGCCGGCAGTGGAATCGGATACGAATTCGAGGCCGAGCCCGGAAAGGTAAGCGCGCTTTTCGGCGCTGCGGGCGGTGGCGTAGACGCGGGCTCCGGCGTTCTTTGCGATCTGAATCGCAGCCAGGCCGACAGCGCCGGTTGCGGCGTGGATCAGGACACGGTCGCCCGCCCGAATGCGGCACCGTTCCTGAAGGCCGTACCAGGCGGTCTGGAAAGCCAGCGGCATGGTAGCGGCCTCTTCGAAACTGAGGTGCGCGGGTTTGCGGAGCAGGGATCCGCGGGGCACCACAACGTGGCTGCGAAGGCCGCGGGGTGTGAAGCCGAAGACGCGATCCCCGGGCGCGAGGTCGCGGACGCCCTCGCCGCACTTCTCCACCACGCCGGCGATTTCGAGACCCAAATCCTCTGTCAGGTTAGCCGACAGGATCAGCCCTTCCGAAAAAGCTCCCGTGAGCTTGAGCATGTCCTTGAAGTTCAGCGGCGCGGCATGAACGCGGACCAGCACTTCTCCGGGCCCGGGCTCGGGGCGCGCAGTTTCGGCGATTTCGAAGCCGCGGTTCTCACCAGGCCGCGTGCGCAGCTTGAATGGTCCGGACGCAGGTCTCGCGGCCGCGTGGCGCAGCCGGCGCGCTAAAATTTCTTCGCCTCGAATACGGATCTCGTCTTCAAGCGGCGCACTCAGGATCTCGCGCGCAAGCAGGCTCAGCTCGAGGGCCGAAGGGTCGGCCGGCATGTCAACCATCCGGATGGCGAGTTGCCTGCCGTGTTCGGTAATGGCGACGCGCCCGAGCCCCCACAGGGACGCCTGGGAGACATCGGATATGACGATAGTCAGTTCGGGTTTGGTGGGGTGCTCGCGCGCGACGAGCCCCTGAATCAGTTCGAGCAGTCTCGTGCACGCCGACTCCGCCGGCGCGGAAACCAGCTCGGCATCCACGAACAGGCGGTGAACGAACCCAGCTTCGTCACAGCTGAAAACGTATCGCGCCGTCACAGACGGCGGCGCTGATAGCACGGGCGAGCATTCCGCCCAGACGTACTCGTGGAGCATGCCGTCGAGCGAAGACCGATTGCCTGCGCCCATCAGCTGCGAATGGAGTCCCTCGATTCGGAAGAGCACGTTGCCTTCGTCATCGAAAATAGCGGTGTCGACCAAAGCGCGCCGGCGGGTGCGGCCGCGCACCTGAACGTGGCCCCAGACAGGACCTGTCACGGGCTGGAAGAAGTCCACCCGATCCGCTTTTACAGGGAGAAACGTATCGCCCAGTATTGCTGCAACCATCTGCAGGGAGGCATCGAGAACGCAGGGGTGCAGAAAGTATTCCGTCGTACCGGCGGGTATCCGCGCCAGCGCCTGCTGGTCGCCGATCCAGAGGTTTTCGATCCGGTGGAAGGCGGGCCCGTACTCAAGGCCCAGCGACTTCAGGAGAGGATACAGATCGCCGGGCGCGATCTGCGTCGGACATTGGGCCAGGATTCGATCCATATCGAGACGAGGCGCGGCAGCTCCGGCGTCCAGACCACGGTAAGTCCAGGAGGCGTGCGTCGTCCAGTTGCGTCCGTTACGGCTGGCGATTGAGCCATCGGTGATTTGAACTTCGGGCGATAAGTCTTCGGAAAGCACGAGCGGCGCTTTGATCTCGAAGTCGCGCAGGGCGACGGCGCCGTCGCCCAGCTGGAAGCGCGCCCGGGCCAAAGCCGCTTCGATGAATCCGGCGGCGGGGAATAAAACCGCGCCGCGCACGATGTGATCCGGCAGCCAGCTGTAGCGGGCAAGGTTCACGTTCAGTTCGCGCGCGCTCGACGCCCCGTCGACCGCAAAACCCAATAAGGGATGAACCGGGTCTTTTGAAGTGCCGCTGCCTGTCCGGCGTTCCCGCGAAGCCTCGGATTCATTCCAGTACGATTCGCGCTGCCAGGCATACGTGGGCAAATGGACGACACGGCCTTGCTTGCCTTGCGCTTTGGTCCAGTCGAGCGGATAGCCCGCGCAGTACAGTTGCGCGAGCACTCCCAGAAACACCGGGTGCTGAGGCTCGTTGCGTCGCATGCAGGGGATCGGCGCGCCCTTGCGGGACGCGGCCGCCATGTTGTCCCTGAGGGCTGTGGCAAGTACCGCGTGCGGTCCGATTTCGACCACTGCGGCGCATCCGTTGCGGAAGAGTTCTTCGCAGGCGCGCTGAAACTTCACCGGCTGGCGTACATTCCGCACCCAGTAGCGGGCGTCGATCTGGTCGCCGGAAATAAACTCTCCGGTTACCGTCGAGATTACCGGAACGCGTTCGCGGCGAGGCGCAAGACCGCGCAGCGATTTTTCCAGTTCCCCGAGGATCGGGTCCATGGCGGGGCTGTGATAGGGAACTTCCACCTGCAGGAAACGGGCGAAAACTCCGCGGTTTTCCAGTTCGGCCCGCAGGGATTCAAGAATGGCCGCATCGCCGGCAAGTGTCAGGGCGGAGGAACTGTTGACGGCCGCGATCGAGACGAGTGCCGCATAAGAATGAATCAACGCGTCCGCCTCTGCCTCTGAAAGAGCGACAGCGAGCATGCGTCCCTTTCCGGCGGTGGTTTGCTGCAACCGGCTGCGATGGAAGCAAACGCAGATTGCGTCTTCGAGAGTGAGCGCGCCCGCGGCGTAGTATCCGGCCACCTCACCGACACTGTGACCGACGATCACGTCGGGAATTACGCCTTTCGAAATCAGCAGTTCCGTGAGCGCGACTTCGACTGAAAAAATGCCGCACTGCGCAAAGCGGGTCTCGTGAATGCGAGTTGTGGGTTCGTCCCGATTCAGTTCTTCAAGGAGACGCCATTCCCGGGTGTGTTTGCGGAAAAGCGCATCGCATCTCTCCAGAGACTGGCGAAAAGCGGGCTCCGCCTGGAGCAGCTCAAGACCCATTCCGCGCCACTGCGAACCCATGCCCGAGTAGACGAATCCGATCTTGTCGCCGGGATTCCAGTGGGCCTTGTCCCTGGCGGAACCCGGTGCCTTCGCGCCCTGAAGCACCGCGTCCAGGGAAGCGAGAAGTCCATCGTGCGACAACGCGGCGACACAGAGGCGTTCCGGGTGACCCGTGCGATGGTGCGCCAGAGTCCGGGCGATGTCTGCAAGGGCGTATTGAGGCGCGGCTTGACGAAGCCGCTGGGCCGATTCGGCCAGGGCGGCAGGGGTCTTTGCCGATACCGGGAAGAGAAGCGTTTGGGCCTTAGGCGGCTCGACGGGTGAACTTTCGGGCGCCTCTTCGACAATGGCGTGGGCGTTGGCGCCGCCAAAGCCGAACGAGTTGATGGCGGCAACCCGAGGCAGGCCGTTGTGGGACATCCAGTCCTCTAACTCGGTGGGCACGCGTAGTTTCCAGCGGTCGAACGGGATCCGCGGATTAGGCGTATCGAAGTGAAGGTTGGCGGGTATCTTACGATGCTTGAGGCAAAGCACCGCCTTGATGAGGCCGGCGATCCCCGCCGCCGACTCGGTATGGCCGAAGTTGCTCTTAACCGATCCCACAATCAACGGGTCGTCCGGAGGCCGGTTGGCGCAGAGTGCGCGCGAAAGCGCACGGGCCTCAATGGGATCTCCTGCCGCCGTTCCCGTGCCGTGCGCTTCCACGTAACCGACGCGCTCAGGTTCCATACCCGCGGCCTCCAGCGCTGTGCGGATGGCGGCCTCCTGCGCGACAGGATTAGGCGCGCTCAGGCCGTCGGTTTTACCATCCTGATTGGTGGCCGTCCCGCGGATCACAGCGTGGATCGGATCGCCGTCGGCGAGCGCGCGGTCCAGTCGTTTGAGCAGGACCAGTCCCACTCCTTCGGCGCGCGCATAGCCGTTGGCGGACGCGTCGAAGCTCTTGCAATAGCCGTCCGGCGAGAGCGCGGTGGCGCTGCACATACTGATCGATATTTCGGGCTTCAGGATCACGTTGACGCCGCCCGCCAGCGCAAGTTCGGATTCGCCGGATTCCAGGCTGCGGCAGGCCAGGTGAATCGCGACCAGCGACGAAGAGCACGCGGTGTCGATCGCCATGCTGGGCCCACGGAAATCGAACAGATAAGAGATGCGGTTCGCGGTGACGCAGGCCATGATTCCCGCGGGCGAATGCGTGCCCATGAGGCGGGTCTCAGAAGGGGAATGGTGAATGCTTTCGTAATCGTGGTTGAACAGGCCTACATAGACTCCGACGTTGCGCCCGGCATGCGCGGAGGGAAGGATTCCGGCATCTTCAAAGGTCTCCCATGCGACTTCCAGTAACAGACGCTGCTGCGGATCCAGATGCGCGGCCTCGCGCGGCGATATGCCGAAGAAAGCCGCGTCGTAACGGTCGACATCCGAGAGAAATCCCCCTTTACGCACATACAGATTACCCGGTTTGCGCGAGGTGCTGTAATAGCGGGAAAGGTCCCAGCGATCCGGGGGAACTTCGCAGATGCCATCTCCGCCGCGCGATAAAAAATCCTGGTATTGCTGCCACCCCGAGACGTTTCCGGGAAACCTGCACCCGATTCCGACAATGGCCATCGGTGTGGATTGTGCGCGCAAGTGCTTGATTTCGCGCTTTGGAAACATAGCAGCCCCCGATCGAAGTAGATTCGATAACACAATGGGACTTTGGATATTAACACGTTTCAAACCGGTGGCAGGGGCAGGCAGCGAGTTGGGTGATTTCGCACCTTTTGGGAAATTACATTTTGCTCGCGCGCTTCCAGTGCAGCTGAGCATTGACTGTCCTGCCGCGTAAGTGAAACGGTGTCACGCTGCTGAGGTAAAGGTCATCGCCTTCGATCCTGACCAGTCTTGGCTGCGTCTGCCCGATCCAGTTCGGCAATATCGATACGAACAGAGAATGGGTAACGATGTTCTTTTCCTCATCGACATGAAAAGGCCCTGAATAAGCAACGTAGCTAGAGGCTGCCTGCCTGTACTCTTCATCCGTTCCTTTGAACCAGTCTCCCGATACAAAGAACTTTCGATCCGGTTCCATAAACTGAGCTGACATAAAGCCATCGGGCGTGTACAGGATAATGCCCTCCGCCCTCTCGCTCATCGGATAGAACGGCGCCGAGCCATCCACTGGCAGCTCTTTGTAAGAAATCAGTTTCCAGGCCCCAATCAGTTGATCGCGCAATCCTGCCGCCATAACAGTGTCTCCCCTTTCCGGCTTCTCCGGCTTCAGGACGCTACTGAGTAATTGTCGATCGGTAATATTTGTCCCGAGATCGACTTTCCCGCATCCGATGCGATAAAAACGCAAAGAGCCGCAATATCTTTGGGATCGACGAAACGCTTGATGGCCTGTATGGCCATGGCAGCTTCCGTTACCGCTTCCAGCGTTTTTCCTTCGGCCTTTGCCCGGCCTTCGAGGACACGCTCGATCCGTTCCCCGCTGACGACCCCGGGCGCGATCGCATTGGCACGAATATTGAAGGCGCCCAACTCAAGCGCGAGTGTCTTCGCAAAACCGATCAGACCCCACTTGCTGACACAGTAGGGACTTCGATTCGGATAGCCGATGCGCCCGCCCAGCGAGCTCATGATGAGGATGCTTCCGGCGGGGGACTTCTTCAGGTGCGGAATCGCAAGTCGCGTAATATTAAACGTACCGTTCAGGTTGACGTTCATAACCTCCTCCCACTTGTCCGGGTCCATCTTCTCCACCGGAGCCGTGGGGCCGGAGATGCCGGCGTTGTTCACCAGTACGTCAAGACCTCCCAAAGCCTCGACAGCGGCGGGAATCAACGCTTCCACGTCGCTGCGCTTCGAATTGTCACAGACTCTCGTCGTTGCCCCTGCGATTTCACGGGACAGATCGTCCAGACCGCCTGCATCGATATCCGAAACGAACACCCTTCCGCCGTTAGCCGCGAAAGCACGCGCGATTTCACGGCCGATGCCCGAGGCCCCGGCTGTTATCAGTACCCGCTGACTCATCTCATTCGCCTTTCCGATTTCCGTTTTCATGACGAAACGGGCATCTGAAAACAGACGTTGGCCATTATACCCATCTCACGTCTGAACATCGTCTTGAAGCCGTCCTTCAGCCTCCAGCCAAACCTCCGCCCCGCACGGCCTCAACTACTTCCCGATACCCCCCGGGCGCCTCCCCCGCAAAATGCTTCCTCAGTCCTGTCTCCACGCTCCAGTCCATCCTCCGCACCACCGCTTCAGTCATCATCGGTTCCACTCCCGCCGCCCGCAGTGTGTCTGCAACCTCTTCCATTTCACGAGCCCGCCGTTCCCCATGCACCACCACCCGCCCGATCATGTAGTCCGCCAGCTTCGGCCAGTCGATTCCCGGAAACGATTCAGAAAGCGACGCCAGCACCCGCTCATCCGCACCGTAAAACGACGCCCCCAGCATGCACTCCGTAATCAACGCTTCAATCCCCTTCACCATAATGCTGCGGCACATCTTAGTCGCCGCGGCCGCGCCGATCGGGCCGCCGATGGCCTCCGCTCGCACTCCAAACGGGCTCAGGCGGTCGATAAACGCGGATGCATTCTCACCGCCCACCAGCATCGGAACCCTGTGGCCATAGGGCGGAACCGGCGCCATGATCGCGACTTCGACGAACGACGCCCCCCGATCTCCCACCGCTTCAGCAATCGCCCGCTTAGCGACGGGCGAAATCGAATTCAAGTCCGCATAAGTGTGCTGCTCAGTCAGCGATGGCCCGATCTGCGTGGCCGCAATCAGCGCCTGATCCGCGGTCACCACCGACAGGATCAGGTCCGCCGCACTCGCCAGCTCCGCCGGCAGGCTTGCCATCCTCACACCCGCCTCAGCGGCGCGCGACCGGATCGTTTCACCGCGCCCCGGCGTGTCCCGATGGATGTCGAATGCCACAATCTCCGGAACGCCCGCCTCTATAAGACCGCGAGCGATATGAAATCCGGCCTCTCCAAACCCAACGAAGCCCAACGAATTATTGCCCGGTAAACTCATCTAACTCTTACCCTTCGGAGCCATCTGTTCCTGCATCTGTTTCATCGCCTCCGGTATCCCTTCCGGATGCCGCAACAACTGAAGCGTCACCGCCTTAAAGTCGAAAGGAATCCACAGAAACGCACGCCGGTCAGCCGCTCTCGGCGGTCCGCCAGGAGCGCCGTCGGGCGGAATGGGCGAGGGCAATTGAAATCCATACATGCTCCCGCCTGCCAGTACCTCGCGCGAATACCGCAGTAACCACGCGCAATTGTGGCTGTCCAGAATCATATTTGCCGATACCACCACCCACCGCCCGGCATCTCTTTGCGCCGGAGCCTGGCTCCGTGAACCGTTCCACCTCCGGCAGCGCCTGGTTCCAGTCGACATTGGAATCGCTCATCAGCTCATAAGCGGGCCTTCCGGAGCCCAGCGCGTTGACATAGGGCAGATACCACGGCCAGGCAAGGGCGGTAATCATCAGGCAACTCGCCACCAGTGCCGCCACCGCTACCCATCCAAACCGAATCTCCCCAATTAACCCCGGCATGGGAGCCAGTAACAGGATCAGCAGCGTGATGGGCACGCTGAAATGCCGGATGTTGATATCGAAGCCGCTGAGAACGCAAACCACGGTGAACACAACCAGAGTCACCCATAATACTCGCCACTCGACTTGCAGGCCGGCCAACAAGCCCTTCTTTCCGCGGTACACGCCCAGCCAGAGCTGAAGCAACAGCAGCCCCAGGAAACCTAAGGGCGCCTTCAAAACAAACACGACCGGATAGTAGAACCAAACGCCCTTCGGGTAAACATGGCCCAGCAGAAATGCAGGACGGTTGAAACCGAAAAGCACCAGCACTGCCCCGCCGAAGCAGGTCACTACCGGAGAGAAGCAGGCGTCTCAGCACTAATGCGGGCAGCGAACTTCCCAGTTTCTCAAGAGCGTTTGTAGGCTGATTCCAGGACAGCGCCAGGTAGGCCGCGTACACCATCAGCACCGCTAAAAGCACGCCCTTTCCGGTAGCTCGCCAGCGGCCTTTTCTGTTCAGCCCCTCGATCGGCATCCAGCGCATCGTCAGGCCCGATACCAGAATCCCGAACAGCAGAATCGGCGCCGAAAACTTGCTCAAAAACGCACCCGCCAGACTAGCGCGAAGACCCAAACACTCCGGCGGTCCGGATCCCGCCAAAGTCGAGCAAATGCCCAAATCGTGGTCACGGAGACTAACGCAATCGGAATATCCGTCAGCACCAGCGGCCCGAACGCCAGAAAGACCGGCGCCCCGGCATAAACTCCCTGGCAAATCAGCCCGCCCCAAATTCCGCCCAGCCGCCGCGCAAAGACGAAAATCGTCCAGCCCAGTACGAGCATCATCCCCACCATCGGCAGCCGAGCCCAAAACAGCGTGTCCCAGGATTGGTTCCACCGCGAAATCACCCAGTGTCCGAAGGACCACTGCCCCATGAACGCAGGCATGAAGTCCTTGCTCACCGCCCACGCCGGTCCCGAATAATCCGCACGCGTACCGTGCAGCGTAAGGGACAAGCCGGTCAGCAATTTGCTTAAAGGAGGATGCTCCGGGTTCAGCCGCAGATCCAACTTCTGCACATAGCTGAGCCCTGCGCCGATATGAGCCATCTCATCGAATGCAGGCGATTCCCGCAAAGCGGCGCTAAAGGAAAGCCCGCTCATAAAACCAAGCAGCACAATCGCCGCAACTACCCCGCCATTCGCTCGCGTACGCCCCAACATCACCGTTGCCGAAGCTTATCACGCTTTCCGGAAGAAACAGTTCGGGAGTTTCCGAACCGCGCATGGGAGTGGAAACGGACTCTCTTCTGACTCAGCCTGAATAGTCACTCGTCATGGATAATCAGTCGAGGAGACGGATGACTATGGCCTACACCCAAACCAAACCACGCTCCGATAAAAACAAATGAAAAAGGTCTATCACAACGACGCCCCGCGCGCGAAATACCATTGCGACGCCGCCGTTGTCTGGTGCTTCGATAATCGCTTTCAGCTCGGCCTCACCAAATACCTCCGGCGCCAGGGAATCCTCAACACCGACCCCATCAAAATCGCCGGCGGAGCCAAAAGCCTCGCCTCCCCGGAACACGAAACCGACCGCGAATTCATCCTCGAACAAATCCGTAAATCCATCCGGCTCCACGGAACCAAACTCGCCATCCTCATGCTCCACTCCGATTGCGGCGCCTATGGCGGTCTCGACGGAGGCTTCGACGGCGACGCCAAAGCCGAAGCGGATCACCACGAACATGAACTCAGAAAAGCTGCGGCTTGCCTGAAACATGCCATCCCTGGTATCGATGTCCAGGCGTACTTCGTGGACTTCGAAGGTGTCTGGCAGGTAGAGTGATAAGATTCGTGAGTATCGAATGTCGAAAACGAAACTCGATAAAGCGGATGACCGCGATCTCTACTCCGGTCTGATCCGCCTCCATGTCCTGCACCATGCCGCCGAAGAGCCCATCTTCGGCCTCGGCATGATCGAGGAACTGGCGCGCCACGGATATCGCATCAGTCCCGGCAGCCTCTACCCTCTGCTCCAGGGTCTCGAAAAGAAGGGCTATCTGCGCTCAACCGTTCAGGCGGAAGGACGTTCCCGAAGGCGTTTATACAGCGCGACAGCCCGCGGCCGCAAAGCCCTCGCGGCTTCGAAAGAACGCGTGAAGGAGTTGTTTCATGAGCTCATGGAATAGTCTCCTCGCGATTCTCTGCCTGGCAGGCGCCGCATCCGCACAAACCCTGAGTTTGCCTCAGGCCATCGAAAAAGCTCTGCATAATTACCCCGCGATAAAAGTCTCCCAGGAGCAAATCAACGCTTCTTCCGCGGCCATACAACTCGCCAGAACCGCTTATCTTCCCCGCATCGACGCCCTCGCGCAAGCCAACCGGGCCACGCGCAACAACGTCTTCGGCCTGCTCCTGCCTCAAAGCGTCATCCCTTCGATGTCAGGCCCCGTCATCGGCTCGAACAACCTCGGCTCCGTCTGGGGCAGTGCCCTCGGCGGACTCGTTACCTGGGAACCTTTCGACTTCGGCCTCCGCGACGCCGGAGTCGCCGCTGCCACCGCCGCAAAAGCCCGGCAACAGGCCGCAGCTAAGAAGACCGAGTTCGAAATCGCCGCAGCCACGGCCGATGCCTATCTGACCCTCATCGCCGCTCAGGAAACTGTCAAAGCCGCACAGGCCGGAGTCGATCGTGCCGAAGTAGTAACGAAAACGATAGGTGCGCAGGTCAACGCCCAACTTCGCCCCGGCGCCGACCAGTCTCGCGCCGAAGCCGAACTCGCCGCCGCCCGCTCCCAACTCATCCAGGCCCAGCAAGCCGTCGAGATTTCCGCCGCGACCCTGACCCAATTCACCGGCGCCGAATCGCCCGCGGTAACACCCGGTGCGCTCCTGCAACTCCCGCCTGAGGAAGCCCCTGCGTCCCTCAATCCGACCGCTAATCCGTCAATAGCCGAACAGAACGCCGTCATAGAACAGGCGCAAGCCCAGCTAAGAACTCTCGAACGGTCCTGGTTCCCCCGCTTCTACTTACAAGGCGCAGCCTACGCCAGAGGCACCGGCGCTGGGGTCAACGGCCAGCGCTTAGGTGGTCTCAACGGCTTAGGACCTAACGTACAGGATTACGCCGTAGGTCTTACCGTAACGTTCCCCATCATGGACATCGCCGCCCTAAGAGCCAAAGAAGCCGCTCAATCGGCCACTATAAGAGGTCAGGCCGCCAGAGCCGAACAAATAGCGGTAGACCTCAAGGCCCAGTGGAACCGTGCCGTAGCCACGGTCCGCGGCGCGCGCCGCATCGCCGCCAACACCCCCACCGAGGTCCGCGCCGCGCACGCAGCCGTCGATCAGGCTACCGCCCGCTATCAGGCCGGCCTCGGAACTATCGATGACCTGGCCGAAGCCCAGCGCCTTTTCACGCAGGCCGAAATCGACGACGTTCTCGCGCGCCTCGGCATATGGCGGGGCCTCCTGGGCATTGCTGCCGCCGCGGGTGACCTCCAGCCCTTCATTGCGGAGTCCTCCCGATGAAGCTCGTCCTCGCCGCGCTCTCCCGGCCCATCACCGTCGTTGTCGCGCTCGTCGCAATCGCACTCTGCGCAGCCCTTGCGCTTAGACGCATGCCGGTAGACATCTTCCCTCAGGTTGGCGACCCCGCCATCTACGTAGCCCAGCCCTATAGCGGCATGGACCCCGCGCAAATGGAAGGCTACATGACCTACTACTTCGAATACCACTTCCTTTACATCACCGGTATCGATCACGTTGAAAGCAAGAGCATCCAGGGCGCGGCTCTCATGAAGCTGGTCTTCCATGAAGGAACCAACATGGCGTCCGCCATGGCTGAGACTATCGGGTATGTCAACCGCGCCCGTGCCTTCATGCCCCCCGGCGCAGTCCCGCCGTTCGTCACCCGCTTCGACGCCGGCAGCGTAGCCGTCGGCCAACTCGTCTTCAGCAGCGCCACCCACACTCAGGGCGAGCTTCAGGACTTCGCCATCAACCGCGTCCGGCCCCTCTTCGCAACCCTCCCCGGCGTCTCCGCTCCTCCGCCCTTCGGAGGCAATCAGCGCACCATCGTCGTCACCCTCAGCCCCGACAAACTCCGCCAGTACGGCGTCTCGCCCGATGAAGCTATCGCCGCCGTCAGCAAAGCCTCACTGGTCATGCCTTCCGGCAACATGTGGACCGGCAAACTCGAACGCATCGCCCGCACCAACGCCGCCCTCGGAGCCGACCTCTCCGAACTCATGACCGCCCCGGTCCGCCCCGGCCCTGGCCCCGCCATCTATCTGCGTAACATCGGCTCGATCGAAAGCTCCACAGACATCGTCACTGCCTACGCACACGTCAACGGCAAACGCACCGTCTACATCCCCGTCACAAAACGCGCCGACGCCTCAACCCTCGCCGTCATCGATGCCGTCAAAGCCGCCATCCCGAGCTTCAAAAAAGTCCTGCCCGATGACGTTGACGTAAAACTCGAATTCGATCAATCGCCCTTTGTCACCAACTCCATCCGAGGCCTCGTTACCGAAGGTCTGCTCGGCGCGGTCCTCACCGGCCTGATGGTTCTGCTCTTCCTGCGCGACTGGCGCAGCGCCCTTATCGTCGCCCTCAACATCCCTTTCGCGCTGCTGTCCGCCGTCATCGCTCTCTGGGCCACCGGACAATCCATCAACATCATGACCCTCGGAGGACTCGCGCTCGCGGTCGGCGTTCTCGTCGACGAAGCCACCGTCGAGATCGAAAACATCCATACCCTGATCAGCCCTGGAATCTCAAGAGCCAGAGCAGTCATCGAAGCCTGCAGCCGCACCGCCATCGCACGCCTCGTTTCAATGCTCTGCATCCTCGCCGTCTTCATCCCGTCCTTCTTCATGGCGGGGGTCGGACGCCAGCTTTTCGTGCCGCTCGCCCTTGCCGTTGGCTTCTCGATGATTGCCTCCTACATCCTTTCAAGCACCCTGGTCCCTGTCTTCTCCGTCTGGCTTATGCGCGATTCCGATCATGCCCATCGCCCGACCGCGCGCTTCTACGAGAGCTACGTCAGGGGCATCCTCAAAGTCCGGTGGCTTCTGGTTCTCATTTACCTGGCGGTCGCGATCGGGGCCGTCTACATCCTCCTCCCCGGCATGGGAACGGAAATTTTCCCCGACTCCGACGCCCGGTTGATCCGCATTCGCCTGAGAGCCGCCACCGGAACCCGCATCGAAGAAACCGAGCGCCTGGTTCTGAAGGCCCTCGACATCATCCGCAACCAAATCGGCCCGAACAACGAAGAAATCACCAGCGACTTCGTCGGTGTCGTCCCCTCAAGTTACCCCGTCGACCTCATCCACCTCTTCACCAGCGGTCCCCACGAAGCCATCGTTCAGGTCGCCCTCAAACCCGGTACTACAGTGGGCGAAACCCTGCGGGAACGCCTCCGCGAAGCGCTCTCGAAACAACTGCCCGAGTTCAAAGTTTCATTCGAAGCCGGCGACATCGTCACCCAGGTCATGAGCTTCGGCTCGCCCACGCCAATCGAGGTTGCCATCCAGGGAGGGAGCCTCGCCGATGACTACACCTTCGCCAACAAAGTGCGAACCGAAATGGCGAAGCTCAATTTCCTTCGCGATCTCCAGTTCGCCCAGGCCAATGACTTCCCCACCCTCGATATCAACATCGACCGCAACCGCGCCGGCCAGCTCGGCCTCACCATGACTGACGTAGCTCGATCCGTCGTTCCCGCCACCTCCTCATCCCGCTTTATTCAGCCCAACTACTGGCGCGATCCCGGCTCCGGCAACGCCTTCCAGATTCAGGTCCAGCTTCCTCAAAACCGCATGCAAAGCGCCGACAGCTTAGGCGACGTGCCCGTAGGCTCCGGCGGCGCCCGCCTCACCGATATCGCAACTATGAAACAAGGCACCATGCCCGGACTCATCGAACGCTTCAACGGCCGGCACATCGTCAGCCTCACCGCTAACCTCCACGGCCTTACGCTCGGCGACGCTTCGAAGCAACTCGATAAAGCCATCGCCGCCGCGGGTGTACCGCCCAAAGGCGTCACTGTCATCATGCGAGGCGAAATCCCGGCGCTGATTCAAACTCTTTCCGGCCTCCGCAGCGGACTCCTGCTTGCCGTACTCGCCATCTTCCTGCTGCTCGCCGCCAACTTCCAGTCGCTGCGCCTCGCTCTCTCGATCATCCTCACCATCCCCGCGGTGCTTTGCGGAGTGTTGGCCGCACTACTCGTCACCCACACCTCGCTCAACGTCCAATCCTTCATGGGAGCCATCATGGCCATAGGTATCGCCGTTGCCAACTCAATCCTTCTTGTAACCTTCGCCGAGCGCGCGCGCCACGAAGGCCGCACCGCGCTCGAAGCGGCGCTCGAAGGAGCCCACGGCCGCCTCCGCGCCGTAATCATGACCGCTCTCGCCATGATCTTCGGCATGCTCCCCATGGCCATCGGCTTCGGCGAGGGCGGATCCCAATCGGCACCGCTCGGCCGCGCCGTCATCGGGGGACTTTTGCTCTCCACCTTCACTACACTGACCGTCTTACCCGCCATCTACGCCATTCTGCAAAACAAAGCTTCCGTAGCCTCGGCGTCATTGAATCCAGCAGATCCCGGAGGGCGCTTCTATGAGAGTAACTAGCCTGATTCTGATCGCAGCCATAGCCGCCGCGCAGGCGCCCGAGTTCGCCACCATTGTTTCGAAAACCTTAGCCCGAACCGTAGATCTACCCGGCGAATTCCAGCCTTTCCAAACCGTCGCCATCCACGCGAAGGTCCGGGGCTACGTCGACAAGATACTCGTTGACAGGGGCAGCGCAGTCAAACAGGGTCAACTCTTAGCCGAGCTCGCCGCTCCTGAAATGAAGGCGCAAATCGCCGAAGCCGAGTCCAAAGTCCAGGCCCTCGAATCCGATCGAGCCCAGGCCGCGTCCCAACTCGCCGCCGCGCAAAGCCTCTATGACCGGCTGAAGAACGCCTCCGAAACACCGGGGGCAATCTCGGGCAACGAGCTCGAACAGGCGCAGGCCCAGGTAGACTCTGCCAAAGCCCTCGTCGAATCCAGACGTCAGGCGGGCATAGCCGCGCATGCCGCGGTTCAGGCTCAGAAAGATCTCGAAGGTTATCTCGAAATCACCGCGCCTTTCGCCGGAATGGTCACCGAACGTCTGGTTCATCCCGGAGCGCTCGTAGGCCCTGGTACCGACCCAACGCTACTGACCCTCGACGACATCTCCCGCCTCCGTCTGGTAGTCGCCGTCTCCGAAGAATACACAGGAGGCATCGCCAACGGTGCAAAGGTCGAATTCAAAGTCCCGGCCTATCCTCAGCGAACCTACTCGGGAACCGTAGCCCGCCTCTCCCACACGCTCGACCCCAAAACAAGAACCATGGCCGTTGAGATGGACGTGCCCAATCGAGATGGCTCATTAGCCCCCGGGATGTACCCGGAGGTGAAATGGCCTGTGCGTCAGGCTAAAGCCTCAATGCTCGCGCCCAAAACTGCCGTCGTCACCACCACCGAACGCACCTTCGTCATCCGCGACAACAACGGCAAAGCCGAATGGGTCAACGTATCGAAAGGCGCTGCAGACGGAGATCTCATTGAAGTCTCCGGCAGCCTCAAGCCCGGCGATAAAATCGTTCGCCGAGCCACCGACGAAATCCGTGATGGCGCCCCATTGGGAGCGCGTTAAGTATTACTTCGGCTGAGGCACAATCCGCAAATAAGGCTTGGGAGATCTCCATCCATCCGGATACTTTGCACGAGCCTCTTCATCCGAGACGGCCGGCACGATAATCACATCGTCGCCCGGATTCCAGTTCACCGGCGTCGCCACTTTATGTTGCGCGGTCAACTGGATCGAATCGAGCACCCGCAGCACTTCATTGAAGTTCCGCCCCGTGCTCATGGGATAGACCAGCATGAGCTTGTTGTTACTTTAGATG
>Ga0302319_10012999_pt1 | contig 15647 bp, 16 predicted proteins | sample Bog_T0_2_FD_203319 | JGI IMG/M metagenome (GOLD analysis project Ga0302319, IMG submission 203319) | Peat permafrost microbial communities from Stordalen Mire near Abisko, Sweden - Bog_T0_2 | ecosystem: Environmental > Terrestrial > Soil > Wetlands > Peat | place: Sweden: Abisko, Stordalen Mire...
CCCTGACCGCAAGGATTAGGCTCTCCGGTCGCATGAAGGATTAGGAGGTTTTCTCTTCGGAGGGAACCTCCTTTTCTGTTGACAGGACGGAAATGTAGCGGTGGGGATCACGTCCTCTTCCCTCATGGAACCGTAAAATCCTCTCTTTCTCGACAAGAGAGGCGAGAGCGATGCCGACAGCATTAAGCGCGGCGTCGTCGCTGTCAGCCAATCGATAGGAACCACTGTTGCGAATCCGCAGGATTATGCCACGCGATGTCCACTCCTCGTCCGGCTCAGAGTTCACCGTGTTCAATATGGCCTGCTCGATGGCGCTGAGGGATGTAATGGGACGCGGGGCTATCGCCGCCCTCGGAGCGGCCACAATAGCGGGGGCGCTGGCGCTGGCGTCATTAGCGCTGGGAAGCAAATCGTAGCCGGGATAACGGCGTCTTAGCCGTTCCAGGTCTTCGCGATCTCTTCGTATTTCCCTTTCGGCTACGTCGACGGGGTTTTGTACTGAGCTTGCCATGACCACAGTGTCTCATGGACAAATGGACAACGCTCTGTGCAAATCAGTGGATAAGGAGGGACGAAACTGGACTAAAGGTTAACGAACTTGGTTCTGCCACATACCACCAATAGAATCCGCGAGTTGCGTAAAGTCCACACTTCCGAAGGAAAAAGCCCGCGTCGGCAATGACGCGGGCCTCAACTTACTTATCCCTCCACGGTCCCCTGGTGCACACCTAAGGGTCGTTGTTTCGAGCGCTCAGGAAGCCATCGCCGTCGGAGTCAGCACAAACTCCTCCAGACGAGCCCTGCGGGATACCAGCCGAACGCCGTCCGCCGATTGCTCCATCGCCAGACTCTGCGAACAAACTCCGCACAGCCAATAGTGTTCCACTCGCCGCACACGCTTCTCATCCGCTTTGCCTGACGGCATCTCGAATGCAAAAATTCGCCCCTCGCGTAAATAATGAAGGGGCTTGGCACACTTCGGATTTGCGCAATGACTCACCATCCAACCATCTCCACATCTGCGCTTCCTGAACTGGTCGGATCCCTCTCTCTCGCGAGGCGATCCTGAGCGCTGCTGCCGTTGCAATAGAATGCACGAGATGGCCGGAATTCGGCTTCATCCCGCAATCGGACGCGATATCTGATTCGTAACATTTGGATGCGGAAACATCGCCCTTGCGTTTTCCGCCATCATTGGCCAAAGGCCAGCACCGTCCGGATAGGCGTGATGATCCGGCGATGGATTTCCTTATTTTGGCACGATCCCCAACTCACTGCGGAAAATTCGCGTGAATTCCAGCCGCCTTCTTCTGCCATTGTGCAAAAATCATCAATAGTCCCCTTTCGGAACGAAATGCCCCTTCTGCGGTCCACATTCATCGGCCTCTCCCAAAACTCCACCCTCCGCCACTTCGCCGAAGCTTCGACCCTCGGCCGCCGCATGTCGGCCCGTTTTGTCGCTGGCTTCCGCATCGAAGACGCCCTCAGCGCCGCCACCGTGCTGGGCTCCCAGGGTCTGGCTGTCACCCTCGACAGCCTCGGCGAAAACGTCGCCACCCCTGACCAGGCCCACCAGGCCGCCCAGCGCTATCACTGGATCCTCGATTCCCTCGCCCAATCCAAAATGGACGCCAATGTCAGCCTTAAGCTCACTCAGATGGGCATGGATCTCAGCCCTCAAGTCGCGGCTGACGTCGTCTCCGGCCTGGTCGACCATGCGGTTCAGGCCAAATCCTTCGTCCGCGTCGATATGGAAGGCACCGCCTACACCCAGGCCACCATCGACCTGGTCCGCGCCCTCCATGCCAAACCCGCCAATCGGGGCCACGTCGGCATTGTCATTCAGGCCTACCTCCGCCGCAGCGCTGCCGACATCGCCGCCCTGCTCTCGGATGGCATCCGTATCCGCCTCTGCAAAGGCGCTTATCAGGAACCACCCGACCTGGCCTTCCCTGAAAAGAAAGACGTCGACAGCAACTTTATCGCTCTCACACAGACACTCTTGAAAAGTGGCGTCTTTCACGGCATCGCCACCCACGATCCCGCCATGATCGCCGCCACCAAGAACTTTGTCCGTGCCCAGGCGATCGATCCCGCCAGTTTCGAATTTCAGATGCTCTACGGGGTCCGCCGCGATCTCCAGCGTTCCCTCGTCCAGGAAGGTTTTAAGGTCCGGGTCTATGTCCCTTTTGGAGAGGAATGGTATCCGTACTTCATGCGCCGCCTCGCCGAACGCCCCGCCAACGTTCTCTTCCTCGCGAAGAACATGTTCCGGAACTAGAAGGTTACGGCTACAGCCCGCCAGCTACGTCCTACCGGCTGCTTCATGGCAGCGCTCACTTGCCTTTACTGAACGCTGATCGCTGACCGCTGATCGCTTTTCTATTCCCTATTCCCTATTCCCTGCTTTACCGCGGCTCGTAGGGTTCAATCGACAGCAGGCTGCCCAGCACATGCCGCTCGCCGGGGCTGAACGACTGCGAGAATCGCGCCGAGTTCAGAATCTGCCCGCGTTGCTCCGGGGGAAGCTGCCGCAGGTCACTAAACGCCCGCCGCACCATTCGCTGCCGGTCAGGAGCCATCCCATTCAGCGACTGTGCCGACATGCGCACGTCCTGCTTCGCCCCCGGCGAGAGCCCCTCAAACGCCTCGTTGCGTTGCATAATGCGCTGCCGCTGTTCCGGTGGACGCGCATCCAGCGTTCGCAGCCGGTCCAGAACCCGCTGCTGCTGCTCCGGTGCCAGTCGATTGAACCCCGGCTCCCGGCGCAGCTCCTCTTCCTGCTGCTGCGGCGAAAGGTTCTGGTGCTGGTTCAGCCACTGCGGCAGATGCTCCTGCCCCGGCCGTACCCCGCCATTCACCCCCGGCCGCATCACTACGGGATTGCCCCCCATGCCCGGCCGCATGACCGCGGGATTGCCTACCGGCCGCTGGCCCCCATTTCCATTCGGATTTGGCTGCGGATTCGGCCGCGCCGCCTGTTGTCTCATCGGAGCCGTGCGCATTGGTGCAGGGTGCGCTGCCTGCGAAGGCCTTCCTCCCCAGCTCCGCGGTCCAGCCCACGCCGCAGGGCCCAACATCAGCACCCCCAGGACCAGCGCACAGACAGCCGCTCCAGACGCCCCTCCGGACACAATCCGGCGTCGAGGCATCGAGCTGCCCTGCGTCTTGTTCCGCGTTCCCGAGATCATGGCCTTACTTACCCATGGCCGTACTGCATACCAGGCTGCAAACCACGTCGGGCCGGCTTTTTTCTCTGAATTCTTCATAAGCCTTCGCCCATCTTCTATTCCCTATTCCCTATTCCCTGCCCTTAAATCCCTCCGCCGTTGTCGCTCGTGTCCTGCTGATCCATCGAGTTCAGCTGCTGGAACAACTGCGCATTTTCATCCAGAGACTGCAGATCCTTGATCACCGGCGAAGCCGTCTGCGACGCCACTGGCGGATGCGGATTCGAGAATCCCCCAAACCCCGCGTACGTTCCGCCACCCACCGCCACGATCAGCGCCAGCGTTGCCGCAGCCAGCGGCCGCATATGCATGTGATTCCCAAACAGGAACCGCTCCCGCATCCGCTCCAGCCAACCCGCCGGCGCGCCCTGCCGCTCTTCCCGCAACAGGACCGCCATCCGCGTATCGAAGTAGGGCGTTACCTCCGGCGCCGTCCACGCATCCATCGCGGCCATCGTCGCCTCTAGCCCCTGCAGTTCCTTCGCACACTCCGCGCAGCTCTCCACATGCGCCCGCACCTCCGCTGATACCGTCTTCGGAGCAAGCAGCAGGTCCGGCAGGCTCGTCTTTACTTTTTGGCAGTTCATAAATCAATCCTCAATTTCTCGCTAATCCTGCTCCACGAACTCTTTCAACCGTTCCCGCAACGTCTGATATGCCCGGAACAGCAGCGACTTCGTCGCCGATTCGCTCAACCGCAGCACCGCGCCAATTTCCTTGTAGTCCATGCCCTGATATTTGTGCATCAGCACCGCTGTGCGTTGCCGCTCCGGCAGCGCCATCACGTGCTTGCGGATCGCCTTCATCCGCTCGTCCTTCACCATCTCTTCTTCAGCGCCCGGATGCATGTCCGCTACATCCGGCGTCGTGCCTGTCTCCGGATCGGGCTGGTCCAGATAGATCGTCTGCGCCGACCGCTCGTGCTTCGTATCCCGTGCGTGGTTCACTCCCAGATTCGTCGCAATCCGGTACAGCCAGGTCGTGAACTTCGCCTCCGCCCGATACGTTTGCCGCGACCGGTACACCCGCAGGAACACCTCCTGCGCCAGCTCCTCCGCCACGGCCTGATTATGCACCATGCGGTACATGAAGTTGATGATCGGTTTCCGGTACTTCTCAATCAGAAAATCAAACCCGACATCATCCCCTTCCCGCACCCGAAGCATGATCTCCGCATCGGTCATCGCCCGCCAGTTCGCCGGCCCTGCGAGGTTCAGGCTTCGGACATTCTCCCCTGTCCCACCGCCCTGCAACATCCCGGAATCGAGAGCAACGGTCGCCATGTCCCTGCTAACCCCATTTGGGTCGTCAGGTTGCGGGGAAAGTTCCGCTTCTTCATCCCCATTCTCCGCGCTTTCCCCTTCATTTTCCTCATCTTCCCAGTTCTCGGTTACTTCCGGAACCTCACCCACCACCTCCTCGTCGTCATCGAGGCGCCGCTCCAGAGGATCGCGCGGGTCTTCCGGGAATGGCGACGGGGTGCGGGAGGCCATACTTGCCTGCATCATTTTACGCTGGACCGATTTCGGGAGACCGGCCTGCGCCCAACCAAACCTGTGCGCCTGTGCAGCCCCGGCGATCGTCTACCATAGCCCCAACTCCATGCCCACCCCGTTCCATTTCTCCGCCGTCGAAATCGCCGCCCTGCACGACCGCACCACCGACCTCTGGCACCAGAATCCCGACGCCCAGCCCGACGCCCAGCCCGACGGCGAAATCCGCCCGGACGGCCTCTCCCTTGTCGCCATCGTCACCGCCCAGCACCGCGCCAACTTCGACCTATGGCACACCGAAGACCGCGCCCGCATCCCCAACGCCACCGATCGCGACATCGCCCAGGTCAAGCACGCCATCGACCGCATCAACCAGCGCCGCAACGATCTCGCCGAACAATGCGACGCGATGCTCCTCGACTATGCGACCGAGGCCCTCCGCTCGAAAGGCGGACCCGCCTCAACGGCCCCATTAAACTCCGAGAGCCCCGGCCTCATGATCGATCGCCTCTCCATCCTCGCCCTCAAAATCTTCCACACCGAAGAAGAAATCGACCGCCCCAACGCCCCTGCCGGCCATACCGAACGCAATCGTGAACGCCTTGCCCTGCTCACCGAACAGCGCGACGACCTGATCCAGTGCCTCGACCAACTCTGGTCCCAGGTCCTTGCAGGCACACGCCGCTTCAAGATCTACCGCCAGCTCAAGATGTACAACGACCCTACCCTCAACCCCGCTATCTACGGCTCGCCATCCGAATAGTCTCTTCGCTAACGCTTTTCCGCTGACTGGTCTTTCGTTGACCGCTTTTTAGCTCCTGGCTCCCGGCTCCTCGCTCCCGGCTTCAGTGTGAACGCTGATCGCTGAACGATGTACCCTGTTGTCCCCTGTCACCTGCAACCTGATCCCTGTACCCTGTCTTCCGTGCCCCTCCTCGTCAACGCCGACGACTTCGGCCTCACCCCAGGCGTCAACCGCTCCATCGCCGAACTCCACCGCGCGCACGCCCTCTCCTCCGCCACTCTCATGGCCACCGGAGCCTTCTTCGACGACGCCGTCGCCACTGCTCACGCCAACCCCACTCTCGAAGTCGGCTGCCACATCCTCCTCGTCGACGGAACCCCGGCACTGCCTCCCGCACAAATCCCCACCCTCTGCCCCAACAGCCAATCCTTGCGCCCCACTTTAGGCGCCATCGTCCGCGACCTCTTCACCTTCCGCATCCGCCCCGAAGAAATCACCGCCGAAGCCACCGCCCAAATCCGCCGTCTCCAAGCCGCGGGCCTGCGCGTCTCCCACATCGACACGCACAAGCACACCCACCTCTTCCCCGGAGTTCTCCGCCCCCTCCTCGCCGCCGCCCAGGAATGCAACGTCCCAGCCCTCCGCAATCCCTTTGAACCGGCCTGGTCCCTCCGTGCCACAAAGGGAGCCGCTCCGCTCCTGCGCCGCCTCGCCGTGACCGCCCTCCAATCCCAGCATCGAGCCTTCCAGCGCGCTGTCGCCGCTTCAGGACTCGCCACCACCAGCGGCACCATCGGCGTCCTCTCCACCGGAACCACCAACGTCGAAATGACCCTGCGCAGTCTCCTCGCCGCCATGCCTGACGATCCCCACGCCACCTGGGAGCTCGTCTGCCATCCGGGCTTTCCCGACGCTGCTCTCGACCAGGTCCAGACCCGCCTTCGCGCCTCCCGCGCGGCCGAGCACGACGCCCTCCTCAAACTCCTCCCCAGCATCCCCCTTGCCTCCTGGTGCACCCTCGCCTCAGGAACCACCCCGGTCTCCCCCGCGTAGACTTCCAGCAAAGACCGAGGAAAACCGATGCGCTGGTTCTATGAACTCTTCTTCCCCGCCGTGTGGGCGGCCTATCTCCTCTACTGGCGGATCGCGGCGGCCCATGTCAAAGCCACCGAGCGCCTCGAAGCGGCCTCCTCGCGTGTCCTCCGCTCCGTCATGTTCCTCGCCGCAATCGCGCTGCTCTGCCTCCCCGATATTCCCGTTCCGCTGCTCTACCGGCACTTCCTCCCCGATGGCTTCGCGTCCTTCTACACAGGAGCGGCTCTTACAGTGGCCGGCCTGCTCTTCTCCATCTGGGCCCGCCGCCACCTCGGCGCCAACTGGAGCCAATCCGTCACCATCAAGCAGGGCCACGAGCTCATCGTCACCGGCCCCTACGCCCTCGTCCGCCACCCCATCTATACCGGCTTGCTCACCGCCTTCCTCGGCACAGCCATCGCCACCACTCAGCTCCGCGGACTCATCGCCTTTGCCCTCGTCGCCATCTCCCTCTTGTACAAACTCCGCCTCGAAGAACAATGGATGCGAGCCCAGTTCGGCGACACCTACGCCGCCTACTCCCGCCGCGTAGCCGCCCTCGTCCCCTGGATCCTCTGAGCTGAACTGCGCAAGCCAGACCCGGATACACTGGAATCGCGGCGCGCCAGCCATTTCGGTGTCGATCGACAAAGCCTCAATGAGCATCGATAAAACAATCCGCCGAGCCCCCGACCCCGAACAGCAGCAGGCCGAAACCTACCTTTACTGGCAGAGCCTCTCCATCGGCGAAAGGCTCAACGCCGTTTGGGAAGCCAGCGCCGCCGCCTACGACTTCGCCGCAGCTTTCAACGGAGCACCGGCCCATGATGCCCAGCGATCTCAAAGAACTATTACGCGCGTTCAACGGCCGCCAAAGAACGATCAAGCGTGAATCGCACCTCAAAACTGCGAACCCAGCCCGCCCTTTCCCCCCTCGCCCATGGAGCCCTCAACCACTGCTTCGGCTGCGGACTCGAAAATCGCACCGGCCTCCGCCTCAAATTCTTCACCGACGCCAACCACAACGTCGTCTCCCACCTCCGCCTCGCCGCCCGCTTCGCCGGCCCTCCCGGTCACGCGCACGGAGGCATCATTGCCACCCTCCTCGACGAAGCCATGAGCAAGGTCAACCGCGCCCGCGGCGTCCTCGCCATGACCCGCCGCCTCGACGTCGACTACCTTCGCCCCGTCCCCCTTGGCGTCCCACTCACTCTGACCGCCCGCCATACCGGAACCACCGGCCGCCGCAACCATATCGAAGCCCAGCTCGCCGATGCCTCTGGACAAATCCTCGCCACCGCCAACGCCATCTTCATCACCATCACCCCCGACCTGCTTGCGAAAGTAAAATCTCGCCAGGCCCAATCGCGACCCGCTTCTGCCCGGAACGCTGATCGCTGAACGCTGAGCCCTGAGCTCCTGCAAAGCTTGTTAAAATAGGGCTTCACGCACCATCTCCCGCCGGGTGCTGGGTGCCCCAAGCTTCTCGATTCTGAGAGGTGGGAACCAAGTCACCCTATCGATGCACAGCGGATCACAGGAGCTCTCCATGGCAGAAGTCCCAAACGGCAAGAACGGCCACAACCCGGCCAACTCAGTCACCACACTCCGGCTCAAGGTCGGCCTCGCCGAGATGCTCAAGGGCGGCGTCATCATGGACGTGATGAACGTGGAGCAGGCCCGCATCGCCGAAGAGGCCGGCGCCGTTTCTGTGATGGCGCTGGAGCGCGTGCCCGCCATGATCCGCGCCGAGGGCGGCGTGGCCCGCATGGCCAGCCCGAAACTCATCAAGGAAATCATCCAGACCGTCTCGATTCCGGTCATGGCCAAGGCGCGCATCGGCCACTTCGCCGAGGCACAGATTCTCCAGCAGCTCGGCGTCGACTTCATCGACGAGAGCGAAGTCCTGACCCCCGCCGACGAAGCCCACCACATCGACAAGCATGCCTTCACCACGCCCTTCGTCTGCGGCGCGCGCAACCTCGGCGAGGCGCTCCGCCGCATCGCAGAAGGCGCTGCCATGATCCGCACCAAGGGCGAAGCCGGTACCGGCGACGTCGTCCACGCGGTGCAGCACATGCGTCAGATCACGGGCGAAATGAAGGCGCTCACCGTTCTCTCCGACCAGGAACTCTACGCCGCCGCCAAGGAGCATCAGGCCCCGTACGAACTCATCCGCATGGTCGCGCAGGCGGGCAAGCTCCCCGTCCCCAACTTCTCCGCCGGCGGCATTGCGACGCCAGCCGACGCAGCCCTGATGATGCAGTTGGGCGCGGAATCAGTCTTCGTGGGCTCCGGAATTTTCATGAAGGAACGCGCCACGCCGCTCGACGTCGAGAACAATCCGAAAGAACGCGAAGAAGCCGTCTCCCGCGCCAAAGCCATCGTCATCGCCACCACGCACTTCAACGATCCAAAGATTCTGGCCGAAGTTTCCGAACAGGTCACCGGAACCATGAAGGGCCTCGCCGCCGCCGCGCTGGAAGAGAGCCAACTACTCCAAACCCGCGGCTGGTGAGGACTCGCCGTCCAGGCGGACGCGCCTTCGCCGCAAAAACGGCGCGCCTTCGTTTCTCGGGTCGGCTGATGTTGTAGCCCATTTGCCAAACACACAAGCAGGCGCTTTTGTATCAGGGCACGACTTCCAGTCGTGCCGTTATCCGCCTTTTGTTGTCGGGGCTTTTAGCCCCTGAGGGAAGAAAGTCATGAAACTCGCAGAAGCCCTGGCGGAACGCAGCGACTGTCAGGTAAGAATCCAGGAACTCAATAAGAGAGTCGTCCGCTCTGCCAGAGTGCAGGAGGGCGAGCAGCCGGCCGAAGACTCGGCAGCTTTGCTGCTGGAGTCGGAGAAGCTCTTCGCCAGACTTTTGGAATTGATCAGCGCGATCAATCGCACCAATTCGCGCACAGCTTTCAACAAGGACACGACTCTCTCCGACGCCATCGCCGACCGCGACGTCACCGGCAAGCGACGCGATTTCCTTGCCGCCATCGCGGAAGCTGCCAGCACGCGCCAGGATCGTTACTCGAAATCGGAAGTCAAGTTTGTCGCGACGGTGTCTGTCAGCGAGACGCAAAAGCAGGTCGATCAACTCGCGAAGCGTTATCGCGAACTCGACACCTCGATCCAGGAACTAAACTGGAAAACAGAATTGGTCTGAGGCAGTTGGTAGCTACATCATCCGAAGCGAGCACAAGCCCTGCCAGGGGCAAAACTGGCACTCTGGGCGACGCTGATGAGCCGGCGTCGACGGGTTCGACTCCCGCATTGCACAGGGTAGGCTCCGCACAGTCACAATCGTACGGCGCACAAATTATTGTCACGACCACGTGCTGATCGGCGGATGCGGTGAGGGTGGGTCAGGGGACTCCTCAGACGGATAGACCTCCTCGTCCATAAGACGGGTGCGCTTTTCGTTTTCTCAACTGCGATTGGTTCTGATGAGTTCAGCTGACACCGAACAAAACGTCCCACGCATAGGCGTCCTCGCCCTCCAGGGCGACTACGACGCGCACGCCCAGGCCCTCCGCGAAGCCGGCGCGGAACCCGTCCTCGTCCGCAAGCCCGAAGAACTCGCCACCATCGACGGCCTCATCATCCCCGGCGGCGAATCCACCACTTTCCTGAAATTTCTCGAGCGCGATGGCTTCCTCGCCTCGCTTCAGGACTTCGTCCGCACCAAGCCCACCTTCGGAACCTGCGCCGGATGCATCCTCCTCGCCACGGAAGTCACGCACCCGCCGCAGCAGAGCCTCGGCGTCCTCAACGCCACCGTCGAGCGCAACGCTTACGGCCGCCAGATCGACTCCGCTATTCAAACCGCCGACACCCAACTCCCCGGCGGTCCCCTCGAAATGGTCTATATTCGCGCCCCACGCATTGTGAAAACCGGCGACGGCGTCACCGTTCTCGCCGAACGCGACGGCTTCCCCGTCCTCGTCGAGCAGGGCCACATCTTGGCCGCCACGTTCCACCCCGAGCTCTCCTCCGACCGCCGCGTCCACCAGCGCTTCGTCAGTCTCGTCCACTCGTTCAACACTCCGTCGCGTTAAGCTGAAGCTTCAGCGCTAACCGTTTCATCGCTGACCGCTTCTTCGCTGACCGTTTCATCTCTGAAATATGAACTTCCTCCCACCCAACGGCGCGCTCCACGGAGTCGCCCTCGACCACCTTCTCGCCTGGAACCTCGCCATCATCGTCGGCCTCTGCATCGCCGCCCACATCCTCATCGCCGCAGCCTTCCTCCTCCGCCGCGCTCGAAAATCCGAATCCCCCGCTAAGTCCCAACCCCGCGCCAGCCTGCGCCCGCTTCTCATCATCGAAACCCTGGCCCTCCTCGCCCTCACCGCCCTCTACATCGCCATGGACATCACCGGCCACCATCTCTGGGCAGCCACCCGCGAACAACCCTCCACCCCGCAACCGCTTCAAGTCGAAGTCACCGGCGTCCAGTTCCAGTGGTACTTTCGCTATCCCGGCCCTGACGGCCTCTACGGCGCAACCCGCCCCGACTTGATCAGTGCTCCGGCCGGCAATCCGCTCGGCCTCGATCCCGCCGACCCGCACTCCACCGACGACATCGTCTCCGCCATCTTCCTGCTGCCGGCTAATCGCCCCGTCGAGATCACCCTCCGCTCCCAGGATGTCATCCATGGCCTCTTCATCCCCGGCATGCGCCTCAAGCAGGACGCCATCCCCGGCATGCTCGGCCATCTTCTGTTCACGCCCACCACGCCCGGCGACTATCCCATCCTCTGCTCGCAGGTCTGCGGACTCGGCCACTACCGCATGCAAGCCCGCCTCCGCGTGGTCACCCAACCCGAATTCGATTCCTGGCTCGCCGCCCGCGAAAGCGCTGCTTCGGAGGCATCTCGATGAACCTTTCGAAAGCTCCTGTCGCGGGTCGTGTCTTGAACGGGCACGAATACAACCTCACAGTGTGCGAAAAAAAACTTGGCTGCCCCCTGCCAGGTTCACCCCACAGCAAGAAGCAAACTCTTTTGCCATCCGATGATCAAGATGACCTCGGTACAGAGACTACCGCCCCAAAAGTACCGTCGATCCTCCGAGCCTTTTGAAAAAGCACAGTTTCAACTCGGCCCTTTGGTGCTTTGCGCGGTTTCCAGGCGCACCGTGAACAGACAAAATCGATCAAGCTTTAGTCTCTGGGGGATGAACTTGGACAAGAAGCGCCGCCGCCTCTTCACCACCGAATCCCTCGCCCTCGCCCGCCTGTACCTCTTCCTCGCCCTCCTCGCCGTCGTCACCGGCACAATCCTCTCGCTGCTCATGCGCCTGCACCGCACGTGGCCCAACCTCGCCCTCCCCATCCACGGCGCAATACTCCCCGAGGACTACCTCGCCCTCGTCACCATGCACGGCACGCTGATGGTCTTCTTCGTCCTCACCGTCGTTCCGCAAAGCGCCTTCCCCAACCTCGTCCTCCTCGCGCAAATCGGCTCGCCGCGCATGGCCTTCCCCCGTCTCAACGCCGCCGCTTTCTGGATCACCACCGCTTCCCTCCTCACCCTCCTCGCCGCCTTCTTCGTTCCGCAAGGCGCGCCCATCTCCGGCTGGACCGCATACCCGCCCCTCAGCGCCCTCGCCGCCGCCGGCCCAGGCCAGGCCACCGGCATGGACCTCTGGCTCATCGCCATCACGCTCTTTTGCCTCGCCGCCGTCCTCTCGTCGATCAATCTCCTCGCCACCATCCTCACCCGTCGCTGCCCCGGCATGACGTTCACCCGCCTGCCCCTCACCGTCTGGTCCTGGCTGGTCAGCTCTTCGCTCACCGTCATCGCTTTCAGCGCTCTCTTCGCCGCCGCCAGCATGCTCCTCGCTGATCGCCACTTCGGAACCAGCTTCTTCCTCCCTCCCAGCGTCGTAATCAACGGCGTCCCCCAGCGCAATGGCTCGGGCTCCCCCATGCTGTGGCTTCACCTCTTCTGGTTCTTCGGACACCCCGAGGTCTACATCGCCATCCTCCCCGGCATGGGACTCGCCTCCTCCCTACTCGCCAACTTCACCCGCCGCTCCGTCCCCGGTTATCGCCTCATGATCGTCGCCACTCTGCTCATCGGCTTCCTCGGCCTCGGCGTCTGGGGACATCACATGTTCGTCTCCGGCATGAACCCCTACGCCGGAACCGCCTTCGGCCTCACCACCATCGCCATCTCCGTGCCCAGCTCGGCGGAAATCCTCACATGGCTCGTCATGCTCTTCCGTGGCCGCATCCAGCTCGCCACGCCGATGCTGTTTATCCTCGGCTTCCTCTCCTTCTTCATCGCTGGCGGACTCACCGGCCCCATCCTTGCCCAACCCGCACTGGACGCCTACCTCCACAACACCTTCTTCGTTGTCGCCCACTTCCATCTCGTCATGGCCATGGCCGGAGTCTTCTCCCTCTTCGCCGGCATCTACTATTGGTTCCCGCTCCTCACAGGACGCCGCATGAACGAAGCCCTCGGCCAAATCCATTTCTGGATTTCCCTCATCGCCGCCTATGGCGCCTTCTTTCCTATGCACTTTGCCGGACTCGCCGGCGAACCCCGCCACTACGCCCAACTTTCCGGCCCGGTTGAATCCTTCGCCCGGCTCATCCCTGTCGAACGCGGCATCACCTGGTCCGCCTTCCTCCTCGCCGCCGCGCAGCTCATCTTCCTATTCAATGTCTTTCGCAGCGCGCGTCGCGGGGCCTTGGCCGGCCCCAACCCCTGGCGCGCCACCACCCTCGAGTGGTCGCCGCTGGAGCATCCCAACGTTAGCCGCGGTCCCTATGCCTACGGCCCCGATGTCTCGCCGAGCAGCGATTTTCTTTCCCAATGGGATTCTGAAAAACCTTTTTCCCCCTGACCGCAGTCCAAGGATTGTTCATCCGCAGCCAATTCGTTATAAGCTTTTAGAACTCAGCTCGGAGCCCCCCATGCCCGCCACCTTCACCCGTCAGACGGTCGAAACGGAACGCAAAGATCCCGGGTTCGGTGGCAAGCCGCCCCTCGATCGCAGACCCACCGGCGGTGGCGGTGGCGACGAAAACTGGGACTCCCGCCACTCCGGGCGCCGCGGCCCGCGCGAACTCCTCATCCGCTATCGCATGGCCGTGCTCTCCGGCCTCGCCGGCGACTTCGTCTTCTTCGCCGTCCTCGTCAGCGCCTTCTTCGTCCGCCAAAGCTCCGGCCACATCGACCCCAGCGAGAACTTCGTCTCCGACTGGCATCCTCTCGCCGCTCCGCCCATCCTCTGGCTCAACACCGCTCTGCTGCTCCTCTCCACCGTCACCATCGAGATCGCCCGCCGCCAGCTCTTCCGCGAAATCGACGTCATGGAAGAATGGCTCGGCCTCGGCCGCCCCGCCGTCCGCCGCGCCGCTCCCTGGCTCATCGCCACCATCGTCCTCGGCTCGCTCTTCCTCATCGGGCAGTGGATCGCCTGGCAGCAACTCGCCCAGCAGGGATTCTTCTTCTCCTCCAATCCCAACAGCCACTTCTTCTACCTCGTCACCGGAACCCACGGCATCCACCTCGTCCTCGGCATCGCCGCGCTCATCTTCGCCCTCGTCGCGATGTTCCGCTTCAAACGCGTGGAGATGCGCCAAATCGCCGTCGACTGCACCTCTTGGTACTGGCACGCCATGGGCCTCTTCTGGCTCTTCCTCTTCGCCCTCCTCGTCTTCTTCCAGTAGAATCACGCGCAGGATGATCGGCGCCATTCTGCAGACGAGCTTCCGCTCCCTGCGTCGCGACCGCGGCGCTTTCGTGATGTCCTTCGTCCTCCCCATCGGCTTCTTCACCATTTTTGGCTTCGTCTTCGGCAGCATGCGGAGCTCCTCCACGCCGCGTGTCAATGTGCTGGTCGTCGACGAGGACCACTCTGCCGCATCGCGCAGTCTCCTCAACGCACTCCTCCGTGAGCCGGCGCTCGATACCCAAACCCAGCCGAAAGCCACAAAGGAAAACCCCACACCCGCTGCCTACACCACGACCACCGCCGAAGCCGCCGTGCGCAACGGCAACGCGCCCGCCGCGCTCATCATCCCCGCCGGTTTCGGAGCCAATCCCATTGCGCTCGGTCCGAATCCCGGATCGGCCGCACAACGCCCCACCTTTCGCATCCTCCATGACAGCGCCGATCCCGTCGCAGCCCAGGTGGTCGCCGGCATGCTCCAGAAGACGGTGATGATGGCCCTTCCCGCCACTATGGCGACCGCGGGCTCGCAGTATTTCGACCGGCAGGTCGGCGGCCTGACGCCGAAGCAGCGGCAGCAGATGGCCTCCAGCCTTGCGTTTCTTCAGAAACTCCAGGATCAGCAAGGCGCCGCGCAAAATTCAGCCAACGCGCAGGCGAGCCCCGCCCCCGCCAGCTCTTCGAACTCCGGCGGCTTCGTCTCCGTCGATATTCACGACGTGGTCGGCGCCACCAAGCGCAACCCGATGATTGCCTACTACGCAGCGGGCGTGGGCGTCATGTTCCTGCTCTTTACGTCAGGCGCTGCCGGCGGCAGCCTCCTCGACGAGTCCGACAGCGGAGCCCTCGACCGCGTCCTCTCCGCCCGCGTCACCATGACCACGCTGCTCCTGGGGAAGCTCACCTACTCCGCGATGCTGGCGTTTGCGCAGCTCACCCTGATGTTTCTGTGGGCGGCGTTGATCTTCAAGCTTGATCTCTTCACGCACATCCCAGGATTCCTTGTGATGACCGCGATCACGTCCTTTGCCGTCGCCTCGTTCGGGATGCTCCTCGCGAGCCTCACGAAAACCCGCGGCCAGCTCGCGGCCGTCTCCACTTTGATCGTGCTGACCATGTCGGCCGTCGGCGGCAGCATGTTTCCCAAGTTCCTCATGCCCGACGCGATGAGGAAGGTCGGCTACTTCACCTTCAATTCCTGGGCCATCAGCGGATACACCAAGGTCTTCTGGCGCGATGAGCCAATCAGCAGCCTCGGCCCTGAGATCGCCGTGCTCATCACAACGGGCGTCATGCTTTTCTTGATGGCGCGCTGGTTCGCTCGCAAATGGGAGTACGTTTAAACAAGCGCGATCCAGCGCGGTGGTCGGAAAACCTACAGGCTGCCGAAGCCTTTACGGCTTGGCTTCACGGGGCCCGCG
>Ga0302319_10013000_pt1 | contig 15644 bp, 14 predicted proteins | sample Bog_T0_2_FD_203319 | JGI IMG/M metagenome (GOLD analysis project Ga0302319, IMG submission 203319) | Peat permafrost microbial communities from Stordalen Mire near Abisko, Sweden - Bog_T0_2 | ecosystem: Environmental > Terrestrial > Soil > Wetlands > Peat | place: Sweden: Abisko, Stordalen Mire...
AAGTACACGACGAGGACGAAGCGAAACGCGCGGTACAGATTGGAGCGCGCCTCGTTGGCGTGAATCAGCGGGACCTACGAAGTTTCGACGTCGATCCACAACGAGCGGCCAAAGTAAGTAGTGCACTGCATGGTGTCGTCAAAGTGGCGGAATCAGGATTGTCCACACGCGACGATGTGCGACGCGCCGGCGAATCCGGTTTCGACGCCGTGCTCGTCGGCGAGACGTTTGTTCGAGCGTCGAATCCTCGAAGTTTGGTACGTGAGTTTTCGTGTGTTCGCCGAGATCGTGATGATTGATTTCGATGTGACGAAGGGATTCGTCAAAATTTGTGGTGTGACGTCCGCAGACGACGCGCGAATGGTGGTTTCCAGTGGAGCTGACGCGTTGGGACTCAATTTCGCAATCTCCAAACGCCACGTCGAATCTGAGACCGCGCGTGACGTCGTCGAAGCCACACCTGGATTCATGCACGTGGGCGTCTTTCGAGACAGCGACAGCGCGTTTGTTCTCGAGACCGTCTCATCCAGTGGCGTGAACGTGGCGCAAATTCATGGCCTGCTTTCCAACGACTTAACCGAGCGTCTCCATGAACGCGATATCCGTGTGATCAAAGCGCTCTCGGTCAATGAGTCTGACTTTCTCGATTTCGATGACGGACTGGTCGACGCCGTCCTGGTCGACGGCGCTGAACCGGGTAGCGGGGTCGGGTATTCGCGATCGCTCGTCACTCGCCGAGAATTTCGCGCGCCGTTGATCATCGCAGGTGGCCTGAACACGAACAACGTTGCGAGCGTCATAGACGAAATTGGACCGTGGGGCGTCGACGTAGCTACCGGCGTCGAAGCGAGTCCTCGGGTGAAGGATCCCATCTTGGTGAGTAAGTTCGTGACACTGGCCCGCGAGGCTTTCAAGCGAGAAGAGAACATGTGAGCGAATCCCCGTCATTCATGTCCTCTCCTGACGCGCGAGGTCACTTCGGTGAATTTGGTGGTCGCTTCGTGCCCGAAGCACTTATGCCAGCGTGCCTCGAACTCGAAGTGGCGTTTCGTGACGCGTGGAGTGACGACGCATTCCAGCTCGAGTATCGAACGGTGTTGAAGGAATTTGGTGGTCGACCGACTCCTGTGACCCCACTTCCGCGTCTTTCGGATCGTCTGGGCCTCGAGCTCTACGCCAAGCGCGAGGATCTCGCGCACACCGGCTCACACAAAATCAACAACGTCGTAGGACAAACGTTGCTCACCAAACGGATGGGCAAGACCCGCGTCATTGCCGAAACCGGTGCAGGCCAACACGGCGTGGCGACCGCTACCGCCGCGGCGCGTTTCGGTCTTGCGTGCACGGTCTACATGGGTGAAGTCGACACAAAGCGTCAGGTACTCAATGTATTTCGAATGGAACTCTTGGGAGCGACCGTCATACCGGTGACCTCAGGAAGTCGAACCCTGAAGGACGCCGTGAATGAAGCGATGCGGGAGTGGGTGAGTTGCGTGAGCGACACGCATTACTGCCTCGGTTCGGTGATGGGTCCGCACCCTTTCCCTTGGATGGTTCGTGAATTGCAGTCAATCATTGGCATCGAGGCATCCGCTCAACTTGAGGAGATGGGTGTTGGAACACCTGACCTGGTCGTCGCGTGCGTGGGAGGTGGCTCAAACGCTGCCGGCGTCTTCGCCGGCTTCGCCAATACCTCAGCGCGTCTCGTTGGCGTGGAGGCGGCGGGGGGAAGTGCAGTGGGGAAGGGATCGCCCGGCGTATTGCACGGCATGAAATCACTACTCATCCAGGACGAATTCGGTCAGATTGAAGAGGCTCATTCGATCTCCGCGGGGCTCGATTATCCAGGCATTGGGCCCGAACACGCATTCCTTGCGACATCGGGAAGGGCCGAATACGAGTCAATCGGCGATGACGAGGTGTTGGATGCACTCAAGCTATTGAGCGAACTTGAAGGCATCATTCCCGCACTCGAAACCGCACACGCGGTGGCGTGGATAATGAAGGAAGCAGGCGGCGCGATACCCAAAGGTTCCAAAGTGTTGTTGAACCTCTCGGGTCGTGGCGATAAGGACGTGGCACAAGTACGAGAGATACTTCGAGGCGAACGATGAAGCTACTCGAACAACAGTTACGTTCGCTTCGTTCGTCTGGTCGCAAAGCGCTTGTGCCGTACTTCGTCGCGGGATTGACCCCTGATTGGACACAACACGTGGAAGCGGCCGTCCTTGCCGGCGCCGATGCGATTGAGATAGGCATTCCATTTTCTGATCCAATGATTGACGGCGTGGTTATTCAAGAGGGCGTGCTTCGATCACTCGAAGCGGGTACGACGTTGGATTCGATATGCAAGGACTTGTCGTCCTTGTCAACGCACGTTCCGCTCGTCGCTATGACGTATTACAACATCTTTTTCCACTACGGCCTCGAACGCGCCGCCGGAAAATTGGCGGCGAGTGGTATCACCGGGGCGATTGTGCCTGACCTCACGATCGAAGAATCGCGCGAGTGGCATGACGCATGTGACGCAGACGACATCGCCACGATCTTTATCGTGGCGCCGTCGTCCACGCCGGATCGAGTGGCCTTGCTCGCATCTGGGACCGAAGGATTCTGTTACGCATCGGCGCGTATGGCCGTCACTGGTCGTTCAGCCGATGCAGTTGACGCCAAGCGTGTCATTGCCGACGCGCGAGCGATCTCGGACGTACCGGTCTACGTGGGTATCGGCATTGGCACGCCCGAGCAAGCACGTGATGCGTCGATGGTGAGTGACGGTGTCATCGTCGGCACGGCCCTCGTACAATTGATTCTCGACGGCGGTGACGTGCGCGCCATCGAGGATTTCATCGGCTCGTTTCGTTTGGCAATCGATACGGCACCAGCGCGTTCTGATTTTCTTTCAGATGCTGAGGAATAACTTAGGTTGTTCTTCCAGTCGCAGTGGGTGTTACCACTCGGTAGAACTTCAAATCTGTGAAAATTTTCACAAATCTGCCACGCGCCATACCAGCACATCACATTACAAAGGTGTTAAATCATTACTGGGTCGCCAAGCCGGCGATTCGTATTGAACCTTATTGGGGGGAATTAAATGGCTGAACAAAGTATTGCGGATCCCGGTCCGTTAGGACTTGCCGGATTTGCTATGACGACCTTCTGCCTGAGCAGCGCAAATGCCAACTTGTGGAAGGGTGCAGGAGTGGCCGCGGCCCTCGCTTTGGCACTCATCTATGGCGGCACTGCCCAGCTTCTCGCCGGTATGTGGGAATTTGTACGCAAGAACACCTTTGGTGCCTTGGCGTTCACCTCGTACGGCGCGTTCTGGATTGGTCTTTGGCTACTTGAGCACGGCGGGCCAGCACCGGTCGGCACGGACACGGTAGGGATTTACCTCCTGTCGTGGACCATCTTCACGCTGTATATGACCGTTGCGGCGCTTCGTACGAGCACGGCAGTGCTCGGCGTCTTCGTGGCGTTGTCACTGACCTTCATCTTCTTGACCATCGGTGCGTGGGGTTCAGGCCACACCGACATGACCAAGATCGGTGGATGGCTCGGTATCGTCACGGCAGCGCTCGCCTGGTACGCCTCGGCGGCCGGCGTGATCAACGACACGCACAAGCGAGTGGTGTTGCCGGTGGGCCCACGCGGCTAAGGTAAGCACAATGGTGTCTTAACCTCGGACCCAAACGCCAACAGCGCCCCTGCCTAACCGCAAGGGCGCTGTTGGCGTTTTGGAGCGAAATGAAAGTACTCTCGACTTGGAGGGTGACTTCAGGATCACAGAGAATGTAGTGACAAAAGGTTGTCGTCGTCGCGGCGCGTGCTGCGTCGATGTATGAGTGGGGGAAATTATGACGGAAGCAAAACTTGAAGCTTGGCTGGAGGAGACGAGAAGTTTTCCGCCGAGTGCCGCGTTTGCCAAGCAGGCGAACGCGCAACCTTCGATCTACGCCGAAGCTGACGCTGACTCGGTCGCGTGGTGGCGCACACAAGCTGATCGATTGGTGTGGCACAAGGAACCAACCAAGACGCTCGAATGGGACATTCCATTCGCGAAATGGTTTAGCGACGGTGAGCTGAACGCGAGCGTCAATTGTGTCGACCGTCACGTCGACGCCGGCAAGGGCGACAAAGTGGCGTTCCATTGGGTCGCTGACGCGGAGGGCGAATCTCGAACAATCACTTACGCCGATCTGCAAAAGTTGGTCGCGCAAGCATCACACGCATTAACGGAACTTGGCGTGAAAAAGGGCGACCGCGTAGCGGTGTACATGCCCATGATTCCTGAAGCGGTCGTCGCCATGCTCGCGATCGTTCGACTTGGCGCGGTGCACTCGGTGGTCTTTGGAGGATTCTCCGCGGACGCATTGTCTAGTCGCATCCTGGACTCGGATTGTCAATTCGTCGTCACCGCCGATGGTGCTTTTCGTCGTGGAACGGCAGCGCCGCTCAAGCCAGCAGTTGACGAAGCTCTCAAGTCATGTCCGAACGTGAAGGCCGTGCTGGTAGTCAAGCGCACCGGCGGCGACGTCGAATGGACGCAAGGTCGAGACCACTGGTGGCACGAAATCGTCGCCAAACAAAAGACCGAGCACACGCCCGAGTACTTTCCAGCTGAACACACGATGTTCATCATGTACACCTCTGGCACGACCGCAAAGCCCAAGGGTATTTTCCACACCACCGCCGGTTATCTCACCCAGGTGGCGACCACGCACTACTACATCTTTGATGTCAAGGCGGAGACCGACGTCTGCTGGACTGCGGCAGACATTGGTTGGATCACTGGTCACAGTTACATCGTCTATGGGCCATTGATCAACGGCGTCACTCAGATTATGTACGAGGGACTTCCGGATTCTGGGGGCAAAGACCGGTGGTGGAAGATTATCGAACAGTACAAGGCGACGATTCTCTATACCGCGCCGACGACGATTCGTACGCTGATGAAGTGGGGCGAGGAGTTTCCCAAGAGCCACGACCTCTCCAGTCTTCGCCTGCTTGGAACTGTTGGCGAGCCAATCAACCCCGAAGCGTGGATCTGGTATCGCGAGAACATCGGAGCGGGGAAGTGCCCGATCGTCGACACGTGGTGGCAAACCGAGACGGGAGCCATTATGGCGACGCCTCTGCCCGGTATCACCGCGACGAAACCCGGCGCCGCGATGCGTGCGTTTCCCGGTATATCAATCGACGTAGTCGACAACGAAGGAAACTCCGTAGGCGATGGTGAAGGAGGGTATCTCGTCATCACCAAACCGTGGCCCTCAATGACGCGAGGGATTTACGGAGATCCGGAGCGTTTCAAAGAGACGTACTGGTCGCGTTTTGCTGGCAAGTACTTCGCCGGTGACGGCGCGAAGCGTGATGACGATGGCGACATTTGGCTCTTGGGACGCGTGGACGACGTTATGAACATTTCGGGTCACCGCCTTTCTACAACCGAGGTGGAACACGCGTTGGTGGGACACCCATCGGTCGCCGAGGCTGCGGTCGTGGGGGCGAGCGATGACCTCACTGGTCAGGCCATCGTGGCATTCGTCACGCTCAAGCTTTCCGCAGATGAGCAGATGAAAGACCAAGCGCCAATCATTGAGGAGTTGCGAGTACACGTCTCCAAGGTCATCAGCCCCATCGCACGACCACGTCAGATCATCTTGACGCCGGAACTACCCAAGACCCGCTCCGGCAAGATCATGCGACGGTTGCTGCGCGATGTCGCGGAAAATCGTCAGTTGGGCGACGTCACTACGTTGATGGATCCGACGGTCGTCAATATGATCTCGGGCCTGATGGGTTCGGACGACAGCGAATAACGACGTTCGTTATGCCCCCGGCGCGAGCCGGGGGCATAGTCGTTTCAAGAATCGAATCCCAGACCTATGACGTCGAGGAGACGAAGCCAGAGATTGCGTTTTCCTTCACGTTGATCGGCACGCTTAATTGACCATTGCGTGATGCGAATGAAAATCCATCGCAAAGGTTCTGGCGGAAAGGGGAGTGGTTTCTTCTGCACCATGCGCAATCGTGTGCGCTCGGTGTCAAGACCATCGAGCAGATCAAGCATGGTCGCCGCCCCAAAGCGAGTCGAGGACACACCGAGTCCCGTGAAGCCGAGGACGTAGGCGACTTTTCCGTGGTGTGACGTTCCCCAAAAGGGAGAGAACCTTGTGCACGTATCGATTGCTCCGCCCCAGGCGTGGGTGAATTTAATGCCCGCCAACTGCGGGAACGTCTTGAGGAAGTGGCTCGCGAGCGTGGCGTAGGTTTCGGCGTTGAATTCATAGTTTCGTTGCACCTTGCCGCGAAAGTTGTAGATGGCGTCGTAGCCACCCCACAAGATGCAACGATCCTGAGTCAGTCGGTAGTAGTGGAACTGATTGCCCGCGTCCGCTACACCTTCTCGTCCGGACCATCCAATGCTCTCGAGCTGCTCGTCGCTCAATGGCTCAGTGACGATCTCGTAGTCGAAGACTGGAACCACGTACTTTCGAGCTTTTCGCACGAGCGAAGGAAACACATTGGTGGCGAGCGCCACGCGAGCCGCGGTGACGGCGCCATAGGGTGCGTGCACGCGAACGGCGTCGTCGACGTCTTCGAGCCATTCAACTTTTGAGTTCTCGTAGATGGTCACACCCAGAGAGATACAAGCCTTTTCCAATCCCCACACGAGGCGAGCGGGGTCGACCATCGCCGTGCCATCGGCGTCGAAGAGTGCTCCTTCGTAGAGCGGCGAGTGGATGCGAGCTTGAATTTGGGAACGGTCGAGAACCTCGACGTGGTCGCCCATTTCGTTGCGAAGGCGCGCTTCCTCGGGCATCGAATCGAATTGCCACGGAGCGATCGCAACCTGAATTTCGCCAGTTCGCTCCCAATCACACTCAATGGCGTAACGCTCGATCGTCTTTTCGATCTCGTCAAGATTCTCACGCCCCAGACGCTCGATGTCGGCCATCTCGTTCGCAAATCGTCGCATGCCATTTCGAAAACCGTGGGTTAGCGACGATGAGCAAAACCCTCCGTTGCGACCAGACGCGCCCGCACCCGTTTCGTACTGCTCGACGACCACGACGTGACGTTCGGGGTCGCGTTCCTTCGCGAGCAGTGCGGTCCAAAGTCCGGTGTAGCCCGCTCCGATGACGCACAGATCCGCGCCCACGTCGCCAATGAGCGCCGGATGATACGCAGGCTCCAGGGGATCTGAGTCGAGCCACCATAGTTCAGGCGTCAGTTCGGCGAGGTGGCGTAAAACAAAGGGGTCCTTCTTATCCATGCTGTGTCCAACGCCAGGTTGGATTCACCCTCTCCAGGAACTTCTCGTTTCGTGGTGCACACCACGCACGAACGCCAGCTTTCACGCCAGTCTTCGACCAAATTGTACCGGCGAAACCAGCAAATCCTTGGCTTCGAGATCCACGAAGTTCGCTGCGCACGAACGAGCGAGACTTCGCAGGCCGAGCGAAACAACAACCCCGCAACGTCGTCATAGAATTTGTTGGGGGATCGTGATGTTCGACACAGAAATAGAGGAAACGAATGCGCTTGGCGAACCTCCATGGACGAGCCACGCTCGTCCTCGACGAGGGAATCATCGACGTGGCCGAAGCCTCGAAGGGGCAATTCTCCTCGAGTACCGACGTCATCGTCGGACAACTCACTGACCTCGATCGCTGGCTTCGCTCCGAAAAACCAGAGATCGGTGATTTCACGACACCCGTCCACGTCGCACTCGATCCTGGCCTGGGCCCCGTGGTTTCGCGCCCTTCACAGGTCTTCGCGATTGGCCTCAATTACCGAACGCACGCCAAAGAAATGGGGTTCACACTTCCTTCTAAGCCCATGGTGTTTACAAAATTCACCTCGTCGCTCGCGGGTGCCAACGCTTCCTTTGAAGTTGCTTCGGAACGTACGGACTACGAAGCTGAACTCGTCGTCGTCATTGGCAAACAAGGTCGTCGCATCAGCACCGACGACGCTCTCAGTCATGTCGCGGGCTACTGCGTCGGTCAAGACCTTAGCGATCGCGAATTGCAATTGGCTGGTAGTCCGGCACAATTCTCTTTGGGCAAATCCTACGAGCACTACTCACCACTAGGGCCGTGGCTCACGAGCGCCGACGAAGTGACGAATCCTAATCGCCTCAAAATTTCGTGCTCGTTGAATGAGGTGGTCATGCAAGACGCTAGTACGAGCGACATGGTGTTCAGCATTGCTCAGTTGGTGTCGTATCTTTCTTCGGTCGTAGAGGTGTATCCGGGTGACATCATCTTCACGGGAAGTCCCGATGGTGTTGGTCAGGGACGCACGCCGCCAGTCTTCTTAAAGAGTGGTGACGTTCTCGAAACAACGATCGAGGGACTCGGCACCATTCGCAACGCTGCCACGTGACCATTGTCAGTTCCGACTGGTGACGTTCTGCTCTAGTCCGTTCGCGTGATTTGATACCAAACTTGGGCACAAGCCACTACCTATGTGGTCGGTCGAGGAGGATACGTCATGAAATGTGTTAGCGAGGCCGAGATTGCGACGCACTTGGCATCACTGCCCGGCGAGGAACCTCGAGTCGTCGTCTCGGGCAATTTTGCTACTCCTCACGTCCTGGTCGCGATTCTCCTCGCGACCTTGCCGCGTTGCCGTGCTTTCATTCTGAACCCCCAAAATGGTTGGCCCGTGCGCGAAGGCTTTGTCACTGAGACGCCATTCGTTGGTCCGGGGGCGAGATTCGATTCGAATGTCGACTACCTACCGATGCGACTTTCCCTGGTCCCAAGGCTTTTTGCGTACAACCGGCCCCCTGACGCCGTTTTGATACACACCTCGAGTCCCAAGGGGAACAAGGTGTCCTTGGGTATTGAGGTCAACATCATGCCTGCAGCAATTGAACAAGTTCGCCGACGAGGTGGCGTCGTAATTGCCCAAGTCAATCCCCAGATGCCCTACACACGAGGCGACGGAGAACTCAGCATTGACGATGTCGACCTCGCCATAGAAGTTGATGAAGCCCTACCGTCGCCAGTGGTGCGACCTATTGATGCCACGTCAACATTGATTGGCGAGAATGTTGCGACACTCGCGAGTGATGGATCGACGTTGCAGATGGGAATCGGAGCACTCCCCGACGCCGCCCTTTCTAGGATGCATCATCTGCGAGATCTCGGCGTCTGGTCCGAGATGGTGAGCGATGGTGTCCTCGCACTCGAACACGCTGGTGCGCTCGACCGCTCGCGCGTCGTTACCTCAACGTTCCTCTTCGGATCCGTTGAGTTGTACCAATGGGCGCACGACAATCCGCGACTCGTCATGCGTCGCACAGAGAGCGTGAACGATCCTGGCCGAATCGCCGAGCAGCCTGGCATGCTTTCGATCAACACTGCGCTTCAAATCGACCTCTATGCGCAAGCGAATGCGAGTTACGTCGACGGAAAGATCTATTCCGGCTTCGGCGGCCAACCCGACTTCGTGAGTGGCGCCCTGCACGCAGTCCGCGGCCAATCAGTTTTGGCGTTACGTTCATGGCACGACAAAAGTTCGACCTCAAACGTAGTGCCGCTCCTCCACGATCCCGTCTGTTCGTTTCAGCATTCGGTCATTGTGAGTGAACACGGCATTGCACCACTTTTTGGTAGAAGTCAGCGAGCTCAAGCCAATCTCTTGATCGATACGATTGCGCACCCCACGGCACGCAATTTCCTCTACGAGGCTGCCCTCGACCGTGGACTGCTTGCTCGTGGTTCATAAAAAGTCAGAACGCACGAATCTGTCGTCCCAAAAGACTTGACGCATGTCACGACGCCCGCTAACCTAGTTCACTATTCCCATAAGATAACTAGAAATAGTTGAGAAAGTGAGCTTCATCATGAGAGTACGGACGCCAAAATTGGTCCGATTGGCAGCAGTTGGTCTCGCGGGGGCGACAACTCTTGGTGCCGTGGCGTTGCCAGCGTCGGCGAGCACACAGGCGACCATCGTCAACGTCGTGGGCTATTCAGTGGCTGGACCAGCGTATAAAGCCCTCGAGACCGCGTTTCAAGCGACGTCCGCAGGTTCTGGTGTCACTTTCACGAACACTTTTGGGGCGTCGGGCACCGAGGCGACCAATGTCGCCAATGGTCTTCCCGCCGACGTCGTGAACCTGTCGTATTACTCGGACGAAGAAGCGGATGCCACCGCCGGTGCCATTCCCTCAAACTGGCAAGATCAGGAAAATACCGTTGGGGGAGTCAATCCCGCCTCTGCGACGGTGTACACGACGCCTGGCATCGTCACCGACTCGACCGTCGTGTTCATTGTTCGAAAGGGCAATCCCTTGGGTATCAAACAGTGGAGCGACCTGACGAGGAAGGGCGTTCGGCTCGTCACCCCAAATCCTGAAACGTCGGGTAGCGCCAAATGGAACCTGTTGGCCGCGTACGCGGCATGGAAAGCTCTCGGCCACACGCCCGATCAGGACCAGAACTTCGTCAAGTCGATCTTGGAGCACGCCGTTGCCGAGCCACCCAGTGGTTCAACCGCACTGTCAACGTTCCTGGCGGGCACTGGTGACGTACTGTTGGACTACGAAGACGATGCATTGGCGGCAGTCGCGGCTGGCGACGCCATCACGGTCATCGTTCCGCCACAGACACTGTTGATCGAGAATCCGGTCGCCTTGACCAACACCGGACTGAAGAAACCGGCTGCCGTGGCGTTCTACCAGTATCTCTTCTCGTCAGCTGGACAAACAATTCTCGCGAATCTCGGCTATCGCTCGGTGCTGAAGTCAGTATGGGCCGCCACCAAGTCAAGCTTTGCGGCGTTCAAGAAGCCGACTGACCTGCAGACGGTGACGGACATCAATAGTGGCGGTTGGCCGGTGCTCGACAAGGAGTTCTTCGGCGCCAGCGTGACGTTCCCGTCGAATGACCCAACGCACCCGAATGAGGGCATCGTAACGTACTTGGAGGAATTTGCCGGTCGCGCCAACTAATTCTTTAGACGTCGAAGTTGCCCGACCACCACAACCGTGGTGGTCGGGACTTCGCTCGGCCGGACTCGATTCGGCGAAGTCCATTACGGGAAAGTCACTCGTCGTTGGCTATCTAAGTTTGTTGATTCTGATTCCAGTCGCCGCCCTGGTCGACAACGCCTTCAAGGGTGGGCTTGGGTCATTCTGGTCACAGGCGACAAGCACTGAGGCGCTGGACGCAATCAAGCTGACCGTGTTGTGCTCATTCGTCGCGGCGATGGTGAACGCAATTGCGGGGACCGCGACGGCCTACGTGCTCGTGAGGGATCGTTTCATCGGACGCAGCGCGCTCAACGCAATTATTGACTTGCCTTTCGCGCTGCCCACCGTCGTCGCCGGTATCACCTTCTACACCTTGTACGGACCTCATTCGCCCTTCCACGTCAACATCACCGGAACCTGGATTGGTGTGACGGTCGCAATCATGTTCGTCACGCTGCCTTTCAGTGTCCGCTCCGTCGAGCCCGTGCTCGAGTCACTCACGATTGACGCGGAAGCTGCAGCATCAACACTGGGCGCATCTTCTTTTTACGTGTTTCGCACCATCACCTTGCCCGCCATTATGCCCGCGCTTCTCACTGGTACTGGGCTTGCCTTCGCTCGTGCGTTGGGAGAATACGGATCGGTGGTGTTCATCTCGAACAACATTCCCTACCACAGCGAGATTGCGAGTTCTTACGTCTATTCATTGGTCTCGTCGGGTCAAAATGCCGCCGCCGCTTCGGTCGCCATGTTGCTCTTGGTGGGTGCCCTGTGCGTTCTGATCGTAAGCAACGTGGTCGCTCGTCGCCTGGCGAGGAGACGCGGATGAAACGTCCCTCGATTCTTCTTCGATCCCTCGTGATCGTCTACGTTGGCGCTCTACTTGCATTGCCTCTCGGTTTTGTCTTCCAGCAGGCCCTAAGCCACGGATGGGGCCAATTTTGGATCGCGCTGCACGACCACGCCATGGACCTTGCCATTATTCTTTCTCTAAAGGTCGTCGTGCTCGCGGTGCCGCTCAACGTGCTGTTCGGCGTGGGAGTATCGATGTGGATCGTCCGGCATCCTTCGCCACTCAGTCGATTCATCGACGTGATCATTGACATCCCGCTCGCGATCTCACCCATCATCGTGGGGCTGATTCTCGAATTGGCGTACGCTCAAAACGGATGGTTCGGATCCGCGTTCGCGGCGGCGGGACTGCGCATCATGTTCTCGTATCCGGCGATCGTCCTCGCGTCGGTGTTCGTATCACTGCCGCTCGTTTCGCGTCAAGTGATACCGCTACTCCGTGAAGTAGGCGACCACCAGGAACAGACCGCGGCGACGCTCGGTGCGAAGCCTTCGCGAATCTTCTTCACTATCACCATGCGTTCTATCGCGTGGGCCGCGGCGTACGGCGTGACCCTCACCCTTGCTCGAGTACTGGGAGAATACGGGGCGGTGCTGATCGTCTCGGGCAACATTGCGCTGATCACACAGACGCTGACGCTCAATATTGGGGCCAATTTCGAGAGTTTCAACGCTTATCAAGGGTTCGTGGGCGCCCTTCTCCTCGCCCTCGTCTCGGTGATCGTCCTCGTCTTCATTGGCGTGGCGCGACACCGACTGGAAAGGAAACGACATGTCAGTTTCGTATAGCGGCGTCACCAAATCGTTCGGAGGTCGTCTGGTGCTTGACGACATCAGCGACATCGTGAACGAAGGCGAGTTGACGGCTCTGCTGGGGCCGTCGGGTTCAGGAAAGTCCACGCTCCTTCGCATCATCGCGGGATTAACCCCACTCGATAGCGGACGAGTCTCGCTCGCCGGACGTGACGTCACCAACACCCCCGCCCGCGACCGACACATTGGCTTCTGCTTTCAGGACTACGCCCCCTTTCGACATCTGTCGCTGCGCGAGAACGTCGCCTACGGTTTGAAGGTACAGCACGTCGCGCGTGCGCAACGTCGAGAGCAAGTTGACGAACTGCTTCGCCTCGTTCGCCTGGAGGAATTCGCTGATCAGTACCCGCACCAATTGTCCGGTGGTCAACGCCAGCGAATGGCGTTGGCGCGCGCGCTTGCGATCAAACCGGACGTGTTGTTGTTGGACGAACCGTTCGCGGCGCTGGACGCTCAAGTTCGCGCCGAACTACGAAGTTGGGTGCGCACGTTGCAGCAGGAGGTGGGTATCACGACTATCTTGGTCACCCACGATCAGGTCGAGGCGATGGAGATTGCGGACCGACTGGTCATCTTAAATAGCGGTCGCATCGAACAAGCGGGAAGGCCGTCGTTCGTCTACGACCACCCCGCGACCGACTTCGTCGCTTCGTTCCTAGGTCCGATTACGTCCATCGGTGGTATCAGCTATCGACCGCATGAACTTGAGATCGTGTCGCTGGGCGACGGTGCCGAGAGCGCCACGGTCAGTGAGGTCATACGGCTTGGCTTCGAGGTTCGAGTCGTATTGGCCGGTGACGATGGGACGTCAACCTGGGTCCAACTTACTCATGACCAGGCAAAACACCTGAATCCCGGTGTGGGCCAACGCTACGGGATTCGCGTGCGGTCGTCGAAAGCTAGCAAGGACGCGCCTCTGTCGTCGAACGTCGACGCTCCACGCTAGGAGCAACCTAGTCGGTTGGTCGGGCTGGGGAGATTTGAACTCCCGATCTCTCGGCCCCCAGCCGAGCGCTCTAGACCAAACTAAGCCACAGCCCGCGAACGTTCAATCCTACCCGCAGTCGCCTTAGACACTCGGTCGATGTCCGCCGTGGGCTTGATCGGGGTGCGTCAGCCACGCCCTCGCTTCGCAAAGGTACGCCACTGTTTCGCCCGTCGCTTTTGCCCGCAGCGCCTCGAGAATCCGTTCGTCGAGTGCCTCGAGCAATTCATTCGTCGTCATATGTTCCCCCTATGCGCCGCCTGCGGCGGCGCTCACTATTTCCACGTGGTCCTCGGGCATCAGCGTGGTCGAACCCCATTCACTGCGCCGAATGATCTCGCCATTGCGCGCTACGGCAATGCCGCGTGCCTCGATGCCGAGGTGTTGCACTAATGCCGTCACGCTCATCGGCTCAAGCACGTGATGCTCCCCATTGACGAGCATCACGGCGTTCCTTGCACGAAGTGCAATGCGTCGTTCGCGGCGAGGGGAGCGAGCGTGACGCCATGGCGATAGTGGCCCGAGGACCACGCCCATCGAGACTCACCGAGAACCTCGAAGAACGGCTGAAGGTTCGCGCTGGCGGGACGTAGTCCAATGCGCGTCTCGAGTACCGTGGCGCTCTCGAGGGCAGGCACGAGGTCGAGCGCGTCGCGCAACAATCGAGATAGCTCGCCCGCCTCGATTACGGAATCTCCTCGCTCGTCCGTGCTCGCGCCCAGTACGGCGTAACCGTCTCGTCGGTTGACCATATAAAAAGGGCGTCCGCGGACGAAGGACCGCACCGTCGGAAGTTCATTGCGCTCGAGACCCTCGACGCGGATCGTCACGCCGCGCACCGGGCGAACCACATTGTTGTGACGAGACGACAGTCCTTCGGGCAACCCCCGGGCGCCACTCGCGATGACTCCGTAACGAGCGTGTACTTCGCCCGATTCGGACCACGCCCACACGAGCGCGTCATCAGAGCCCACACGAACGACCTCGTCGGCGATGATTTTGGCTCCCAGCAGCGACAGCGCGTCCTGCAGTATTCGCACCGCCTGATCGGGATCGATCCACGCGTCACCTTCGAGGAATAAGCCCTCATCGACCCTTGGAGTAAGAGCGTTGAACGCGTCGGGCCACTCCTCGCGCGACGTTCGCGTCGCCGTAACGCCAAATCCGTGGGCGACACGAGCAAACTGTTCGACCAGTCGTCGATCGCTCGCGTCCCAGCCAACGAGCAAGGTCCCGCATTGCTCAATGCGCAAGTGCTCGCCCGTCAGTTCCTCGAGATCGCTCGCGAGTTCGCGCCAGGCAGCAAGTGCGCCCCGTTGCAACTCGTAATTGGAAAATTCTCCGGGTGCGATTTCGGCACTCGGGGCAATCATTCCGGCCGCCGCGAACGTAGCGCCCTTCGCGGGGGAGGGGTCGAAGAGCGTGACCGCGTGACCCGCCCGCAGGAGCCGAAACGCAGTCGTCAGTCCAATGATGCCGGCTCCCACGACCACGACGTCATTTCGTACCGTGTCCACGCAGCCAGCGTAGGCGTCGAAGAATGACCATTTTCCGGTATAGTTGGAGCGGGTCAGCGTTGCCCCGCAAGGAAACGCGATGACAGATAAACTTTCCCTCTACGACCCAAGTTTTGAGCACGACGCCTGTGGCGTAGGCATTGTGGCCGATTTGACCGCCCAGCCGACTCGTGCCACCGTTCTTGACGCCCTGACGATCCTCGAGAATCTCGAGCACCGGGGCGCCACGGGCGCCGACGTTGATTCCGGTGACGGGGCTGGACTCTTGGTGCAGATGCCCGATGCCTTCATTCGACAGGCGTTTGGCCCTGATATCCCTGCCCAGGGCGACTACGGCGTCGCCTTTTGGATGATTCCTAAGGGCACCGACGTACCCACCCTCCGACTTGACATCGACGCGGTGCTCGCGAGCGTCGGTCTTCAAAGCATCGGATGGCGCGACGTGCCCGTCAATTCATCGATCCTCGGTCCGACGTCGGCGAGC
>Ga0302319_10013001_pt1 | contig 15644 bp, 8 predicted proteins | sample Bog_T0_2_FD_203319 | JGI IMG/M metagenome (GOLD analysis project Ga0302319, IMG submission 203319) | Peat permafrost microbial communities from Stordalen Mire near Abisko, Sweden - Bog_T0_2 | ecosystem: Environmental > Terrestrial > Soil > Wetlands > Peat | place: Sweden: Abisko, Stordalen Mire...
GCCTGCCCCCAACCCGTTTTATGCTCCAGGCCGGACCCGATGGTTACATCGGTAAAAGTGCCGTCGCGGTTGTTTTTAAAAAGACGGCAATGCGGTTCCTGGCCAGCCGGGAACCCATCAAGACGCCAGCCATTGACCAGAAAAATATCGAGGTAGCCATCGTTGTCATAGTCGTAAAAGGCCAATCCGCAGCCGGTTGTTTCCAACAGGTATTTATTGGTTAACTCTCCACCATAAATGGTCTTTGAATCTAGACCGGCCTCCTTCACCACGTCGACAAAGCTGATGCCGAGCGGCGTTCCTTCGATGGGTGACTTCGGGCCGGAAGGGGGTGGCGCGGGTTTTGCATCGTAACTTCGCTCCTGTGGACCGATCGGCTTTTGCGGGTCCGGTGCGGCCTGCTGTTGAAATGGAGAAGCGAGCGCGAGAATATCCGCGAAAGGCAGCACCAACGCTGTGCGGCTGAGAGATTGGAGGAACGAACGGCGTTTCAATGTTTTCTAATCCTCTTGAGTTACTGCTGACCAATCGCGGTGTTGGATGTGTGAGCCATGTCGGAATGCACGTGGTACGGATCGCTCTCGGTGGAGATTTCAGGGTGCTTGCGCAGATAGTCCAGTGAATACGTCGGCGCACCTGGATCGATTCGCTTGGTGGTATAAAGCGCAGCTTCCTCGGCGGCCTGCTTCTTCATTCCCATCCTGCGATAGAGAATCGAGAGGTTGTAATGAGCGGCCAGATCGTCGGGATCAATTGCCTGCAGCGCTTTGAATTGCTGCATGGCCTCTTCACTGCGATGCTGCTGATAGTAGGAAATACCAAGTTCACGCCGCGCATCGCGCGACTGCGGATACTGCGCAACCACCCTTTCAAGATCGGCTACTTCGGCTTCGGAATTCCTAGCGCGGCGCTCGACAAGCGCCAGGTAGTAGAGTGCGCGCGCATCGTCCGGATGCATGTGGAGCGCTTCTTCAAGCGGACCACGAGCATCAGGGTATTTTTCCCACTCGATGTTCGTGATGCCTAAGTTGATGTAGCCGTCCTTATAGTCGGGGCGCAACTGGATGACCTGCTGAAAGGCATGAATTGCGTCTTCATATTGCAGTTGGTCGAGATAGGCGATGCCGATGTTATTCCAGCGCATCCAGTCTTGATTGTCGTTGGGGCCCGGAGCGGTGGGAGGGTTATCGCCGAGGCTCCAGGTGCGGCTTTGGGAAGCAATTTCAATCACGGGATAGGCGGGATGATCGCTGCCCAGAACATTATTGATGTAACTCTGCCGAAGGTGGCGGTATTCAACGGCCGCTGTCATTGTGATAGGGCCTTTGACGTCCGACGGAATGTGGAATTGATAGCGGACCAGAGCGGAACGTCCCGACTGGATCGTGTTGTCATAGGCCACGGAATGGATGGTCCACACCTTGTGGTTATCAACGAAGTTTCCAGTTAAGTCGACGGGGCGATTCGTGAAGCTATGCGCACCTGTGTCGAGCATTCCATCCGGATTGAGGAATCCGCTTCGATAGATGAGGTCTCCCGCAGCGTCTTTGACAGTGACGCTAACCCATGCCTCGTATAGATCGCGAACTTCGGGAATGAGAGAATGCCCGATGTTCTTGTTCTGAATGACGACGGCGGTCTCAACGGTTTCATCAGCCTTGAGCGATACGGGCACTGTACCCAGCGGGGCGACCATTGGTCCACCGGCTACATTCTTGAGGGCGAAGATATCGACGTTGAGAAATGTGCCGCTCCTCAGGAATTCGATGGTCTTATTGAGTTGCTCATCGAATCCATAATAGAAGGGCACCGCGGTGTTGCCGGCCAGCCAGCGATGGGAAACGAAAGTGCCGTGCTTGGCGCCATATTCGGGCAACGTGACTGCCGCACGCTTCATGTGGCATCCCTGGCAGCTTGAAAAGTCGGTCGTGTAAAAGGTAAGTGGATTGCGTTGCGAGAATTTCGATTGCTGCCACTCGTCATATGCCGTGAATGCGCGAATGAATTTGTAGTCGTTGAGTGGCTCGGGCAGGTTGGCCTTGTGGCATGCGCCGCAGAATTCCGGGGAGTGGAGCAGGTCAGACATGACTGCCTTGGAGTGGCGCTCTGGGTGGCGCAGAATCTGGTCGAACGGCACTTCGCCGGGGATGCGACTTCCTTTTTCGTCCACAATGACCGCAGGCACGCCCATCTCCAGCCCCGCATTTCCATTGATGGAAAAAGTCCTTTGCACCGAGTGGCACACGGTGCAGGTCAAGCCGTCCGAATCCATCATTGAGCGATCGACTTTGGAGTCTTCGGTCAGTCCGCCGCCGAGCACGGAGATTGGGTTGTGGCAACTGTCGCAATGGCGTGCGAAGGCGATGCCGCGGGTCTTGTCGCGCAGCAGCAGGTTAACGCTAGTGCGGTAAAACGGTGTCCGGAACGCGTTCGAATGGAGAGATTGACGCCACTGTGCATAGGCTTCCTGGTGGCAGGTTCCGCAATATTCGGCGCTGGGAAATGCGCCCGGATGAAGAAAGCCGTCGCCCTGCACCTTGATGTTACCGGGGGTGAATGGCTTGTCTTTCCCGTAGTGGAAATTGTAAGTCTCGCTCACTGCTGCATTCTCGGCTTTGCGGTCTGCCGCAGATTGATCCGAAGCTCTTGCCTCAAGCTTTGCCAACGCATCGCGCTGGGCCGGCGTATCTTCAACCGGAGGTGCGCCCGGAAGAGGTGCAGTATATGCAGGGGGTGGCGTTTGGGTTGGAGCGCTTGCTTGTGACGGGTTTTGCGCCGCCCACGAAGACGCAATCCACGGTCCGGACAAAACCAGACAGGCCAAGGCTAACACCAGGCAGGCGAAGCCAACGAGGGGACCTACTGCCTTATTCATAGAATCTCCAACCGGCTCAAAGGCTACGAAGTCGCGACCGTAGGCGGCTTCCGTGGCGAAGTGACGAAATCAACAGGTTATCGTTCAAACAAGGGGCGTGCTCTGGGGCGATTTGCAAGTTTTGGGAAGCGCCGGCAGGACCCCCGAGAAATCGCCGCATTCCTTCCCGTCTGCTTTGTATTCACTGGTAGGAAGTGAAATGCTCGATTCTGCCCCACTATAACGCGCGGACGGGTAAGATGTACATCCATCGGTTGGCTGAGATTGGCGGACGTGGACACGGGAAACAGGGCAATAAATCTTACTGCGGGGTGTGCTGGCGAAGGGATGCCGCCTTCTCGCGCTCGGCGGCAGCTTCCATGGTCTTGCCCTGACGCTCCAATGCTTTCGCCAACCCATCGTGGGCATCGACGTAGTTCGGGTCGAAGCTCAAAGCCTCGTTGTAATCCGCAATCGCTTCGTCCGTTTTGCCGGCTGCGAGCAGTGCATTGGCGGAGTGGGTAGATACTTCGGCCCGCTGTAGATCCATATGTTCGCGCATAAGATCGGCTGCCTTCCGGCGTTCTTCCTTAGCTTCGGCAGGCTGGTTTTGCCGGGCCAGGACAGTGGCAAGGGTAAGGTGGGGATCGGCCTGCAAAGGGCTTTGACGGATGGCTTCTTTCAGGGCCGCGACGGCTTCAGGAAGCCTGTCGAGTTTGTTGTCAACGCTGCCCAGAGTGGCCCACCCATCGCCATTCCCAGGCCGCAGCTTGAGGGACGAGCTCAGCTCTCTCTCCGCGTCCGCATACCTGCCTACCTGCATGTATAGAACGCCCAGCAGATAGGGCGGTTCAGGCGCAGCGGAATTGAGCTTCTCGGCGGTCTCAAGCTCCGGAATGGCGTCCGCGGCGTCATCCTGCATCTTGAGTGCGTAGCCAAGGTTGTAGTGCAACTGGGGTGCGTCGGGAGAGAGCTTTAGAGCGGCGCGTAACTGAACGATGGCGTCGTCAAGCTGGCTGAGCTGAATATCCGCGACAGCCAGGTTCTGATGTGCCGTTACGTTATCCGGCTCCAGGGTCACGGCACGCTGCAGGATGGGGACCGCGTCTTTCGCTCTCTGCGCCAGGCAAAGTGCCATGCCGAGATTCGTCAGCGCCTCCGCATTGCCGGGGTTCGAATCCGCAACTCGTTGCAGCAGCGGAATGGCATCCTGCACACGATCAAGACGCTCGAGTACCAATCCCAATTGATACGCAGCCGAGGTGGAGGCGGGATCGAGTTCCGACGCCTGCTGCAGCACGGGAAGGGCCTGTTCATCCTGGCCGGCATTGGCGAGTGCCTTGCCAAACTCAAGAGCGATGACTGGATCGCGAGGCGCAAGTTGATTGGCCTTGGTCAGTTCATCGAGAGCGCCAGGCTGGTGGAGTGCCTGGAGGGTCAAACCAAGGCGCAGGTGGGCGATCGCGAATTCCGGCCGGCCCTCAACAGCGGCGGAAAAAGCGAGCTTGGCGTTCGCCCAATCTTCCGCTTGCGCGTAGAGCGTTCCGAGGTCACTTTGTAAATCAGGATTCTTCGGCTCGCGTGCCGAGGCTTCCTTCATTTTTCCGATCGCAGGCTTTAGCTGCCCGGTGGTTGCCAGAGCCCGCGCATACGAAGCAAGAACCGCGGGAGCAAGCGGATGCCTGGCAGTGTGAGCCGCTGCGTCCAGCTTGGCGAATAGTGGTAAAGCCTTGGCGGACTGGCCATTCTGTTCATAAGCGAGAGCCAAGTTAAGCTGTGCGCTGCCGTCCCCCGGCTGGATGGCCAACGCTTTTTCCAACTCGTGGATTCCTTCGCCGGTCCGCCCCAGCCGCACCAATACGGCTCCCAGCGCGGTGTGGACCTGCGAAGCCGCGGGTGCTAGCCGCGCGGCATTTTGAAAGTCCTCAAGAGCGGCATTCATGTCGTTGCGCGCGAGGGCGGCGGCGCCGGCACGATAGTCCACGTCGGCCTGCTTGAGGCTGGCTGAGGGCTCTTGCGCGCGCGCGGGATACGAAGTGGCCAGGATAATGGCAAGCAGGGGAACCACGCGCAATCGCACTTTGGGGAAGAACACCTGCATCGCGATATCTATGGTACCTGATGGGGAGTAGCCGCTGGAAAGCTCGTGCGCGTCAGTCTTCCATGCAAAATCGATAACGATGGTTCCGCAGTTACATGACGCAGTTTCTGCCGGCTGATTTTGCCTGGTAGAGGGCTTCGTCCGCAATCTTCACAAGGAGTGTGGAAAGAGACCGAGGCTCCGGTATTTGAGTGGCGCAACCGATGCTGATGGTGACAACAGATTGCGAGCTGTCTTCGTGGGGGATTTGACGCTCCTCAAGGGCCTTCCGAATCTGCTCGGCGATCAATCGCGCTCCGGCGGAATCGGTGTTGGGCAAAACGACGATGAACTCCTCTCCGCCATACCGTGCGAGAAGATCTGTGGGCCGATGAATGCAGGATGCGATCGTCCGGGCAATATCCTTCAGGCAGTTGTCTCCGGAAACATGACCATACCGGTCGTTGTATCGTTTGAAGTGGTCGACATCGATCATCAAGACGGAAATTGGACTATGCGAACGAATGGCTCGGAGCCACTCGCCTTCGAAGAACTCGTCAAAGTTTCTGCGGTTGGCGACACCTGTAAGAGCGTCGATGCTTGCCAGGCTTTCCGCCACGCCGAGGGCTTTGTTCAATTCGGCTTCCGCAGCTTTGCGGCTGGAGATATTGTGTGAGACCGTGATGAAGCCGGCCGGAGCGCCGGTTTCAGGGTCGCGGTGGAGAACAACGTTGCCTTCCAGCCAGAGGTAGCTCCCATCCTTTTTCTTGTTGCGAAAGTCAAAGGGATTGAAAGCCCTGCCGGCGAGGCACTGCTCGTAGAGCCTGCTCACTGCGGCCAGATCATCCGGATGAATGAGTTGGTCGCGATCGAGATCGAGAAACTCCTGCCTCTCCCAGCCGAGCAATGTTGTTACGGCAGGCGATACATATTGGCGTTCCCTCTCGAGATTCTGGAGCATGATGATGTCGTGCGAGCCCTCCGCCAGAAGGCGAAAGCGCAGTTCGCTGGCGCTAAGGTCGACTTCAAGACGGTGTCTTTCCGCCAGGATCACTTCCGTAATGTAGAGGACGATCATGCAAACGAAGGTGAAGAATTGCATGATCAGGGTGCGTGGCGAGAGCGACACGAATTTTGTGAGCGCGATGGGTCCATGGTTATGCGCGGTCGAGTAGCCGGCGATGACAGAAACGGCGAGAAGGCCGATGGTTGATCCGGACAAGCCGAGGCGCACCTCAATCAGCAGGAGAAACGGAAGGATCAGGAAGAGAAGTGGCAGGGTCGTTTGCCAAAAAACCACGATGCTCACGGAGCAAAGCAGGGCAAACAGGGATACGACTTCAAACCACTTGCGATTGGAAAATGGCGCCCGCTTCTGAAATCCGAGATAAAGCGGCGTAACGATTGAGATACCAAGCGCATCGGCGGTGAACCATTCCAGAAACCCTTCAAACGTCGGTCTGCCAAATGATCCCGAAAGGTAGCACGCGGCGAAGAGCGACGCGACGGCGGGAGCCAGAACGACTCCATAGGCGAGCAGCCGAACGAGCTGACCGGGCCGCGTGAGATAGCGTTGCGGCGTGAAGACCGGTTGCAGCAGCCAGGCCGCCAGAGAAACCTCAAGGACGTTGCATCCCGCCAGATAGAGCATTCCAGTCAAATGTCTGACCGGTGGAATAAATACATTGATCAGCAGATCGATGGCCGCCGCAACCGCAAGATAAACAGGCCATTGCTTTCGTGGCAGGCAGATAAGAATCCCGATCAAGAGCCCGGTAGCGGGCCATAGGATGCTGATACTTCCCGCTCCCCACGAAGCCGCGTTGAGCAGGATGGCGCCGCCGGAGACGCACCCGAGCGTGATTGCAGTCGCAGCCAAGTGCAGCAGAGAGAGCGAACTGTTGGGCTCCTGAGGCAATTCAGGACTGTCAAGAGTCATAGAGTTCCAGGCGGCGGTTCCAAGAGACGGATAAAGCTGGCGCAGTTAGACGAGTAGGTTCACAAAAACGAGCGAAAGTCGATCTTGTTGTTCTATAGACAATCATAGTAGCCCGGTCCAGATAATCCGGCGTTTTTTATGCTTGTCACGCTGAGCAGCTTCTGAAAGTGGTTCAGCGGGGAAGCTGTTGCGTCCCCACAACCGTGAATTCCTCCGAACGAACAGTCTCTGCCGCGTCCCCGCCTGGCTGCGAACCCCCTACAGAAACCCGGTAGCGCCCAGGAGTAACTGCCCTGACACCCTTGTCGTCCACCTGCGACAATGCCCTCGGGTCCAGGTGGAAAGTCACGTGCTTCGTCTCGCCCGGATTCAGATGCAGGCGCTCAAATCCAGCCAGGGCCAGAGCTGAAGAAACTGGCGTCTGTGGCGGCGCAAGATAGAGTTCCGCTACTTCGTCGCCTTGAAGGGAGCCGACATTCTTGACATCCGCTTCCACGGCCAGCGTGTCGCCGGCATGAACGCTCTTGCTTGAAACGCGCAGATGCGAATAGGCAAAGGAGGTATAACTCAACCCATCGCCAAAGCTATAGAGCGGTTTCCCTTTGAAATAACGATAAGTGCGGTTTGTCATGGAGTAATCTTCGAAGGTCGGTAACTGGTCTATCCCGGTGTAGAAGGTAATGGGCAGTCGTCCGGCAGGAATGTTTTTGCCGCTGAGGGTCTCCGCAATGGCCTGCCCTCCGGACTGTCCCGGATACCATGCCTCTACAATGGCTTTGGCATTTTGTTGCGCCCAGTTCACCGCGAGCGCGCTGCCGTTGAGTAGCACGACCACCATCGGCTTGCCAGTCTTGGCGATTGTCTCGATAAGTTCCTCTTGAACGTCTGGGAGAACAATGTCGGTGCGGTCGCCACCTGAGAAGCCCTTGGCGTTGACCATCATTTCTTCGCCTTCAAGGCGCGCGGTCAGGCCGACAAAAGCAATAACTAGATCTGCCTTCTTTGCCGTTGCGACCGCCTCGTCCTGCAATAGCTCATGGCGCGGGCTCCATTCGAAAACGACGCCTCCGCCGGCAATTCGACCGCTTTGAAGGTATTCAATGCGAATGGAGTGAGGGTTGGTGTCGGCGAATGTAATCGGGTAGCGCTGAATGCCGCCGAAATTTCTGCCACTGGGTGGCAAACCGGGCGCGTTTGGCGCAGGCGGTGGAGTCGGCAATGGCTCCAGAAGCTTCCCATCGAGATAGACCGCGAATTTGAGCTTTCCCCCGCACGGGAAACAGAACGGCACACGAAACTGGAAGTTATCATTCTCCGCCACCGGCGCTGTGATTGTGCCTGTCCACCGAACAGCAAAGCTGTCGGCGGTGGTGTTTGCAGACAGGCTGGGAACCGGGTTGGCATAGGCCCAATCGAAGTCGAGTTCCTTGTCGACGCGCGTCGTTTCCGGCTTTCCGTCAAAGCTTGGGCCAGCGAAATACTCGCCTGTGAGACCCTCGACGGTGGCATCGGTCGCGGTTCGAAACAGAGTGCGCGGGACAGTGACCGCCCCGCCCATGACATAGGGTGATCCTTCCGCATAAAGAACATGACTACTGCCAAATTCGGCGGCAATGCCGTCAATGGGCAGGATCGGTTTCATTGGAATAGCGTTGTAGTTGCCCTCAAGCGCGAGGCGCGAGGCCGCCAGAGGGCCGATGACAGCGATGGTGTGATTTCCGTCAGTTTTCAAGGGGAGGAATTTACCGTCGTTCTTGAGAAGAACCATCGACTCGCGGGCTGCCTGAAGAGCGAGAGCCTGGTTCTCCGCCGAGTTGACTACGGAGAATGGGATCGAAGCATAAGGCACATTGGCCGGCGGATCGAACATGCCCAATCGCATCCGGGCCGTGAACAGGCGCTTGAGCGAGACGTCGAGTTGAGCCTCCGTGATCAGATTGTGGTGCACAGAATCTGTAAGTGCACGATAGGCTGTGCCGCAATCTGTATCTGTCCCCGCAAGAATGCCGGCTGCGGAGCCCGACTCATGATCGCTGGAATAGTGATGACCGTTTTTCTGCGAGAAGTCGTCAATCGCGTCGCAGTCGGAAGTGACGAACCCCTGGAATCCCCAATCCTTGCGCAGAATGTCTTCGAGCAGCATCTTGCTGGCGCAGGCGGGCACCTTGTCGACTGCGTTGTATGCGCACATGATCGAGTCGGCTTTTCCTTCGGTAATCGTGGCCCGGAATGCCGGCAGATATGTATCCCAAAGGTCATGTTCGCTGGGGTCGATGTCTACTTTATGTCGTGTTGATTCGGGCCCGCTGTGAACCGCGTAGTGCTTTGGAGTCGCGATTGCGCGGAAATAATTTGGATCGTCGCCTTGGATGCCTTTTACGAATGCCACACCCAGCCGACTGGTTAGAAGAGGGTCTTCTCCATAGGTCTCCTGGCCGCGTCCCCAGCGGGGGTCGCGAAAAATATTAATGTTCGGCGACCAGATAGTCAGTCCGAAAAAACGGTCATGATTGTCATGAAGGATCGCGTCGTTGTATTTCGCGCGCGCCTCGGTGGAGACGACCGTTCCAATTCGATTCAGAAGGGGTGCGTCCCAAGTCGCGGCATTTCCAATAGCTTGCGGAAACAGTGTCGCGTACCCTGAGCGCGCAATCCCATGCAGCCCCTCGTTCCACCAGTTATAGGCAGGAACATCGAGCCGCGGAATAGGCGCCGCCCGGTCGATCAATTGTGAGACTTTCTCTTCCAGCGTCATGCGCGAAACGAGATCGTCAACGCGCTGCTGAAGGGGCAGTGCGGCATTGCGAAACGGCATGGCAGCCGCTGCCTTGATCTGTTCTTGCGTAGGAGGCGGCAAAGTATTTTGGACCGGCGCTTGCGCGGAACAAGGAAGAAGTGAAAGCACGAAAACCAGGATAGAGGCGGCTGAATGTATGCGCAAAGTGATTGACTCCGAGAAAGCCATATTAAGGCCTGAATGTGCGAATGGCAACAGTCTCAGGTCCGCGCTGTCAAAGTTAATCGCTTACAGAAAAATCGGTTTTCCAGCGGCCCCGAGCATCGCCGGCTTTTCTGGCCGATCCCAGGCAGGTCCATATTCCAATCATTGCCGAGGGCTCGACGAAGACCTGCCCGATAGTGTGGAATGGTTGCGACGGACTAGCGGCATAAGTCCCGTCGGCCCACACTTCAGGCTAAGAAAGGTCGTTACCGTGGCTGTCCGTTTCTGTCTCTGCTTCATTGCTGTTGGCGCTTCTTTGCAAATGGTCTGTGCCGCATCCGCACAGACCCCCGCGGCTTCGTCCGCGCAAGCTCCTGCTGCCGCGCCCACCCAGCCACCGCCAATCTACTGGCAGCCCCCGCCGCCGCACGAGAACGCTCCTTTAGGCGAGATTCCAAGCATGCCCGGCGACGGCCAGGGGGCATACAAGACCCATCGGTATCGCGACCTTTTCGCCGAGCAGGGCCACACACCCGCGGAGAGCAAAGCGAAGACCGACAAAGCTTTCCAGCAGTTATTTCATGGCGATGGTCAGGAGGAGCGGCTGTACTTTGAAACCGGCGCCAACGAGAATGGCCCTCTGGCCTACATAACCGATTGGGCCAATAACGACGCGCGCACCGAGGGCATGAGTTACGGCATGATGATTGCCGTGCAATTGAACAAGAAGCGCGAATTCGACGCTCTCTGGAACTGGTCCAAGACATACATGCTTATTACCGATCCAAAGAATCCATCGGTGGGCTACTTTGCGTGGTCCATGGGCACCGACGGAACGCCGCGATCGACGGGCGCCGCGCCCGATGGTGAGGAGTACTACACCATGGCGCTTTACTTTGCCGCACATCGCTGGGGCAATGGAAAGGGTATCTATAACTACCAGGCCGAGGCAGACAAGATACTTCGCGGCATGCGTCACCATCCGGTACTGACTGCCATCGGCCCGTTTCGGATTCATCCGGATGATCCACTCTTTACTTACCCCGACCATCCTTGGCCAAGCCCGAATAACACCGCGCGCGAGAGAGAAGCGGCCGCAAATGGCAACGCGGCCCGTCCGCCGATGTTCCGCTTTCCCCGTGGATCGCAGACCGAATCGATTGGCCCCATGGTCGACGAGGCGCACTTCATGATTCGCTTTGTGCCGGACATTGCGGGCGGAAATACCGATGCGTCCTACCATCTCCCCGCGTTCTACGAGTTATGGTCGCGTTGGGGTCCTGTTGAGGATCGCGCATTCTGGGCCAAGGCTGCCGATGTGAGTCGCGCCCTGTTCTCTAAAGTGACGGGGCCTGAGACGGGACTTACACCAGATCGCAATAACTTCGACGAGACGCAAATCCTCTTCCGGGACGGCACACCAACGCCATTCAGCTATGACTCCTGGCGAAGCGTGAGCAACTGGTCGGTGGACTATGACTGGTGGCAAAAGGATACTCGCGAAACTGTTCTAAGCGATCGTATTCAGAGGTTTCTTTTCAGTCAGGGCATCGACAAATTCGTCGATCGCTACACGCTGGATGGCAAGCCACTTTCAATGCGGCACTCGGTAGGCATGTTGGCAACCACCGCTGTAGGAAGCTTCGCAGCAACACCAGGGCCCACGTCGAAGGCCTTTGTCGAAGCGCTCTGGAACACTCCGGTGCCGTCAGGTGAGCAGCGCTACTATGATGGCATGCTCTACCTGATGAGTATGTTGCATTGCAGTGGGAAGTTTCGCATAATCGAACCGCAGGAAGTGAACGGAGGCGCGCACGGCGATTAGCAACTGCCGGTGCTCATCGTGCCATGGACAAAGGGGCAATGGTGCTGTGCGTTCCGTTGCCCTCGCGCTCATTCTTTCGCGCATTAATCCACTCAAGCCAATTGCGATAGATGCAGGCTGCTGCGCTTCGCCATGTAATGTTTATATGCGTATCTGCCATCGCCGCAGCCACACGAGCCAATAATGCCGAGCTCCGGCACGCAATAACCTTCTCATGCAAAGCGGTCAAGGCCTCCTCGGCCAGGCCATCGAAATACCCGCGAGGTAGCAATGGATAGATGCTTGTCTCACCATGGATGTACCTTCCCACGTCCCGGCGATATTCCTTCATCAACGTGTCGGTTTCATATTCAAAGTGGCCTTGAAAGAAGACAAACAGGCTTTTCTCCTGCTTGATGAATGTATCAACTCCGTCGCCGGCGATGTGCGAGAGAATGCTGTATCCGTGATCTGTCAAGTCGGCTTGGGCAACGCCGTTCCACCGAGAATGAGGTACATGGAAGCGAGAAGGCAGGCCGTTTGTAAGCAGATGATTGGACACATGCACGCATTCAAAGACGCCGAAATTCTTTTCGTCGCTCTTGCGGCGGTCAATGCCGTCCATGTGCAGGATGGCGGCGTGTGCAGCCAGGCAGGACCAGATCGTCGAGTGCGTATTATCCCGCGCCCATTCCAAAACCTGCGTAAGACTTTCCCAATATGGTTCGTCGCGCAGGCTTGCCATCTTAGGCTCTCTGCCCGTGACGATGAGCCCATCCAGGTGCGTTTCCAACAGCGCATCCAGGTTCGAATAGTGACCGGCAAAATGGTGACCACCGGACTCAGCCTGCGATAATCCGGGCAATGCATAAAACAAAACATGGATGGGAATTCCATCGGAAGCAGAATCGAGAAGAGAGACAAACTGCCGTTCGGTGGCCTGGAATGCGGCGCCAGCCATGTTATTGAGGAGCCCGATCCTTAAAGGTCGACTCGCCCGCTCGGGAAGGCGGCCCGCAAACGTACGTCGTGCTGCTCGCGCATTGTCCGACGGTCGGCCATTGTTGAAACGATTTGGGTCAATATTAACGTCCATTCGGTTCCTCTTTCCTAGAACATCTCTATTACGATTTATAGTTCGCGGCCGCTTTCGCAGTCGTTGCAAGAGCTTGATCGAGATCTTCGACGATGTCGTCGATGTGTTCGATTCCGATGCTGAGGCGGATCATCTCCGGCAGCACGCCTGCATTACGTTGTTCCTCCGCCGACATCTGCCGATGCGTTGTCGATGCTGGGTGGCAAGCCAATGATTTTGCATCGCCCAGGTTCACAAGACGAGTTACCAGTTTCAGCGCGTCGTGGAATTTTACCGCAGCGGCGTAACCACCCTTGATACCGACGGACATGAGCGAGCAGGCTTTCCCATGCAGATATTTCTGTGCAAGCGCATAGTAGGGACTCTCGGCAAATCCGGCATACTTCACCCATTCCACTCGTGAATCGTTGCGCAAGAACTCTGCGACCTTCCTACCGTTCTCCACATGCCGTTCCACGCGAAGCGCAACTGTTTCGATCCCCTGCAATAGGAGGAAGGCACTGAGTGGCGACAGCACCGCTCCGCCCGTGCGGAGATAAACACTGCGGCAGCGTGCAATATAAGCAGTTCTTCCAAAGTGCTCGGCGTAAACGAGACCATGATAAGAGAGGTCTGGTTCGTTGAAAGCAGGGAAGCGGGATGCGTTCTGCCTCCAGTCAAAGTTTCCGCTATCTATAATTACGCCGCCTAGAGTAGTCCCATGTCCGCCCAGAAATTTTGTCAGCGAATTGATCACGATGTCTGCGTTATGTTCAATGGGCCGCAGCAAAACCGGCGAAGCAACAGTGTTGTCCACAATGAGCGGAACACCACGATCGTGGGCGACACGCGCCAGTCCCTCGATATCGCAAATATTCCCCGCGGGATTGCCGACGCTTTCGCAAAACACCGCACGCGTCTTGTCGTTAATGAGCTTTGCAATATCCTCGGGCCGGTCGGTTCCAGCAAACCTGACAGTAACTCCCTGTCCCGGCAGGATGTGCGCGAAAAGAGTGTGTGTCGTGCCGTATAGTTGCGGAACAGAAACGATGTTGCATCCCAACTCTGTCACGTTCAGCACGGCATAATTCACCGCTGCCTGCCCGCTGCTGACGCACATGGCTTCCAAACCGCCTTCCAGTGCAGCCACGCGCCGCTCCAACACAGCAGTGGTCGGGTTCTGGATGCGCGTGTAGCGAAACCCCTCAGCCTCAAGATTGAAGAGTGCAGCCGCATGATCGGCGCTGTCGAAGGCAAACGCGACCGTCTGATAGACCGGCACAGCCACGGCCTTCGTTGTCGGATCGACATCGTAGCCGCTATGGATCGCGATCGTTTCCAGTTTCATTGGTCCATCCGTCCTTCAGGTGCTTTGTTCATGCGGTCTTTCTCTGTTGTACATTCGATACAAGACTGTTCATCTGGCCGACCGCCCACTCGATATCCTTCTCCGTGGTCTTGAAGCTTGTGATGCATGCCCGCACAACCTGCTTGCCGCCAATCAGCGCATCCGACATCCACGCAATCTGTCGCCCGCGCAGTTCCGCGATAAAGTCGGAAGTAGATAATCCATCGCGGGTAAAGCAGATCACCGGCAGCGGCGTGGAATTCACGATGCGCCAGCCTGTAGCTTCGAGCAACTCGCGCAGCACATTCCCCATGCGCGCTTGGTGATCCAGCATCGCTGCGTATCCCGCTTCGCCGTATTGCGCGAGGGCCATAAAGAGCTTGAGCCCGATAAATCGCCGCGACCACTGGGCCGAATTTGTAAGTGGATTGAACGTGGCCGAAGCATCTTCGCTCGCCGGCTTAACGGGCATATACGTAACGTCAGAGCGGAATGCCTGGGCAACGCTTTCGCGGTGGCGGCAGAAAAACATCCCGCACCCCATCGGCACTGAAAGCCACTTGTGCGCATCGCATGTGATCGAGTCCGCGGACTCGATTCCAGCGAGCCAAGGCTTCAGGCTCGGCGAAACTACAGCAGAGCCACCGTAGGCTGCGTCCGCGTGAAACCAAAGATTCCGCGCCTTGCAAAATTGCGCAATCTCTGGCAGCGGATCGATAATGCCCGCGGCGGTTGTGCCCGCCGTGCCAATCACCATAAAAGGCAGCATGCCATTGTTGCGATCTTCATCGACGCGCCTTCGCAAATCGTCGACATTCATTTTCAACTTGGAGTCGGTTGCAACGATGCGCAGGTTACGCCTGCCAAGCCCTGCCATGTGCGCAATTTTGTTGAATCCGTGATGTGTCTCGTCGGTCAGATAAATGGCCGGATCTCCCGCCAGGTGTCGAAGACCATGCTCACCGTATTCAGGAAATGCCCAGGTTAATGCGACCACGACCGCGGAAAGATTTGCTTCCGATCCTCCGCTGGTGAAGGTCGCGATGGAATCCGCGGGCAGGCCGAACTTGTTCGCGAGCCATGCAAGCGTATGGCGCTCCATCTCGTTCGCCCCAGGAGAAGTTCGCCAGTTTGCCAACTGCGAGTTGTACATTGCTACCAACGTATCTGCCACTACAGACGCCAAGGTAACGCTCGGGTTGTAGAGACCAAAGTAGCGGGGGTGAGTTACCTGTACCTGCCATTTCCGCAGCATCTGCTCCACATCGGCGATAACTTCGTCCAGCGGCATTGCTTGCCTGAAATCAAATCGCGATTCAAGATAGGCGCGGATTTCTACCGCCGTCACATCCGGGACAATGGGGCCGTCTGCGATCGCGGTCTCCAGCGCTTCGAATTCATCCCGGATTTGATCGACTTGCATCTTGATTCTTCCTTCGTAATCTCTTACTGCACTTAGTGCCTGCGTGGCTGAGCGCAGCCTACAATCGAAATTCCCCACCATTAATGCGTTTGTACAAATCCTTGCCGAGCGGCACGAACTCCTCCGAATTATCGAAGTAGAGTTCATCCGCACAGGCGTCCGGATCATATCCTTCACGAA
>Ga0302319_10013003_pt1 | contig 15642 bp, 16 predicted proteins | sample Bog_T0_2_FD_203319 | JGI IMG/M metagenome (GOLD analysis project Ga0302319, IMG submission 203319) | Peat permafrost microbial communities from Stordalen Mire near Abisko, Sweden - Bog_T0_2 | ecosystem: Environmental > Terrestrial > Soil > Wetlands > Peat | place: Sweden: Abisko, Stordalen Mire...
CGGACCCTACTGATTTTGATTCAGGCGATGTATTTGGCGTTTTACTTTGGAGCGCTGGGGAATCTGGCGGAGATCCACGACATTTTCGTAGACGAGGGTTGGGGGCTACCGGCGAATGAGTGGATGGCGATTTTGGTGACGACAGCGGTGGTGCTGATACCCGTGAGGCTGTTTTTGCTGGTCGGCGTTATTTTCGATTTCAGGACGCTCACGGAAAAATTCAGAAGAATCTTTCCGGCGTTGTTGGTGCTGGATTTGTTGTGGGCGTTATCGCCTTTCTTGCTGATTCACCATGTGAATCATGGTGTGGCGTTAGGGATGAGTGCGGCATTGGTTTATTTGCCGTTTGCGCAGCGGAGTTTGGTTGAGATGTATGGGAGAAAAGCCGGCTGAATCGGCTCGGCCCTAAAACTTGTAAGCGGGCGGCGTGACCCCTTTCAACCGCAAATAGACTTCGGCTTGCCCACGATGATGCGCGGCATGGGTGAAGCCGCCCCAAAACAATTCAAACTTCGTCACAACGGCACCGCCGCGAGTGACCGTTTCCTGCAAGCCTTTATCGTCGAGCTTAGAAAGTCCTGTCATGCAGAAGTCGTAGGCTGCGGTGAGGTTTTGAATGGCGGTGGCCTTCGAGTTATCTTCTGGTTTGGCAATGGGATTCTTCGTGCCCAGAGCGGCCGAGCAGTAACTGCCGTTCGCCATGGCGATATGGTTCATCTGCTCGCCAAAGGTCATTTCAGCGTCGGTGGCCTTAAAGGAGTAAGCGTCGGCAGGCATAGCCTCGGCTACGGCGAGCGATAGAGCTTTGGAGTTTTCCCAATGTTTCATGGTTTCGCCGACTATCGCCTTTCCCGGTTCTTGAGCGAGGACAGGACGAGCGGCGATCAAGGCAAAGATGCAAATAAAAGTCGATTTCATAGTTAGATCCGAAAGCAGAGAAGTGGCTGTTAATTAATGGGTCAGTTGCGCTTCGTGGGTGGCGAGGGTGAGTTCGGGTAGGTTGCCGCTCTTATCGAATTCAAGTTCGAAGGGTTCGGAGATCGCTTTCACGTTTGAGGCGACAGTGGATAGGAGGTTTTCACTGACGTCGAGGTGGATGAGCTCCATGGTGTTGCGGATGCGGCAATAGGTGATCTCGGCGGGATTGGTTTTGCCGACTGTGGGGGCGATGGCTTCGAGCGCTTCGCGATCGGAAGGATAGTGGATGGGAGTGCGAATACAGGCTGGGGTGGAAGCGGTGAGTGAGTTGATGTAGGTGGGCTTCCAGTCGACGTTTTCGAGAAGGCGGTCGTGAATAACGTCGGCCATGCCGAGGCCTACAGCGCTGCGGTAACTAAGAGCACTGATGGCGCGGGTGTAAATGCGGTGAACGAAGGGTGTGTCGGGCCAGGGGTTGTATTGGCCTTGGACGCCACGGTTGATGACCTTGGTGTCCATTCCCGCGCCGGAAATATTCTTGCCGAGTTCATCAACGATGAGAATATCGATTTCAGGTGCTGGGAGTTTGGCCATCCAGGATTTCACTTCCTTGAGAATGGCTTCTTCCTGAGCGACCATGCTGGCGAGACCTTGCGAAGTGCTGACGGCGGTCAGGCCGGCGGTTTCGTGGAAGGCACCTTCTTTAATGGCAAGGCCTCCGAGAATTTTATTCGACGCAAACACTTGCGCGCCAACGCTGCGGATCATTTTCTCAAGACCCATGCGATAGGCATAGGAGTGATAGCGCTGAGCGCCGGCGAATTTGCCCAGGCCGATGGCCATCATTTTAAAGAGGCCGCTTTCGATGGCGCCGGCAAAATCAGTGTGCCACTTGACGCGAGCGAGGAGGAATACGCCGTCGGAATCGAAAGCGGCTTTGTCCATAAACGTGTCGATGCCTTCGGGCGTCGTGCCGAGGGGGACGACGTCGAGAGAACTAACGACGGGCACGCCCATGGTGGCTTCGTGGATGCCGTAGTGGGCGAGGACGTCGGACTGGCCTTCGGCGGTTGCGGCGCCGTGACTGCCCATGGCGGGAATGATGAAGGGATGCGCGCCTTGTTCTTTCCAGAAATTGACGGTGGCTTTTGTAATGCGCGCAATGTTGGCAATGCCCCGGCTGCCGACGCCGATGGCAATGCGGGCGCCTTTGGGGACACGTTTGACGATGTCAGACGAAGAGAGTTCCTGGCGGATGCGGTCTTCGATGTTAGGGATGGCGCGGTTTGGAAAGGACTGTTCGGCGTGGACGAACCGGGGAAAGTTCATGAATATTAGGATACTCCGGTGTAGGCACGGTGTTGACTCGCTAGCGACGACGAGTTATTCTTTAGCCAAATTATGCCTTTTAGCACGCCGGTTCCCACTACTATTACGCGAAAATTCAAAGGCGCGGCCAACGGATTGTCTGGCCGCGCGGCTGGCGATGCGATTGTGAGAGCCATACTGGATCACTTCAAATGCGAGATTACCGTGCTTAGTAGCGATGGTTTCGGTGAGCTTTTTCGGGTCGGTATGGGCGATCCGAGCCACGGCATTCATGGAGTTCACATACACCCGATCGGCGTCGAGTGGGGAAGCTTCGAACTCAAGGCGCACAAGAATGCAGTTGAATTTGTCGCGGACGATCAGTTCAACATGTATCTTGGCAGTTTGCTGGCTGGTTTAGAGACCGGCCGATATAGGGCCGGGTTCAAGTTTCGCTAAGTGGATTTAGACTCGCCGGTGTTCCAGCTCTGTTCGAGCATCATGGCGTATTCGCCGGATGCGTAGAGGTCGAAGCTGTAGTCTTCCGGTTTCGGACGTTCGAAGACCCAATCGCGCAGGCGCTGTTCATACCATTGATCGAGATAGCGGTGGTAGCGGCGGAGAAATTCAGGAGAAAAGTCTTCGACTTTGGGGATTTCCTGGAAGATGGCATGTAGGCCGATGGAGCGGCGGAAGAGAGCACAGAAATCGAGGACACCCCAGCCTTCAAGTTTGAGGCGAACGTGTGCGGGGATATGTTGGACTAGCAAAACGGCGAACGTTTCGGGACGGATATTACGGCCCTCGAAATCGGCTGAGGCGAGCACGGTTTCGGCACATTGCTCAGTCCAACGCGAAACGTCTTTGCCGATGTAATAAAGCATGCGCAGTTCGGCGTAGCGGCCCCGGAGCAGTTGCTTGTCGAGATCTTGCGAGGGGGTTTCATCGCGGGGGAGGAAACCTTGTAGGGCGAGGCTGGCTCGCGAACTTTCCATCAAGACGGAGGTGTCTTCAGGACTGGAGAACGGGTGGAGGATCAGCGGAGGGAGGCGGAAGGCTTTGGAGGAGTTTGTCATGGGGTGTTGGGCGCGATGGCTACAAAATCTTTATCGGTTAAGGGAGGGGAGAATTTTGGTTGGGAGTGTGTTGGGCGATATAAGAAAAATCCTAAGCCTTAGCCTTATTTTCCTCCAACTTTGGGAATAGTCACTTCGCAGCAATTGTCGGGCGCAGTTGGCGTTGAAAACTCCTTAGGCCGGCTGAGTTCGAAATCGATTAGAGCGGAGAGCCGATCCCACGGCAGTGCGCCCGTTTCCGTGCGGCCATTCACGAAAAAGGTTGGAGTCTGCGCGACTTCCAAAGCATGGCCCAGCTGAATGCTCTTGTCGATTTGCGCAGCGCTGGCGTGGCTGTCAAGGCACGCGGCCAGCTTGGTTTCGTCAATGGACTGCTGTTTGGCGATGGCTACAGTTTCGGCACGCAGGTTTGCTGGAGTCGTCTCTTTTTGGTGAGCGAAAATCCAGTCGTGAAAAGCCCAAAACGCTGCGGGGTTTTGGGTACCTAAGCATTGGGCACTTTCGGCGGCGGCGCGGGCCCAAGGGTGGATGGAGCTGAGCGGAAAATCGACAAAAGTGACGCGGACTTTATCGCCGTATTTTTTAGGTAGATCTTGACGGATGGTTTTCGCGAGTTCGCTGCAGTAGGGGCACTCAAAATCGCTGAAAAGGATGATGTTGACGGGAGCGTCAGGCGGCCCAAAGGCAAAACCTTCTTTGGGCAGAAGTTTGAGTTTTTCGGCAAAGGGACCGTCGTTCACGTTCCACAGCGTGCCACTGATGATGCTCTGACCGTCGGCGGTTACGTAGTATTGACGGTCGAGTTTCGTTTCGCCGTTGGATAGATGGAGGGTGACTGAGTAGAAGCCAGGAATGAAGGTGGGTTTGGGGTCTTCAAAGGTAAATTTGACGGCCGGAACGTAGCCCTCGGCATAGCGGAGGAAGGTTTCCCACTTGGCGCGGTCGATTTTTGGAGGTGCGGTTGCGGTGGGCTCGGCGGCCTGCCAGCGGGGAGCGAGCGCGAAGAAAAGAGCGAGGCTGGCGAGACGGATTTTCAGCATGTTGCCGTTTTCAGTTTACCGTTATATGCATTCTAACGGGTAAAGGGCGTGGCTGCTCTTATACTGGGTTTTGTCTTATTCCCGCCGCTACCTACCGATTTTGACGTGTGCTTTGGCTATCGCGTGCTTTTATTTGTACAACTTAGCGGGCGTTGGCATGATGAGTACGGATGAACCACGCTATGCGGCCATTAGCCAGGCGATGGCGCGGACGGGCGATTGGCTGACGCCGACTTTGTGGGGGGCGGCTTGGTTTGAAAAGCCGCCGTTGCTGTATTGGATGAGTGCGACCTTTTTCAGGCTGGGGCTGAAGCCCGAAGTGGCGACGCGAATACCGGTGGCATTGTTGAGTTTGACGTTTCTTGGCGTCGCGGCGTGGCTTCTAGAGCGGGAGTTTGGGCGCGCCGCAGCTGCGTTATCGATGGGCATGCTGGCGACGAGCGCCGGCTGGATGGCTTACAGTAATTTTGGATTGACGGATTTGCCGCTGGCGGTTTTCTTTTCGTTCGCTATTCTGTTGGCCCTGCCATTGTTGCGAGAGCATGCGGACCAATCGCGGTCGGGACTTCGTTTCTTAGGGATTGGTGCGTGTCTGGGGATGGCCGTGCTAGCGAAGGGTTTAGTGCCGTTTGTACTGGCGCTGCCGCTGGCTTGGTATTTGCGGCGTTGGTGGCGGGCGTGGTGGTTGGCGGGGGTTGCATTACTGGTGACGGCGGTGCCTTGGTATGTGGCGATGTACCAGCGGCACGGTGTGGCGTTTCTGCGTGAGTTCTTTATGAAGCATCATTTTGAGCGTTTTTATTCGAACGCATTACAACATGTGCAGCCTTGGTATTACTATGTACCGGTGCTGCTAGCGGCCTTGTTTCCGTGGACCCCCATGCTGGCGCTGTTGGCGGGCGGACGAGCAGTGGTCTGGGACCAGCGGCGCAGTCTGTTGGTGGCGACCGTGGCATTTGGGTTCGTTTTTTTTAGTGTCTCGGTAAACAAGCTGCCAGGGTATTTGCTGCCATTGCTGCCTTCTCTGCTGATGCTATTGGGCGCCGAGTTAGAAAGGCGGACGCTGGTGGATCTGGCGAAGAAATGGTTTGTGGCTCCGGCGCTGCTGATTGCGTTGATTCCGCTGATTGCTAAAGGGTTGCCGGATGCGCTGGGGGCGGGGAGAGTGAGTGCTTTCCAGTTGGGACACATTGGGGCAACCGAAATTTTTTACGTCGTCGCACCGCTCGCTGCGCTGGCGTTGGGACGGAGGTCGTGGCTGACAACGTTGCTGGTGCTGTGCGTGGTGGGAGGCGGCATGCTTGTGAAAGCCACCGCTTATAAGGTTCTGGATGAAAGAGTCTCGGCGCGCGGGCTATGGCGGGAGATTGAGCGCAAACAGTTGAACGTTTGCGATGGAGGAATTAACCGCGATTGGGCGTATGGGTTGAGCTTTTATCGTGGGAGCGAGTTGCCAGCATGTGGAGGCGGCGGTCAGTACGAGTGGGAGTTGCGGGCGAAAGGGCGGGAGAGGCCGAAGCTGACCGAGTGAGTTTAGTAAGGGGTGAGAAAGGAAATGGAGCCGGGGGACGGTTCTTTCGGCCGTTCCGGCTCCACGGAAAAAGTCTTTTCGAGCGAGTTATTCGGCTTTTTTGCGGAAGCGGCGAGCGAGACCGGCCGTAACTAAACCGCCGCCGAGGAGAGCGTAAGAAGCAGGCTCAGGAGTAGAGCTAGGCGTGGAAGGAGTAGGTGTTGGATTGCACTTGCCGCCGCCGCCCGGCTCGATGACCGGAGCGACTGGAGTGGGGCACTCGATGGGAGCAGGAGTGCATTTGGTGACGATGGGGGCGGGCGCGGGTACGGGTGTTGGCAGGTTGCACTTGATGGTGTTTTGCGTGTCGATCACGGGCGTGACCGGCTCGCACTTGATGGGAGTGAGAGGCGTCATCGAATTGATCGGTGAGCAGAGGGTGGCGGGCGTGAGCGCGGCGTTACCGAGGCTGAGTTTGAAGCACGTATCGGCAGAAAGAGCGGTGGTGATGATGATGAAAGAAAGAATGAATTTCATTAGTTTGTTCTCCGTGGTGGTTGTGGTTGCGGCGGTTACTTTTCCGTTTGCGTTCCGCCTTGCATGATTTGAGATTACGCGGAAAAAAGGCCCGTGAATATTGCCTTCGGCGGCTTAAGGGGTTTGCTTTTTGCACAATGACTTGCAGCGATTTGGTAACGTAGTGCCGAAACCTTTGGCCCGGGATACGGCGCTTATGTCTGGCTGTGAAACACGCGGCTAGGGCGGCTGTAGGGTGTCTTTGGGCCGACTCAATAACTTCGATGACAATGGGATTTGGGTTCAACTTATGACGGACTTACGGAAACTGGGAAACAGTGATTTGGCATTGACGCCGCTTGGCATTGGTGCGTGGGCGATGGGAGGTTCTGGTTGGAAATTTTCTTGGGGCGACCAGGAAGACTCCGATTCGGTAGCTGCGATTCGCGCGGCGATTGATGCCGGATTTAATTGGATTGACACGGCCGCTGTGTATGGATTGGGGCATTCGGAAGAAGTGGTAGGCGAAGCTTTGCGCGGTTTGAGCAAGAAGCCGCTGGTGTTTACGAAGGGCGAGCGGACATGGGACGAGAATCGGCAGATTGTGCCCTGTTTGAAGGCGGCGTCTATTCGCAAGGAGTGTGAGGACAGCTTGCGGCGTTTGGGCGTGGATGTAATCGATCTGTATCAGATGCACTGGCCGGAACCAGACGCGGATGTGGAAGAGGGTTGGACCGAGATGGCGAGGCTCAAAGACGAAGGGAAGGTGCGCTGGCTAGGCGTATCGAACTTCAGCGTGGAACAGATGAAGCGGGCCATGAAAATTGCGCCGATCACGTCGCTGCAGCCACCTTATTCACTCTTGGTACGCAAGATTGAGGCGGAGATTCTGCCGTTTGTGAAAGAGAACAATATCGGCGTAATTTGTTATTCACCAATGCGAGCAGGACTGTTGACTGGGAAGATGACTCGCGAGCGGGCGCTCGCTTTGCCGGAGAATGACTGGCGGAGCAGAGATGCGGATTTCAAAGAGCCGAAGCTGAGCCGTAATTTGGAGTTGGTGGAATTGCTGCGCAAGATTGGTGCGGCGCACGGGAAGGAGCCGGGAGAAGTGGCGCTGGCTTGGGCGCTCTATAATCCGGCAATCACGGCGGCGATTGTGGGATTGCGGAAGGCGGAGCAGGTGAAGGGGACAGTGGGGGCAATGGATTTCCGGTTGAGTGCGGATGAAGCGGCGCAGTTGGATCAATTCCTGTCTTCCTAAAGGCTTGGCAACTCGCGAATGATATGTTCGCGCATTTGATCCCTCACTTTGCGGAAGATGGGTAGAGATGCTTCCGGGTCGGCTTCGAGGGGAGGCGGGTCTTCAAAGGGCCAGTGCAGGTGTTTTGTGGCGCCGGGGAAGATTGGGCAGCGTTCTTTGGCGTTGTCACAAACCGTGATGACGCAATCAAAAGGGTGATGGGCAAACTCTTCAACGGACTTCGAGCGGTGGTAGGAGATATCGATGCCGATCTCGTGCATGGCGAGAATCGCTTCGGGGCGCACGAGACTCGGCGTCGTGCCAGCGCTGAAGACGTCGAAGCGATCGCCGGCCATATGACGGAGGAGTCCTTCGGCCATTTGACTGCGGGCGGAATTGCCGGTACAGAGGATGAGGATCGATTTCTTAGGCATGGGAGATCCCTGGCTTGGGAGTGAGCCAACGAAAGAGCAGCGTGGCGCCGGCTGCGCCGAGGAGTTGCGCGGCGATGAATGGCAGAGTATCTCTGGGGGCGATTCCGGAAAAAGTATCGGTGACGGAACGCGCGAGTGTGACGGCGGGATTGGCGAAGGATGTAGATGCCGTGAACCAATAGGCGCCGGTAATATAGGCGGCGACGGCGTAAGGTATGGCAGACGGACGTGAGCGTGCGCAGCCCCATATCACGCTGAGCAGGCCAAAGGTAGCGACAAACTCACTGAAAGCTTGGGAGGCGCCGGAACGGGCGTGATGGGAGATGAAGAAGAGCGGGAGGTTGAACATGGTGTGGGCGGCGGCCACGCCGAGGAATGCACCGGAGACTTGGGCGACGATGTAGCCAGGGACGTGTTTCCATGGGAACCCACCGATGACCGCGTCGGCAAGAGTGACGGCTGGGTTGAGGTGCGAACCAGAGATAGGGCCGAACGTGAGGATCAAGGCTGCGAGCGTGGCGCCGGTGGCTACGGTATTTGCGAGTAATGCAACGGCGACGTTTCCTTGGGCCAGCCGCTCACCCATAATGCCAGAACCCACAATAGCGGCGAGGAGCAATGCGGTTCCTAGAAATTCCGCGACGAGTTTGCGCATTTTACTTAGCGTGGCACGGGCAGGCCCCATCGCAACAGAGCTGCGCGGGCTTCTTGGCGCGGATGAAGGCGCTGGCGAACTTGCCGGCAGCGAGCGGTGCCACTTCGTCGACGTCGATGCCTTCGGCGGCGAGGAAGGAACGGGCGTCTTCAACATCGTAGATGCGGGTGAGTTCGATGTCTACGTCATGAAAACCGGCGGCGATGAGTTTCTCGCGGTATTCAGTTTCCTGTAACGCGCCGGCGATGCAGCCGATCCAGAGTTCCATGCTGCCACGGATATTTTGCGGGACTTCGCCGCGCACCACTACGTCTGAAACGGCGAGGCGGCCGCCTGGTTTCAGAACGCGAAAGGCTTCGGCCAGGACGCGGTCTTTGTCTCCAGAGAGGTTGATAACACAGTTAGAGATGATGACATCGACCATGCCCTCGGGCAGCGGGATATTTTCTATTTCTCCTTTGAGGAATTCAACGTTTTGGATGCCTGCCTTACGCTTGTTTTCATTGGCTAGGGCGAGCATGGCGTCGGTCATATCGATGCCATAGGCGCGGCCTTGTGGACCAACCCGTTTGGCGGAGAGAATGACGTCAATGCCGCCGCCCGAGCCGAGATCAAGGACGATTTCACCGGGAGCCAACTGGGCGAGTGCGGTAGGATTGCCACAGCCGAGCGATGCCTTCAGCGCGGTGTCAGGGATTTCGCCTTGCTGGGTTTCGTTGTAGAGATTTGACGTGATGGGATCGCACGACGGCGCGGCGGCGCCAGAACAGCAACTTGTCTCAGCGCAGCAGCTGGCGGGAAGTCCCTCGCCTTTGGTGACGCGGCGCGCGGCTTCGCCGTATTTATCTTGAACGGCCTGTTTGATGCTCATTTTTGACAAATCTCCAACATCACTTTGGGGTTGATGGCTTTATTGCGGGTGCAACACTCGGCGTAGAGAAATTGGATGAGTTCGCGAAGGGCTTCGGTATTGGCGGTATACCAGAGGAATTTACTGTCGCGCCGAACATTAATAAGACTTTCGTTTTTAAGTTTGTCGAGATGGTGAGAGAGGCTGGAAGGTGGAATTTCGAGTTCGGAGCTGATCTCGGAAGGGATCATGCCTTCGGGGTGGGCGGACAGCAGCAGACGCATGATGCGCAGGCGCGGCTCAGTGCCCATGGCGGAGAGCATGTCGGCGAAGCGCGGGAGCAGGTCTACGTCTGATTTGTTTGGAGCTGATTTGCTTGCCATGGTTCCACCATTCGATTATTGTCGAAGGATGGAATGATTGTCAAGCGAAATGTTGTTCGTTCAAACGCGCGCGCCGATGACTGGCTGAGGAAGCCGCAAGACCTGCCAGCTTTTCCACAAAGCGACGCCCCAGTTGAGCGAACGATACGGCAGCTGATGTTCCAAGCAGAAGGCTTGAACCGCGCGGCTGACTTGGGGATAGTAAACGTGACTGATGTTCGGGAACAGATGATGCTCCACCTGATATTCGAGGCCGGAGCAGAGAAACCTTCCGATTAGCCCCGTGCGGAAACTGATAGTGGCTTCTGTCTGAAGAACAAAAAATTCGAGTTCTTTGCCTGCCTTTGCGGTTGTTCGTTGCGCTTCTGCAGGGAGGTGGCCCGGGGCCAGCACCATATACATGGCGTAGCCCAACAGAATGGCGCGCAGAAAATAGAATCCGACAACATAGCTGAGCGGAAAAAATAGCAGCGGAACAACTAGCCAGACTGCGACATGCGAGAGGATGACGGCGGCATCAATCCAATGGGCTGCTTTTCTTTGTTGCGGTTTGCAGAGATTTTGCAAGAGATAAGCTACACTGGCCACTTGCATATTTAAGCAAGTTGCCGCGATAGCTAACGGGAACACCCAGAACTGCAGGTGTACGTAGTAGAATCGCCGCCATCCAGAGCTCGCTTCGATCTCGTCGGCACTGAGGGCGAACCAAGGCGATAAGTCGGCGTCGGTATCCACGCCCATCACGTTGGGCGACAAATGATGGACCGCTACGTGTTTATGCCACCAGAACGTGGCCGAGACGCCGAGGAAGACCGGAAAGCCAAAATAAGTGAGCCCTTCGTTGAGCCAGCGTTTGGCAGAGGTTGCGTAGTGGGCCGAGGTGTGAGTGTTCGTGCCGACTCCCATTGAGCCGTATGTTGACACTAGCAATCCGAACAATCGTAGTGCCAAGTGTTGGGAGAACACAAAAAGAGCAATTCCCCCCAAGGCAAGCCCGACGTGACCTACAAGTTCAACGATGATGCGGACGGTGGCTTTTTCATACCAGCCGCGACGGACGAAGTCCTTCCGCAATGCCGTAAAGGCGGAGGGCACAGTGATTTCCGCCGGTGTGAGATTGGAATATGGCGACCTTTTGTCAATCGCCGCTGGGCTGGTCACAATTACTCTTTCTGAAGTCAGGTTCAAGCAAGGTAGTACGGGAAGACGACATTTTGTTTCATAGTTGTTAGCGGGTAATTAGGCATTATTTGGGATCGACGGTAGCTTGACAATAGAGTGGTGGACGTAAACCGAGCCAGATTTGACGCGATTCCTTCCCGCCTAAGCAGTCCGGCCGCTGCGCGTTTCTGGTTGGCAGTGATACTGACGGGCCTAGCCACAGGGTTGGGCGCCATCGTACTGACTATGCTTTTGCAAGAAGTGCAGAAGCTCGTATGGGGTGGAACGGGCACAGACATCCTGGCTATGGCGCAACATGCGAGCGCTCGGCGGCATGTTCTGGCGATGCTGGGCGCAGGAATATTGGTGGGCCTTGGGCAGATCGCGTTGAAACAACTTTCGAGCGCCAACGGCATTGACACGACGGCGGCGATTTGGTTTTATGCGGGGCGACTGCCGGCCTTGCGAACCTTGGGTAGTGCGGTGCTTTCCATTTTTGTGGTGGGTATGGGCGCGTCATTGGGGCGCGAGGGTGCGCCTAAGCAGGCGGGGGCCGTGTTTGCCAACTTTTTCTGCGATAGGGCGCGGTTATCCGACGAACAGCGCCGGTTGTTGGTGGCTTGCGCAGCGGGGGCAGGGATGAGTGCTGCTTATGGAGTGCCGCTGGGTGGTGCGATTTTTTCGATCGAGGTGATGCGTGGGATTTTGGCGCTACGCTACGTTCTTCCGGCGCTGGTTATGTCACTGATTGCGACTGCTGTTTCGTGGATCGCGCTGCCGGATGCGCCAACGTACACGATCCCTGCCTTCGCAAGTTCGGCGTCTGTCATGGTGTGGGCTTTGCTGGCTGGCCCGCTGGCAGGAGTGGTATCGGTTGGTTACATTCGTGTGATTGCATGGGCCGATCGCAATAAGCCGCATGAACGGCTGCGCATTGTAGCGCCCGCAGTGGTGTTGGGATCTCTAGGAATCGTATCGATTTGGTTTCCACAGATTCTGGGGAATGGGCGAGATGTTTCCCAGATGGCCTTTACGGTGGGTTTCGTTCCTGGTTTGGCACTCATGCTACTCGTTTTGAAACCGTTGGCGACGGTGTTATGCGTACGCAGCGGAACGCCTGGGGGTTTGTTCACGCCATCGTTATCGGTAGGCGCATTGCTGGGCTGGTTGCTCGGCTATGCGTGGTCGTGGTTTTGGCCCGGCGTGCCACCAGGGCTTTTTGCGCTGCTGGGTGCCGGCGCGGTTCTGGCAGCAACGACGCAAGGGCCGGTGTCCGCGGTGGTTCTGATGATGGAGTTAACGGGCCGCGACCGGTCATTCATTTTGCCGCTGCTTTTGGCAGTTTGCGGTGCGACTCTGGTATCCAGAAGCATCGAGGCGCGATCGATCTACGATGCGAAATTGACTGACAAAGAGGTGCAGGCTCGACAGAAGTTGCGCGATCTCCCACAGGGAGAACATGCAGCGGCAGAGAGGATGATGGCGGAGTAAGTTAGTTTACGGGTGAGTTATCGCGTTGGTTTGCCAAACCATGCGGAAACCTTTGGGCAAGCTGGTGGCGTGACCTTGTAGAAAAAAGGAAGCAACTCCTGGAATCTCAACGGGGGTGATCGTCTCAGAGGTAGTGATCGATGCACGCACAAACTGCCGATCAAATTCATTCGTGAGTCCTGGGACCGATTCGAGTGACAACACGCGACCGAAAAACGTGGACGAGTGGCCTGGCCAAGTTAACTCATCAAACTCGAGGCCAACCATGATGGCGCCTCCAGCGTCGTACAATTGTTGGAATTGCCGGACGCGTCCGGATAGGATGGCGCCTTTCGGGATTGGGTCACGGCTGGGGACTTTGACTGGGCTTTGTAAGACGGCGGAGATCCGATCTCCCACGGTTATATTGTCAGCCCGCAAAGGAGACTCGAGGCCTACGGAGAAGGTCAGTCCTCCCGGAAGGATCTCCCGCTGCGTTTCATAGCGGTTGACTTTTTGGGTCAAATCATCAGAGTCAGTGCTTTCGCTAATCAGTTTTGACTCACCCTCGAAAGTGCGGCAGTGGGAAAAGGTCATTGTTTCCTGATGGAGGACACCATTGCGTTCCAAAGCTTTCAGCAGTGCCGTCTCTGGAATGAGTACGCGACCAGCGTTTGCCATTAAAGTTCGATATTGAATGCTGAGCGTAAGGGTTTCGAGCGGGAGATTCAAAGGGATTTCGGTTGCTGTTACATCGAGGCGGAGAAGCGTGAGATCTGTCTCATCGACCCAAAATTCGCCATTTTCGCCGACCATACCCTCCGCGCCAAGCCACTTGATGGCCCATGTCTTAGAAAGAGTGGGCATGGTGAAGGTGAAATGCAAAGCCTTTCTACCATTGATCATGCTCTGTCCGGCTGCCTTGACGACGCCGGCATTTACGACAAACACGTCAAAAGCGAATGACCGGAAAATGCCGTTTGACAGCAGACCATGTCCCACCAAAGCGAAGAGATCTTTAGAGGAGAACGTTGTCTCTCCCGGCCACGAATAGATTTCTTCCTTACCCCCCAGACCGATGTCCACTTGAATGACATCTTGCTTTTGCGCTTTGTGGCGGCCGCGTGTGGGCTGAGCGCGCGCGATCGTTTCCAGGCAGGTGTATTGCGGTAGGTGATTCAGCAGCGACCTATTTGCTTGCAGAGTATGTGCTATTAAGAGCACGTCGGGCGGTAAGTCTTCGGCTTGCCCGACGGCCACACTCGCGATGGCGATGCCTATGATTTTCCAACCGACGCAGATCTTCAAAGACGGTACCGACCTGATCGTAGCAACTACTTACTGAGATGCCGTGCGCGATTTCATCAGATAGTAGACAGGAACGCCAAGGAGCACGATGACCAGACCGGGCCAAGTGGTAGAGGCGCGGTAGGCGAAAAGGCAATACAGAATCGCGATGCCACTGACGATGTAGAGCAGCGGGACGATTGGGTAGCCAGGAGTTTTGAAGGGCCGCGGTGCGTCGGGCCGAGTGATACGTAGGCGGATGACACCGGCGATGGCCAGGACATAGAAGAGAAGTGCCGCGGAGATAACCCAGTCAAGGAGATTGCTGTAGAGGTTGCCATAGCCTCCGCCGCTAGGCAGTACAGTACGCGGCAAAACAAGGGCGGCCGACCATATTCCTTGAAACCAAAGAGACCAGGCGGGGACGTGGGCTTTGTTGAGGCGGCCGGCGGCCTTAGGGAACATGCCATCTTGCGCCATGGAATAACTTACGCGTGGGCCCGCGAGGACGAGGCCGTTAATGCAGCCAAAGGTAGAAACCATGATGGCGAGAGCCATGATAGTGGCGCCAAAGCCGGGGAAGATGAATTGCAGCATGGCAGTGGCGACGCGGTCGGAAGGGGCGTGTTGTATAGCACTGAGCGGGAGGATGCAGAGATAAGCGACGTTCGCCAGGAAGAAGAGGCCGGTGACGCAGATAGTCCCGAGAGCCAACGCACGCGGCATGGTGACTTCGGGATTTTTGACCTCGCCTCCAGCAAACGTGATGTCATGCCAGGAGTCCGCCGCGAAGAGTGAGCCGGATTGGGAAACGCAGATAGCCGCGAAGAGTCCGAAGCTGGTAAGCGCGTTGAGAGAGGCTGTGAGTGGCGTGACATCGTGCGGAGTCCAGAGATTGGAGAAATTGGCGCTGAGAGCGTTGTGGTTCGCGAAGATGAGACCGAGGAGGATCAGGCCGGCGAGTGAGGCGATTTTCGCGGAGGTGAAGAGGTTTTGGAGGATTTTTCCATAGCGGACGCCCAAACTGTTTGTCCAAGTGAGCAGTGCAATTACGAGGATGCCCACCAACTGACCTGTCGATAGGGAGATGGCGTAACCGCTCGATAGGTGAATGGGAGGAATAATGTAGCGATCTTCAGCAATGCTCGGGAGTAATACGCCTGAGAAGCGCGCAAACGCAACGGCAACGGCAGCGATAGTGCCGGTTTGGATGACAGTGAAGAGAGTCCAGCCATAAAGGAAGCCCACAATGGGAGAAAAGGCTTCGCGAAGATAAACGTACATGCCGCCGGCTTGGGGCATCATGGCAGAAAGTTCACCATAAGAGAGGGCTGCAGCGACTGTCAGAATGCCCGTGAGGAGCCACGCCGCAAGGAGCCAGCCGGCACTGCCAATGTTGCGTGCCATGTCGGCGGGGACGATGAAGATGCCCGAACCGATCATGACGCCGACGACAATCATGACGGAGTCGAAAACTCCCAGTTCGCGGATGAAGCCGGTTTCGGTATGTGTGGTTTCTGTTGGCATTTTGCCCCTTATGAAATTAAGTTGGAATACCCCAGCAGAACTCGTCACGCTCATCGAAAACAAGCTCCGATTGCGCAGTAACGAAGGCTGAGCCTTTTACGAATGGAGTGATTTGGCTGTCCTGCAATTCAATACGGCCTTCAAAAATACTGCCAGTGATGCTTTCCTGACGCCATATGTCTCCAGGGTTAAGCAGACCATCGGCGTGAAGGCATGCCATTTTGGCGCTGGTGCCAGTGCCACATGGAGAGCGGTCATAACTCT
>Ga0302319_10013004_pt1 | contig 15642 bp, 15 predicted proteins | sample Bog_T0_2_FD_203319 | JGI IMG/M metagenome (GOLD analysis project Ga0302319, IMG submission 203319) | Peat permafrost microbial communities from Stordalen Mire near Abisko, Sweden - Bog_T0_2 | ecosystem: Environmental > Terrestrial > Soil > Wetlands > Peat | place: Sweden: Abisko, Stordalen Mire...
TGTTGTGGAGGGCGAGGGCGTTGCCGGTATTGTGCAGGCCGTCCCGGTATTCGAGGCGCGGCGGAAGAGCGGCGCGCTCGCTTTCGTGTTCGCGCAGGTAATCCAGCATTCGCTCGTGCAGCGGGAGATAAGCGGTTTCCTCCTCCCGTGCGATGCGGCGGATCGCGTCGTTATAAAGGAAAACTTTACGGAAAGCCTCGTGCTCGGGGTCTTCGCCGATGACGGCCAGCGAAAGCAATGCCAGCCGCGCGGGCGTTTCCTTTTTCAAGCGCTCAACGATGGTCCTGAGATTGCTTTCGTACCATTCAAGCGATGGCTTCACCGGCAAATGCTTGAGCGCCTTATACCGCACCCAATTCCGCTCGGTCATCGTGACGTTGACATCGTTCGTGCCGATGAGAATGGAGACGAAGTCGGGCCGCTCGGCGATGGCGCGGTCGAGCCGTTGGAGACCATTCCAGGCCAGGTCACCGTTTGCGCCGTGATTGACGAAACGAAATTCTGCCAACGCAGTCCGCTCGCTCAGCAGGTCCAGGTAGTTGCAGCTCACCGTGCCCGCTGTCAGGCTTGCCCCGAAGCAGACGACGGTTTTCACGCTCAATCGCCGTAGCCGTTCGGATGCCTCTGGTGCCAGGCCCAGGCGCTTTCGATGATCGGCTGGAGGCGCGGATATTTGGGACGCCAGCCGAGTTCGCTCGTAATCTTGTGCGAACTGGCCACTAACCGGGGCGGATCGCCCGGGCGCGGATCCTTGATCACGGCGGGAATCGGGTGGCCGGTCACTTTGCGCGCGATCTCGACCACCTGCCGGACGGAAAAGCCCTCGCCGCTGCCGAGGTTATAGCTCACGCTCGTTTCGCGGCCCAGGGCCAGCATGTGCGCGGCGGCCAGGTCATGGATGTGGATGTAATCGCGGATGCAGGTGCCGTCGGGCGTGGCGTACTTTTCGCCGTAAATCTCGACTTTCTCCCTCTGGCCGAGCGCGACCTTCAGGACGTTCGGAATCAAGTGCGTCTCAATCCGGTGATCCTCGCCGAACTGCTCGCTGGCCCCGGCGGCGTTGAAGTAGCGAAGGTTGACGTGGACGATCCCGTGCAGCTTGTCGTACCAGTGGAGGATCTGCTCGAACATCAGCTTCGACTGGCCGTAGGGATTGATCGGCTTTTGCGGCAGCCGCTCGTCCATCGGGATTCTTTCCGGCGTGCCGTACGTTGCACAGGTCGAGGAGAAGATGAATTTTTTCACACCGTTCTCGACGGCGGCGTCGAGCAGGTTGAGCGCGCCAAAAACATTATTGCGAAAATACTTCGAGGGATTCGTCATCGATTCGCCCACCAGCGCATTGGCGGCGAAATGCATGATGGCGTCGGGCTTGGCTTCCTTCACCGCGGCAAAAATCTCCTCGCGAGTCATCAACTCTCCTTTGACGAACTTCGCCCGCTTGTCGACCGCGGCGCGGTGGCCTTCGGTCAGGTTGTCGAAAATGGTGACCTGGTGTCCGGCATTGATGAGCTCCTCCGAACAAATACTGCCGATGTACCCGGCGCCGCCCGTTACGAAAATATGCATGGGGAAATTGAAAACGGGCGGAGGGGTTAAGTCACGCGTGAAAAACGGAGATTACTTCGCGTGGATTGCTCGAATGCAAGTGCTCAATAAACCGGAAAATTACGTCAATCGGAAACTACCTCAATCACTCATTCTATTGCCCGTCCCATTGTTTGTCTTCAATGGGACGGGCAATATCAATTATAATGTTGTTTACGCTATAATTGGCTCGGTAGCGAGGAAAAAATTCGGGTGGAGACGGCAGTCCCCACCCTACGCCGATTTCTTTTTCGGCGTGCGTTTCAGCTCCGGCAACGGCTTTCGCAAATTGCGATAAATTTGCACGATGGAAACGCAATTGTTGATCACATAATAGAGCGACAAGGCCGCAGCGAAATTGTAGAAGATAAAAAGGAACATCAGCGGCATGAATTGCGCGATTTTTGCCTGGGTCGGATCGCCGATCTGCGGCGTCATCCGCATCATCACCATGGTCAGTGCCGTCACCAGAATCGGCAGCGGATGCAGCGAAGGATGCCAGGCAAAAAACATGAACGGCGCGGTCCAAATCGCATCGGGCTTAGTCAGGTCATGGACCCAGAGGAACCCCTGCCCGCGCAACTCAACCGCGTTCTGGAGCATGAAATAGAGGCTGAAGAAAACCGGCATCTGGATCAGCGCCGGCAGGCAGCCGCCGAACGGGTTCACGCCATATTCCTTGTAGAGCGCGAACGTCTCGGTCTGGAGCTTTTCGGGCGTTTCCTTGTACTTCGCCTGCATCTCCTTCAGCTTCGGCGCGAGGGCCTGCATCTTCTTTCCCGAGCGGTTGGCAATGCTCTGCAACGGCCAGGTGATCGCCTTGATCATCAGCGTCAGCAGAATGATCGCCACGCCGTAATTGCCGAAAATCAGGTACCAGAAATGGAGCACCGTCAGCATCGGCACGATCAACAGCTCGAACCAGCCGTAATTCATCAGCTCACCCTGGTTGGCACCGAGCGCGTCGAGCCGGTTGAAATCCTTCGGCCCGGCATAGAGGCCATAATTCAGCGTCACGGCCTTGCCCGCCGGCACGGTGAGGGGAGCGAAGTTCGCCGCCGCCTCGATGTTGGGATCGGACGCATCCGGAACGAGCTTTCCTTCCGGGCTCCACTCATTATAGCAGTGGAAATCTCCGGTCTGGATCGCCCGCTCCTCGGCTGGCGTCAGCAATAACGCGAAGAACTGATTCTCGACCCCGATCCACCGCAAGGGAGTCGAATCGGAAATCGTGCTGGAAATCTCGTCCCGCGGATCGTGCGTCTTGATTCCGATGAAGGGCACGAAACCAGGGCTGAAATCGCTGAGGGTTGTCAGGTGAAACTTACTCGCCAGCCAGCCCGAGCCGAGATACTGCCGGTTGAAATACGAGCTCGTCGGGGTTTTGGACCAGGCCGTGATCGGATCATAAAGCGGCTGCGCCCGGCCCACGCTCAGCGAATAGCCAGGCAGCGTCACATCCGCCGCGCCCGGGTTCGTCAGCGTGTCACTCACATCGAGCGTATAAATCAAAGGCACGGTTTTCGGACGCCCGAGCTTTACTCCGACCCATTCGATGAGTTGACGGAGGTAACCGCTCATCCCGGCATCCTTCTCCAGATTCTGGCCGAATGCGTAGCTCCGCTGCCACTTCACGCCGTTCGGCAGATCGCAGGTGTAGGTGACTCCATTATCGCCATTGACCTGGAGCTGAAAATTGGCCGTGTCCGCGCCGGGCCATCCCTGGAGGGCCAGAATATTCGATCGCGCCTGCTCGTTGAGAATAATATTGCCGCCGTTGTCCGCTTTCTGCTGGGTGAGCTCGATCTCCGTGATCGCCGCGCCCGCCGAGGTGAAAGTCACCTTCATCGCGTCGTTCTTCAGCACCGTCAACGTCCCCGCTATCGGAGTGGCAGTCGCCAGGGCCGTCGCTGACGGGCCCGTGGCCGACGTCATCTCAGCCGTCGCCGGTGCGATCGTTACCGCGCCTGGAGAGGCCGTTGCTGTTGCCACGGGATGCGGCTTCGGAGGCGGCGCGGGATAGAATTTGTTGATGGCAAAATCAAACCCGATAAAAAGGGCAAGCGTGAGAAAAAGGCCAATGCGGCTGGTGCGATCCATAACGTTAAACTTTCGCTGCTATCGCGAGACTCCACACACCGGCGGAACCGGATCAAATCCCGCGCCGCCCCAGGGGTGGCAGCGCAGTAAACGCCGCGTGCCGAGACCCAGGCCGCGGCAAATGCCATGCGTGCAAATGGCCTGCTCCGTGTAGTGCGAACATGAGGGCGTAAACCGGCAGCAGCCCTGAAGGCCAACCATGACCTTCAGCGGCGTAAACACCACGCGATAAATACGAATAAAAAAGACAGCAATCGACTGCATGAGCCGACCAGCATGGCGAAGTTTCAGAAAAAGGCAACGCTCCTGCGGAATTTGTGCGCCGCCCGTTTTTTCGCCGCGGACACGCTGGGCCTTCAGGCCGATTGCAAACGCCCAGCCTTGCGCCCATTCTTTAGAGAGGAGTCCATCAGCGCGCCAACAATCGGATATCCGAACCGGACATACCCGGCATACTCGAGCTGAAGCGTCGCTTTCCGCAACGCCGGGTCCCATTCCGGCACCGGGATGTCGGACGGACTTTCGTTTATCCTGGCCACCTTCGCGACCCTTGCGGCGTCCACGTCGAGATTCATCAGCGCGAAAGCCGTCATTAAATCCTTCTCAAGCCGCTCCTGCCTGCCGACAAAACCGATCCCCGGCCGCACATACCAGCCATACATCTCGGTGACAAAGCCAGGGCGCTTCTTGTTCACGTTATGCATGAACGTATTGAAATCGGGGCTGCCCAGTGTATTCACCATCGCGCAGGGATGCCACTTGTATGGATCGCGCTCGTCGCCCCAGTTTTTCCAGTTCCACTCCAAGCCCTGCATGAAGCGCCAGTAGGACTCGTACCAATGGAGCGGCTCGCGGATAAAGCAAAACTTAAAGCAGTCCGGATTGATCCTCGCCTGCGCGCGCGGCGACCGGACCGCCCGCCGAATGAGGTACTTCGCAACCTTGAGATCGGCGTGCATCTTATCGTGCCAAAAGGACCTGTCCCAATCGTTGTGAATGTGGCCAAGGTGGGCTTCGATCAGATCGAGTTCCTGTAAAACACGTTTGATCCAGGTTCCTCCGGTTTTAGGGACATGGAGAAAAGCTGCCCCGTTCTTAAGAAGAAACGCCATACTTGCAAATAAGACGTAATACGCCGACAAAAGATTACGAATTTGCAGCAATAGGGCGTACATTTCTCTCCAGCCCCATAGACGACATCTAGTTTAATATGTTAAAAAATAAAGGAGCATGTCTACGCTAAAGGAAATAGCTGCATCGTTAAACCTCTCGACCATGGCTGTCTCCAAGGCGCTGAGAGATGCACCCGATATTAGTGTCACCACCAAGGCCCGCGTGCGGGCGGAAGCGCGCCGGCGAAATTATATTCCGAATCGTGCCGCGCAAAATTTGCGACTGAGGCGCAGCGGACTGATCGGTGTCGTCGTGCCGCAGATTAACCATACTTATTATTCCCATTTGGTCTGGGGCATGGAACGCCAGGCCGAGTCCGCTGGATTGCAAATCCTCCTTGGCGCTTCCCTCGATCGGGCCGAGAACGAAATGCGGGAAGTGCAAAAACTGATTTCGCGCCAGGTCGAGGCCTTGCTTCTCGTTCCGGCTGTCCGCTGGCAACACCGCCTCGCCACGCTGGAACTCGTGCGTGCCAGCGCCATCCCCACCATCCTGCTTGACGCCTATCCCGCCGGCGCGGAAAATTTTCCCGGCGTCAGCTGGGTGGTTTGCGACGACCAGCGGGGCGGACAGCTCGCCACGGAACATCTGGTTGAACTTGGCCACCGCGACATTCTCTTTCTCGCCGGCCCGAACGGTTCCTCCTCCAGTGCCGGCCGCTTCAGCGGCTATCAGCGCGCTCTCGCGGCGGCGGGCGTCCCCTACAGCGACACCCGCGTTTTTCTCGCCGACAAGGACATCGACTCGGGCCGCAAAGCCATGGCCCAGGCGTTCTCGGAAAAAGCCTCCTTCACCGCCGTCGTCGCCTACAATGACAGCGTGGCCATTGGCGCCGCCCATACCCTGCTCCAGCAGGGCTTTCGCATTCCGGAGGAAATTTCCATCGTCGGGTTTGGCGACGGCTTGCTCGCGGAGAATTTTCGCGTTCCTCTTACCACGGTGCGCATTCCGCAAATGGAAATGGGCGAAATAGCCGTCCGCCTGGCCATGGAGCTGCAAAAAGGCGCCCCGGTGCAACCCCGCCAATTACCTGTCGAAATCATCGTCCGCGCGAGCACTCAAAAGAGGTAGGGACGCGAGTCCCCTCGCGTCCGACTATTCCTGCGATGTACTCGATGACCCTGCCCGACGCTCGACTGACCGGCGAACTCCTGCGCCACACCGGGATTGCATCCCGCCGCCTTTCATTCCAAATTAAAGGATCATGCCGGAAGAACTCGCCAACCTCGCACTCGACCTCACCCAGGACTACCCGCGCAGCCCCCGCGCCCTTTTTGCTGGCTATATCATCGTCGGGCGCACCCTCGACAAATGCCGCGCGATGCTCAACGACACCCTCGGCGAGTACGAGTACAACTATGGCATCGACCGCGTCTTCTTTGAATTTGCCGGCATCGACGCGGACGAATTCAAGGATTTCGTCGCCACCGGCGCAACGGACGAGGAAGTCGCCGACTGGATTCACCAGAAGGCGAAAATCCGCTCTCCCGGTGAGATTGCCGCTTGGAATTTCACCCTGAAAGGCCGCCGCATTTCCGAGCTGCCGCCCGAGCGTCAGGCTTGGGTGCAGGAATATCTGCTGGCCAACGTCAAGCCCGAGGTCCAGGAGCGCGTCATCTTCAATTTCGATCTGCTCGATGCCGAAGAAGGCCGGCTGGGCTGACCAGTTTAGCCACAAAAGAATGCAAAGATCGCATAAAAAGATAAATCCGAAACCTCGCGAAAATCTTTTGTTGGGATTCCGTCATCCCCAGCTTGTCGAGGAATCAGTTCAGTCTGCCTTCAAATCTTTGTGTTCTCTGCGTTCTTTTGCAGCTAATGATTTTGTGGCTAATTAAGGTATGTCGGAAACGCTTCACGGACGTCTCAGCATCTTCGTCAACGGACAGGCGCGACAGGTCAGCGTTACGACCACGCTTGGAAAACTCGCCGCCGACTGCGGCCTCGATGCCCGCCTCTTGCTGGTCGAGCTCAACAGCGACACGTTGGCGAGGGACGAGTGGCCCAGTCGCATCCTTCAGCACGGCGACCGCGTCGAATTTATCCGGGTGGTGGCGGGGGGCTGATCTGCGGAACGCCCGCGCCGGGACCGGGCGGCGGCACGTCAACGGTCCACACATCATACTCCGGCCCGAACTGCGCGAGGCAGTCGAGCGTAAAGCAACGAATATAGACCAGCGCCGGCAGCAGAATCACCGTGCCTATATAGGGCAGCGCACCAACGCAGCAGGTCGCACAGCAAACGGCGAGGGAAATAATAATCAAGCCGATGGCGATTGCGATGCGAAGCAGGACGAAGAGCGCGATGCTGCCAGGATGCTCGCCGACCAGCTTCATCGACGCCCAAAACGCCGGCCACGCAAGCGTACGATGGCGGAACATCAGCGGCACGCCGAATTCCCGGAAGATGAAGAGAATCACGCTCAGGACAATGGACACGGCCAGATAGGCAACGCCCAGGGCGATGAAGGCGCCGATTTCCCCGCCGTGCGGCCAGCGATCCTGCTGAAACAGCGGAATGGCCATCACCACGCCGATGACCAGGATCGGCACAAAAATCGCGAGCGAAATCACGATCATGGCCAGATGAAAGAGAAAAAGGCTGTTAGCCTGCGTCGAGTAAGAACTCCACGGCCAGGAGATCGCGGCGCGATTGCGCACAATGTTATCCAGAAAAAGGAATTGGCCCCGTGCACCCAGCCAGGCGAAGACCAGCGCGAGGATGACGATCAGTATAAACACGCCGACAAAAATCAGCCCATAGGCGGTCGCCGTGGTATTCCACTGCCTCACCGCCTCCATAACGCCGTCGTGGATCTTTTGCCAACTGAGGTTCGTATCGCTTGAGCTGTGGCCTATGTTTTGGTTGTACCGATAATTGAAACCATTACCGCCTTCCAGAAATCCGGCCAGAAACGCGCTGAAGCCGATGGCGCACCATTTCCCAAAATCAAACGGTCGAAAAAGGATGACGTGCATCCTCTCCCAAGCTGAATCGAAGGAGCGGGTGAAATTGATCATCTCAGAGCAGAATGGCTGTAATATCTACGCGCCTTGTGCCGATAGGATTCTTACTACCGCGCACCATACCGCCAAGCTCCAAATCGAGATGACTATTTCCAGCAATTGCACCCTTGCGTTTTTTGCGGCGCGCTGACAGCTTATCGGCCATGCTTTTTGTGAGGTCACGTTTAACCATTTATGGCATTACCGCTCTGATCGGAGCCAGCGCCGTGCTCTGCCTCGGCGCCGGAGGCAAGTCGATCGATCCTACGCCCGCCGCGCCCCCGGCCTCCTCCCCCGTCACCACCATCCCTCTCGTCTCCTATCCGCCCATCACGCCGTGGACCTCCTTCAGCGCGCGCAGCATCACCGAGTTGCGTCATCTCAAGACCGCCACCGGCTCCCCGCACCTGCCCACGCCCAACCCGTGGTTTCCCATCGACCTCTACCAGGGCACCATCACCCGCCAGCAATTTGAGCAAAAGCTCCACAGCCTCTACGACCCCTTCTCCGCCTTCACCCCCTATCTCGACATCAACGACTCCCGCGTCGTCGTCTACCCCTCGGCCAAGGAGCGCCAGGTCCCGCAGTTCGTCCTCCAGTTCGCTCCGCCCAACCAGCCCCGCGCGCCCATGCGCTGGTTTCGCACCCCGGCGGAAGTCCGCACTGTCTCGCACCCGCTCGACAAGCCTCTCAACGGCCTGCGCGTCGCCATCGACCCCGGCCACATCGGCGGACCTTGGGCGCAAATGGAAGAACGCAGCACCCGTTACCACGGCAGTGCGCCCGTGCAGGAAGGTGACCTCAACCTCATCACCGGCCGTCTACTCAAGCAGGAATTGACCAACCTGGGTGCCAGCGTCTACGTCGTGCGCGACTCCACCGAGCCGGTCACTCCATACCGCCCCAACGACTTCCTTGAGGAGGGCCGCGAACTCCTCATCGCCCACTCCAGCCACGCCACCAACCTCCACGCGCTCCCGCCCGACAAGCTCAACCTGCTCTTCGGCCAACGGCTCATGGAACTCTCCGAATTCCTCTTCTACCGCTGCTCCGAAATCATCGAGCGCGGCAACCGCATCCGCAATAACTTCGTCCCCGACATCACCATCACCCTCTACATCGACGCCACGCCGCGCAGCGCCCGCGGCCAGACCACGCCCGGCAATGCCAACATCTTCTTCGTCGGCGGCAGCTACACGAAATCCGAAATGCAGGACCCCGAAATGCAACGGCGCTGCGTCTACAAAATGGTCGAGGGCAGTTCCGACATCGAATCCGAAGTCGCCGGTGACATCGCTGATATCTTCAAGCAGCGCACCGGCCTCGGTCCCGTCCCCTACGGTGACTCCAGCACGACACGCGCCGTCATCCCCGGCAATCCGTACGTCGTCGCGCGCAATCTCGCCGCCAACCGCGAATACGACGGCCCTGTCGTCTGCACCGAGCCCTACTTCATGAACAACCGCGAAGTCTACCAGCGCCTCCTCGCTGGTGACTACGACGGTCAGCGCACCTTCGACGGCAAGCCCTACACCAGCATCTTCCGCGAATACGCCGATTGCGTCGCGCAGGGCCTGGTCAAAGCCTATGCCGGTTCCACCGTCATCGCCGCCGGCGTCGGCAACGGTCCCGCCGCCTCGCAATCTAAGTAGCCATCGTCAAGGCTCCTGCGAAGCGCCATCGTTCCAGATTCCGTTAACCTGGGTCGGCCGAAGTGAAGCAGCGGCTCCGCACCGCGGAGCGACGACCGCTCCTTTTTTCGAAAAAGTTTTTTTTCGTTATGAACGTTGCGCCGTTGAGTGAAAGGTTTTCTTCGTGAGCATCAAATTAATCTTATCATTCCAACGGTTTTCACTGTCGTTTCGTAAAAAGGTCGATAAACTTCATTTCATGCGTTCGTCATCGGGCCAAGCCTAAAGCGGACTAACCTTCCTTATGCCACGGCCATTGGAGCTACAAGACTTGGTGCCCGGAACACACCTCGGGCACTACGTCATCACAGATAAAATCGCCCAAGGCGGCATGGGCAGCGTATTCAAGGCGTTGGAACCGGCGCTGGAACGCTACGTCGCCATCAAAGTCCTCCGTCCCGAATACGCCGCCAACCCCAGCTATGTCCAGTATTTCCAGGACGAAGCCCGCGCCGTCGCCGCCCTGCGCCACCCCAACATCATCCCCATTTTCTACATCGGCCAGGAAGGCAACGTCGTTTTCTTCAGCATGTCCTACGTCGACGGCGAGACCTTCGAAAACTGGATCGAAACCAAGCGCTGGTTCAGCGAGGAACAGGCCAAGTGGTTCCTCGGCCACGCCGTCGCCGCGCTCCATTCCGCGCATAAGGCCAACATCGTCCACCTCGACATCAAGCCGGCCAACTTCCTCGTCGACCGCGGCAATAACATCATGCTCACCGATTTTGGCCTCGCGCAAAAAATCGTCAAGGACGCCAGCGAAGCCGGCGAGCGCGAAGCCTTCGGCACGCCCGCCTACGTCGCGCCGGAGCAAATCGGCCGCAAGCCGACCGACCAGCGCACCGACATTTATTCCCTCGGCGCCACCCTCTTTCACCTCATGACCGGCCACCAGCCCTTCAACGGCCCGACCCTGGAGGACATCATCTGGGGCCACCTTGAAAAGCCGTTTCCCATTGAGCTCGCCCGCGAAGCCAACGTTCCCACCGGCTGGATTTGTCTCATCCAAAAAATGATGGAGCGCGAACCCGACGCGCGCTTCGCCGACTACCGCGAATTGCGCACCGCGCTCGAAAATGTCCACAGCTTCCGCTACGAAACATCGGAGCTCGATGTCGAGACCATCCCGCCGAAGATCGTCTGCACTCCCCGCTCCGGCAGCAACACCCAGAACCTGCACGGCATGCTCGCCCAGACCAAGCAGCAGTGGAGCGTCAACGAAACCAAGATGGGCACCTCGCTCAAGCTTTCCCGCGCCCAGGTCGAAGAGGCGATGAAGACTCGCCTGGAGCCGCTCCAGGTCTGTTTGCTGATCAACACCATCCGCGATTTATGCAACCCGCGCGCCGAGGAACCCGCCGCCCTCGCCGAGGTCATGGACAAAGTGCCCGGTTACGAGCCTGCCGTGCATCTCCTCGTCAATTTTATGGTCAACCCGAAGGGCGACGGCGAATCGGCTGAGAGCATGGACCCCATCGACGCCCTCGAAACCCTCGGCCTCGAGCGTGCCCGCAACCTCGCCATCACCTTCTTCGCCCTTAACTACGAAAATCCGAAATCGCCCACGTATGACTGGACGCCCCTTTGGCGCCACCAGATCGCCGTCGGCATCGTCATGGATTTCCTCTACGACGCCCTCGACCTTAGGCGCACCAGCATGGAATACGCCGCGGGCACTTTCCACGACATCGGCAAAATGATCCTCGCCGAAATTTACCCCTTCGCCTTTTTCACCGTCATGAATCGTTCCATGCAGGAATCGATCCCGCTCGCCGCCTGCGAAAAGCAAATGTTCGGTATGGATCACTCCGAAATCGCCGCGAAGTGGCTTCGCGACAACGATTTTCCCGCCCCCCTCATCGAAGCGATTGGGCAGCACGAAATGCCGTCCGAGAAAATCAGCCATCGCTCTCTCCTCACCCATTCCCTCGTCTCCGTCAACCATCTCATCAAGCATCTCGGTATCGGCTTCAGCGGCAACTCGACCCTCGATCCACGCTCGTGGGAAGAATTACCCTCGACAAAAATCATCTGGGAAGCGCGCGGCAATCACGATTACCCCTACGAGGATTTCACCCGCGACATCCTCGGCCAATTCCAGACCTTCCCCGACTTGGTCTAGTTATCCCGCTTGTTCTTCGCATGGAACTGCGAAGGACTCACCATGGTATAGCGCTTGAAAACCGTGGCGAAATATTGCGAAGACGAAAATCCCAGCTCGTGCGCCACTTCCGTCACGTTGCGATTTTTTAGCAGCACGACCGCCCGCTCGATTTTCTTCCGCAGCCAGAATTCCGCCGGCGGCACGCCGATTTCGCGCTTGAACCGCGCCTTGCAGCGCGACTCCGACAGCCGCGCCACTTCCGCCAGTCGCGGCACCACCACCGGGTCATCCAGATGTCCGTCGATATACTGAAGCAGTCGTTGCATCAGAACCGAGGCCGACCCGTGTACGCCCTGGCGTGAGGCTTGGATCGTCAGCATTAAATACCGCAGCAGCAGCGCCTGCAGGCGGAGTTGGCGAAAGCATCGCGCTTGAGCCCGCAGTCGTGGCGCTTCCACCAACAGATCATTCATCTCTCGCAACAGACGGGCGCAGTCCGGGTGCGCGCGAAAATGCCGCGTCTGCATCCGGCAAAGCTCGCGCTTGAGCCCCGCCGCCATGCCCACGGTCAGCCCGAGGAATTTTCTTAACGGGCGCACATCGAGGATCACCCAATAGAGTATTCCACGCTCCTGCGGCAAATCCGCCGTATCGTGAAGTTCGCCCGGCAGCGTGAAAAACTGGTCGTTGCCCCTCAGGCGATAAAGCAGCCCGCCCACCCGGTACGTCTGCTCACCCCGCTCCAGAAAACAAATCTCGATGGCGTCGCGATGCGAATGCGTATCCAAACCCAAATGCGACGCGGCGAATTGATAGCGCCCAAACATGATAATGCCGGGCAGCCCGAAGTCTTTTTGCCCATAACTATGGCGGGACGAGCGGTGCCTGCGGCTCATGTTCGATTTTGTACCCCAGCATAAGATTGAAAGTCATACAAGGCAATCATGCTTATAGTCGCCCCATGCCCGAAACTGAACCGCGCACCATTGCCTGGTACCGCACTCCCATCGATGCCAGGACCTTCAAGGCCCTCCACCAAAAGAGCGATCTCCTCGGCTGGCTCCAGACCCTCGGCTTTCTCGGTCTTCTCCTCCTCAGCGGCGGCCTCGTGCTCTACTCCGCCGGACACTGGCCCATCGGCGTCGTCCTGCTCCTCTTCCTGCTCCATGGCACATTTTGCTCGTTCTTCATCAACGCCGTGCACGAACTCGGCCACAACACCGTTTTCCGTACCAAGGCGCTCAACGCCTTCTTCGTCCGCGTCTTCGCCTTCTTCGGCAGGATCAATTTTGAAATGTTCAACACCAGTCATACGCGCCACCACCGCTATACTCTCCACCAGCCCGACGACCTCGAAGTCACGCTGCCCGCCAAAGTCATTATCCGGCAGGCCATCGTATGCGGCATCATCAATCCCATGGGCCTTTTTTTTGGCATCAAACAAATCCTCCGCGTTTCCCGCGCGCAGTTTCAGGGCGAATGGGAGCAGAAACTTTTCCCCGCAGGCTCCGCCGAACGCAAGGCCGCCGTCGGCTGGGCGCGCACCATGCTCGCCGGGCATACGCTCATCATCGCCTTTTCCCTCTACTTTCACCTCTGGTTGTTGCCTCTTCTCACCACCTTCAACGGCTTTTACGGCAGTTGGCTGCACCGCCTCTGCAACGAGACGCAGCACATCGGCCTCCAGGACGACGTGCCCGACTTCCGTCTCTGTTGCCGCACTTTCACGCTCAATCCCTTTGTGCAATTCATCTACTGGCACATGAATTATCACATCGAGCATCACATGTTCGCCGCCGTCCCCTGCTATCGCCTCGGCCGGCTCCACCGCGCGATCGAACACGACCTCCCGCCTTCTCCGCACGGCATTATTGCCACCTGGCAGGAAATCAACGCCATCCAGAAAATCCAGGAAACCGACCCTGACTATCAGCACGTCGCCCCGCTGCCCACTCCGCGCAGTCCCGAGTTCGCCGCATCCCCCGCCTGAATTCTCGGACAGCTTCTACGCTTTCGCGCACGCCGTAAATGCCTTTTCCAACGCGGCGAGCGGCTCGCCCTTTGGGATGAATTCATGCGCGATAAACCCATCGTAGCCCGTCTTCTCGATCGCGCGATAAATCGCCGGATAATAAATCTCCTGCGACTCATCCGGATCGTTCCGCCCCGGATTTCCCGCCGTATGGTAGTGCGCCAGATAGCGGTGGTTCTCCTCGATCGTCCGGACGATGTCACCCTCCATGATCTGCATGTGGTAGATATCGTAAAGCAGCTTGAACGCGGGTGAATTTACCTGCCGGCAAAGCCCCACGCCCCACGCCGTGTGGTCGCACTGATAACCCTTGTGGTCCACCTTGCTGTTCAGCAACTCCATGATCAGCGTCACCCCGGCCTCGGCCGCCTTGGGCGCAATCTTCCGCAGCGTTTTCGCGCATTGCTCCAAATCCGCCTCGTCGCTCGCGCCGTGCCGGTCGCCTGAAAAACAAATCAAGGTGGGAATCTGCCACTTCCGCGCCTTCGCGATATTTTCCGCCAGCTCCTGCTCGATTCGCGCCGCGTACTTCTCCTGGTTGAGCCCCTCGTTGATCGTCCCGTGCCCGCCCACGGAGGTTATTCTCAAGCCGTATTGCTTCGCGGTCGGCCATAGCGCCTCGTCGATCAGGTCGACGCCCTGGTAACCAATCTGCGCCGCGCCCGCCATGAGCGCGTCCGCTTCCACTCCGCGATTCGCGAAGCACCACCACGAAAACGATTGTTTCAGCGCGCTCATTTTGCGTTACCCAGTTGGCCGCTCCAATCGAAGATGATACCCATCGTTGAGTTCCTGTCGCGATTGGCTGTGGCGTAGGCTTCCGCGCCATTCTCCGGTTTGAAGACGTGCGAATTAAGCCCGGCCAGCGGAAACCGGCCCGAAGCGGCGAGATCGAAAAAGAGCTGGATGATGATCGCCTCCGTCCACTCCGCCGTGACGTGGCCATCGTGCGCCCCAACGATGGTCAGGCCTCGCGTCACCACGTCGGGTGTCAGGCCCTGTTTGGCCGGCGAGCCGGTATCGCCGATGAGCAGGACTTTGCCGAAGTCCGCCGCGAGCCCAAGCGCCGCGGAGAAAACCGCCGCGTTGCCCGTCGAGTCCACCACGACCCGTGGCAGCTTCCCGCGCCCGGCCTTGAGAATCGCCTCGCGCGCCTCCGTGATCGGGGCGGTCACCACTCCGGTCGCGCCTCCGGCCTTGGCGAGCGGCATCCGATGCTCGGCGGGATCAACGGCGATGATGCTGGAAACTCCCGCAGCTCGGGCCCAGCGAATCGACATCTGCCCGATCGGCCCTGCTCCGATGACCAGCACCGTATCGCCAAGGTGATACCCGACCGCCTTCGCGCCCATGAACGTAATCTTGCCCAGCGAGAACCAGATCGCCTCTTCATCGGGGAGCGTGTCGGGGATCGGAAAACATTTGGCGGCGGGCATCACCTCGTGCGAGCGATGGCCCGCGCGGAAGGCCACCCGGTCGCCAACCTTGAGATTCTCCACCTTCGCGCCGACCGCCTCGATGACGCCCACCAGCGTGTAACCGGGGTAGAACGGATATTTGACCCAGTTATCAAAATGCGTGCCCGCGTCGAAAAGGCGGTTGAAAACAATGTTCTCCGTGCCCGTGCTCATCAGCGAAAGCGTGGTGCGGACCAGGACCTGGTCTTCGCCGGGTGTGCCGGGGTCGAACGGTTCGATCAGGACTTGTTGTTTACCGGGAAAAACGAGGCGTTGGGCAGATTGGGTCATGGCCGAGCATAGGCCCGATCGCATCGTTTTTCCCATCCGAATAATCGGCGTTTCTTTGTGTTTGTTGGCTTTGGCAAGAAAACTCGCCTCGGGAAGACGGCTTGATTACTCCGGCGAACCTGACATGCTTTATAAATAATGGCGATGGACAATCTTACGGTCTGGTCGCGCTTCCTTGCGCGCCATGCGAAGGCGCCGCTG
>Ga0302319_10013006_pt1 | contig 15640 bp, 11 predicted proteins | sample Bog_T0_2_FD_203319 | JGI IMG/M metagenome (GOLD analysis project Ga0302319, IMG submission 203319) | Peat permafrost microbial communities from Stordalen Mire near Abisko, Sweden - Bog_T0_2 | ecosystem: Environmental > Terrestrial > Soil > Wetlands > Peat | place: Sweden: Abisko, Stordalen Mire...
TAGTATGATCTCATAACGCTTTCATAAACCAGGACATCAACCATGCAAAAAACGTCGATTAGGTAAAAGTAATCTGGAAGTCTCGGCCAAAGGAAAAGTCATTGCCGCGGCTGATCGTGCCTACGCTTGCACGGCGTTCTGTCAGAGGCCACCATCGCGGCCGTGGAACCGTCGCCCCCATCAAACCCAGTGCCATCCAGCACCGGCCAGATCCCCGCCCACACTCGGCGGCAGGCGATGGACTGGAGCCTCGTGCTGGCCAGTCAGGGAATTGAACACTGGATTGACCACGCCCACACCACCGGCTGGATGCTGTCCGTAAGGAAAGCCGACCACGACCAAGCCCTTGCCCAAATCGGTCAATACCGGTTGGAGAACCGGCACTGGCGTTGGCGGCAACCAGTCTTCCAGCCGGGAATGTTCTTCGACTGGGGCTGCCTTGGTTGGGTGGGGCTGAAGGAAGGGTTGGCACCCATTTTGGAAACCGGGGACATTGTCGTATTGGATAACTTGGCTAAGGCGAATCTGGATGAATGCGAGGTTTTGATTCCAGCTTAGGTTAATGTTCATAATAAGTAACACTGTGAATGTGAGCAGCGGAATTATTTGGCTTGTAATACAGGTGAGGCGGTGTTTAAGTGAAGCGGCATGATGTGTCTGGCAGCGATGCAAATCAGGAAGGGCTTCTGTTATCGGATGTTCCATGAACTGGCGTGGCAAGTACTCATATTTATGTGCTTTGCGTGGCCCGCGGCGGTGGCCAGTGCCCAGCCAATGCAGCCGATTTCCCTGATTAACGTCATGGTGCTTTATACGCCGCAGGCCGCGGCCAGTGCCGGTGGTACGGCAGCCATCCTTGGGCAGATTAACAATGCGGAGCTGGAGGCCAACACCGTTTTCCAGAACAGTCGCGTTAACGCCCGCATTTATGTCGTGAAAGTGGCGGTAATTAACTATGTCGAATCCGGGAGTGTCTCCAATGATCTGGCCCGCCTGCGGAATCCCAATGACAGCGTATTCAAATTGGCGCACACGTGGCAGAGCCAGTCAGGGGCGGACCTGGTGTGTTTGATCACGAAAACTGGCATTGATTATGAGTTCTACGGTTTGCAAGGGCCGTCCCCCGAAAATTCCTACAGCATCATTCGACAACCATTCCTGACCGGGTTCAATTACTTTCCCGTCGTGCTTAGCTTTAATTTCGGTTGCCAGCTGGAGCGGCCTTACGCCGATAGCTTGGCAGCGTTTCCTTATGCCTACGGTTATTCTTTTTGGGACAACAACGACGGGACTGAATATAGTACCGTCGAGGCTTTTTCCGGTGAGCGGTTGCCCTTCTTTTCCAATCCCGACATCCAGTTTGACGGCCAGGCGCTGGGGATTCCGGCAGGCCAGGCCAACCCGGCCAACAACGCTTTGGTTCTCAACCAGACAGCCCCCCTCGTCGCGGCCTTTCACGGCACCCCCCAGCAAGTGTACCCGCCCTATATCAAAGTGCTGTATCCGGCCACAGGCGATATTTTTTATTCCGGTACCAATCTCCCGCTTTCCGTGACGACTGTTGCTACGGACGGTAGCGTTGCCACGGTCACTTATTATTTCGATGGTGCCAACCAAATCGCTTCGGTCGGAACCGCGCCCTTCAAAGCGGTCTGGCCCAATCCCGCCATTGGCACGCACACCCTGATCGCGGTGGTCACGGACAACCACCATGCCACCACCGTTTCCGCTCCGGTCAATCTCACGGTGCTACCGGTAAATGAAAAATTTTCCGGTCGTTTGAAAATTGCCAGCCTGCCGGCCATGATTCAGGAGCCGAACGACCTGGCCACGCCGGAACTGGGGGCGCCGAACAACAATGGCAATCCGCCACAGCATCCCTTGTGGTGGACTTGGACCGCGCCACAAAATACTTACGTGGCAATCAGCGTGGCAAGCAACAGCGTCCCCCTCAATTTCAGCGTTTACACCGGCACGAACCTCGCCAGTGTTTCTCTGGTCGCATCCAACGGCATTGGGCCAGCCAGCCCGTTGCTCTTCTTCTTTCGGGCGATGGCAGGAAAAAGTTATCAAATCAACGCCGATGCCCAGATTCCCTACTCAGGCGAAACCGCCTTTACACTGGCAGTCGTGGCGGGACCCGCCAACGATGATTTTAAAAATCGTACTACTCTGGCTGGTAGTTTGCTGACCATCAGTGCTGACAACACCTATGCCACGCAGGAGCCCGGCGAACCCAATCATGCCGGCATGGCCGGCAATGCCTCCCTCTGGTGGTCGTGGACCGCGCCGACCGCCGGCCAGCTCACCCTCACCGCAGCTAGGCTGACGGGCACTTTGCTCACAGGTGTTTACACCGGTAATATGATCGCCGGCCTGTCCCCGGTGACCAGCGGAATTTTATATTATCCCGGAACCGATATCGAATTCGATGTCCAAGCCGGTATCACTTATCAAATCGCCTTTGATAATGATTTGCAAAGTTATGCCCCGACACCCGGACCATTTGCTTTCAACCTGGATTTCATCTCCGTGCCGCGCAACGACAATTTCATAAATCGCACTATCATTTCCGGTTCCTGGATCAGTCTCACCGATTCCAGCCTGCTGGCCACGCTTGAACCTGGGGAGCCGGGTGACGGTTCGGGTAATCCCTCAATTTGGTGGTCTTGGACCGCCCCGGCCTCCGGTTGGGCTACCGTCGCTTCCACCACCGGAGACAATCTGGAAATTTACACGGGTAATTCCCTGACGAAACTCAATCCGGTGGCACTAAACAATTTCGACACTTTTTTTGCCAGCCAGGGAACCGTTTACGCCATCGCCGCCTATGGCCCGCCTGGTGAGGCTGCCTGGAGTCTGATCTTGTCTACGGTGCAATTGACCAGTCCGGTAACTGCGGCAAATTTCTACCTTGGCCAAAGCATCCCGTTAACCGTCAGCACAACGGCCAATGATGGCAATACCCGTCAGGTCCAGTATTTTGCCAATGGCCAGTCCGTGGGGGTGTCCACGCGTGGCACAAACTACCGGGTTAATTGGGCACCTTCTGCGACGGGCAACTACCAGCTTACGGCCACGGCTACTGACAGTCTGGGGCATCAGCGCAGTTCACCCGCCGTGGTGATCACTGTGAAATATCCGCCGCCCTTGAATGATAACTTCGCCTACCGCACCAGGCTGTCAGGCACCTGGCTGCAAATAACCAATTCCAATTTGGGCGCCACCTTGCAACCGGGAGAACCCGATATAGCGGGAAGCTATGGAATTTCCTATGCGGATTCCATCTGGTGGACTTGGACCGCTACGGCTTCTGGCACGGTAACGTTGTCCAGCACCACCGGCGATGGCTTTGGGGTGTACACCGGCACCGTTTTGACAAATCTCACGGAAATCACAAATGGTTTGGGTCCCCTAACGTTTGCCGCCAAGGCTGGCACTACCTATGACATTGGGGCCATTGGGCCCCAGGGCGCGGTGACACTCAAGTTGTCCCTTTCAAATTTAGAAATCGTCAGCCCGGCGAACGGCTCCAACTTCACGAACGGCAGCACCGTGATCTTGCAAGCCGTGGCGACAGCCACCGAAGCGCCCGTCCGCCAAGTGGTATTCTTTGCCAACGGCGATTACCTCGGTAGCGTGACCAATGCTCCTTACGTTCTTGCGTGGACAAATGTCTATGGGGCGGACTATTCCTTGGAGGCAGTGGCCATTGATAAACTCGGGCACGACCGCTCGTCGCCGGCGGTGAACATCGGCGTGCATCCGGCCAATGATGATTTTGTCAATCGCACTGTGCTCCAAGGTGATTGGATTTTGGTTACCAATTCGACGGCCAACGCCACGATTGAACCGGGCGAACCCCCCGATGATTATGACATGGAAGCGGGTTCGGTTTGGTGGCAATGGACCGCGCCGGCTTCGGGATGGGTAACGCTCGCGATACCGGGATGCTATGGTGGAGTGGGTGCTTACACTGGTAATTTCGTCACCAATCTTCAGACCGTCGCGTCGGCCCCCGAGGGCGCCGCCTTCATGGCGGTCGCCGGCACGACCTATGACCTCATGGTCGTGAACTGGCAAGACCCGGTGGTTTTCCAGCTTATCGAATCCGGCCTGAGCATCAGTAGCCCGGCCAACGGCGAGGTGGTGCCTGCCGGGACCAATTTGCTCGTCTCGGCTGATGTCGGTGGTACTACCTTTACGGTTAGCCAGGTTGAATTTTTCACCAACAACACTTTGTGGGCTGTCATGACGAGCCCCCCGTTCACGCTGACCCTGACGAATCTCGATGCGGGAATTTATACCCTCACGGCCGTGGCCGTGGACAATCAAGGCCGGAACTGGCCCGCGGCCCCGGTGACGATTAGCGCCGTGCCGCCGAATGACAATTTCACCAACCGCATCACCCTGACGGGAACATCCTGCTCCGTGACCAGCTCGGTGGCCAACGCCACCCCCGAACCCGGCGAACCCGGTTTGTATGAATCAGGCGTGTATGAAGCAGGTATAGATCAAACGGTATGGTACACGTGGACGGCTCCCGTTAACGATGTTTATTCTGTCACGGTGAACCCCAATTGGTCATTGGGAGTTGCCGTATATACAGGCAATTCGCTCACAAACCTCTCGCTGGTCACTTCCGAGGAAGATTGGAGAGGCGGATTGTTTTCCGGCACCGCCGGAACCACCTATCAAATCCAGATTGATGGTTTGTTCAGTGCGGATTTCATTCTGAACTTAAAATCGCGCCCCGTGAATGACAACTTTGCGGCCGCCATTCCGATTGCCGGCACAAATATTACCCTAACCGGGGACGACACGCTGGCCACTGCTGAATCCGGAGAACCCCTGAACTTTCCACGCAGTGCCGGCAATTCAGTCTGGTATTGCTGGACCGCGCCGGGGGCCGGAATGGCCACCGTGACTTTAGCGGCGACTGGCTCGTTACCCAGTGTCGGAATCTACACCGGTCAAACAGTTTCCAATCTCACAACAATGGCTACCAGCGCTTCCGGGGCAATCTCTTTCTCCGCGGTACCGGGGGCAACCTACTGGATCGCTGTAGCCGACGGTCCGGGATCGTTTTCTCTCAATCTCAATCTTGTGTCCGCCCCTGGCAACGACCTCTTTGCCAACCGGACGCCATTAACAGGACTGGGTGTTACGGTGGAAGGGACCACCCTTTATGCCACCGTTGAGCCCGGGGAACCAAATATAACTGGCATGGTGAGCCCTGTGAATGGGGTGTGGGTGAACGTGAGCCCGTCTGTTTGGTATGCTTGGACGGCCCCCGTCGATGGTTTTGTGCGCATTCAAACGCCCCAGACGTTCCTCGGTGTTTTCAGCGGAAATGTTGTCTCCAATCTCACCACGATTGGCGTGGGCGAATTCGGAGAAGAAGTGGACTTCGACGCCGTGGCCGGGCAAACCTATCCCATCTCGGTCGTTCAGGTTCCATCGGGCCAGGTTGTTTTTACCTGGTCATTGCAAATGGCGAAGGTCGCCATCACCAACCCGGTGGACCAAACCATCTTGCCAGCGGGAACGAACATGGAGATTGATGCCAGTACAATTGATCTGGAGGGCGTAGTAACCACGGTCGCATTTTACGCAAATACCAACCTGCTGGGTATCGTCACCAATCGGCCTTTAAGCATGGTCGTGAGCAATCTGACACCGGGTGACTTGGTGCTGTCAGCCCAAGCCACGGATCAATATGGTGGTGTGACCACCAGCAAAAATGTGGAAATCAGGGTGCCACCGGGGAATGACAATTTCGCCCAGCGCATCGTCTTCACTGGAACCAATGTGACCGTGACGGGCGACAACAGCGGAGCCACCACCGAACCCGGCGAATACCTGCCGGCGGGGGCGACGGGCCGAACCATCTGGTGGTCGTGGATCGCCCCCACCAATGGAAACGTCACCTTAAACGCGCCTGCGTTTTCCACCAGCGTAGCCGCCCACAGTGTTGTTCCTAAAGACGTAATCACCATTAATCCTGGTCCCCCTCCACAACAACCTGGCCCCACCACCGGCCCGTTACTGGCGGTTTACACCGGCTCACAACTGACCAATTTGAGCCTTTGCGCCAGTAATACTGCCTACTATAGTGGCTTCGGAGGAGATGTCTCAATCTACCCGAGTGGGCCGGGTTATCCGGATAATTGGTGCGTGATATCGCCCTTCACTTTTCCCGTGGTCGGCGGCCAAACCTATCAAATCTCCTTGGATGGTGTGAACGGGAGCTTTGGCGCCGCCACGATAGGCTTCTCATTCGTTCCGGCGGCACCACCAACCCCTGCGCCCCCGGCTCCGCCCAATGACAACTTTGCCCAGCGCACCGTCCTGGTGGGTAAAAAAATCACAACGAACGGCTCCACTGTGAGCGCCACACTGGAACTAACTGACCCAGATCTGGGCGGGGGCCTTGATGCCCGGACTGTCTGGTATGCTTGGATCGCCCCGGCCAGCGGAACCACCGTGGTAGGACTTTATCCCGATCAATTTCCCGCTCCCGGCATCAGCCAGTTCGGCGTTTACGCCGGTTCCACTCCGGGCAGCCTGATTCCTGTGACGTCCGGCGTGGAATATGGTAATTCCAGTTTTTACGCCCTGTCTGGAACCGCTTATCAAATCGAGGTGGCCTCACCCAGCAAAAGCGAGGAGTCGTTTACGCTGACCCTCAATTACCCCGTGCCACCAACGATGATACCGGCACCCCCGGTGCGACTGGCCAATGGTAGTTACGATATCCACGTTGTCGGCTCCATCGGCCAAAGCTTTGTCATCCAGTCCTCCACCAACGGGCTGGCGTGGACCACCATAGACACCGACACCCTCCTGGCAGCTTCTCTCGATTACATTGACACCACTACCATTGGCCGACCAACTCGCGTCTACCGGGTGCTGCCTTTGGATACCGTGCTTAACCAGCAACCATTCGCCATGCGGCCACCCAGTTCCGGGGCCGCCAATGGTTTCAACCTCAACCTTACGGGCGAGTCCGGCCAGCCGTTCCTCATTCAAACCTCCACCAACTTAGTGGACTGGTTCAATCTCAGCAGTGGCGTGTTGATTGATAATGCCTTCAATTTCACCGATTACGACGCACCCAATTATTCCCGGCGTTTTTACCGTACCGTGCTCCAATAAATTTAAAAAGCTCAACTCGTTCGGCGATTGTTCTAGCCAGGGTGGTGCCTGAATGGTTTCTTTCGATCTACGCCTCGCTTGGATGCTTGACTTGCAGAATGAGTGTGCCGGGGCTGGCGCAAGATAGTCTCGACACGGGCGCCGGGGTAGGGGACGACCAACCTGGTGTTCGGCTTACTGTTTCTGGGGCTGGCCATGGGCCGCTATGGGCCGGGCTTGAGTTTGCTCCTCTAGCGACAACTAAACTTCCCGCTGAGGAAAATTAAATGTCGTTGACGGTTTGCTGGCCGCCTATCTTGCCGGCGTGGGCGGCAACCTTGCCGCTTGGTCGGTTTATGGCGAAAGCCATCGCGGTCTGGGAGCTTCGGGCGTGGTGATGGGCGCGGTGGGTCTGGTGGCGGTCCAGTCGGCGACCCTCTGGCAGCGGCACCGCCCCAATTCGTTGAGGCCTTTTGCCAGCGGACTATTCGCCGGGGCGCTCTTGTTCGTGCTGGTGGGCGTGAACCCGGAGGCGGATGTCGTCGCCCACCTCGGCGGTTTTATCACCGGATTGCTGCTTGGCGGACTACTGGCGCTCGTGCCCCGCCTCACCCGCCAGCCGTGGGTCAACTTGGCCACCGGGGCGGTCTTCGTGGTCCTTGTCATTTCGCCGTGGTGGAGGGCATTGGCGTAGAGTGACCGAGCACAAGAGGGCTTGTATCGTTAATCGGACACTTTTGCTGCGGCAGACAAAAGAGACGGACTTCCTTATGCCGCGAGTGATCTGGACGGATGGTCATACATTGCCTATTTTAAGGCATGAATGTTGATGTTGTCGTTCACGTGGTCTTCAGCGCACTGTTTGTCGGAACACTGGCAGGCGGGTATTTCCTTTTTAAGCACATGGACAGATTGCTCGCGCATCCCAACGAAAATGCCGGGTCCAGAGGCCTGAACAAGATTCAGATTATTGTTATCTGGTTGCATGCCGTGGCGCTCACCGGCGCTTTTGCTTTATTGCTGCATTGACGATCACACATTTGCTTCCACCTATGAATTCCGGTCTGAACAAAAAACCGCTGATCGCCAATGAAACCATCAAGCTGTCCTCGCGCCAATTACGCGGGATCATCCGCTTGGCAAAACTCGTCGGCTGATGATCCTGCCGGAAAGTTGAATATTGCAATTGGCTGAGGTCGCAACGCTTTCCAAAATGCCAATCCATAAACAATATCATTTCCAAGGTTTGGGTCCTTATCTGCGAGCCTCAAAATAGGCTCCTGCTGAAAGCAAGCGTCAGCACCAGCCATATTCACTGAACCGAGTTCCCGAGGGAAAAACACTTCTATGAGAAATGTATCTTTCACCCTGCACTTTTATATTAGATTAAAATGTTTGAGTTGATTCTGATGCCTGCATTTCTGCAGCCACCCCATTACAGATTCCAAAGCTTCCATATAATTTTTGATTATTTGGGTGTGTCTTGCTGCGGTTAATGCGGGTTGGCAATGTTCAAAAATCCTCATCCGCATAGCAGACAAGCAGCGATATTCAGCAACTTTTAAGATTCGTGCTAAAATCAATTGGGCAATAAGTCTGTGAGAATTTCACCGGTCTTTCTGACCAGACCGATACGGGGGAAAATCTTGGCAACCGTGAGCGCATGTTCTTCGGCGGACATGGCCGCCATGGCATCTTCCGCAAAAATCTGATTGAATCCATATTCAAATGAAAACCGGGCGGTGCTCTCGACCCCGATGTTGGTCGCTATGCCGCACAGGACAATGGTTGTGATGCCGCGCCTTCTCAATGCTGATTCAAGTTCGGTCCCGTAAAAAGCACCCCACTGGTGTTTGGTAATTACGAAGTCGCCCGGTTGCGGCCCCATTGCGGGAACAATCTCCGTCCAGTCTGGCGGCGGGGCTTGCGTCGGCCACGGTGCATCAACTACGGGACGCAGCATGTCTTTACCGTCTGCAGAAAATGCCACATGCACCAAAAATACTGGCATCCCGTTTTTTCGGAAAGCAGCGGCAATCGCAGCCGCATTTTTCACGACGCCGTCGGCTGCATAGGGAGCGGTCTGCCGTCCGACAACGCCTTTTTGGAGATCAATGACGACCAGCGCCGTCTTGGCCCGGTCAATAAATGCGGTTTTCATACCAAGCATATTGCCATTTTTCATGGCCCTTCGCATCAACATATAAATGCTTCGCTGGACGACATGGTTTTTATCCTGAGACTCGATTAGGACGAAGCAATCGGGTAATATTTAATCGCCGATGCCGTCTGAAGAAACTACAACCCCCACACCCGCCGCCAGTGCTCCGCCAGAATTCATTGCGCAGCCTCGGACAATGGGGAGCGTGTCGTGGCGTGATACGTTTGCCGCCCTGAAACATCGCAATTTCCGGCTGTTCTTCATCGGTCAGCTCGTATCGCTGATCGGCACCTGGATGCAGACCACCGCTCAAGGCTGGCTAGTATATCAGTTGACCGGATCGAAGGTGTTGTTGGGCACGGTGGCGGCCGTCGGAACTTTGCCCATGCTGGTGTTTTCCCTGTGGGGCGGCTCCGTGGCCGACCGACATCCCAAGCGCACCGTCCTGTTCTACACCCAGATTGCGATGATGATTACCGCCTTCGTATTTGCCGCGCTGGTGGGAAGCGGCCACATTCAAACGTGGCATATTCTCGTGCTGTCGGCGATGGGCGGTGTGGCGATGGCGTTCGACATGCCCGCACGCCAGGCCTTCATGGTCGAAATGACCAGTCATGAAGACCTGATGAATGCGGTGTCATTGAACAGTTCCATTGTGAATGGCGCACGGGTCGTCGGCCCCGCGGTGGCGGGCTTGCTCATGGCATCCGTTGGCATCACCTGGTGTTTCATCCTGAACGGCGTCAGCTTCATCGCAGTCATCGTGGGTCTGTTTATGATGCGTCTGCCCAAGCATGAACCCCGGCCTAAACCGCACTCAACGGGGCGGCATATCATGGAAGGATTCAAGTATGTGGCCGGCCACCGTCGCGTGCGTATTTTGCTGCTGCTCTTTGGCGTGGTGGGCATCTTTGGCTGGTCGTATGCGGTGCTGCTGCCTGCCTACGCAACTGACATTCTTCATGTCGGCGAAACTGGCTATGGAGTCCTGCTCAGTGCCAATGGATTCGGGGCACTTTTGGGGGCGCTGACGGTGGCGACTTATGGCAGCCGCGTGCGGCCACGGCTGATGATTCTAGGCGGGTTGTGGTTGTTCTCAGCCATGCTGGCGCTGTTGGCCATCGTGCGTTGGTATCCGCTGGTGCTTCTGTGCCTGGCGGTTGGGGGTTGGGGAATGATCCTCTATTTCTCAACCACCAACACGCTCATCCAGAGCAGCGTGTCCAATGCGATGCGCGGGCGGGTGATGGGCATCTGGGCACTGATATTTGGTGGCATGATGCCTTTGGGCGGCATTGAGTCTGGATTCCTGTCTCATGCCGTGGGCGTGCCGTGGACTATCGCGGTGGGGGCAATCATTTGCGCCGGAGCCGGGCTGGTCACATGGTGGGTAGTGCGGCGCAACCCTCCGTCCGCTGCTGACGATGGAGATCAATACCGCCGGGCTAGTCTCGATCAGGCTGACAAGCTGAAATCAGAGTAAGGATTTTTACCGTCTTCCTCCTCATCGTTGTCAAATCCACGAGATAATTTCCGGAGGTTTGCGGGGGACCGGCGGCGTTACACCCGCCGGCACACCCACAATCATAGGCGCGATGGCAGTCATCTCAGTCGGGATTTTCAGTTCCGCCTTCCATTCCGGCGTGTTCAGTGCTGAGACCGCAAAACCGATGACACAGGTGCCGAGGCCCTGCGCATAAGCAGCGAGCAGTAGGTTTTCCGCCGCCAGCCAGCAATCCGCCACGACAAAGGACCCCGGCAGTTTACTGTAAACAACGATGAGCGTGCCTGCGTTATAGAAAACATGGAAGTCCGGTTTGTCCACCACATGCAGGGTGTGCTTTGACTGGTCGGTATCGGAACCCTGTGCTGCGTTGTGCGCCAGTTTTTTGGCGCTTTCTGATAAACGATCCAAAATCATTTTATCCTGGATGACGGCAAATGACCATGGCTCCTCATGCATGGCGGTGGGTGCCAGGACTGCCGCATCCAGCAGCATCTGAATGACGCTTTTATCGATGGATTGGGAGGTAAAATCACGCACGGAGCGGCGATGCTGGATGGCATTCATCACGCTCAAGGAAGTTTCGGTCTTGGTGGGTTTCTTGGGGTTGCTCATAGATTGACGGCGGATTGGTGCTCGATTTGGGATTTGCAAAGCAGCGGAATTTCAACGCTGGCACTGCCGGACGTATGCAGAACATTTTTCACCATGCCCAATAATTTCTGGGGTGAATAAGGTTTGAGCAGCATCTTCACGGGTTGCAGGCAGGGGTGCAGGATGAATTCCCAAGTGGGTAAAAATCCGGTGGCCATGATCATTGGCAAGACCATGTCCGCCGCATGAATTTTCCTGAGCAACTCGACGCCAGAAAGCTTCGGCATGAATTGATCGGTGATTAGCAGATTGTATTTGTAAAGTTGCAAGGCGGCCCAAGCGGTGGCTCCATCTTCAGCGACATCCACTTGGTAGCCGGCGTCAATTAACACTTCAGCCGTTAACTGGCGGAGGTCATGCTCGTCCTCCACCACTAGAATGCGCTGGCCGAAAATCGGTTGGCTCTGAAATGGATTAATTTTTGAATCTTCAAAATGGGGGATGTAATTGGCAGTCATTGAGGACACTGTAGTCGGATATTTTGCGGGTGCTATGGGGTGTTTACCCCAAACGCATTTTATTTTGAGGCTTTTTCGCATTGATAAAGGGGGCCAAATTGAATTTCTATACGGCCAGTGAAAAAGTTGGAGCACTTCGAGCTGAAAAAGCAACATGGGGAGTTTTGTCCCATGGGACAGGCCTCGTTTGCTGAAGTGTCTGAACTGCTCAGCCGCGCGGTGCTACGCTGTCGCATGGAAAAGATTAAGAAACTGCTGATTGATTCAATGGGATTGCCGGAATTTCAGCCACCCGAACTTGCTGAACGATTTAATCTAGCCAACAAAATTGCCTCGGACGCAGTTTCCTCAGTCAAGATCGCCCATTTGGTCAGCCGGACTTGGTTTCGTTCAGGGAATTTCGGTCTTCAAGTCGCCAGAAATCAGGGGCTCCAGGTAATGAACTTCGATTCGGAGGCAACCGCATTGAAATGGCTGTTGAAAAGCAAATGAATCAAGAGAGCCAAATCATTTTGCATACCGGCAAATTCCTGACGCTGATCAAAGAGGGTCATTGGGAATACGTTGACCGAGTTCATGGGACTGGTGTCGCCTTCATCATTGGTGTGACTACGGAACAGAAAGTTTTGCTGGTGGAACAATACCGGATTCCGGTTCACGCGCGTACCATCGAGTTTCCCGCCGGTATCATCGGAGACGAACCGGGAGACACGAATGAAACTTCCTGTGCCGCCGCCCTTCGCGAACTGCTGGAGGAAACCGGTTATGCTGCCGGGTGCCTTGAGCCAGTGATGACCGGAGCCTCGTGCAGTGGAATCACGTCGGAACGGGTGACGCTTTTTCGCGCTTTCGATTTGCATCGCACCGGGAAAGGTGGCGGTGTCGCGCGGGAAGACATTACCGTTCACGAAATCCCCCTGGTCGAGGTTGTGACGTGGCTGGAGGCAAAAGCGAAAACCGGCGTTTTGATTGACCCCAAAGTTTACACGGGACTTTTCTTAATCACGCGTGCGCCGCTCACGAATTAAGCCGCCAGATGGCGAAGTTCAGCGTGGCGGCAAACGTCACCCAGGCCAGATTTGCCTCTTCGATTCTTGCTCGATTGCGTTCGCCGTTGTGGATGAGTGGTAGGGTTACACCCCATGGGCACGAGCGAATCAATGCCGCAGCCTTTTTCCGAAGAATAAATGCGAAACGCCATGGTGGTTATGTTGACACACTGAATATACACGAATATGGATAGACCACCCGAAGCCCACATGACGATGCAGCCATCGCAAACTAACCCGGTTGCTCCCAATGAGCAAAAATGTTTCATGGGAGCTGAAAATCCGATTTAAATTAATATGCCGCCACAACAACTCTTTCAGCCATTTCAATTAAAGTCGCTTAAACTTAAGAACCGGATTGTCATGGCTCCGATGACACGCTCCTTTTGTCCCGGCGGCGTACCCACCTCAGCGGTAGCGGACTATTACGCCCGTCGGGCGGTGGGTGAGGTGGGGCTCATCATCTCTGAAGGCACGGTGGTCAATCGTCCCGCCTCATCCAACGACCCAAACATTCCGCGATTTCATGGCGTGCAGGCACTATGTGGGTGGCAGGAAGTGATTACCAGGGTGCATGCGGTTGGTGGCGTCATGGCACCGCAACTATGGCATATGGGCGTGGTAGCTCCCAAGGATTCTGGCTGGTTGACGACCGCGCCGTTTGAAGGTCCTTCTGGTTTGGTGGCTCCCGGTAAAATCGGCGGCGTGGCGATGACAGAACAGGATATTGACGCAACGATTCAGGCGTTCGCCCGAGCCGCGACGGATGCCAAGGCTTTGGGATTTGATGCCGTTGAAATTCACGGCGCGCACGGCTATTTGATTGACCAGTTCTTCTGGCATCCCACCAACCAGCGCACCGATTGTTACGGCGGCGGCAGTTTGGTGGAGCGCTCCCGTTTCGCCCGGGAAATAATCTGCGCCGTCCGCCAGGCCGTGGGGCCGGACTTCGCCATCAGTCTTCGCGTTTCGCAATGGAAACTTCAGGATTATGCGGCGCGACTGGCGACGACTCCGCAAGCGATGGAGCAATGGCTGATGCCGTTGGCGGAGGCCGGCGTTGACATCTTCCATTGCTCGCAGCGCCGCTTCTGGGAGCCGGAGTTCACCGATTCGGATTTGAATTTTGCCGGCTGGGCCAAAAAGCTGACGGGCAAAACAAGCATCACGGTTGGGTCAGTTGGGCTTTCCGGTGACTTTTTAGCCGCCTTCAAGGGCGAAGCTTCGACGCCCAGTTCCTTGGATGAACTGTTGCGACGTTTTGACCGGGGAGATTTTGATTTGGTGGCGGTGGGTCGTGCTTTAATTGCCGATGCGGAGTGGGCGCGTAAAATTCATGAGGGGCGTTCATCGGAACTGGTCGGCTTTACGAAAGAGGCGCTGGCCACGCTTGCTTGAGGATCATTCGGTGATCGTTTTGAAATATGCTCGAAGAAAATATGCGGTGTTCAATGTTCACGGCCATGCCGGACGTTTTGAACTAGCAATTAAACTTTTTGAGCAGTCGCATTTATGTCACCAGCTCCAATTGCTGCTGCGCCTGTCGCCATAACCGCTAAGGATAAAAATCCACCTGCCGGTCTTACGAGTGACGAGGCGCATCGCCGATTGGCAGCATCCGGTCCGAACTCCATGCCGGACACGGCGGAGAATCCCTTACGCCGGGCGCTGACCAAATTCTGGAGTCCCATTCCCTGGATGCTGGAAGCGGCGACCATTTTGGAACTGGTGCTGGGCAAATATGTCGAAGCGGCAATCATCGTAGTGCTGCTGTTGTTTAACGCCGCCGTTGGTTTCATTCAAGAGGGTCGCGCGCAGGCAACGCTCGCGGCGTTGAAAAAGCGTCTTGCACTCACAGCCTCGGTGCGTCGCGATGGGGCTTGGAAAAACCTGCCTGCCGCCGACCTGGTGCCGGGCGACATCATCAAATTATCGCTCGGTGGCGTCGTGGCAGCGGATGTGAAGTTACTTCAAGGAAATGTTCTGCTCGATCAATCCATGCTTACCGGTGAATCCATTGGCTCCGAAGCCGGGCCGGGATTTCAAACATTTGCCGGCGCGCTGGTGCAGCGTGGCGAGGCGATCGCGGAAATCACAGCGACGGGAATCCGCACCAAGTTTGGTCGCACGGCTGAACTGGTGCGCACCGCTCATGTTGTCAGTTCCCAGCAAAAGGCGGTGTTGCAGGTGGTGCGTAATCTCGCGGTGTTCAATGGCGTCCTGATCATCCTGCTGGTGGCGTATGCGCTGGCTCATTCCATGCCGATGAGCGAGATCATTCCCTTGGTGTTAACCGCAGTGCTGGCTTCGATTCCCGTGGCGTTGCCAGCCACGTTCACGCTGGCCAGTGCGCTCGGCGCACGCGCATTGGCACGCCAAGGCGTCTTGCCAACCCGGCTATCGGCCGTGGACGAAGCGGCTTCGATTGATGTGTTGTGCGCCGATAAAACCGGGACACTCACGCGCAATCAACTTTCAGTGACATCGGTTCATCCGCTGCCGGGCTTCGATGAGTCGCACGTCCTGACCATGGCGGCGCTCGCCAGTTCAGATGGCGGACAAGACCCGGTGGACGCTGCCATTCGCTCCGCCGCCGCGCAGAAAGTTTCGGCGAACCCGCCAAAACTCTCACATTTCAAACCGTTTGATCCGGCGACGAAAATGTCCGAGGCGACGG
>Ga0302319_10013011_pt1 | contig 15638 bp, 11 predicted proteins | sample Bog_T0_2_FD_203319 | JGI IMG/M metagenome (GOLD analysis project Ga0302319, IMG submission 203319) | Peat permafrost microbial communities from Stordalen Mire near Abisko, Sweden - Bog_T0_2 | ecosystem: Environmental > Terrestrial > Soil > Wetlands > Peat | place: Sweden: Abisko, Stordalen Mire...
TCACCGTGGACGACCAGCGTTCGCAGCCGGTTCCGTTCACGGGCGCCCGCGTCCACGCCGCCGATTCCGAGGCGACACCAATTGAATTGCAAACCGCCTCCATCGCCGAGCGGAACGAAAATCCCGGCGAGACGCGGCTCACGCTGAATCTCGGCGCGGCGAATCTGGACGTGGCTTCGGTGAAAATTGAAACCGACGAACCGCTGTTCACACGCGCCGTGACGCTCGCCGTGCCGGAGGTCGCCGAGGATTCCATCCGCGAACAAACCGTCGGACAGGGCGTGATTTACCGCGTCGCCATCGAAGGCCAGCCGCCGTCCACCGGCCTTTCCGTGCCGCTCGAAACGCGAATCGGCTCGCGCGAACTGGTGCTGCTCATCCGCAACGAGGACAGCCCGCCGCTGTCCATCAGCGCCGTGCGCGTGGAGCGGCGCCCGGTTTATCTCGTGTTCATGGCGCGACAGGCGGGAACCTTGCATCTGCTTACCGGCAACAAATCCTGCGCCGCGCCGCGTTACGATCTGGCGGCGCTCGGCGCGGATTTGAAGAACGCCGCCGTCACGCCGGTGAAAATTTCCGCGCTGGCGGACAATCCAAATTACCGCGCGCCGGAAGCGCTGGGCGGGCTGGAAGTGACCGGCGCGGCGCTCGATATTTCTGCGTGGAAATTCCGCAAGCCGTTGAAAATTTCCGCCGTCAGCGCGCAGCAGTTGGAACTGGATCTCGACGTGCTCGCGCACGGACAGCCGGGCTTCACGGATTTGCGCCTGATGAATGGCAGCAACCAGGTGCCTTACATCATTCAGCGCACATCCATCAGCCGTTCGCTCGCGCCGACCGTCACCGCGACGAATGATGCGAAGAATCCGAAATTGAGCCGCTGGATCATCCAACTGCCGCGCGCCGGGCTGCCGCTCATGCGATTGACCTGCGCCACGCAGACGCCGCTGTTTGACCGGTCAATGTCGCTTTATGAGGAGCTCGCCGATGAACGCGGCGACAAATTCCGGCATGCGCTGGGAGGCGGTTCTTGGACGCAAACGCCAGAACGAAAATCGAAGGAATTCTCGCTGGCGCTGGACAGCGCTCCGCAAAGCGACACACTTTTTCTCGAAACGGCGAACGGCGACAATCCGCCGGTCGAGCTGGAAAAATTCACGGCGTTTTATCCGGCCACGCGCCTTTTGTTCAAGGCGAAGCCGGACGACCAATTGTTCCTGTATTACGGCAACCCCCGCGCGTCGTCACCGCGATACGATTTGAGCCTCATTGCCAATCAATTGCTGGCGGCGGACAAGAAAACCGCGTCGTTGTCCGGCGAGCAGCAGCTCAAGAAATCCTCGTGGCGTGAAAATGAAGTGCCGGGACAGGGCGGAATTGTGTTCTGGGGAATTCTCGCGGTCGTCGTAGTGGTGCTGCTCGTCATCATTTCGCGTCTGCTGCCGAAATCGCAATCGCCGGTTTAGTTGGGGCGAGCGTCCTCGCGAGCCGGCTCGTCAGGAGCCTCGCCCCACCGTCTGAAAATTCGCGACATCCGCGCAAGGCGCGGTTAAATTCCCCGCATGAAGAATACGATAAAACAATTCGACACGTTCCTGCGCAAAACGCCGAAGCTCGGCAAGGGCGTCTATCTCGCCAAAACCGCCGTCGTTTTCGGCGACGTGACGCTTGGCGCGCATTCGAGCGTGTGGTATGGCGCGGTGCTGCGCGGCGACATCAACCGCATCGCCGTCGGCCACCACTCGAACATCCAGGACAACGCCGTGCTGCACCTCGCGGACGATTTTGGGTGCATCGTCGGCAACTGGGTCACGGTTGGCCACAGCGCGATTGTCCACGCCTGCACCGTCGGCGACGAAGTGCTCGTCGGCATGGGCGCGGTGATTTTGGACGGCGCGGTCATCGGCAAACAATCGCTCATCGGCGCGAAGGCGCTGGTGACGCAGGGAACAAAAATTCCGCCCGGCTCGCTCGTCCTCGGCGCGCCGGCGAAAGTCGTCCGCAAATTATCAAAGGAAGAACGCGCCGGTCTGAAATGGTGGGCGCAAAAATACGTGGACAATGGCATTTACTGCTTGAAGCACAAAATCAATGTGGGCGGACCAATCAGCACGCTCTGAAAATCTGCGATAGCCGCGATGTCGCGGCGGAAATGCGCGGCGTCGAAATGGATTTTTCCCCATTGTTCTGCCAATGATTATTCTGTCAGCCCGAATGACAGAATCATGGCTGGCAGAATAATTCTGGGAACGCTTTGGCCGCGATGTCGTGGCGGAAGTGCGCGCCGTCGAAATGGATTTTCTCCACGGCGGCGTAGGCGGCGGCTTGCGCGACTCGTAAATCTTTCCCCAGCGCCGTCACACCGAGGACGCGGCCGCCGTTCGTGACGATTTGGCCGTCTTTCAACGCTGTGCCGGCGTGGAAAACCTTCGTGTCCGGCAATTGCGCCGCTTCTGCCAGGCCGAGGATCGGCTTGCCTTTCGGATAACTGCCGGGATAGCCGCCGCTGGCCATCACCACGCACACGCTGGCTTCGGGTTTCCAATTCAATTCAATCTTGTCCAGCGTGCCGCTGGCGCTGGCGTCGAGCAGTTCCACCAGGTCATTTTCCAGGCGCGTCAGATAAACCTGCGTTTCGGGATCGCCGAAGCGGGCGTTGAATTCCAGAACTTTCGGGCCGGATTTCGTCAGCATCACGCCGGGATAAAGCAGCCCGCGATAATCAATTTGCTCTTCTGCGCAGCCGCGCATGAACGGCTCCAGGATTTTTTTTGCGGCGGCAGTTAATTGTTCTTCGCTCAAAAACGGCGTCGGGGAACAGGTGCCCATGCCGCCGGTGTTCAAACCTTTGTCGTTATCGAGCGCGCGCTTGTGGTCCTGCGACGTGGGAAATAATTTTGCCGTCGTGCCGTCGCACAATGCGTGGAGCGAAACCTCGATGCCTTCGAGAAATTCCTGGATGACCACGCGCGCGCCCGCCACGCCGAACGCCTTGCTCACCATGATTTCATCCACGGCGCGTTCGGCTTCGGCTTGTTTCGCGCAAATCAAAACGCCTTTGCCCAGCGCAAGGCCGTCGGCTTTCACCACACACTTGCCGCCAAGCGAAGCGCAAAAGGCCTTTGCAGGCCCTACCTCTGAAAAAGTTCCCGCCGCCGCCGTGGGGATGCCGTATTTCTCCATGAACTTTTGGGAGAAAACCTTGGACGACTCGAACTGCGCGGCTTTCCGGTTCACGCCCCAAATCTGCAGCCCGTGCTTCTGAAACAAATCCACGATGCCGAGCGCGAGCGGATTGTCCGGCCCGACGACGGTGAGTTCGATTTTCTTTTCCCGCGCGAATGCCAGCAGTTTCGGCAAATCTTCCGCGCCGATGTTGACGCATTCGACCAGCGCGCCGTTTTGGGCGAGGCGTTCCTGCGCGATGCCGGCATTCCCGGGCAGGCACCACATCCGCGTGACGTGCGGCGACTGCGCCAGTTTCCACACCAGCGCGTGTTCGCGCCCGCCGGAACCGATGACGAGAATTTTCATGTAAAAGTTGTCCGCAGATTACGCAGACGGACACAGATTAAAAACAAAGAAAATGAATCTGCGTAAATCTGCGAAATCTGCGGATTAAACCACCTGCGCCTCGCCCTTGCCTTTAACGACTTCGCCGATGAGCCACGCCTTGTGCTTCCGCGCGTTGATGAATTTCAACACAGCATCCGCCTGGTCCGCCGACACGATGGCCACCATGCCGATTCCCATGTTGAAAACCTGATAGAGTTCTTCGTCCGGCACGTCGCTCTTTTGCTCGATGATTTGGAAAATCGGCAGCATGTCCCACGAACCTTTTTTGATGACCACGTCGAGCGACTTCGGCAGCACGCGCGGAATGTTGTCCACGAAACCGCCGCCAGTAATGTGCGCGAAGGCTTTCACCGGCTGTAGCCACGTTTGTGAAAACGCGGACGAATCCGCACTCTTACGAGATGCGGCTACAGGAGCAGGATTGAATTTCTCCAACAGCTTTTGCACCAGCGGGCCGTAGCTGATGTGCTCCTTCAATAATTCCGCGCCAATCGTGCCTCTCAATCCGGGCATTTGGCTGGACGGTTTCAATTTCAACTGCTCGAAGAAAATTTTCCGCGCGAGCGAATAGCCGTTCGTGTGCAGGCCGCTCGATTCGATGCCGATGACCACGTCGCCGCGCTTCACGGTTTTCTGGCCGTTGAGCATCCGGGATTTTTCCACCACGCCGACGATGGTGCCGCTGACGTCGTATTCGCCCTTTTGGTAAAAGCCCGGCATCTGCGCCGTTTCCCCGCCGATGAGCGCGCAATGGTTTTCCGCGCAGGCGCGCGCGAAGCCCTTGATGATATCGGTGAAGACGTGCGGCTCCAGCTTGCCCGTGCCGAGATAATCGAGGAAGAACAGCGGCTCCGCGCCAAGCACGGCGATGTCGTTGACACAATGGTTCACGAGATCCGCGCCGATGGTGTTGTGCCGGTCCATCGCGAAGGCGAGCTTGAGCTTGGTGCCGACGCCGTCCACGGAAGAGACGAGGACTGGCTCGCGATATTTTTTCACGTCCAGCGCGAACAGGCCGCCGAAGCCGCCGACCTTGCCGAGCACCTCGCGGCGATGCGTGGCGGCGAGCAATTGCGGCAGCGTGGCTTTGACTTTGTTGCCCAGATCAATGTCCACACCGGCGGCGGCGTAAGCTTTTTGTTTCATGCGACGCAGATTAAACCGGGAAAATGAATTGCGGGCGAGAAATTTTCACGGAAAGCAAAACTGATTTGTAGTAAATGGCTGACTTTGAAGGAACGAATTCAATTCTTGGGCACGGACTAATTGCGCGTGACCATCTCCGAAGGAAAAATATCCCCAAGGCTTGCCGTGAATACCGTGAAATCCGTCAGACCAATTCAGTTGAAGATTGGTTGTTTGAAAGAAAACGCCGGAGGTTATCGGTTTGCCATCGATTTCCAGATGCCGGTCTCCAGTCAAAATGCTGGCGGGAGTTGTGGTTGCATCCAAATTCAGGAAATAACTGACGTTTTCATTTTTGAGTTCTGAAAAATTGGTGGCCGCGTGTCTGGTTTTGTCTGACAAACAAATCAATATATTTGGGTCTTTTCCGAGATATGGTGCCAGGGCTTGAAAGTGGGCCGAAACAGAGCCGCTTGCAGCAATTTCAAATGAACCGCCATTAGTAATTGAAACCTGTGCCGGAAATTTTCCGGAATGGTCATCGGCAAACATGATGAAGCTGATGGCGATTTGGTGTTGATTAAACATGCAAGGTTCCATACGGCCTGATTTGACACGTGCAAACATAGGAAGCAATAAGGCAGCCAAAACAAACAACACAAATATCACCGCGAGCACTTCAACCAGCGTAAATCCGCTGATTTTCGCCTTGGCATGAAGCGTTTTCATGGCTGATGACCGGGTTCTCATTAAGGAATTGCGAAACGATTTGTAGCTGGGAAAACTGAATTTAGAGCTTTCGATTTCAAATATTCAACGTGACCGTCGGCGAACAAAATATTTCCGCCGGAGTTCGCAATTGATTTTGAGAAATGAAGTTCTTCTGTCCAACCAACCGATGATTTCGGTGTCAACGCGAGTAAGCCCGGTTTGGCTGGTATGTTGTCCACCCGCAAATTCCGGTCACCTGAAAGAATTGATTTTGGATTGTTCAATGTTGCATCAACCCCCACAAAATAACTGATGTTGGTATCTGTAATTTCTGCATTGGACTTTTTCTGGTAAATCCCATCACGCCTGCTTGAGTCACTTGGGCAAACTAACATATCTCGTTTGAGTCCGTAGTTTGTAATTGAGTATGGCTCGCTGACATTTGTGCCATCCCTGCTGAAGAATTTTGTGCCTCTTTCAATCAGGGGAAGCTTGGAATTGGTCAGCGTCAAAAAATGAACAACGGCACTCCCGCTGGAAATAAAGTCCATCGAGCCTCCGTTTGTCTCCGAAAACTGCATTGGCAGTTTTCCATCATGTCCTTGCGACCACGCGACAAAAGACTCATCAATACTTTTTAGATTGTTCGAACAAATTATTCTTCTCGCCATTCTTGGGCCGCCAACTGCGGGAAGCATCATCGCAGCTAAAACAGCGATCACAAAAATTACCGCGAGCACTTCAACCAGCGTGAGTCCGCTGATTTTCGCCTTGGCAGAAAGCGTTTTCATGGCTGATGAAACTGTAACTCCGCCCGCCCCGGCGGCAAGCCCGAAAATTTAGTAGCGGCATCGCCGCCCTTTTCCCCATGTAAATTTTCCAGAACTGTTCCCAGAAACCCCGGCCAGCGGAGGCACAAACGGACAGCCCGGAATCAAAACTTTGCGCCTTTGCCTCTCCGCGCCTTTGCGTTAAAAATGGACATGCTCGTTTTTCTCAACGGACAATTTTTGCCCGAAGCGCAGGCGGCCGTTCCCGTGAACGACCGCGGCTTTTTGCTGGGCGACGGTTTGTTTGAAACGATGCGCGTCGTCCACGGCAAACCGTTCCGCTGCGCGCAGCATCTGGAGCGGCTGGCGCGCGGCGCGGATTTTCTTAAAATCAAATGCCCGTTCACGCCGCGGGAACTGGAACAATTCGCCGGGCAGCTCATCGAACAAAATAAAATGCCCGACGCGATTCTGCGCCTGACGCTGACGCGCGGGCCGGGCGGACGCGGCTACACACCGAACCGCAAATGCAAGCCGACGGTCGTGATGACGCTGCATCCCGCGCCGCTGCTGGCAAATCCGGTCGGTTGGAATTTGGTCACGTCATCGTTTCGGATTCCCGCCGCTGATCCGCTGGCCGCGTTCAAGACGACGAGCAAGATTCTGCACGTCATGGCTCGCGCCGAAGCCGTGGAACAGGGCGCGGACGAGGCGCTGCTGCTCAACACGAACGGCGACGTGGCCGAGACCGCCGGCGGCAATTTATTCTGGATCCATGACGACACCATCTGCACCGTGCCTGTAGAATGCGGCGCGCTGCCGGGCATCACGCGGGCGGCCGTCCTGGAAATCTGCCAGTCGCGCGGGCTGAAGACGAGGCAGCGCGCCATCCAACCGGAGGCGTTGAGGAATTCCACGGGCATTTTCATCACGCAAAGCGCGCTGGGCATCGTGCCGGTGACCACCTTCGACGGGAAGCCAGTCGCACCATCACCGCTCGCGGATCAAACAGCGCAAGCCTACCGTGAAATGCTGGCCCGGCCGTGAGTTCATTTTGGCTAATTCTTTTAATTAGCTGTAATCAAATCGTTCCGGGCCGCCTTGAAAAGGCCATTCCCGAGGCATAGGTTTCCTATGAAAAGCGGAGGCGATTATGACAAACGTTGGCGTTGAACATTGTGCGGGCTTTGTCAGCAGCCAGTTCCAATCGGGCGGAACGGCTGGCGCGGAGGCTGGCGTCCGGCGCGCGGTGACCATTTCGCGGCAGGCTGGCTGCGGCGCGCTGGCCGTCGCCGAAAAACTTGCCCGCCATTTGCAGGAGCGCTCCCCGCATCACGCCGACGCGTGGAAGGTTTTTGACCGCAATCTCATGGAAACCGTCATGGAAGACCATGACCTTCCGGCCCGCCTGGCCCAATTTCTGCCCGAGGACCGCGTTTCTTATCTGGAAGACATCATCGCCGATCTGATCCAAACCTATCCGCCGTCGCAAACGGTGATCCGCCAGACCACCGAAACCATCCTCAAACTGGCCAGCGTGGGCAATGTCATTCTCATCGGCCGCGGCGGCAATATCATCACCGCCCGGCTGCCGAACATGTTTCACGTCCGCCTGGTCGCCCCGCTGGAAGATCGCATCGAATACTCCCGCAAATTCTACGAGATGACCAAAGCCGAGGCCCGCAAGTTCTGCCGGCGCGAAGATCTGGGCCGCGAACGCTATCTGAAAAAATATTTCCACGCCAACATCAACGATGCGTCGCTTTATCATCTGGTGATCAACCTTGGCCTGATTGACAATGAAAATGCCGCGAAGCTCATTGGCGATACGATGTTGAATCTGCGCTGATTTCGCGGTGACTTCAAACTTGGGTTGGCGGGGAGCTTGTGGCTTAATTCCGGCGTGCCTCGCCGCTTCAGACCAAAATACCAGTTGCCCGGCGCGCGCCGCAAACGGCGCGGCGGCGGGCTGCGCTGGCTGGTGGCGCTGGCAATGGTTGCCGGCGCGATCTGGTTTTGGCGGGAGCACGAGCGCCCGAAGAAAATTGTTCACGCGCCCGCGCCCGCGCCGGTGGCGGTGGCGGTGGCGGCCAAACCGCAAGTCCAGCCGCTGACGGTCGCGCGCCAGTCGCCGGCGGATTTTCCGCGCCCGGTTCGCGACGTGTTGGAGGCGCAGATTGCGCTGGCGCGGCGCGGCATCTCACCGGGTTCGATTGACGCCGCGATTGGCTCGCAGACGCGCGCGGCGATTTCGGTTTTTCAGGAGACGGAAAAATTGCCGCCGACCGGGACGCTCGACGCCGACACGCGCGCGAAACTGACGCTCGACGCGCCGCTCTTGACGACTTACACCGTGACGACGAACGACCTCGCGCGGCTGCAACCGCTCGGCAAAACGTGGCTGGCCAAGTCGCAGCAAACCGCGCTGGATTTTGAGACCGAACTTGAGCTTGTCGCGGAAAAAAGCCATTCGCATCCGCTGTTGATTGAGAAATTAAATCCAAAAGTGAGCTGGACGAATGTGGCTGCGGGAACCGGGTTGCAAATTCCCGACGTGAATTATCCGGAACCTCCGGGCAAAGCGGCGTTTGCGGTCATTCATTTGTCGGACAAATTTCTGGAGGCGTTCGACGCGCAAACGAATCTGCTGGCGCATTTCCCGTGCAGCATCGCGGCGAAAGTCGAAAAACGGCCGGTCGGCGAATTGCACGTCGTCGTCGTCGCGCCGAATCCGAATTACACGGTGGACCCGGAGCTGTTTCCCGAGTCGGCGGAATTGCAGGCCATCGGCCACAAGCTGATACTGCCGCCGGGGCCGAACAATCCGGTGGGCGTGGCGTGGATCGGCCTGGATAAAACCGGCTACGGCATCCACGGCACGCCCGCGCCGGAGCAAATCGGGCGGACGGAATCGCACGGCTGTTTCCGGCTGGCGAACTGGGACGCGGAGTATTTGTTGAAACTGGCGTGGATCGGGATGCCGGTGGAAGTCGAGCCGTGAAGTTGGAGCTCACTCCAAAATTACCCGGAAATTATCATTGCCCGGCAGCGCGCTTTGCTTTAGCTGTTAAGCAAATTTAACCAAAGGAAAATTATGACAACTGGAATTATGCTGGCCGAGCCGTCAACCTTGTTGCTGGGCAAACTTGGACTGATGGTTGCGATTGTGTTGCTTGTCGTCGTCATCGGCCTCATCGCATTCATCATTGGCGTCTATAACAAACTGGTCACGATGCGCAACCGCTACAAAAACGCCTACGCGCAAATTGACGTGCAGCTCAAGCGCCGCTACGACTTGATTCCGAATCTCGTCGAGACGGCGAAGGGTTACATCAAACACGAGCGCGAGACGCTCGAAGCCGTGACGGCGGCGCGCAACACCGCCTACGCCGCGTCGAAAGCCGCCGCCGCCAATCCCGGCGACGCCACCGCGATGAAAAGCCTGGCCACGGCGGAAACGGGCCTCGGCGGCACGTTGAGCCGGCTGATGATGGTTTCCGAATCGTATCCCGATTTGAAGGCGAACCAGAACATGATGCAGCTCACCGAGGAATTGACCTCGACGGAAAACAAAATCTCCTTCGCGCGGCAGGCTTACAACGACACGGTGATGACTTACAACACCGACCGCGAAGTGTTTCCGAGCAGCCTTATCGCCAACACGTTCAACTTTGGCCCGGCGGAACTGTTCGTCATTGACAAGCCGGAACAGAAGGATGCACCGAAAGTTTCTTTTTCGTGAACCGGTGAATTGTTGAATCGCTGAATCGGGCGAAGCGTTCGTTCCGATGCAACGATTCACGATTTAATAATTCACGATTCAACGCCATGGATTTCTTCGAGCGCCAGGACAAAGCCAGAAAAAAAACCACGTGGCTCGTCATCTACTTTATCCTGGCGGTCGCGGCGATGATTGCCGCCATTTATGTCGTGTCGCTTTTGATTTTTTCCGGAGTCCAAGTCCACCAGCATCGCTTCAACGAGGAACAAGTGCAGCTTGAATTGTGGAACCCGCAAATATTTCTAAGCGTCGCGCTCGGCACCATTGCCGTCATTTTGATTGGCAGCACTTACAAAACCATGGCGCTCGCGCAGGGCGGCAGCGTGGTTTCGGAAATGATGGGCGGGCGCCTCGTCAAACCGAACTCGAGCGATCCCGACGAACGCAAGTTGCTCAACATCGTCGAAGAAATGGCCATCGCCTCCGGCGTGCCGGTGCCGCAGGTTTATGTCATGGACGAGGAGGACGGCATCAACTCCTTCGCCGCCGGCCATAAACCCGGCGACGCCACCATCACCGTCACGCGCGGCAGCATGAAGCTGCTCTCGCGCGATGAATTGCAGGGCGTCATCGGCCACGAATTCAGCCACATCCTGAACGGCGACATGCGGCTGAACCTCCGGCTCATGGGAATCATTTTTGGGATTCTCTGCCTCGCCATCGTCGGGCGGGTGCTTTTGCAAACGACGCGCGGCGGCGGGCGCAGTCGCGGACAAAATCCGCTGCCCCTGCTTGGTTTGTTGCTCCTGGCCGTCGGCTACATCGGCGTTTTCTTCGGACGGCTCATCCAGGCTGCCGTCAGCCGCCAGCGCGAATTTCTCGCCGACGCCTCCTCCGTCCAGTTCACGCGCAATCCGCAAGGCATCACTGGCGCGCTGAAAAAAATCGGCGGCCTCGGCGAAACCGGTTCGCGCTTGAGCCACGCGCACGCCGAGGAACTTTCTCACATGTTTTTCGGCAACGGCGTCAGCGAGCCGTTCATCGGCCTGCTCGAAACGCATCCACCGCTCACCGACCGCATTCGCGTCTTCGACCCGAATTTCGACGGACAATTTCCCGTCGTCCGCTACGATGGCCGCGACCGGCCGCCTGAAGAAATTCTCAAACCCGGACGGCAGCCGATGCAAAACATTTTCGGCTCCGTGCTCGGCGGCGCAATTCTGGCGTCGGGCAACGGGACGAAACCGCCGGTCATCCGGTCGCATTCCGTCCTGCCAAATCTCGGCAACCCCACGCCGCTGCATTTGGAATACGCCGAGCAATTGCGCAATTCGCTGCCCGACAGCGTGAAAGCCGCCGCGCGCGAACCGCTTGATGCCATTGCCTTGATTTACGCGATGTTGTTGAGTCCGGACGAAACAATGCGCACGACGCAGCTTGCCGAGCTTGCCAACCGCGTTGACCCGGCGATCCAGCAAAAAACCGCCGCGCTGTTTCCGGATGTTACCCAAGCCGCCGCGCACGCGCATTTGCCGATGGTGAATCTCGCGCTCGGCACGCTCCGGCATTTGACACCGGAGCAATATGCCCAATTTTCGCAAACGCTTGAATGGCTCATCGGCAGCGACGGCAAAATCGAGCTGTTTGAATTTGTCCTCCAAAAAATCATCCTTCACCACCTCGCGCCGCAATTCGGCCAGGCGCCGCGCACCGTGGTGCAATACTATTCCATCAAGCCGCTCGTGCCAGACTGCGCCGCTCTGCTGTCCGCGCTGGCGAATGTCAGCAGCAGCGACGCCGGCGAAATCAAACGGGCATTTGAAGTTGGCGCGCCTTATTTGCGCGCGCCGGATGATGGCGATTTGGTTTTGCTGCCGCGCGAGCAATGCGGCGTGGGTCAGATTGACACCGCGCTCAACCGGATGGCGCAGGCTTCGCCGCTCATCAAGAAAAATCTGATCGAAGCCTGCGTCCACACCGTCGGCGCGGATGGCGTGATTTTGGAGGCGGAAGCCGAACTGCTCCGCGCCATCGCCGACACCCTGGACTGCCCGATGCCGCCGTTTGTGCCGGCGGACTGATTATTCCACTTCCAGCGCCACGACCGATTTGGACGGTAGCGTGACCGTAAACCCCGCATCGGTCGTTTTGAACGCGGAAAGATCCGCCGGCTTGATCGCGTCGGGATTTTCAAAAGTGTTGTGCGCGTTCATTTCCGGCGCGGTCAGAACCTGGCCGGATATTTTTTGCGCCTTCGCTCCCTGCAAATCCACGGCGACTTCGGCGGATTGGTTCGGGTTCAAGTTGCAAAGCGTGACGTGGATTTTTCCGGATTTGTCGCGCGAGGCGGAGACGCTGACCGCCGGGATTTTTTGCGAGTTGAACGTGTAGTCCGCGCTTTTCAATTCGCTCGGCAGCAGCGTGGCGTCGTGATGCGGCACAAACATTTCAAAAACCCAATAGCTCGGCGTGACGGTCATTTTTTCCCTGTCGGTCAGAATCATGGATTGCAGAACGTTGGCCAGTTGCGCGATGCAGGCCATTTTCACACGGTCGCAATGTTGGTTGAAAATGTTGAGCGTGACGCCCGCGACGAGCGCGTCGCGCAGCGTGTTTTGCTGGTAAAGAAAGCCGGGGTTCGTGCCCGGCTCGACATCATACCACGCGCCCCATTCGTCCACGATGAGGCCGACTTTTTTTTGCGGGTCGTATTGGTCCATGATGGCGGAGTGACGCGTGACGAGATCCTCCATGCGCAGCGCGTGGTTCAAGGTCGCAAACCAGTCGGCTTCGCCAAATTCCGTGGCGGAACCTTTCTTGCTCCAGTTGCCGGAAGGCAAAGTGTAATAATGCAGCGAAAGCCCGTTCATGCGCGGGCCGACATTCTTCATCAGCACTTCCGTCCAGTTGGTGTCGTCGCCGCTCGAGCCGGAAGCGACGCGATAAATGGCATTGCCCGGATAATCCTTCACAAACGTGTTGTAGCGGCGGAAATTGTCTGAATAAAATTCCGGCGTCATTTCGCCGCCGCAACCCCAGCTTTCGTTGCCAATGCCGACAAACGGAATTTTCCACGGCTCGGCCCGCCCGTTTTTCCGGCGCAAATCGCTCATCACCGAATTGGTCGCGGCGGTCATGTATTCAATCCATTCGGCCAGTTCCTCGACCGTGCCGCTGCCGACGTTGCCGCTGATGTAGGGCGCGGCGCCGATTTGATCGCAGAAATCCAGAAACTCATGCGTGCCAAACTGGTCGTCCTCCACCACGCCGCCCCATGACGTGTTGATTCGTTTGGGACGCTGATCGCGTGGACCGACGCCGTCCTCCCAATGATATTGATCCGCAAAACAGCCGCCCGGCCAGCGGATGACGGGAATCTCAATTTTTTTCAGCGCGGCGACGACGTCATTGCGAATCCCGCGCGTGTTTGGAATGGAACTGTTCTCGCCGACCCAGATGCCATCGTAAATGCAACGGCCGAGATGCTCGGAAAACTGCCCGTAAATGTTCCGACTGATGGTGTTTTTGCCCTGGTCGGCATGGATGACGAGCGTGCTTTTTGTGGGAAGAACGGCAACAGCAGCACCGGCTTTGACCGGTTGAATTTGGAAAACGGAAAGCGCTGCAAAGAGCGCAAGAGTGTATCGTTTGGTGTTCACTTCAACAATTGAAGTGAAATTTCCACCGCGCACAAGCACTCATTTTCAGAAAATTCATTCCCGAACCGTGGCACCCAGATTTTGCTTCAGCGCCTCCACGATTTTCAACTGCGCCGTGTTAACTTCGGCATCCGTCAAAGTTTTGTCCGTTGCGCGATAGGTGAATGCGTATGCGAGACTTTTTTGACCTTCGGAAATTCCCTTGCCATGGAAAACGTCGAACAACTCCACCGCTTCGAGATTCGCGGGCTTGGTTTTCTTGACCGTCTGCAACACAGCTTCATGCGTTGTCGCTTCCGGCACCAGCATCGCCACATCGCGGCGGATGGCGGGAAATTGCGGCAGCGGCTTGAACGACTTGGCCGGATTCCGTCGCGCAAGCAGTTGATCGAAATTCAGCTCGGCGAGAAACACCGCGTCGCGCAAATCGTATTTCTTCGCCAGCACGGGCGAAAGCTGGCCAATTTCACCTAATTGCAGTTTTCCGCCGAGTGAAATAGTCGCAGATTCAAGGAACAGCGCCGTGCTTTCGGCGCGTTTGCCGAACGCCACGCCACGAACACCGAATTGTTCGAGAAATTCCTCAACGAAACCTTTTAGTTCAAAAACATCAAAGCTCCATTCAAACTTTGTTCCATTCCAGAAAACCAGCTCGCCCCAACCGGTTAGTGCCAACGCCACGCGGCGTTCTTCTTGGGTATTCCTGTTAGCTTGAGAGAACACGCGCCCGATTTCAAACAGCGCCACGTCGTAATTCTTGCGGCTGACATTGTGCCGCAACGAGTGAATCAATCCCGGCAACAAGCTCGGCCGCAACACGTCCATGTCCGAACTCAATGGATTTGCGAGCGCGACGATTTCTTCTGACTTCTGACTTCTGACTTCTGACTTCGCGATCAGCGTCTGTCCCTGCGCCTCGTTCAAGCCAAGGCCGGTCAAAATCCGGCGCGCTTCGGCAATCTGGTCATAAATGGAATCAAACGCGTTCGCGCCAATCGCGCCGCGCGGCGGCGTGGCTGGAATTTTTTCCACGCCGTAAAGCCGTTCGACTTCCTCGATCAAATCCACCTCACGCTTCAAATCCACCCGCCACGATGGAATCTTGAAAGTGCAAACGCCGGGCGATTGTTCGGTTACGACCAGCCCCAGTTTGGTGAGGAAGGAAATCTGGTCCGAATGGGAAATACCGATGCCCAATAAATCTTTCGACTTTGAAAAATGCAGGCTGATTTGCTTCGGTTCAACCGACTTCGGGTAAACGTCCACCACACCATCGGCCACCTGGCCGCCGGCGGTTTCCAAAATCAGTTGTGCCGCGCGCTGGCTGGCCCAGTCGCAAATGCCAATGTCCGCGCCGCGCTCGAAGCGGTAGCTGGATTCGCTGCGCAAGCCGAGCTGCTTGCTCGTGCGCCGGATGTTCACCGGCGCGAAATACGCGCTTTCAATGAGCACGTCCACGGTAGAGTTGTTGATTTCCGTTTTCGCGCCGCCCATGACGCCGGCGAGGGCGATGCCTTTTTGCTCGTCGGCGATGAGCAGCATTTCATTCGTCAACGTGCGCTCCTGATTATCGAGCGTCTTGAATTTCTCGCCGGCTGTAGCGCGGCGGACGACGATGGTGGCACAGGCATCTTGCCTGTGAGTTTCATTGTCAGCGCACAGGCGAGACGCCTGTGCCACTAAATGATAATCGAATGCGTGCAGCGGCTGGCCGATTTCGAGCATGACGTAATTCGTCACGTCCACAACATTGCTGATGCTGCGAATGCCGACTTTTTCCAAGGTGTCGCGCAACCAGGCCGGGCTTGGCCCGATCTTCACGCCTTTGATGACGCGCGCGGTATAACGCGGGCAAAGCTCCGCATCTTCAATGCGCACAGCGACGAGGTCGTTGCAAAGTAGCGCAGGCGTCCCGCCTGCGCTGGGCAGGCGAGACGCCTGCGCTACATTTTTGATCTCTGGAATCCGCAGCGGGTTTCCCGTCACCGCCGCTATTTCGCGGGCGATGCCGATGACGCTGTTCAGGTCGGGACGGTTTGGCGTGACTTCCAAATCGTAAACCACATCACCGCCGCT